>SAMEA104404100__coassemble_621_pt1 | contig 37412 bp, 36 predicted proteins | sample SAMEA104404100__metabat2_low_PE_071 | metagenome-assembled genome bin SAMEA104404100 (sample SAMEA104404100) | Balaenoptera acutorostrata
ACCAATGACAACATCACTGCCAATATAAGTATTTTCGGGGTCTGCAATAGTCACGCCGTTCTCCATATGCTTTCTGTTTATGCGTCTTTTCATAATAGCCGCTGCTTCTGCCAGCTGTACACGGGAGTTTACGCCAAAAAATTCCTGTTCATCCGCTGCGGTGTATGCACCAACCTTTTTACCGTCACAAAGAAGAATTTCCAAACAGTCAGGCAGATAGTATTCCCCCTGTGCATTATCATTCTTTAATCTGTCCAAAGCACTTTTCAGGTCTTTCCCTGAGAATACATAAATACCTGTATTGATTTCCTTTACGGCTTGTTCTTCCAATGAAGCATCTTTATGCTCTACACTCTTTACAAAATCACCTTTTTCATCACGAATAATTCTGCCGTAGCCTGTAGGATTTTCAACCATAGCAGAAACAACGGTAACGCTGTTTTTCTGTTCTCTGTGTTCTGTAATAACGCTCTGCAGTGTTTCGCCTGTAATGAGGGGAGTGTCGCCGTAAAGAATCAAAATATCCTTCTCATCTTCCATAAAGTCCCCTGCCATTTTCACCGCATGACCTGTTCCCTTTTGCTCTGCCTGCAAAGCAAAGGTCAATCCATCTCTACGAATACCAGCCTGTACCTTGTCTGCACCGTGTCCTACGACCACACAAATTTCCTCTGCACCACAGCTTTTGGCTGTATCTATGACGTATTCCACCATAGATTTCTGCATAATCTCATGAAGCACCTTGGGCTTTTTGGATTTCATACGAGTTCCCTGCCCTGCTGCCAAAATAATTGCTTTCAGATTGTCCATATCGTTCTCACTTTCCTCGGAAATCATACATAGAAAATAGGCAGAAACAAAATTTTATCTCTGCATATTCTTCCACCTCCGATTTTTCTCTTGTATTTTCGTTATTTTCTCATTTTTACACACAAAATGCAATATGCCTTTTCCACAAAAACGCAGAAAAATAGGCAAATCTTCTTCTGTTTCTTCCTAGTCCAAGCCGATAGCAGACATAAAAACGGCAGCATTCCGAAAATAATGAATGCTGCCGTTTTTATATTTTATAAATATCTTATGCCATATACAGATGGAAATGCTTACAGCCTTGTTCCTTTTTTCAAAATAACAGGCTCCTGCTCCGATTTCCCAATTACCTGCTGTCCATCGGAAATATATACCTCTTTATCTAATATGGCATTCTCTACTACGCAGCCTTTTCCAATGGTAACACCTTCCATCAATATGGCATTGCGTACCACAGAATTCTCTGCTGTATAAACCCGTCTAAATATCACGCTATGCTCTACTCTGCCGTTGAATATAGTGCCGCTGCCCACAATGCAATCGCTCACCTCTGCACCAATATTATACTTGGCAGGCGGTTCATCCTTTGGTTTTGTTTCAATATAAGGATACTCATTTACAAAAATATCCCGTACTTCCTTTTTCAAAAAGTCCATATTGGTTGCAAAATAATCGGCAACGCCTGTAGAAATGGTACTCCAGTATCCATCGAATTCATATCCATAAACCTTTAAATCTTGAATAAAGCGGATGATAATATCCTGCACCAAACTATACCCCCCTTGGGGTACAATATTATGCAAAAGCTCAATGAGGAGCTTACGGGAAATGACATAAATTCCAAGAGATGCCGCATTAGTCTGTGCCGCTTCTGGCTTTTCTTCAAATCCCAAAAGACGCTGCTGTTCATCCATCTGCAAAATCCCATAGCAGGATAAATCCTTGCCCTCCATCCGCTGATATACAACTGTAATGTCTGCACCCTTTGCTGCATGATACTGCACAATTTTTCGATAGTCCATTTTATAAACAGAATCTCCCGATGCAATGACAACATATTCCTCATTGCTCCGCTGTAAATAGGACATATTTTGATAAATAGAATCCGCTGTGCCACGGAACCAGTTGCCGCCGGTGCTGCTGGTATAAGGCGTGAATACAAAGAGTCCTCCCTGCTTTCTGCCAAAGTCCCACCATTTTGAGGACATGAGATGATCTCGCAGAGAACGAGAATTGTATTGAGTCAAAACGGCAACCTTTCCGATGCCGCTCCTTGACATATTGCTCAGTGTAAAATCTATGGCACGGTAACAGCTGCCAACAGGGAGTGCCGCTGAAGCACGATGACCTGTGAGAACGCCCAAACGTCCATCATTGTTGCCGCCTGCCAGAATAATACCGATTGCTTTCATTTCAATCCCTCCCGAATGACCAATTTCCCGCTTTCCAACTTCTGATTTTCATAATCTTCCGGTTTTGTTGTACCATAAATGACACAGTTTTTTCCTACGATAATATCATCAGGAACTGTAGTCTTTGCACCCAAAACCGTAATGCCGGAATAATAGATATTCGGTTTTGCTTCATTGGGAACATTTTTCCCTACACCCATATGCACCTTTTTACCAATGTGGCAATCCTCATCCAAAATACAGCGGTCAATGACACTGCCCTCTCCAATCACTGTTCCGCCCATAATAATGGAATCCCGTACCACAGCACCCTCCTTTACGACAACCTGAGGCCCCAATATGGAATGGTGGACTTCCCCATAAATCTCACTGCCATCAGAAATGAGAGATTCTTTTACCACTGCTCCGGGGGCTGTATACTGAGGGGGTTGATGGTCATTATTGGTATAAATCTTCCAAAAATCCTCATAGAGGTTAAACTCCGGCAATGCCTTAATCAGCTCCATATTGGATTCCCAGTAGGACTCGATGGTGCCAACATCCTTCCAGTAGCCTTTGAAACGGTAGGCATACAAAATCTGTCCTTCTTCCAGCATTTTGGGGATAATATGCTTGCCAAAATCGCTGTCCTCATGAATTTCGCTATCCTCCAGAAGTGCCTCTCTAAGACGGCTCCATGTAAAAATATAAATGCCCATAGATGCCAAATTGCTTTTGGGATTTTGAGGCTTTTCCTCAAATTCATACACCCTATCGTCCTCTTTGGTATTCATAATGCCAAAGCGGCTTGCTTCTTCCATGGGAACTTCCAATACCGCAATGGTTGCTGCTGCACCTTTTTCCTTATGGAAATTCAGCATTTTAGAATAGTCCATCTTATAGATATGGTCGCCAGAAAGAATCAAAACATATTCCGGGTTATTGCTGTCAATAAAGTCGATATTTTGATAAATTGCATTTGCCGTACCCATGAACCAATCGCCGGCATCTCCTTTTTTCACATGAGGTGCCAAAATGGTAACGCCGCCATTCTTTTTATCTAAATCCCAAGGAATCCCAATGCCAATATGCTGATTGAGCCGCAATGGCTGGTACTGTGTCAAAACGCCTACTGTATCCACGCCGGAATTGATGCAGTTACTCAGCGGAAAATCAATGATACGGTATCGACCGCCGTATGTAACAGCAGGTTTTGCCACCTTTCTTGTAAGAATACCCAGACGGCTGCCTTGTCCGCCTGCTAAAAGCATCGCAATCATCTCTTTTTTACGCATAATATCAACCCCTTGTTTGTTTTGCTTCTATAATTTTGTATAAAGCCCTTACATTTTACTATATTATATCACATCAAATACACAAAAGAAACCTGTAAAATCCATAACTTTTCATGGTTTTTCCCAAAAAAACACCGTACTTTTTCTTTATTTCAACATATAAAATATACACAAAAAAGCAAAAACAGAACAAGCTGAAATAATCAGCATTCGCAAATAAATCCGAATCAGAATCTCCTTTTTCGAAAACATCACCTGTCCACCTTTTGCAAGCTCTTGCATCAAACTTTCTGTTGTCCCATCCTCGACATAAGCATAGATAATATAATACGAAGTAGGAATCCATCCGGTCTTATCATAATTCATGATGTATGGTGTCTTGATTGCAGTATCTGCTGTATACAGCATGGTAATTTCGTCCCCTTCCCGAAAAATTTCCTCTCGGTTTTCTTCACGAATTTCAACTTCCTGTGCAAATTTGAGATTTGCCTTTTTTCGGGTTTTTAAATAGGGCTTTTGTTTTTTCTGCTCTATCCGTTTCTTTTTTATCTTTTTCCCCTCATACTTTTCTGTACCCGCTGTAATTTCAACAGTATAAAATTTTTTTCTTCGTTTTACAGCAATTCTCCCTGTTACGGCTTTCATATGCCATCCTTTGGAAAAATACATAATAGATTCTGCTGTATTTTGGACATCTAGGAATACAACGACTGAAAAAATAGCAGTAAACAGGAAAATCAACAATGCTGCAAAATCCATCTCTGCAATCCCTTGTACGATTCTCCAAAGTACCATAAGACAAATCCATATCATACACACTGGAATTGCCATCTCTCTGGCACAACGAGCAATCTGTTTTTTCACATATCCCATACATCTTTTTTGATACTTTTCATATCGTTCCTCTGTTGTCATAACAGCCTCCCCCTACTGCTTATCTTCCAATCATTATCATATGAAAATTCTTTTTTATTTCTTTTATATTTTTTTCTATTGGCGTTTGTCTTTAAAAATATCATACCACTTCTAAAATGACAATCTCTTTTCTGATATTTCATGGTTTATCCTTCCAAAAAACTGTATAAAATATAGAAATACAAAGAAAAAGAATTGCCATTCCTTCTTATGTATACTATAATTATGAGGATATCAAATATCATGCTTCGGTCATGATACAGCCAAAACGGCATCATAAAAAGGATATGATTCCTTTTCATATCAAGACTTATCAAGACTTAAATTGAAAGATTATGAGGCGATAAATTATGACAAAGGCAGAACAAAAAAAACCTTATCTATATTTCATTGGCATCGGCGGAATCAGTATGTCAGGACTTGCAGAAATTCTCCATGAAAGAGGCATACAGGTAGCAGGCACCGATATGAAGGAAAGCCCCGTTACAAGACATCTGCAAAGCTTGGGTATTTCGGTGAATTTTGGACACTGCAGCGAAAATATCACAGACGACATTACCACCGTCGTATATACTGCTGCCATCCATGACGATAATCCAGAACTACAAGCAGCAAAAGAAAAGCATATTCCTCTTATGGACAGAGCCCATCTTTTAGGCACTATTATGGCAGAGTATCCTTATTCCATCGCAGTATCCGGCACCCATGGAAAAACCACAACCACTTCTATGGTTTCCGAAATACTCCTTGCGGCAAAAAAAGACCCAACCATTACAGTAGGTGGTATCCTGCCCACCATTGGCAGCAATTTAAAAATCGGGCATTCTCCCTTCTTTGTGGCAGAGGCTTGTGAATATTTCGATAGCTTTTTACAGTTTACTCCTCATATTGCCATTATTTTGAATGTAGAGAGTGACCATCTGGACTACTTCAAAAGTCTGGAAAATATCCGCCGTTCCTTCCATTCCTTTGCAAAGCGTGTACCGGATAAGGGACTTGTGGTAATTTATGATGGCATTGATAACTTGCAGGAGCTGACGGCAGACCTTTCTTGTCATGTGGAAACATTTGGTCTTACAGAAACAGCTGACTGGACAGCAAAAAACATTATCCATGAACCAGATGGGAAAAACAGCTTTACTGTTTGTCATAAAGGAGAGGAGCTTGGCGTTATCCACCTCCATCTTCCCGGCGAGCATAATATTACCAACGCACTTTCAGCCATTGCATCTGCCTATGCCCTTGGTATTTCATTGGAGGAATGTGCAAAGGGACTGAGCCACTACACAGGTACAGAGCGTCGTTTCCAAATCAAAGGAAAGAAAAACGATATTGCAGTTGTGGATGATTATGCCCACCATCCTACAGAAATCCGTGCTATGTTGGCAGCTGCACAAAATATCCGTCACAACAAAATATGGTGCGTTTTCCAGCCCCATACTTACTCTCGCACCCGCTTTCTTTTTGATGAGTTTGGGGAGTGTTTCCAAGATGCAGACGAAGTCATTGTAGCAGATATTTTTGCAGCAAGAGAAAAGGATGAAGGACTTGTTTCTGCAAAACAGCTGGCAGAGCGTATTCAGGAAACGGGAAAATCCGCACAGTATGTAGGTGATTTTACCGCCATACTCCACTATTTACAGGAACATTGTCAGGCAGGCGATCTGCTTCTTACCGTAGGTGCAGGCGATGTATTTAAAATCGGTGAAGCCTTTTTACAAAGCTAAAAACCAAAAAAGCAGAGGTATCATACCTCTGCTTTTTTTATGGGATATTTTTCTTAACCTTTCGCACTTAGAAAAAGAGTGTCTACTGTTGTATGTAATTCTTCTGCCAATCGAAAAGCTAATGACAATGTGGGATCATATTTATTATTTTCTATGGCATTGATGGTCTGACGGGAAACGCCGCATTTTTTTGCTAGCTTCTCCTGTGAAAAGCCTAGTAATTTCCGCCTTTCTCTTATGATATTTTCCATATCAGCTGCCATACTTCCTCTTGAAATAGAGTAATTGTGCAAAATAAATGATTGCTAACAAAGAAAGAAATAATATAGGATCTATCCTTTGATACCCAGAAAAATAATTCCGAAAACCTGCAAGAATCAAAAGGAAAACCGCTGCACCAAATGCATTTGCACCTGATTTCCACACAATCATTTTTCGTCTTTCATCTCCTGGTCGAACAAGAGATATAACCATTGCAACATCTAATATCAAAAATACAATTACAGATAATCCTAAAAACATAGTAGCCATTCCCATAACACCTACTGTCATAAACATCCTCCTTATCTTACAGCAAAATGTCAAATACTTTTGACATTATTATAAAATAATCCCCTTTTATATGTCAAGAGTTTTTGACATTCCTATATGAAAAATCTGTTCCTTTTCTACATAAGCTTTCTGCGTACACCAAATTTCTTTTTCCTCTATCAAAAATATACAATGACTTATCCACATATCCACATTTTCTATTGGGGATAACCCTGTTTTTTCTATGGATAATCCCCTCCTTACTGTATATGCCTTTGTGGAAAGAAAAAGTTGTCCACAACTTATCCTCTTATCTGCATAAAAACAGCCATGTATGTATACACACCCATGGCTTTCTTTTAGTCCATTTCAAAATAATATGCTCTGATAAAATCCCAAATCCGCTTTTCTGCTCCACACTCTGGACAAGTATATGTTCCATAATAATAGGGCAGATATTCTTTCCACTGCTCCATTTCTATTTCAGAAAGAACGCCATAAAGCCATGTATAGGTATCTGCAAAAGATTTTCCGTCCCAATTTGGCAGAGGTGCAGGAACAATCTTTGCACAAAAATCAGGGTTTTCCAGCGTATTATCCTCATCTTCCCTATCACAATCTGTACAATATAACAATACATCTTCCATGATGCCACAGCTTAAATGATAGGAAAGTTCTCTGTCCCCCAGCACAGATACCATAGCAATGAGAAATTCAATTTTCTCATTATCTTCTATATCTTTGATTTCTTCCTTATAAGCTTGATAAAACTTTTTTATTTTCTCTTTCAAAATTGTAATCGTTTCTGCATAGGCATCTAACATTTCCTGTGGTACAATCTCTATGTTTCTTGGATTACCTGTAACATCTGTTGCCAATATCACACCCATAGCAGAAATAACCATCAGTTGTCCCATGAAATCTTCTTCCTGCTCTTTTTTCTCCAAAAGCTTCAGAAAATAGGGCATTGCCGGATAAGTTGCCTCATAGAAACTCAGTTGATGCCAAAGCTCATCACAGACATTTTCAAAAAGAATGGTATAGTTATCTTTTTCTTCTTCGTCCATCCATCTGATTTTTTCCTGTGGTGGCACATCTTCCGGATTTCCTAGAAGCAGTGTTATTTCTTCGCATATATTTCCATATGCACCAGAAAATTTTTCCCACAATTCTTCTTCCAAGGGTAATAAATACATTTTCTTTCCCTCCTCTTTATTTTTCCCTCCTTTTTATTTATGATAAGGTTCTTTTCGGCTGATTCGTTCTGCACGATAAATCTGTTCCAACAAAATCACACGCATCATTTGATGGGGAAATGTCATGGGCGAAAAACTAAGGGCAAAATTTCCTCTGTCCATAACCGCTTTGGAAAGTCCCAAAGAACCACCAATGATAAATGTCATATGACTGACACCGCCCACAGCTTTTTTTGCCATAAAATCTGCCAAGCCTTCGGAAGTCATCCTCTTTCCCTCTATAGCAAGAACAACAACAAAGCTATCCTCCTTCACTGCTTTGAGGATACGCTCACCTTCTTTTCGCTTCACTTCCTCCTCCTGTGCAAGACTCATGGTTTCCGGTGCTTTTTCGTCCGGCAGCTCCACGATTTCCATTTTATGATACCGTCCCAGACGCTTGTTGTATTCCGCCACAGCATCCTGCCAATATTTTTCTTTTAATTTTCCTACACATACTACTGTAATCCGCACCCTATCCCTCCTAGATAGTTACCTTCACCCCATTGCTGCATCTGGCTGCCATATCCATTTTCAAAGCACCGCCCAGCTTAATATGATTTCTCTCCAAAATGTCAGCTACCGTTTCATAAGCAAGATGAGGACGGTTATTTTCTTCGCTGAGATGCCCCAAAAAAACGTGTTTCAAACGTCCTGACATAATCTCCGAAAGCAAGTCCCCTGCTGTTTTATTGGAAAGATGCCCCCTCTCCCCCAATATCCGCTGTTTCAAACGCCATGGATAGCTGCCCTTTTTCAAAAGCTCCTCATCGTGATTGGCTTCCAAAAGAAGGATGTCGCTGTCCGTCAAATTTTCCCGCAGGGTGTCTGTCACATGACCAATATCTGTTGCCACAGTCACCTTTTTATCGCCTGCTGTCACAGCATATCCAACAGGATTTGCTGCATCATGGGGAATGGAAAAGGGGTTGATGCACATATCATTGATGATACAGGGTTCTCCCTCATAAATATATCTCCGATTTCTGGGTGCAATTTTCCCAAGAGTTTCTTCCATGGCATCCCATGTTTCCACAGTCGCATACACCGGCACATCAAATCTTCTGGAAAATACCCCTGCCCCTTTTATATGGTCTAAATGCTCATGGGTAATAAAAAGTGCATCTACTTCACCGCCCGTCACACCGGCTGCACCCAAGCCTTCTGTAATACGCTTTCCACTGACACCTGCATCAATCAAAATACGGGTATGTGCTGTACCCATATATACGCTATTGCCACTACTGCCGCTGGCAATGGTACAAAATTCCAGCTCCATTGTTTTTCCTCCTTTCCCGCTATAAAAACAGCTGCCGAAAAACGGATTTCCTTATCCAAGGAGAGAAATACCTTTTTTACAGCAGCCTTTTGTTCTTTCATTTATTTTTCTCTTACAATATCTGCACCCAAAGCATTGAATTTATGTTCCACGTCCTCATAGCCTCTGTCGATGTAGCGTACCCCTTCAATGACGCTTTCACCTTCAGCTGCCAGAGCTGCCAATATCATCGCAGCACCTGCACGAAGGTCTGTAGCACATACATTTGCACCCTTTAATGCAGGAACGCCTGCAATATGTGCAATTCTTCCTTCAATCTTGATTTTTGCTCCCAATTTCTGCAATTCCTCAATGTACTGATAGCGGTTGTCCCATACATTTTCCGTAATCACACTTTCCCCTTGACAAACACTCAAAAGAGCAGCAATTTGTGGCTGTAAATCCGTAGGAAAACCGGGATAACTCATGGTCTTTACATTTGCAGAATGTAGCGGACGATTTGCTGTAATCCGAATAGAATCATCATGTTCCTCAATGGTTACATTCATTTCATCCAACTTTGCTGTCAAAGAATCCATATGCTTGGGAATGATGTTCTTCACCAAAACATCGCCGCCTGTAATAGCAGCCGCAATCATATACGTTCCTGCTTCAATCTGGTCAGGAATAATGGTGTACTGGGCACCATGGAGCTTCTCCACGCCCTTGATACGAATGACATCCGTACCCGCACCCTTGATATTTGCCCCCATCATATTCAGATAGTTTGCAGTATCGACCACATGGGGTTCTTTTGCCGCATTTTCAATGGTGGTAACACCTTCTGCCATAGAGGCTGCCAGCATAATATTGATGGTTGCACCAACGCTGACCTGGTCCATATAAATGGAAGTTCCTACCAAGCGGTCTGCATAGGCACGCACCATCCCATTTTTTTCTTCTATCGTTGCTCCCAAGGCACGAAAGCCTTTTAAATGCAAGTCAATAGGTCTTACGCCAAAGTTACAGCCACCGGGTAATGCCACCTCTGCTTTTTTGTATCTGCCAAGAAGTGCCCCCAAGAAATAATAAGAAGCTCTGATTTTCTGCACTTCCTCAAAGGTTGCACGGTAGTCAATACCGTTGCTGCAATCCAATTCCAATGTATGCCTGTCCTTGTAAACACATTTACCGCCTAGCTTTTCAATGGTATGGCAAATACAGCTTACATCCTCAATACAAGGCAGATTTTCAATTACACTGACACCGTCTGCCATAATTGCAGCAGGAATTACTGCCACAGCCGCATTTTTTGCACCACTGATAGTAACTTCCCCTACCAGACGTTTCTGACCCTGCACAATCAATTTATCCATAAAAAACATTCATCCTTCCAACTTGTTCCACAAAGGCTTAAAAAAAAGCACTGTCTGTTACAGCACCTCTGCTGTTCCAACAGCTTTCTCCAATTCCTTCTATGCCTTACGATTATAACATGAAACAAAGACAGAGAAAAGTGTTTTTTTCACAAGAATATGGGCTTTTCTTGATTTTTTCTATCTAAAACAGAAAAATAAGGGTGTTCTGCAAAAAATTGCGAAGCACCCTTTTATTTTGTATACACATAAGAAACAAATGAAAATTTTTATGTGTTGTTATTTGCTGTCTGCAAATGCTCCTTTCCCGATTTCCTTTTTTCTCTGCGGATAGTCAGAGCCTTTTCCATTTCTACAATGGGAATGGGGGCAAAGGCAAGCCCTGCCGTCATGAGCCATTGCAGTCCGGAAAGTGGTGTCACACAAAAAATCCTTGCAAGGGCGGGAATCATAAGAACTCCCATCTGCAAAAGGATACCGATACCCAATGCGGCCCAAATCCACGGATTGCTCCAACAAGGAATTTGCAGCAAGGACTGCTCTCCACGCATATTAAAAGCGTGTGCCAGCTGGGACAAAGACAAGACGGCAAAAGCCATTGTCCGTCCTACCCCATAGGTGCCTTCCCCATCAAAATAAATATGCCCCATGCCAAATGCCAAAAGTGCCAGCATCCCAATCATCATACCCTCTAAAACAATTTTACTGCCCATGCCATCCGAAAACAAGCTTCTCCCCTGTTTCCTTGGGGGGCGAGTCATAATATTTTTTTCTGCCGGCTCCATACCAAGAGCCATGGCAGGCAGGGAATCCGTCACCAAATTCACCCAGAGAAGCTGTATGGGTAAAAGTGGACTGCTCCATCCCAAAAGCATGGCAGCAAAAATAGTCAATATCTCTCCGATATTACTGGAAAGCAGAAAATGCACCGCCCTTTGGATATTGTCGTATATGCCCCTTCCTTCCTGCACAGCTGTTACAATGGTGGCAAAATTATCATCTGTCAAAATTAAATCCGATGCACCCTTTGCTACTTCCGTTCCGCTTTTCCCCATGGCACAGCCAATGTCTGCCACCTTTAGAGCAGGGGCATCATTCACCCCATCCCCTGTCATGGCAACCACATGGTTTCCTTTTTGAAAAGCCTTTACAATTCGCACCTTTTGCTCCGGTGCGACACGAGCAAAAACAGAGCAGTCTTTTACACTCTTTTCCAATTCCTCTTGGCTCATTTTTTCCAATTCCTGCCCTGTCACAGAAATATCCCCTTTTTCTCTGATGCCAAGCTGTTCCGCAATGGCTTCCGCCGTAAGAACGTGGTCGCCGGTTATCATAACAGGACGGATACCTGCCTCCTTGCATAAACGGACAGCGTCCTTTGCTTCCGGACGAGGCGGGTCTACCATACCTGCCATCCCCACAAAGACCATATCTTCTTCCAAAGCTTCTGCATCAACGGGTGGTTTTTCCTCCCAAAGGCGAAATGCCACTGCCACCACACGCAATGCCCGTGCTGCCATTTCCCCATTGTACATCTGTACAGCACTCTTTTTCCCTCTATCAAAAACCACTTGCCGCTGTCCTTCCACCATATAACGACAATGCTCCAAAAGCAGGTCAGGTGCCCCCTTTGTCACAGAAACCCATCCACCGTCTTGTGTACGATGGAGAGTTGTCATACGTTTTCTTGCAGAGGAAAAAGGAATTTCTCCAATTCTTGGCATTTCCTCCCGCAAGGTATGAATATCAATTCCATAATATACTGCCCCTTCCAAAAGAGCCTTTTCCGTTGGTTCTCCAAAAAATTTCCCTTTTTCTTCATCACAGTCATTGCAAAGTGTAAAAAAGTGAAAAATCTCCTGTGTATCAGAGGCATCTGCTTTTCCCTTTCCATTTGCCACCTCCACAACCTTCATACGATTTTGCGTCAAGGTTCCTGTCTTATCGGAGCAGATTACCTCTGCACTGCCCAATGTTTCCACAGCAGGTAATCTTCTTACAATGGTACGTTTTTTGGAAAGCCGCTGCATCCCCATCGCAAGAACAATGGTCACAATGGCAGGCAGTCCTTCCGGAATTGCTGCCACTGCCAGACTGACAGAAGTCATGAACATTTGAAAAGGCGGCTTTTGCTGCAAAAGTCCCATGCAGAATATAACTGTGCATATAAGCAAAGCTACAATGCCCAGTAGCTTCCCCGTTTGCCCCAATTTCTTTTGCAAAGGTGTTGCACCGTTCTCCTCGTCCTCCAGCATGGCAGCAATACGTCCCACCTCTGTTTTCATACCTGTGGCTGTAACAATGGCTCGTCCTTTTCCTGCAAGTACATAGCCGCCGGAAAGCACCATATTCTTTCTGTCCCCCAAGGAGGTGTCCTTGGAAAAAACGGCATCTGCATCTTTTTCCACTGCCATAGACTCCCCTGTGACAGCACTTTCCTCTGTTTTCAGTCCATTGCCTTCCCATACTCTCCCATCTGCACAAATATAATCTCCTGCACCCAAAAGCAGTATATCCCCCACCACAACTTGTGCTGAGGGAATCATCCGCTCTTTTCCTTCCCGCAACACCCGTGCTTTGGGGGCAGACAACTTCTGTAAGGCTTCCAGTGCTTTTTCCGCACGCCCTTCCTGCACCGTTCCCAAAATGGCATTTAATACCACAATCCCTATGATAATTGCCGCATCCAAAAAGTCTTTTTCCCCGCTTCCATAAGAAACCACAACAGAAATTGCCGCTGCACCCAAAAGCAGCAACACCATAAAATCCTGAAACTGTGCGAAAAAAACCATGAGCCAGCTTTTTTTCCGATTTTTCTGCTGTATTTCGTTTTTTCCATAGACCGCCAGACGGTGCAATACCTCCTGTTCTGACAGCCCCTTTCTTCCATCGGTTTCCAATGCCTGTTCTGCTTCTTTGCGGTTCATACTCCACCAATCCATATCCTCACCCGTTTCTTTTCATTTTTGGCAATGTCTGCTGCTGACATCGCCTGTGGTTGTCCTTTTCTCCAATTCTATGCACCCCTTCGCAAAAAAATGACTCCTGCATATATAGAATAGTAACCCCAGTTTTATTTCATCTATTTTCTATTTTTATCATAAAAAGGAGGTGTCTTTCATGCTGTTTGTTCTGCTCCTTGCCTTTTCTCTCAGCGTGGACGCACTTGGTGTTGGCATTACTTATGGACTGCGGCAAATTTCCTTTTCCCTTGCCGCCTGTATACTTTTGGGACTGATGACCATGGGCATGATGTTTTGTTTTTTGGGCTTTGGGCGTTTCATCGCCTGCCTCCTCCCCCATGCCCCCATGGAAAAAATCGGTGCTTTCTTTTTGCTGTGCTTTGGATTCCTTCTGGCGGTTTCCGGATGCCAAAGACCCACAAAAAAAGACTCTCCCCTGCTGCTTTTGCAAAAACCCACTGCCTGCGACCGTGACCACTCTGCAAGTCTGGAGCCAAAGGAAGCCCTCCTTTTGGGAATTGTCCTTTCCACAGACTCCTTTGGCGTTGGCATGAGTATCGCCGCATCCGGGCTTTCCCACATCCTGCTGCCCATTTGTGCCGCTTTGTTCCAAACTACCTTCCTTTGCGTTGGTGCATGGCTGGGAAAGCGTATCTGTTCCACCACTGTTTCCCATGAAAGCTGCTATTCTATCCTATCCGGCATCATTTTGATGGGAATTGGATTTTTGCGTATTTTTTCAGTATGAATATTGAAAAAGTTGTGGTATACTGATGTCATAGATCATAAATATTCCAAAAGGAGGGATTTCCATGATTAACGTATTCAATCGAAAAGAAATTTGTGTTACCTATGACATGGCAGAGCAAGCAAGAATACGGGAAATTCTTGCAAATAATCACATTGATTATGAGGTTTTCACCAAAGACTTGGCACATTCTTCTCAATTAGGTGCTACAGCAGGCACTGTATCCATAGGTGGAATGTTAAAAGTAGACAGCATTGCAGGTGTAGATTTGCACCGCTGCATTGAATATGAAATTTATGTAAAAAAAGCAGACTATGAACGGGCATTATCTTTATTAAACCACAAATAACGAGAGCATAAAAAAAGAGGCTGTAAAAAGCCCCTTTTTTTCATGCTCCTTTATCCATGGAACAATTTTTTTGTCTGATATTTTGGCTCACAGGTCAGATTGACTCCCAATTTCTGGAATACATTCTCATCCACTGCAGAAAGAATGACAGAAGAATGTACCTCGCAATTTCTGAGGTTTTCCAGCTGCTCCATTGCCATTTCTGCATTAGCGTCTGTATTTGCACAGATACAAAGGGCAATGAGTATTTCGTCCGTATGCAGTCTGGGGTTATGATTGCCCAGATGTGCTACCTTCAAATGCTGAATCGGCTCAATAACAGATGGAGAAATGAGCTTCACATCATGCTCCAGATTGGCAAGCTTCTTCAGTGCATTTAAAAGCATGGCAGAAGATGCACCCAAAAGAGAACTGGTTTTTCCGGTTACAATGGTGCCATCTGCAAGCTCAATGGCTGCCGCAGGTGCACCTGTTTCCTCCGCCCGTTCCATGGCTGCTGCCGCTACGGTTCTATCAGAAATGCCTGTCCCTGCCTGCTTCATCAGAAGCTCCAGCTTATAAAGTGCTTCTTCTCCGCCATTTCCTTTTCTCTGCTCACAAAGTGCTTTATAATACCGTCTGACAATTTCCTTTCGTGCTGCCTTTTTTGCCACTTCATCGTCTATAATGCAATTCCCCACCATGTTTACCCCCATATCCGTAGGGGATTTATAGGGAGATTCGCCATAAATCTTTTCAAACATAGCATTGAGTACAGGAAATACTTCAATATCTCGATTATAATTGACTGTTGTTTTGCCATATGCCTCCAAATGGAATGGGTCAATCATATTCATATCATTCAAATCAGCTGTTGCCGCTTCATAGGCAAGATTCACAGGATGCTGCAAGGGCATATTCCAAATGGGGAATGTTTCAAACTTTGCATAACCTGCCTGTATTCCTCTTTTGTTTTCATGATAAAGCTGAGAAAGGCAAACAGCCATTTTCCCGCTGCCGGGCCCCGGAGCAGTCACAACTACAAGAGAATGTTTTGTTTCTATATATTCATTTCTGCCAAATCCATTCTCGCTTACAATAAAGGGGACGTTGCTTGGATAGCCCGGAATAATGTAATGGCGATATACCCGCAATCCCAAGCTTTCCAGCTTTTTCTGATAGGCGAGGGCACTGTCCTGTCCCTGAAACTGTGTCAAAACCACACTGCCTACATAAAGTCCATAGCCACGGAATGCGTCAATCAGTCTTAGCACATCCATATCATAGGTGATACCCAAATCTCCCCGTACCTTATTCTTTTCAATATCGCCCGCACTGATGACCAGTACAATCTCCACGTCCTCCTTTACCTGCACCAGCATATTGATTTTGCTGTCTGGTTTAAAGCCCGGCAAAACACGGGAAGCGTGGTTATCATCAAAGAGCTTGCCGCCAAACTCCAGATACAGCTTGCCGCCAAACTGCCCAATCCGCTCTTTGATACGTTCTGACTGCGTTCGCAGGTATTTCTCATTATCAAATCCAATCCGTTCCATTTTCAAATCTCCCCAGACTCATAAAATAAAAATGCAGACAATCGAAATCCTCTGCGTTTTTACATGGTTATTTTCCTTTTTCCACTCCAATATAAAATTATACTATCTTTTCCTATCATTTACAAAGAAAAACCCCATTTTTTTTATTTTTTCAAAAGTTTTATAAAAATATTCCACATTCCGCTCCATTTTTGTCAGGTTTTCAGGTACTTTCCTCCATATCCTCCACCACCGACAAGCAAAATACCCGCACCTCTGCCGCTCCTCCACGAAGCAGCACTCTGGTACATTCCTTCATTGTCGTTCCTGTCGTAAAAATATCGTCCACCAGAAGAATGTGCTTTTCTTCCACTGTCTGCCCTTCTGCCAAAGCAAAAACATCCTTTAGATTATCCCTTCTTTGTTTTGCAGTCAAATTGCTCTGAGGCTTGGTATGCACCCTTCTTTCCAAAAGATGAGGTACATAGGCAATTCCCGTTTTGTCTGCCAATACACAGCATAATCTATCTGCCTGATTAAATCCTCTGTGGGCTTCCTTTTTGATATGAAGGGGAACCGCTGTCATATAATCTGCCCAATCTATCCAATCTTCATGTGTCTTTTGTAAATAGGATGCCATCAGACTTCCCAAAGCCTCGGCATCATGACGAAACCCTTGAAATTTCAGATAGGCAATGGCATCCCGCATCACCTCATAGGAAAAAGCGGCACATCCCTTGGAAAAAGGAAAGTCCTCCAAAGCACAGCGATGACAAAAGGCTTGTTTTTCCAATGTTCGACCACACTTTTCGCACTGTCTGCCCAAAAGAAAAGGAATGGCATGGACACATTCCTTGCAGATTCCTTTCTCTTTTTGCTCTAATGGCAAAACACTGCCGCAAAGAACACATTGCGATGGAAAGAAAAATTCCAAAAGCATTTCTGCAAATCGGTTCACGCTATCCCTCCGTTCCTTCCATAAAATCGTATAAACTACGAATACGCTGGGAAAGTCCTGTATCACGACGAACCTCCTTATCTCTTGCAATCATGGCGGAAATGGTTTCCTGTAAGCCTACCAAAACCACCATACTTTTTGCCCTCGTAACAGCTGTATATAAAAGATTTCTCGTCAAAAGCATAGGTGGGCCACTGTGTACTGGAAGCACTACTACGGGGTATTCGCTCCCTTGTGATTTGTGAATGGTAATGGCATAGGCAAGCTCCAATTCTTCCAGCTGGGAATAGTCATATTCCACCACCTTGCCATCATCAAATAATACTTCCATGGTTTCCGCACTATCATCTATATTGCGAATCCTGCCTGCATCACCATTAAATACGCCAACGCCTTCCTCACAGCATTTTCCCATGGAATTATACATTCGCCATGCAATATTATAATTATTCTTAATCTGCATGACCTTATCCCCTTCTCGAAATACAATTTGTCTGTATTCCTTTTCTACTCGTTTTGGGTTTGGCGGATTCAGGGCTTCCTGCAAAACGCCATTGAGATTCTGTACACCCAAAACCCCCTTCCGCATGGGTGTCAAAACCTGCATATCCCGCAAACCGTCACACCCTGTAAACCTTGGCAGACGCTTTGTTACCAAATCCCGTATTGCTGTCACAACGTCCTCTCCAAAGGCACGCTTGACAAAGAAAAAATCTGTATCTTTACCATTCAAAATAGGCTGTTCCCCACGGTTAATACGATGGGCATTCATGATAATGGCACTTTCCTGTGCCTGTCTGAAAATATGCTGCAAACGCACCACAGGCAGCTTTCCGCTGGCAATCATATCCCGCAAAACATTGCCCGCACCCACAGAAGGCAGCTGGTCTACGTCCCCCACAAAAATCACCCGTGTTTTTGGTGCTACCGCACGGAGAAAGGAGTGCATAAGGAGCAAGTCAATCATAGAGGCTTCATCTACAATAATCACATCTGCCTCCAAAGGGTTTTCCTCATTTCGTTCAAAGGTCTGTCTGCGACTGTCCTCACTTAAAAATGTAGTTTCCAAAAGGCGGTGGATGGTTTTTGCCTCTACACCGGTTGCTTCCGTCATACGCTTTGCCGCCCGTCCTGTAGGTGCTGCCAAAATCACATCCCTTTCCTCATCCTGCAATATCCGCAAAATGGTATTGATGGTGGTGGTTTTTCCTGTACCCGGGCCTCCGGTAATAATGAGAACGCCCTGTTCCAATGCCTGCATAACTGCAGTACGCTGTTCCTGTGCCAGTTTCACCCCTGTTTCTTTTTCTGTCTGCAAAACAATCTCCTCTGCGTTCTGCAAATTGATTTTCTTTTTGCCTGCCAGAAGCTCCAAAAGCCGCTTTGCTACTGCCATTTCTGCATAAAAATAGAAATTCAGATATACTGCCTCTACACCGTCTATGGTTTCCTGCCAAATCTGGCTGTCTACCTGTAATTCCCGCAGGGCATTCTCCACATACATGGGATGCAGCTCCAAAAGCTTTGTTGCTTCTTCCAGCAGCTGCTCCTTTGGCAAAAAGCAATCTCCATTTCCTGCCCCTGTAGTCAGCACATATTTCACTGCGGCCTTCACACGATTTGCGTCATCCGGCTGAATCCCCGCACTTGCTGCCATTTTATCTGCCATACGGAAACCGATACCCCAAATATCATCTGCCAAACGATAGGGATTTGTTTTTACGATATCAAAAGTACGGGATTTATATTTTTTATAAATTTTCATGGCATAGGTAGGGGAAATATCAAAGTCCTGCAAAAAAAGCATGGCTTTCCGCAATTCATGCTGTTCTCTGAACACATCGGAAATCCGCTGTGCCTTTTCGTAGGTCAGTCCTCGTATTTTTGCCAGTTCCTCCGGCTTTTCCTCAATGACATAAAAAGAGGCTTCGCCAAATTCTGCCACAATTTTTTTTGCTGTTTTAGGGCCAATACCCTTAATCAGTCCCGAGGATAAATACTTTTCAATGCCGGATACTGTTGTGGGCATGGATTTTTCGTAATACTGCACCTGTATTTGTCTGCCGTAAAGAGGGTGTACTGTCCATGTACCGTGAATTTCCAGTGTTTCGCCTTGATGCAGCTGGGGAACAGTTCCCACACAGGTCACCTCATCATCTTCTGTTTCCAAAGAAAAGACAGCATAACCATTTTCTGTATTTTGGAAAATGACGCTTTCCACTTCTCCTATGATTTTGACTTCTTCCATGCTCCCCCTCCTTTCAGCTTTTTATTTTTTATTCCCAGTCATAGGAAAATCCTAATTTTTCCATAAAATCTACCATCTGCCAGCTGTCACCCATAGTACATTCATCCTCGTCATAAGCAAGGACTTCTTCATCGCCATCCCACATTTCCTCTGTCCAAAACTGCAAATAGTTTGCAATTTCTTTTGGTTCTATATCAAAATAAGGTGCAACTTTCTCTGCATTTCCTGCCACTCTTTCTCGTTCTTCCTCATCTGCTTCTTCAAAATAATCGGGCATAGGGCAGAAAGTGTCAACTCCCTTGCCTTTGTCATAGAAATCATAGCCCCAAAAATCGTCATCATAAATATAACAAAGCATAACCGGACAATCCAACGCCTCAGAAAGTGCTTGTGTCATTACTTCATAACCTGTACAATGGTCACTCAGTAGAACCTGTATACCATTTTCCCCTTGCTGATACTGACACTCCTCAGGAATCACATCCCAACAATCTTTTTCTTTTTCCAATTCTGCTTTTAGTTTTTCTTCTGTTGTATTTTTCACAAGAAGCACATTCAAAAAAACACCCATGATAAAACCTCCTATTTCTATTCTTTCTCTCATAATTTAACAGAAAACCATATATGCATTGCTTTTTTAGGATATTATACCATATCTCTTTCAAAAAAAGAACGCTTGTTCTAAAAAAAGCGGTTTTCCACAAATCATAGGAAAACCGCTTTCACATTATTTTTTCTTATTTCTTACTGCTGAAATACATCTGTCTTATCTGTCTTTTCCCAAGGCAAATCAAGGTCTGTTCTACCAAAATGACCATATGCTGCTACCTGTCTATAGATAGGACGCAACAAGTCAAAGTTCTTAATGATTGCTGCAGGACGCAGGTCAAAGTTTTTCTGTACCAGTTCTGTAATCTTATCATCGGAAATCTTACCTGTACCAAATGTATTTACCAAAATGGAAACAGGTTTTGCTACGCCAATGGCATATGCAAGCTGTACTTCACATTTTTTCGCTACACCACTTGCTACGATATTTTTTGCCACATATCTTGCTGCATAGCAAGCAGAACGGTCTACCTTTGTGGGGTCTTTGCCACTGAATGCACCGCCGCCGTGAGCTGCATAGCCACCGTATGTATCTACAATAATCTTTCTGCCTGTCAAACCGCTATCCCCCTGCGGGCCACCGATAACGAATCTGCCTGTAGGGTTGATGTAGTATTTCGTATTTTCATCCAGCAACTCTGCGGGAATGACTTTTTTTACAACCTCTGCAATGACATCTTCCCGAATCTGTTCCTGTCCTGCTTCAGGGCCATGCTGTGTGGAAACAACCACCGTATCAATACGATTGGGTTTATCATCTACATATTCCACTGTCACCTGTGCCTTACCATCGGGACGCAGGTAGGACAATGTGCCGTTTTTCCGTACTTCAGACAATCTTCTTGTAAGCTTATGTGCCAAGGAAATGGGAAGGGGCATCAATTCTTCTGTTTCGTCGCAGGCAAAGCCGAACATCATACCCTGATCCCCTGCACCTGTATCAAATTCGCTGTCATCTTCCCCTGTTTTATTTTCCAGAGCCTTGTCTACACCCATGGCAATATCAGGGGACTGCCCATGAATGGATGTGATAACAGAGCAGGTTTCATTGTCAAAACCATACTTTGCACGGTTATAGCCAATTTCATCCAATGTATGGCGTACAATACCTTCCACGTCTACATATGCGTTTGTTGTAATTTCCCCCATAACAAAGATGATACCTGTTGTGGTAGCTGTTTCACAGGCAACTCTTGCATTGGGGTCCTTTGCCAAAATGGTGTCCAAAATAGCATCGGAAATCTGGTCACAGATTTTATCGGGATGTCCCTCTGTTACAGATTCAGATGTAAATAATCTTTTGCTCATACTATTCCTCCTAAATATTCTCTTTATGATTCAGGGATACTGCCATCTTTCTTTTTGGTATAAAAAAAAACCCTTCAGGGCTTCACACTTTCCACTCATCTTCCGCAGAACTGCGGGGGAATTGGCACCGTGCGTTTCCGCCGGTTGCCGGGTGTCACAGGGCCCTGTCCCTCAACCACTCTTGATAAGTACTTTATAAAATTCTTTTTTATTATAGCAACTTCTTTTTTATCTGTCAAGGACTGCACGGCAATTCCTCCATGCAGTCCCTTTCTTCTTGATGATACCACATTGCTATTTCAGCCATGGCTTTATAGCCTGTCCCCATGCTTCCAAAAGCCGTTCCAAAGACCAAGCCCCATTGGCAGGACTGGTAGAAGGCAATTTTGTAATAGGGAGATTGGTTTGTGGAAAAAGATATTTTTGGTACAATTTTTCGGCAGCTGCACCATTTGCAAAAATGGGAATTTCTCCTGTCTTTTCCAGAATCGGCTGCAAATTGACAGGTACCACATCACGAATACTGCTGTCACTGCTTCCTATAATGGTACAGCTTTCCACCACATCATAGAGGGCAATCCCATGACGTAGAAGCAACTCCTTCTTTTCCTGCTGGGTTATTGGCATTTCTTCCCTGCAAAGTCCTGCCAAGACCTTCCAAAAACGATTTTGGGGATGCCCATAGTAAAAGTCTGTTTCTCTCGACTTTACAGAGGGTACTGTCCCCAATAGCAAAAGGCGGCTATTCTCATCAAAAATAGGAGAAAAGGTATGGGTAACTTTTGTTGGTTCCATGGATTCCCTCCTTAAAACAAAAACAAAGCAGCAATATGGAAATAAATCATCAGTGCCAAAGCATCTACCAATGTAGAAATAACAGGGCCTGCCATCATGGCAGGGTCTACCTTTAAAACCTTCGCCAATATAGGCAATGTACAGCCGATGCTCTTAGATAACACCACGACCACCGCCATACTGACAGAAACCGTAAGATCTACCAAAAAACCTGTATCTCTGCTAAACAGCGTCAGGCGAATCATATTGACTGCCCCCAAAATCACACCGCAAAGCAGCCCAACACGAAGCTCCTTCCAAATAACCCGCAGAGCATCCTTCACCTGTATTTCCCCCAATGCCATACCACGAATAATCATGGTAGATGCTTGAGAGCCTGCATTCCCGCCTGTCCCCGTAATAATGGTAATAAAGCTGGATAATACCACTGCAGATGCCAAAAGGGAATCATATTTGCTGATAACCATACTGCTGAGTGTACCGGAAATCATCAGGACACACAGCCAGACAATGCGGTTTTTTGCCAGCTTCAAGACAGACGTTTTCAGATATTCCTCATCAGAGGGCAAAAGTGCCGCCATCTTTTCCATATCCTCTGTTGTTTCCTGGTCAATAACATCCACAATATCATCCACTGTAATAATCCCAACCAAACGCCCCTCCAGGTCTGTGACAGGCAGTGCCATCCAGTTATATTTTTTGAAGATATGTGCAACTTCTTCCTGGTCATCTGTGGTACAAACAGAAACCACATCTTCTTCCATCAAGTCCTGCACCAAATCATCATCCTTTGCACAAATCAGTGTTCGCAAAGGTACAACCCCAATAAGCTTTCTGTGGGCATCAATGACATAGCAGGTATAGATAGTTTCTTTATCTGTCCCTGTACGTTTAATCTGCTTCATGGCTTCCTCTACCGTCATTGCCCCACGCAGCTTTACAAACTCGATGGTCATAAGACTTCCCGCAGAATTTTCGGGGTAGTTCAAAAATCGATTGATTAAGGCTCTTGTTTCCGCATCGGTGTTCCGCAATACCTTTTTTACCAGATTGGCAGGTGCTTCTTCCAGAAAGTCCACCGTATCATCCAAGAACATCTCATCTACAATATTCCGTACTTCTGTATCCGTAATAGAATGAACAATATGCTCCTGGGTGTCGTTATCCATATAGGAAAAAACATCGGCTGCCATATCCTTTGTCAAAAGACGGAAAATAAAAAGCTGTTTCTCTGCAGTCAATTCCTCAAAATACTCCGCCAAATTAACAGGATTTTCATCGTTTAATTCTTCTTTTAGCTTAATGTATGCACCTGCATCCATTAACTCGTTAAAATGCTCAAAGAGCTGTTCCATTTCCTCCACAATACTCTCCCCCGTTCCACCATTTTGTTTTTTGGCAATAAAAAAACACATTGCCCATACAAAGTGTCAGTAGAATCGTATCTGCCGTATCCTTTTTCGCTGCTTTTTGAAAAAAGGGCAAAAGAGGTCATCCGTTCCCTATTATTCTAAAAACAAAAATGTCCTGCAAGGTACGGCGTTTCTACTGTTATATTCTGATTCTTCCTCGTGTCCCAAAGGGATACTATCACTACTACCGTCCATACAGGCTCACCTCCGTCTTTTTTTCTTCCTTCTAGTATATGCTTTCTGTAAAATACCGTCAACCTCTTTTATAAAAATTTCCTATGCAAAAACGTCAGCATAAGAAAAAATGATTTTATACGCTTATCCCCATAGGTATAGACTGTCTATGGATATATGTACACGGAGCATAAAAAATATACCCCCATGGTGTCATATATAAACTGCCTTTGGAGGAGTTGAAAAGAAGCAAAATTCCTTTGCAAAAAGAAAAACCAACCTTTCTGATGCAGTATCGAAAGGAATTGGTTTTTTTCTTTGTCAAAAGCCTCGCAAGCGTACCCGAAAGTTCTTTTGTGCAAAACTTTTTCATAGAGCAAATCACGCAAAGTATAAAAATGCAGCTATACAGGAAATGTACCTGAGTCTTTTAGACAAAGCGTAATGCAGATATATGGAAAAAATAATCCATAGAGTTTTCAGATATTCCTAAAAGGGTTTTTCAAAACTTCCAAATTTTGTATATTGTCCCATCCAAGTTAAATCTACCGTACCCGTTGGGCCATTTCTCTGTTTGGCAATAATCAGCTCAGCTTGATTTTTCTTTTCTGTATCAGGAAAATAGTATTCATCTCGATACAAGAATGCCACCACGTCTGCATCCTGCTCAATGGCACCGGATTCTCTCAAATCAGAAAGCATGGGACGATGGTCTGCTCTTTGTTCGCAAGCACGGCTCAGCTGTGATAATGCAATAACAGGAGCTTCCATTTCTCTTGCGATTGCTTTTAAAGCACGGGAAATCTCAGAAATTTCCTGCTGTCTGGAATCCGTTCTGCCATTACCGTTCATAAGCTGCAAATAGTCAATGACGATGAGTCCCAATCCCTTTTCCACCTTCAAGCGGCGGCATTTAGAACGTACCTCCATCGGTGTAACCCCCGGTGTATCGTCAATATAAATAGGAGCTTGGGACAGAGGCCCCATTGCCTGAATCAGTTCCGGCCAGTCACTGTCAGCAAGCTCCCCCGTGCGAAGCTTTTGTGCATCCAGCATGGCTTCTGAGCAAAGCATACGATTCACAAGCTGCTCTCTGCTCATTTCCAGAGAAAAAATGGCAGTGGGTACGTTGCTGCGAATGGCAGCATTTTGTACGATATTAAGGGCAAAGGCAGTTTTCCCCATGGAAGGACGTGCTGCCAAAAGGATTAAGTCAGATTTTTGCAAACCTGCTGTTTTGGCATCGAAATCTACAAAACCTGTCGGCACACCTGTCAATTTACCCTTGGAATGATAAATGTCCTCAATCCGTTCAATGGAATCAACGGCAATATCCCGAATGTGATGAAACTGGTCTGTATGGCGTTTCTGCATAATATCAAAAATGCTTTTTTCCGCCGTATCCATAATGGTATTAACGCTTTCTCTGCCTTCATAGCTAAGACGGGAAATATCACCGGATGCCCGAATCAGCCGACGCAGAATGGACTTCTCCTCTACGATTGCCGCATAGTGCCGCATATTGGCAGAGCTGCCCACAGCAGTGGAAATGGACGCAAGAAAAGATACGCCGCCTATTTGTGCAAATACACCCTTTTCCTCCAGCTTATTCTTCATGGTAATCATATCAATGGGAATACCGCTATGATACAACTCCTCTGCTGCTTCAAACACCATGCGGTGGTCTGGACGGTAAAAATCATCTCCCTGCAATATTTCCAAAGCAAGGGAAGCTGCCTCTCTGTCCAAAAACATGGAGCCAAGGACTGCTGTTTCTGCCGCATCATCATGAGGCGGTACATTTTGAAAGACTTCTGATTGTCTATTTTGTTGCTCCTCCATCTGTACCACCTCCTTTTCCTTTTTTATTCATAAAGGCTTATTCTGCTTCCACAATCTTGATGGTCACTTCCGCTGTCACCTTAGGATGCAGCTTGATAACTGCTGTTCTCTGCCCCAGCATTTTGATAGGATCGCCAATGGAAACTTTTTTCTTGTCAAAATCCAAGCCTGTCTGCTTGATAATTTCCTCTGCCACTTCTTTATTGGTCACAGAGCCAAAGAGCTTGCCATTTCCACCTGTTTTCACTTTAATGAAAACCTCTTTGTTTTCCAGCTGCTTTGCTGTTTCTCTTGCTTTGTCCAATTCTTCCTGTTTGTGCTTTTCATCTGCTTTCTGTTTCAATTCATAATCATTGAGATTGGATTTTGTTGCTTCCACTGCCAGCTTTTTGGGAAGAAGAAAATTTCTTGCATATCCCTCACTGGCATTGATTAAGTCACCTTTTTTCCCTACGCTTTTTACATCCTGTAATAAAATCAGTTTCATTTGTCTTCCTCCTCCAAATATTCTTCTATGGCAGTGCGTATCTTTTCTTTGGCTTCTTCCGGTGTACAGTTACAAAGCTGTGCTCCGGAAACAGTCAGATGACCACCGCCACCCAGCTTTTCCATAATACGCTGCACATTGATATCACCAAAACTTCTTGCACTGATATGCACCACATTATCCAATTGGCAACAGACAAAGGATGCCTGTATTCCTGTGACATTCATAAGGTCATCTGCCGCCTGTGCTGCCGTCAGCGTGGAATTTTCCACATCGGAAGGGCAGACGGAAATGGCAATATGGTCTTGGAACAATTCTGCATCCCGCACTGCCGTTGCTTTTGCTTTATAGACATCCATATCATTCTGGAACAACAGCCTGACACGGATACTGTCTGCACCGTTTCTGCGTAGGAACGCTGCCGACTCAAAGGTCATGGCACCTGTTTTCACACAGAAATTTTTTGTATCAACGGTAATACCTGCCAAAAGAGCATCTGCTTCTATATTGGTGAGTTTTACCGTTTTATCCATATGCTGTATCATCTCTGTAATCAGCTCTGCTGTAGAGGAAGCATAAGGCTCATGATAAATAAGTACTGCTTGGTTAATAAAATCCGTACTCTTTCTGTGATGGTCAAAAACGACAATTTTCTTTGCTGCCATCAAAATCTGTCTGCTGTCCACCATAGACTCTCTATGGGTATCTACGACAATCACAAGACTCTTGTCATTGAGCATACGCATGGCATCGCTGCCGTCTATTATCACGCCGCCAAATTCACCGCTTTTATCCATCTCATCACAAAGTCTGCGGACACCTGCACTCACCTGCTCCATGATAATATTGCTCTTTCTCCCAATACTCTTTGCCATGGCACAAATCCCAATACAGGAACCAAGACTGTCAAGGTCTGCCTGCTTATGCCCCATGACAAAAATGCCGGAGGCATCTCGCATCAGTTCCATCAAGGCTTCCGCCTTTACTCTGGCACGGATACGGGCATTGCGGTGAATTTCTCCGCTCTTTCCGCCGTAGAAATCATATTTTTCACCATTCTTTATGGCAATCTGGTCACCGCCTCTGCCAAGTGCCAAATCCATGGCTGCTTTTGCACTCTGCATGGCTGCATCCAAAGAGCCGCCGCCCATACCAATCCCCATACTCATGGTAACAGGAATATGCTGCCCCACATTGATAATCTTAATTTCATCAAAAACCTCAAATTTCTTTTCCTTGAACATTTCCAAGCCGCCCTTGGACAAAAGAAAGATGTATCTGTCCTTTTCCAGCTTCTTGATGACACCTCCAACGGATGCCGCAATCTGGTTAAACTTCCGGTCGATGAATGCAGAAAGAATAGGCAGACGGTTTTCGTCCATGCTATCTACCACATCATCAAAATTATCTATGAGAATAATCCCCACTACCGTTTCATTGGACTTCAGCTGCTTTTCCAAGTGGCATACCCTTGTGGCATCCTGCAAAATCAAGGTCAAAACTGCACCCACCGCTCCGCTTTTGTCCATCACGTCACAGTGATTCAAGGCCGCATCATAGCACCTGTCCCCTATGGGTATCCGCTGCACCTCACCTGCTCCGCTGGTTTTCATCAGCTTGTCAATTACAGGCTTTGCATCTTCTGTATGGGGAAATACCTCCATAAATTTCTCGTTATACATCATCACCTGTCCCCGTATGTCCAAAACGGCATAGGGCAACGGAAGATTTTGCGGAATGGAGAAATTTTCCCGCAGCATATCCGTATCCAAAAAACGCTTTTCCTGCCCAGCCTCTTTGCCGCCGGGTGCAAAAAGCTCCTTCACAACAGGACGCAGAAAAACGCCTGCAAGAATACCCAGAAAAACGCCCATACCCAATCGAATATCCAATATCAGCCCCAGTATGATAACCAAAACAGATACTACCACATCCAACATACGGCGTTCCCAAAGTCCTTTCTTTCTCTTTGTTATGTTATTATCCATCGTTCGCCTCCATGATACTGTCACACCTTGGAAAAATCTTGTCCTATCAAGGGGTATGCTCCCTTAGTGTTCCAGTCTGTGCAGTCCCGAAAGAAGTGCCTCTCGCCATGGTGCATTATCTTCCTGCAAAAGTCCAAGCCGAATATTGGCTGCCGCTTTTCTGTCCACAGCCTCCGGAGAAATCCCAAGCCTTTCTGCCATCAAATAAAGTGCAATGACCATATTGGCAAGCATTTCTGTTTTTTCCGTTTTAGACGCATTGCGATGCAGTGCTGTGTAAAAATCCGAAAGCTGCGTCAGCATCTGACACTGTAGGTTCTCTGTCATACGGATACTTTTTGCAACATCGAATGTCCAATCCGGCATAAAACCGCCTCCTTCTTCCTCTGTTTATTCTCACAGGGGTACTTTTTTACCCACTGCATTGATTATCCAGTATAGCACAAACCGGCTGATTTCTCAATATATAAATCCATTTCCTCTCTGCCCCAAAAGCCATTATCCTGATAAAAAACGCTAAATTCCGGCACATTGACCATATATAAAAGATATTTATTTTCTTGGGATAATTCTTTTCTTCTCTTATCCATAAAAGAGGTACTCCAAAAGGAATACCTCTTTCTTTTCTCAATTTTCCTGCTTTCTTATTTTAAAATATCATACACTGCCTGCAAAAGAGATGTTTCTTCGTCCATTCTGTAAAATCCCACATCCCGTTTTCGGCAGAAGCCTTCCCAATCCGTCTTTTGTTTACGAAGTGCTTTTCCATAGGCTGCCACAGCCTGTGGTGTCAGCTCCAAATCTCTTTTTTCTCCTGTTTCCTGATCTACCAAGCGTACCATACCGCCGACCTTTGGAGAAATCTCCTCTTTGGACAGAACCTGCACCAACAAAACCTCCTGCTTTTTCTCCTGCAAAAGCTTTACGGCATCCTCTGCCTTCTCCTGTACCATAAAATCAGAAATCACAATGGAAATACCCTTTTGCAGCCTGCCGCTTTCCCGCACTGCCTGCAAAGGCTCTGTGCTGCCCTCTGCCTGCAATGCAGAAAGAAAAGAAACCCCTTTTGCAAATTGCCCCTTCTGTGCCAAGGTATGCTTTTCTTTCAAATGGGCATCAAAGGGCAAAATATGCACTCCATCGCCGCCATACAGTCCCACATAGGCAAGAGAAGCTGCCAGTGCCTTTGCCACAGGAAATTTATCATGGAAGTCCATAGAACGGCTACAGTCCAAAAACAAATGGATGGCTGCCTGCTTTTCCTCCAGAAATTCTTTCACATACAGCCGTCCAAAACGAGCATACCCATTCCAATCCACCCGACGCAGCTCATCCCCCTGCTGATACTCCCGAAAATCGGAAAATTCCAAGGAGCTGCCCTTTGCCACGGAACGTCTGGAGCCGCTGTAACCGTCTGTACGCAGTCTTCCCTTCAGCCGTATGGTCATTTCGCCCAGCTTTGCCAGATATTCTTTTGTCAAAAGTTCTTCTATCTGTTTCATGTCACCACAACGCCTCTATGATTTCGTCTGTTGTTTTACCTTCTGCCATTCCTTCAAAATTCAAGAAAATACGATGACGGAGAGCCGCCTTCGATGCTTTTTTCACATCCTCATAGGAAACATGGTATCTGCCATCCAAAAGGGCAAATACTCTTGCTGCCTTCAAAATTGCCTGTCCTCCACGGGGACTTGCACCATAGCGTACATACTGCTTCACAGCTTCCGGTGCATTTCCATAGGTGGGATGTGTTTTTAATACCATATCCGTCAGATATTCTGCCACAGGGGCTGCCACAGGTACCTGCACTGCCACTTCTCTGAGGGAAAGGAGTTTTTCTCTGGTACATACCTTTTGAGGCGTAGGTTCTTCCTTTCCTGTTGTCATCAGGACAATTTCTGTCAATTCCTCTTTTGTGGGAAATTCTACATTCATTTGAAAAAGGAATCTGTCCATCTGAGCCTCCGGCAAGGGATATGTACCCTCTGTTTCTAAAGGATTTTGGGTTGCCAATACAAAAAAAGGTTCAGGAAGCTGATAGGTTTCCCTGCCCCCTGTTACAGTATGCTCCTGCATGGCTTCCAAAAGGGCGGATTGTGTTTTCGGCGTGGCACGATTGATTTCATCTGCCAATACCAAATTGGCAAAAACGGGGCCCTTCTGAAATCGTATGGCGTGACTGCCCTTGCCATCCTCCTCCAATACGCCTGTACCCGTCACGTCTGCCGGCATCAGGTCAGGCGTAAACTGAATACGGGAAAAATCCAAATCCATAACTGTCCCCATAGCTTTTACCAAGCGGGTTTTGCCAAGTCCCGGCATCCCTTCCAAAAGGACATTGCCTCCGGCCACCATAGCAGTCAATACATACCGAATCAATTCCTTCTGCCCAATAATGGCTTTTCCAATTTCCTGCTCTATTTCTGTAAACTCTTTTTGAAATCCCTGAATTCTGCTTTCATCCATAACCTTTTCACCCTTCCCTGCGGTTTCTGCCTTTTATTATAAAATCATTATAAAACCCCCTTCTGCTTTCGTCAATGAAGACAAAAAAACGTAATAAAATTGACAGAAATAAGGATTTTCTCAAAGCTCACCCACAATACCTCACAAAAAACGGCAAAAAAATATATAAAAAATTAGCTGGTATATTCCTTACATTCATAGTATGATAATATGGCAATGAGTAAATAGACAAGGAGTGCAAACAGATTGAGAAAATTTCCGTTTTTAAAAAAAGATAAGGCATACCTGAAAATCGCCCTCTATACTTTTGTCGTTCTGGCCGCAGCCATACTGTTTGAAAAGGTGATTGGCAATCTGCCAAGCATCGGAACCACCATTGCCCACGGTCTTGCTTTTCTTCGTACCATGTGCTGGCCCTTTCTTCTGGGCTTTATGTTTGCCTATGTGGTAAATCCGTTTCTGAACTTTTTTGAGCATCATACTCTGGAAGCCTCTGGTTTTCTGGCAAAACGGCCCAAAGCTGTTCGCCTTTGTTGTATTTTACTGATTTATACCATTATTATTGGGAGTATCATTTGGATTGTGATTTATCTCATTCCTGAAATAAAGGCATCTATTTTGACGTTTACCAACCAGCTGCCCGTATATACGGCAACACTCAACGAAAAAATCAACCAGCTTTTTCAGAGCGTTACCTTCATCAAGGGCGAAAATGTAAACCACGCCATAAATCGTCTTTTGGAGTCCCTGAATGTAGCATCCCACGATATGCCAAAGCTTGCAGAAACCATTTTGGGCAATGTATTTAACGTAGGACGTGCTGCACTCAATATCATTATGGGCATTTTTATTTCCTTTTATATGCTTTATGATAAAGAAGGCTTTGGAAAGCATCTGCGAAAAATCACACTGGCTCTTTTGCCGCAAAAAGCAGCAGAGCGGATTTTTTATAATGCCGAACGGATTCATCGCATTTTCCAGAGCTTTATTGTCGGGAAAGCAGTAGACTCTCTGATGATTGGGATTCTTGCCTTTGTGGGACTCTCTATTATCGGTGCACCTTTGGTATTGGTATTAAGCTTGATTATCGGTATCACCAATATGATTCCCTATTTCGGCCCATTTCTCGGCGGAATTCCCGCCATCGTTATCACACTGCTCATCAGCCCCATCGATGCCTTGTGGGTAGGGCTGTTTATACTGGCACTGCAGCAGTTTGACGGCAATTTCCTCGGGCCCAAAATCTTGGGAAATTCCTTGGAAATCAGTCCATTGTGGATTATCCTTGCCGTTGTCATCGGCGGTATGCTTATGGGGCCTTTGGGTATGTTTATCGGAGTTCCTGTATTTGCAACCATAAAAATGTTTTGTACAGAATATATTGAAAAAAGATATACCCACAAATATGGTAATCAGGAGAAGTCTGCAAAGACCATCCCTGCTGCCACAAATAAAAATGGATAAAGCTCCCTATGCAAAATAAAATGGGATTATCCGAAGGGCAGGGCAGCTCCAACAGAAAGCCCTGTTCTTCTTTTTCACCCTACAGTGTTTTGGTTTATTGTTAAAGGAGGAATTTTATGAATCAAACAGTTCGTTCCAATCGATACTTTCTGATTGTCTTTATTTATTTTTTGCTCATCCCTCTGGCTTTGACACCCCTTTTGTTTCTTTTTATACCACATTCCTGGAACAGTGCCGCTGTATCCGCCCTGCAGCAGGTACTCATCTTCCTGCCTATTCTCATGGTTTATCCGTTTCTTACCAAAACACCTGCAAAAACGTGCTTTTCCATACATAAAATCCGCCCCATCGATGCACTGCTTTCCATTTGTATTGCATTGCTTTTCCAGCCTTTTATGGCTTTGATTGTATATCTGACTTCGTATTTGCAGCCAAATCTCGCAGAACAAGCCATGGCAAGCTTCCAAAGCGGCGGCTTTTTTCTGCCTCTTTTGGCCTTGGCTATTATTCCGGCTGTTTTTGAAGAAATGATATTTCGTGGTATTGCACTGCACGGCTATTCGCATTTAGGACGAAAAAAAGCAATTCTCATCAGTGCCTTTCTGTTTGCACTGCTTCACATGAATTTGCAGCAGGCAGCCTATGCCTTTGTGCTTGGCTCTGTATTTGCATTTTTCGTACAGCGTACCGGCTCTATATTTGCCTCTCTTTTGCCCCATTTTTGCATTAACGCCTTAAACTGGTGTATGATGTATTTTGGAAAACCGGAGGCAGTCCCAGCCAAAGAGCTTTCTGCGGGCATGACAATTTTGGGGCTTTTTCTGCAGTGTCTGCTTGCAACTCCGTTCCTGATTGGACTTTTATATCTTTTTATGAAACGAACAGCAAAGCTCCCCATTAACCAAGAGGAGGCTTTATGGAAAGAAGCAGCTCCTTCCCGCTTTTTTACCCCCTCTGTGATTTGTATTATTTTGTTGTTTGTATTCCTTGGTGTATTACCCACCATCTATCACTGAAAAAATAATATGCAAAAAAGTATTTTTTCCCTTGTCAAGCCTAAAAATATATGGTAGTATATCCTATATATTCTTATGGATAATCGTTATTATTTAAAAAAGATTTTAATTTAAAAAACAAATTTAAAATAATATATGTTTAGAGGAGGAAAAGAGAATGAGTTTAAAAAACACACAAACAGAAGAAAATCTACGTAAGGCTCTGGCAGGGGAATCCATTGCAAGAAACAAATACACCTATTTTGCACAGGCAGCCAGAAAAAATGGGGATACTGAAATTGCAGATGCTTTTGAAGAAATGGCAAAAAACGAAATGATGCACGCAAAGTTCTGGTTTGAACAGCTTTTCGGCAAGCCCGAAAAAACAAAAGCTTGTCTTATGACTGCTGCACAGGGCGAATATGCAGAATGGCACAATATGTACCCCTCTTTTGCCCAGACAGCCAGAGAAGAAGGTCTGGAAGAATTGGCGGTTATGTTTGAACACGTTGCCGCTATCGAAAAAAATCATGAAAACCGCTTCATGACACTGATGGCAAAGATGAACAAGACAGACCCTACTGCTGTTCCTGCAGATGATTCTGCAAGCTCTGCAGCAGTAAAAAGACAGAAAAAGAGCGGTTTCCGCTGTCAGTTCTGCGGTGCTGTTTACGACCACCGTCCGGATGCTTGTAATGTCTGTGGTGCCATCGGCTCTTTTGATGCCGTAGAATACTACGAATAAAAGGCTTCAAAAAAACAAAACCTGCGAAAATGAAAATGTACGAAACAAAAACAGTGGAAAAAGGAGTTCTCCACTGTTTTTATTTTATACCTTATTCTTTTTCCATACTGTATCTTGCTTCCAAGCGGTAAATCGGCATTCCCTGTGCAGAAAATTTTTCTTCATACTCTGTCATGATGTTCTCTTGATAATCACTGTTATGTAAATCCAGAGAAATATTGGACAGCTTCCAATTATCGGCACAAAATTCATTTAAAGAAAACTCAAAAAGTCCCCGATTGTCTGTTTTAAAGAAAATTTCGCCTTTTTCACCAAAGGCTTCCCGATAGCTTTGCAGATACCCACGATAGGTAAGACGGCGTTTATATGTACGCTTTTTGGGCCAAGGGTCGCTGAAATTCAAATATAGTCTTTGAAATTCCCCTACCGCAAACAGCTCAGAAAGATTTTTTGCATCGGTCAGCACAAAGGCCAAGTTGGGCAAATCTTCCTCTGTCCGTCTTGCTGCCACTGCCACAACGCTCATCTGTCTTTCAATGCCCACAAAATTGATATGGGGATAGGCTTCTGCATTTTTGCGGATAAAGCCGCCCTTCCCACAGCCGATTTCCACATAAATGGGATTATCATTTCCAAAATACGCTGCCCATTTTCCCTTTCGCTCTAAGGCATTTTGTATCACATGGCTGTTTTGTGCCAATTCTTCCTCTGCCCAAGGTTTCTTCCGTATTCTCATATCAAAGCTCCTTTGCATCCATAGGTTCGTTTTTTCATGTATGGTATCATACTATACAAACCATACATTTTGCAAGTATTCTTTCCAAATTACCCTTGCAGTCTGCCTAGCCAATACCCCAAGTCCTTTTGCCCTTCTATGGAACGGAATGTGGGAAAACCATGTGATGCCGCTCTTTTTTGCTCCTTGGGAGAATAGGTATCCGGAATACCAAGAAATACCTGTTCCCCTTCCTTCCGTATGATAAAATGCTTATCCCGATGCCATGGCAAAAGATAGAAAAAGTCTGTTTGCCAATGGGGAGGCACATCGTCCAAAAGCACCATTTCCTCCGGTTGGATGCACACCCATTTTTCATTATCTCCAAAAGGATAGATGGCAGGATGGTCTGCAAATATCCAATTCTTCTTTTTCTCTGCTATTTCTTCTTGACAAGAGCAGGGCTCTGTTTCTTTTTCTCTGTCTGCATCATTATTTTCCTGTGCCAGCTGTATTCTTGCTTCTATTCTGGTTCTTTCTGTAATATCCTCCTGCCTTTTTGCCGAATCCCCCTCTTTTTCCTGACATTTTGGCGGCTCGGATATGCCCTGCAGCCTTCTGCTTTCCTCGGCTGTCAAAATGCCCATTTCCTCCAGCTCATACATTTCCTGTCGAAATTTTTGCAAAAGCCCTCTGAAGCTGCCATGAACTTCTTCTTTGAAAGAAGAAGGGGAGTGATTTTCTTTTGGGGAATTATCCGAAGCCTGAGGGGATTCTCCCTGCTTCCTTTCCTTAGGCAGAGTCATGGGTTCTTCTTTTTCCATCTGTATACACTTTTCTGTGGAGCAAAGGGTTTCCGCCGCCCGTAGCAGTATCACATCATGGGATTGCTCCTCCTTTTCTTCCCCCTTCTCCACAGGCTGTTCCGAAAAAGCACGCCGCCAATTTCGTTTTTCCTTGGCATATGCTGTCAAAGGAGCCGGCAGTCCCTGCTGTCCTGTTTCTTCTGCCAGCAAAACCACAGCAAAAATATCCTCTGCCAAAAAGCTGCCTGCCAAATGGTCTGGAGAAAAATCCCATTGCATGACACCATGTCCATTGTCATTGGGGTATAGCCTGCCGCAAAATATCGCCTTTTCTTTCTCCTTTGCCGCCAATATGGCATACACACCATAATGCCCCTTTCCCAAAGGCAAAAGCATCTCCGCCGTCACTGTGAGATACCCTTTTCCGTTTTTTATTTCCAGCAGACAGCTGCCCCAAGGCGTCCCCTGCTGCAAGCCATATCCCGTTGTTTCCTGCTGCATCATCCAATATGCTTTATGGTATCGTCTGTTATACATACCCTGTCCTCCTTTTTGCTTGTCTGTACCGCTATCATTCTATGAAAAAAATAAGCAAAACAGAACCAATGGAGTCAGTCTTTTTCCAAAGGAACGCCATAAAGAGCTAAGGATGTGTTTTTATACCGCTTATCTGCTGTTACATCCTTTCCGAACCAATGAGGCGGTACAAAATCCCTTGCCTCCCTTTCCGAGGAAAACTCCACCTCCGTAGTCATCAGTCCGGCAAGCCCCCCTTCGTAAACATCCACCTCTGCTGTCAGTCCCTTTTCCAAAGGAATCAAATACCGCTTTTTTTCTACAGCAGGGGTTTCTGCCTTTTTCTGCAGTGCCGCATACTCCTCCTTGCTGATTTCCAATTCAAATTCCTCTCGGGATAAGTCCCCCTTTCCCTTTATGGTCAGGAAAAACTGCATATCCATTTGTCTGATGCGTATGGTAGGAGAAAGGTGCAAGTAGCTTTGGCTGATTTGATGAAGGGGAAATCCCTCCAAAGAAAAAGGAATCTCCTTTGTCAAAAACTTTCGCTCTATTTCCTGCATAAAACGCCCTCCTTTTTTCTTTCAGGATACCCATATCCAAAGATACTGTCAACAGCCTTCTTTCCTTTCCCTTGATAAATCTGCCTGTCCGACATATAATAAAAGCAACCGATACAAAAATATTCTGTCATAATGGAAAAGAAGGAGGCTATACCATGAAAAAAGCGATGATTTTTTTAGCAGAAGGCTTTGAAGAAATGGAGGCAGTAACGCCTATGGATTTACTGCACCGTGCAGGTGTAGATGCAAAATTTGTTTCTCTGACAGGGAGAAAGGAAGTAATCGGTACACATGATGCTGTGTATACGGCAGACCTGCTTTTTGACAAAGCGGTCATGGAAAAAGCAGATATGCTGATTCTGCCCGGCGGTATGCCAGGTGCAAAGCACTTACAGGAGCATGAAGGCTTAAAGGAATTGCTCCTGTCCTTCCACAAAAAAGAAAAATTTATCTGTGCCATTTGTGCTGCCCCCATGGTTTTGGGGTATCACGGTATTTTGAAAGGAAAAAAAGCAACCATTTATCCCGGCATGGAGGAACTGCTTTTGGGTGCAGAAGCAGTCACAACACCTGTTTGCAGGGATGGACATATCATCACATCCCGTGCTCCCGGCACAGCCATCCCCTTTGCACTGGAGCTTATTGAGGCTCTTTGCGGAAAACCCATGAAGGAACAGATTACAGCCGATATTGTGTATCACTAAGGGGAATGGCATCGAACAAAAGGGGCAAAAGCGGTTCTTGTACCTTGGAAAACCCTATTCGCTCCATGGCACAAAGGACAACAGAAATATCCAAATCATAGATAAAAGAAATCTGCTCTGCTGTATAGGCTTTGGGCAGTCCGCTTTCCAATTCCCTGCGGAACATACGGCAAAAAGGGGTAGAACCTTGCTGCATCAAATGCAGAAAATCATCTTTGTCTATGGCTTTATTTCCATTTTTCTGCAAAATCCTTGTAGCTTCTTCCACAGATATATGTAAAATCCTTGCTGCTTTTTTCAGAGGAAAGGGCTGTGGCTCCGTTCGCAGAAATACATCCGCTGCTGCAATTTGCTGCTGTATTGTTTTTTGATAATAATTCTGAAATGTTTCTATACCTAACGTCCTCTCTATGTTCTTCTGTTATTGTAGCAGGGAGATGGGGCGCACTGCCACAGTGAATGGATGGAACAGAGGGAAACCATAAAGGCAATCCCGAAATACTTT
>SAMEA104404100__coassemble_686_pt1 | contig 35324 bp, 26 predicted proteins | sample SAMEA104404100__metabat2_low_PE_071 | metagenome-assembled genome bin SAMEA104404100 (sample SAMEA104404100) | Balaenoptera acutorostrata
TCCGCCACCGTTTCAATCGGGAATTTCAATCCACACTCCCCATGAGGGGAGTGACGGACAATTTCCCTCAGCCTGTATTTTTACCTCGTATTTCAATCCACACTCCCCATGAGGGGAGTGACAACCATTCCGCTTCCGCCACCGTTTCAATCGGGAATTTCAATCCACACTCCCCATGAGGGGAGTGACCCGAACTCCGTGACCGTGGGTATCTGATTCGCCATTTCAATCCACACTCCCCATGAGGGGAGTGACGCGGATGGCTAGAATCTGAACGGAATTTGTCACAAATTTCAATCCACACTCCCCATGAGGGGAGTGACGTCTGTAGCCAGTTTAATCAGCGTGTCAGGGTTCAATTTCAATCCACACTCCCCATGAGGGGAGTGACCTATTGTGACCATAGATGTGATAGGTGCGTTTGGCATTTCAATCCACACTCCCCATGAGGGGAGTGACACAAACTCAAATTGAGCGAGGAGGTGAGCATATGAATTTCAATCCACACTCCCCATGAGGGGAGTGACTATGGCTATATAGATGCTTTGCTCCAAGTTTTGAATTTCAATCCACACTCCCCATGAGGGGAGTGACTATGGCTATATAGATGCTTTGCTCCAAGTTTTGAATTTCAATCCACACTCCCCATGAGGGGAGTGACAACCACAAATGCCGTACAGCAACAGCAGATTGCAATTTCAATCCACACTCCCCATGAGGGGAGTGACTCTGATTTCTGGGTTTCTCACAAGTCGCCCTAAAAATTTCAATCCACATTCCCCATGAGGGGAGTGACAAAGATTTTCTTAAAACTATATGCCCATTTTAACAAATTTCAATCCACACTCCCCATGAGGGGAGTGACGGAACAGATTGCAGTAGGCAGGTATACCCTTGCGGTATTTCAATCCACACTCCCCATGAGGGGAGTGACGATGTGCATTATACATAGATTGGGCAACAGAGCTATTTCAATCCACACTCCCCATGAGGGGAGTGACTGGACATGGGAATTGGTGTAGACCAGTTAGCGGAAATATTTCAATCCACACTCCCCATGAGGGGAGTGACATGCAGGGATTTTTCACCACCTGCAGGGGCGTAGGAGATTTCAATCCACACTCCCCATGAGGGGAGTGACGACTGGCAACAGTCATGAAGGCGGCAGCAATTTTATTTCAATCCACACTCCCCATGAGGGGAGTGACGACGAAGGGGGTATTATTCTTTTGCCGCCAATAGCGATTTCAATCCACACTCCCCATGAGGGGAGTGACGTTTATGGCAAGACCCATTGCACCAAGGAAAAAAATTTCAATCCACACTCCCCATGAGGGGAGTGACGCCTTTGAAATCGGGCTGTGCCTGCTTCGTAAAGCAGGATTTCAATCCACACTCCCCATGAGGGGAGTGACTTCATATCCTGCCAAACCACCCAAGGAATTTTACAATTTCAATCCACACTCCCCATGAGGGGAGTGACGTTTTTTGGTACGCCTTTTGTGCCGTATCAGTGCATTTCAATCCACACTCCCCATGAGGGGAGTGACAATATGCTTTCACTTCTTCCGCAGAAGGCGGTAATTTCAATCCACACTCCCCATGAGGGGAGTGACGAAACCTGAAAGAGCCGAAGGTCACCATCGAGCAGGTTTTCAATCCACACTCCCCATGAGGGGAGTGACCACAAAACCTCCTTATACTCTTGGGTTTTTATACTTTTCAATCCACACTCCCCATGAGGGGAGTGACGATTTGCAAATTTCTAGCATTTCTACAATTTGACTTTTCAATCCACACTCCCCATGAGGGGAGTGACGTGGAAATTGGGGGAATTTGCTTTTAAAGCTAGTGCTTTTCAATCCACACTCCCCATGAGGGGAGTGACCGCTGGATAGACCGCCAAAAAGCACAAGACGATTTTTCAATCCACACTCCCCATGAGGGGAGTGACTTAATCGCTGCCGTCAATAGCAGATGTATATATTTTTCAATCCACACTCCCCATGAGGGGAGTGACGATAGTCCTGTCGGATTTGGATATATTGATATTATTTTTCAATCCACACTCCCCATGAGGGGAGTGACGATTATCATATGTGTCAACCCCCCTCTATAATATTCTTTTTCAATCCACACTCCCCATGAGGGGAGTGACGATAACAAGCCCATTTTTCAACGGTTATGAGCCTTTTCAATCCACACTCCCCATGAGGGGAGTGACGCAAAGCCAAAGCTTGTCCATGACCAATTTGGGCATTTTCAATCCACACTCCCCATGAGGGGAGTGACGTTTTTTAAAACTACAAAATATTTTAGTTCTGGATTTTTTCAATCCACACTCCCCATGAGGGGAGTGACATACGTCTTTCTTAATATCAGCCCCCTGTAATGAGTTTTCAATCCACACTCCCCATGAGGGGAGTGACAGATTTCCATAGACAATATTTGGACCGCATTTGAATTTTCAATCCACACTCCCCATGAGGGGAGTGACAACCACATTTACCCACAAAATTACTGTTGATACCGCTTTTCAATCCACACTCCCCATGAGGGGAGTGACCGCTGGATAGACCGACAGAAAGCACAAGACGATTTTCAATCCACACTCCCCATGAGGGGAGTGACCCACTTCCTCCCTCGGTGTTCCGATGCAATCCGGATTTTTCAATCCACACTCCCCATGAGGGGAGTGACCTTACAAAACCACCAGCCATGCAGTCCACTTTTCCGTTTTTTCAATCCACACTCCCCATGAGGGGAGTGACATCGTACCCATAAAGCAGTGTTGTAAAATCAGATTTTTCAATCCACACTCCCCATGAGGGGAGTGACGCACCCACATTGCGGCTAGTTGTGTGTGGCGGCTGCCTTTTCAATCCACACTCCCCATGAGGGGAGTGACGGGGAGCTTGGACGCATTGGGAATGTGCGTTTTGTGTTTTCAATCCACACTCCCCATGAGGGGAGTGACCAACATTTTCAAGGGATATTTCCATATCCTCCTTTTCAATCCACACTCCCCATGAGGGGAGTGACGAAGATTCAGCGGCTCTCCTACTGCAGTTTCAATTTTTCAATCCACACTCCCCATGAGGGGAGTGACAGCAAAATCAATCAAAAAAATCATCCTTTCAAGTTTGATTTATACGATTTTGCTACAATGATGTTTTATCATCATTGATTTTTACTTTTATATCTATGATTTCTCTATGATTTGTATATTTTTTTTGGTGCGAATCTTCTAGGGAAATCATGTGTACTTGGGATTCGCACTACAAAATTAAGGTCTGATCTGGGCGTGTAACATCCTTTGCACCGATATGTTCAACCTTGTTTTCGTAATGATTTCCCAGATAATAAAATCGCAAGCTATCTGTTTGAAGATCTATGACTTTGCAAAGCTGTGATTTGAGTGTTAGCATTTTTACAGAATCTACGATACATTCAAAAACAGAATTTTGAACACGAACTCCATAGTTTACACAAAGCTTTGCAACTTTTCTTAGTCGCTTTGCTCCTTCTGGAGATGTCGTATTGACATCATAAGTAATTACAACAAGCATATGAATCTCCCCATTTCATATTATACCATCGTATCAAAAGTGACAATAGTGGGATTTTAAATTTCTATTTCCAGAAAAAGGGAGGGTATGCATCCAAATCTCCACGCAGATATCTTGATAATAAAAGTGCTTGGGCATATGGAACCATTCCCCATGGTATGGACTCTTCTAAAAAAGGATGCTGCAAAGTTTCCTTCTTTTTTTCCTGCCAGGATTGGAAAAAGAGTTTTCTTCCTTCTTCTGTTAAAAATACTGCACCGTTTTCTTTTTGCATAAAGTGTTGCGGTTTGATGATTTTTTTGTTGACGAGTGTCAAAACAAAACGGTCGCAAAACACAGAGCGAAATTCTTCTATTAAATCTAAGGCAAGAGATGCCCTACCCGGTCGATCCTGATGCAAAAAGCCAACATAAGGATCTAAGCCTACTGCCTGCAAAGCAGACTGACATATTTTTGCAAACAGGCTATAAGCAAAAGACATGAGTGCATTGACTGCATCCAAAGGCGGTCGTTTATTTCTTCTATGAAAGAAAAAGTACTCTTTTTGTTGTAAAATCATACTATCGAAAACACTGAAATATGCCACGGCCGCTTTTCCTTCCCATCCCATTAGCTCAGAAAGAGAATCTGCTGTTTCTACCTGTTTGAGTGCCGCTTTTAAAAAGGCTGTCTTTTCTTGAAATACCTCCAATTCTAATCGATTTGGATGATCTCGCATCATTCTGAGAAGTACAGCTCTGCTATTATACAGTTTTCCTAAAAGAAAGCTTTTGGCAATAGGCAAAGAACGATATGCTTGATCGGAAATTCGGTACTGCTCCTTTCGAAGCAGTACATTTCCATGAAATTCTCCTGTGACTTCGGCGAGAAACTGCCCGTGTTTGGTCAAAAATACCAAAGCGATTCCTCTTTTGGCACATTCTCCCATCAAGGCCGGACTGGCACCGGAATAGCCACAGCTGACAATACGTTCTAAATTATGCAGAGGGACTCTGCCGATCACTTCCTGTTCTGCTATGACCGCTATGGTTTCGCCGTCCAAAGAAAGATAGCGGCTCGGTGTATTGATATATAAGGTGTTCTGTAACTTTTTTATGATTCTTCCCCCTCCCGCATAATTTGTTTCATATAAGAAGCTGCAGACTTCTTTTTGCAAAGAACAGGCAAACAGATTTCCTTCAAAGAACAAGAAGTGCATTTTGCAGAAGGCTTCCCCTTTGGCGTATATCCCCGTTCAAACAATCGGTGCATTTTTTCAAAGGTATTCCGCACTGCTTCCTTACGTTCTTCTGTAATATCAACTGCTATTCTTCGTTTGATGCCATAATAATAGAGAAATCCCGTCTGGATTTCGGTGCAAAACATATCCTCCAAGCACATGGCTTGTGCCACGAGCTGACTGATATCTTCTTCTGACTTTTTTGGTTTTCCACGTTTATATTCCACAGGATATATGCAGTAGGTTCCGCTTCTTCCATGAATCGGAATTCCACATGGATCAGCCATATATTCTACCACATCGCATTCTCCGCTCACACCTAAGGTATGGGAGAAAACAGGCATGGCACGAGATACGATGGTCTGCTTTCGTTTTTCTGTATCAAAGGGGTTGTGTGCACGCTCATGAAGCAGCCTGCCAGATGCGGTCAGATAATTTTCCTCCCACTGCTGTTCAATATAAATCAATGCCCACTGTCTGGGACAGAACAAATAATGCTGAATACCGGAGAGCAGAAGAAAATCCTCCTCTTTATAATCCTTCATATTCTTCTATTGCAAGACCTTCCAGCGGATGGCAGGTGATGGTATAATCCTCGATGGAAGAAGGATTCTGTATTCCTTCTTTTTTTACAACCTCAACGCTGTCGTGGACTTTTTTTGCAGAATACTGTCCAATTTTACAGTTATGCTTCCACCAGAACAGCTTGACAATCTGCATACTACCTTCCGGTCTGGCACTTGAGCAGTCGTTGACAAAGAGGGTACGAATGGCTTCTTTGATTTTTTCAGCATCTTCTTCGCTGAATCCGGTCTTTTCTGCTAACTGCACATTGATACTCCCTTTGAGCAAATAAACGCCGAAATCCACACGATGCTTCATGCCCATGGTATCGGATGCCTTGCCTTCTTTGGATTCCCCATTAACACTTTTGGTGATTTGAATACTTGTGATATCTACCGGATCTGCACTAAATGCAGACTGCACCGTCACAGGTCCACGTATACCGAGAGAAAGTTCCGTATTTTTGAATGCAAATACCTGTCCAAAACTTCTCACATCCATCCAAGCCTGACACGCTGCGGTTGCTGCAATATTGCTATCTGCCTTTTTCCCTTTCTTCAATTCCTTGCCAAATATTTCGTTGGATTCTGCTCTTTCACGTAGGCTGCCGAACGCATCTATCTTTTTATCATCTGATTGCACAAAAATGGATTCTCCCATATCCAAAAGGCGGTTTCTGATTTTTCTTTTGATACATACATCGGAAATTTCTCCAAATCCATCAAAATCCACACGGGGCATATTTTCATTCAAGGGATCTCCATTTGGATTTGCATTTTTTACTTCTATCACTGCGACAAAGTCCATTTTATTCTGTAAGATACTCACTTTTCTTCCTCCTTTTTCTGTTCAGCAACTGCTTTGATGTGTTCTTTAATTTCTTTTCTCTGGCTGTCAAAGCCAAGTGCCATTTCTCCATCTAAATTTCTTGCAGCTTGGAATGCAGTTTCCTCGATGGACGCAGAAATTTCCGCCAATAAATCCTGATACAACATTGCTTTTTGTCCCAATGTGATGAGATAAGGGTTTAGCTGATTGCGAATCACCTTCCAAGTACGGCAAGGATTGTGGGAAAAGCTGTTGAAATATCGCATGGCATTTGTGGTGCGTTTGCTGCCTTTGATACTTTGTGCATATTGCTCTGCTTCATGTGCGACTGCTAATAGTCTGCCACACTGGAAAGAGAGACTATTTCTATTGTTTGTTGCCATTTCTACGACCTCACTTTCATAATCATATAGATATTTTTTATACATGGAACAGGTAACAGTAAGTACCTTATGCCAGTTCCATTCATTTTGATATTTTTCTGGAGTATAGCATTTTCGTACCAAAGCGGTGACAATATCCCTCGGTATCTTTGCACCATCGGAAATGCAGGGTAGAATCCGCTCTGTAGCAGATGCAATGATTTTATCCTTGCCCTTCAAGAATCCATTTTGCTCTGTACCGTATGCACAAAGTGCAATGTCATAGGGTGATGGTGCTCCATAAAATGGCATTGGCGTTTTTTCTCGAAATAGGTAGCGGTGCAGCCATGCGGAAGTTTGGTGCCATGCTTCGATGCGGTCTAATAAATCCTTACATTCTTCTCCACAATATTCTCTATGATAGATGATAGACATTCTCCCTGTGGTTGCGGCATCTAATCCAAGAATGGCAAATTTCGTATCTGGCTGAATCTGGCTACGGTATCCTAACATGGCATGATTGAATTTCTTTGCAGCTTCTTCTTGTGTTTCTCCATATAAGCTGAGGTCGTCCTCCTCATCTTCAAATAAAGAGCAGCTGTCACTGTTTAAGAGCGGAAGGCTTTCCAGCTTTGTTCCCCATAAGAGAAATACCTTTTCTCCGATTCGCTGCCCTTGTTTTTTGATGAGAAATTTCAGTGCGTTATGTGCTTTCTGAGAAATTTCATAGCTGATTTGTACTGCATCGGAACCGGTTTGAAATCTGCCACGATAGGTGTACCCGGAGGTATCATTTGCAGAAATTAGCTTAGCCCTATCACCAGAATGACGGATTTTAGAAGGATGATTTTCTGAAACACTGGTAACTTTTCCGCTGACATAACAGAGTGCTTGGTGCTGCATAGTAAGAAGATAATATGCTGCATATCGCTCTTGCAAATGGGAATCCTCCCATGTATTTGGAGTATTGCTCCCATCCAAAACACGAAAACGCAGAAAGGCATCTGCTTGATTTCCGGCAGAAAGCTTCAAATCTCCTATATTTTCCCATTTTTCTGTTAGCCTTCCAGATTCGCTGACAGAAAAAATACCAGCTTGTATTAAATCCTGAATCAAAGATGCTTCGGAAAGATAGGTGTAAATAGCATTTACCTTCGGTGTGGTGTAAGGAGAATCCTTCCATTGCTCTAATTGTATCAAATAATCCGAAATATAATTTTCGTTGTTTTCCCCTGTGTATTCTTCATAGTCCGATGCCAGATATTTCAGCTTATCTGCAAGAGGATGTGGAGCTATGCCGCTGCTTCTGCTTGCAGATGCCTCGGTAACCGGAATCAATGTTTCCGAAAGATTACTTTCCTTTCCAATTTTATCTGCAACAAAATCTGCGTCTACAAAGGTACCGTCTGCATCCAATGTGATTTCAATGTGTGCCTTTTGTGTGGAATGGGCAATCGGTAATAAGCCTTGCCGTTGGTATTCCTCTGCTTGTGCGATATTTTCGTAAGTTTCATACAATAACTGCATCCAACTCAATCTGCTTCCCTCCCTTCTTCATAACCATCCAAGAGATATGCCTCCTCCGTTCCGCTGAAGTTGGTAGCATCAAAAGGCTTCATCTGCATTTCTTTGATGATGCGTTCCGTTTTACACGCTTCTGGACGGATGAAATCAATGATACCGTTTACCATAACTGGCTCCCAGAATTTCGCAATCAATTCCCCTTTTCCGTTTTCATCCGGATAACTGAGAGAATGGTATTGAAAACCATAAGGAATGGAAAAATCCTCTCCCTCTGCAGTGCTTCGATTGTAATAGCTATGTTCATTGGTAAAGGTACAAGGCTCTACATAGCCTTGACATTCTCTAACACCCAGAAAAATATCTCGTCTGCCGCCTTTTTCCAAGGAACGCTGTGCGATAAAATAATGCTTGTTTACATTGAAATCATGTTGTAAATCTTTTCGATTTTGATTAAATTCAAAATGTGCTTGTACAATGTATTTCGGCTCCTTGAGATAAGTATAATAAGCCAGATCGTTTCCGCCGCTGTACTTGATGGGACGAATCCCCTTTCGTTCCGTCTTGATTTGATTGACGATACATACACGATCTACATACCAGATGATGGAAGGCTTCCAGTAGATAGATTCACAAATTCCCTTCAATGCCTGATAGGTTGGAATCATGAGTGTACTTTTTTCGCCTCCGATTTTGGTCAACGGGTCGGTAAATAAGGCATACCGACCACTGACTTGAAATGTAATTTGATTACGCAATGTACTTCTCTCCTTTGAACTTGCATTAAAAAATGGTTGTCTGCTCTTTTTTCTCTAAAGAAATTCCTTTTTCCGAATCATAAAACCCATAGTCTAACAGATAGATGCCATCCATCTCTGTTGGCAAAAAGGCACCTGCTTTCTCGAGTTGCCGAAAGAGCGTGTCATATAGATTGACGGTACTTCCTTGCAAGGATTTCAAAGCCGCATATTTTTCAGAAAGCGGAACATCTCGCAGGAGCAGCATGGCTTCTGCTGCTACACTCTCCTTCCATGGAACAATAACAGAATGGGTAACAGTGTCGATGACATGAAAGGCATCTGCCGCCGATGCAAATTGGAAATCGAAAGCAAGGGGATAGGGCTTGTCATATTTTACTTGCCGTGCTTTGCTTGCCTTCAATAACCCTGTTATGGTATCACTGGTTCCGTGAATTGGATAGTTCATCATAGATTTATTTTTTTCATCTGTAAAATAAGGTGTATAATAGCATTGAATGGCTTTGGGTGAAAGCAAATCAAATCCAAAGCGATGCGGCTCTTTTCTATATTCATAGAGTACATCCCTTGTATATTTTTGTCCTCTTGCAATTTCCGGCAGCATCGAAACATCTTCCTCTTTGATTTGAATAATATAGGTCTGTCCCATTTCTGCTTCGGCATTGCGATTGCCACGCCCTGCTGCCTGTGCAATGGAATCCATGCCGCATAAGCTGCGAACAACAGTAGAAAAACTAAGGTCTACACCGGCTTCGATGAGTTGTGTCGATAGGCAAATTAGTTCTTTGTTGTTTTGTAAGTCCTCCTTCATGTGCTGAATCAAGTCCTTGCGATGTGCCGGGCAAAGATGGGAGGTCAGCAAAATAACACGCTCCTTCTTTTCCTTTAAATAAGTAAAAATTTTTTCTGCAGTTTGTATTTTATTCAGCACAAGGAGTACGGAAGGATGCTTTTGCTTGAGGGTGATGATAAAATCTGCTGTTTCGGCACAGGTCATAGTTTCTGTGGTGCGGTCGATGATTTCCATACGCTTTAAGTCTTGGTAGAGCTGTGTGACATGGGGGATGATTTCCCCATTGAGCTGTATATTTTGTGTTTTTTCAATGAAATCAAAATCCGGCTGTGTGGCGGTGCACAATATGCTTGTTGTATGTAGGCAGTCACGCAAATATTCTAAGGTGCCATAAAACAAACCGATACACTTGAGTGGCAAGGCTTGTATCTCATCGAACACAATGACGGAATTTTGAAATTGATGCAGTCTGCGGATGTTGTCATTTCCCTTTGCGTAAAAGGCATTTAGAAATTGCACCATTGTGGTGAAAATAATTGGTGCATCGAAGCGTTCGGAAATCAGTTGGAATCCAACATTTTTGTTTTCCTCTGCCAAATTAGAATGGTACTCCAATAAATCCTCTTTGCAGCCAATGAAATCCCGTACTGCTTGTGCATTTTGTTCGACAATGGTGGTATAGGGCATGATATAAAATATCTTCTTTTTAGGGTGCTTTTCATCCTGTATGCTATGCTGTAACGCAAAGCGGAGAGAAGCAAATGTTTTTCCTCCTCCGGTTGGTACCGTTAAGGTATAAATACCATCTGGACACGCAGCAAATGCTTTGCAGGCATCGGAAATCTGATTTCGCTTTTGATTGAGTGCATCCATTCTTTGATTTCCAGATGAGGAAGGGGCAAATGCTTTTTGTTTTTCTTCCAATCTCTCTGCATACCGAAAGAATGGACTTTCTGCGTTTTCTTGCTTTGGTGGTGTTTCCAATGTGAAAAGATAGCTGTCCAATCGGTCTGCATCTACCAAACAGCTATATATGGTTTTTAGCAAAAGTCCACAGCAAAAGCTTTTATGCAGCTTCGGAAGTTTCTGAAAAAAGACTTTCATTTCTGTGCAACTTTTTTCAAAGAGGGTATCAAGCTGTGTTTTGGAATGTTCTGCAAAGTACAGTGCATAAACTGATTCTGCCTCTGTTGCAGTTATTTTTTGGAATCTCTGCAGCATAGGAATTTGCTGTTTCTGATTTAAGGAATCCGGCAAGCCGCCATGATGGTAGGTTACCACCGTACAGATGAGATCTCTGGTCAGCTGTGAGATTCCTTTCGCCTCCGGATGTTGTTCCCATAAATATTTTCCGCCATATACACCGTGGTCGATGCCGCTTTTGGCATAGGTATCAGAAATTCCGTAGCTTTCTTTTTCCTGTGCTTCTTTGAGATAGGTTTGAAATTTCGGTTGGTACTTTCCCATATCATGGAGCAAACCACAAAGCATTCCCACAGCTTCTAATCCCATTTCTGCTGAAAATTGACTACAAAAGGATGCTGTCTGCTGAATATGTTCAAAAAGAGATTGTTCCTTTTCTCCATAAAATCTTGCAATCATATCCACGCACTCCTTTCCTTTGCTTTGCTTTTAAATGTACAATATAACCATTTTATTTTAAAAAAAGTGCATTTTTTTATTTTATTGTATCATCAAGAGTAGCTTCTATCAACACCAAATGTGTTTTTCGTTGTTAATTCTTGATAAAATGTGACCAATGTATCTTCTTAAAAAAGATTTTGGATTTACAAACAATCTTGATTTTCTTTCTGCCTTACTTACCTTATCTGAAAGAGTGGGAAGAACCAGTTTATCGGAATATGTCAAGATTCAGCATGGTTTAAAAGCACCTGTTCCATATAATGCAACATTTCTTCGTGGCAGTACCAAAAAAAATCAGACTCTCATAGGTATCTATTGGATTCGTTTTTTCTCAATTTGGAAATTACCGTTTCTTCTGCTATGGAATTTTACATCAGGTTACAATGTTAAAAAATGGAAGGGTTTATCAACAACTATCCAAGACGGTTATTTGATGGAAAACCTTCTGATTTATATATAGGGCAACTTTCATGTGCAGCCTGACCTTTACTGTAGCAATTTATATGAGTGTAAGTTACTATTTTTTCTGTTGATTTTATATCAGACATCCTTTATAATATTCGTCGGAAAAGAAATAGCCAATTTCCTTCCTATATCAAGACAGAAAGAGAGATGAAGTTTTATGCACAAATTTAAGGCTGGACTTAGTTATTTTTTAGCACTATGTATGGCTATCACCATTCTTCCGACTGCGGCTTTCGCAGCAAGCGGGGATGCTACACAAGTGGAAACGAAGTCCAATGTTGTGACCTATACAACGCAAGAGGGAGAACAACACACAATCCACTGGCTCAAGGGTATCAACCCTCCTACTATGCCGGGGCAAATGCAGGGCGGTACAACGATTTCTCCTGAAGCTGCCGATTTAAAGCTAATCAATGGGGCTGGTGTTATCCTTACTGCTGAAATGCAGGAAAAAAATACAGGAGATGCTGCAGAGGAATACTATGCGGCTCCTTATCGTTCTGGCAATGGCTGGTACGATGTCAATAAATATGATGAAGTCAGTGGTTCGGATAGTCAGCTTTGTTTTGCTCTGTCCGGTGTCAACCTGATGTATTGGTGGATGAACCAAAATCAGGATCACATCCGGCAGTATCTCCAAAAAAATCCGAACCAAGATTTAGAAAGCTATTTGTCAGAGTTGAATACTGTGACGCAAGATCCAGATACCAGCAAATTTTATAAGGAGCGTGTTTGGGAATATTATAAAAACGACGGCGGGGGGATGCCTGACCGACCTATCGACTTTGTCGTTAATGGATACCCGACCAATCGAACTGGGGAGCGGAACAGACCTGAGGAATTTACAAAACCCCAACAAGGTGGTGGAATTTTTTACCCTGTTTTCGGAAAAAGTATTCTGACAGACCGAATTGGGGGCGGTAATTATGGCGTTTTGAATAAAACACTGAAAGAGGACATGGATAATGGCATCGGTGTCATATTGGGCTATTCCTTTTTTTCATATTCTGCCCATGCAGTCACACTTTGGGGGGCAGAATATGATGAGAATAATCAGTTGTGTGCCTTGTTTATCACAGATAACAATGATACAGGGAAGCAGGATACGCAAAATAGCCGTATCTGGAAAAGCTATGAAGATATGAAGAATCAGACGGGTGGAGAACTAATCAGTATGATTCGTTATCCGGTCTACACGGATGGCGAGCAGAGAGTCACCAAAATTTCTACACTGAAGAATCCTAAAGGTCAGGGAAGTCAGATTACATCGCACTATCGGTTTACCTTGGCAGAGGATGGATGGGCGTACTATGAGCAATATGGAAAACCTAAGTATTCTGAAGGGGGAGATATTCTGAATCCTCCTGGGCGTGCCTATCTTAACCCATTTATCGACAAATCAAAGTGTGAACATGAATTTCAGTATCTTGCAGCTGGAAATTGCATCTCTAGAACCTGCTCCAAATGTGGACAGACAGAGTGGGTGGAAATGCGAATGAGCAGAACGACTCCAAGTGTATATCAAGGAGGAGCTAAGGTAGAACCTGTGAGAATGTTCTCATCAGTTGGAGGTTCATTCCCCTTCATTCCTAGTCTGAGCTATGAGAATAACCGTAATGCAGGAGAAGCTACTGCTATCATGCGTTTTAAGGACAAGGGTACGACTTATGAAGCTCGTATGAACTTTGAAATTCAAAAAGCTGAGCAGGAGGCACCAAATCAGCCGCCTGTACTTCAGTTTACAACTGAGAATACAATTACCTTGGAAGCAGAACCTGATATGGAATACAAAATGGATGAGGGGAATTGGCAGCGTAATCCATCCTTTACCGGGTTGGAACCCAATCGCACATATTCTTTTACAAAGCGTCTAGCTGAGAAGCAGAACTACAAACCATCATCCGCATCCCCTATACTGGAAGCCACCACCAAGGAAGCAGCTGAGGAAGGTATATACAACATCACATTTGATACAAATGGTGGTGCAAGCATGGAGATTGGCAGCTTATTGACAAAAGAAGGAAAATTGGAAACAATTCCTGTCGCTCCTCAACGTGACGGTTATACCTTTAAGGGGTGGTATACACAGCTTGATGGAGGAGATGAGGTCACTGTTAACACTGTGTTTACACAGCATAGCACGGTTTATGCTCATTGGGAAAAGAATCAGCCACAAGAAGTTACGCTGACATTGCAAATTGGAGATGGTCCGGAAGATAAAAGTTTGACTGGAGTACCCGGAGAACCCGTTTCCCCTCCGAATGCTCCGACTAAAGAAGGGTACAGCTTCCGTGGATGGTTGCCGGAGCTTCCGGATACCTTCCCGGAAACAGATGAAGTCTATGTGGCTCAATGGGCAAAAGATGTGATTCTGACTCTCCGCTTGGATAATGGACATGACGATATTATCATGCAGGGATGTGCAGGAGATACCCTTGTTCTGGAGATGAAACCGGTTCGAGATGGATATAACTTTGCAGGTTGGTTACCGGAGTTACCGACAGTATTTCCCGATGACAACACTACTTATACAGCACAGTGGAACGAAGTTATCCCTGAGCCTCAGCCCCAACCTCAGCCTCAGCCCCAACCTCAGCCTCAGCCCCAACCCCAGCCTCAGCCCCAACCCCAGCCTGAGCCTAATAGAGGTGGCGGCGGAGGCAGCAGTTCTGGCGGAGGTAGAAAACAAGTGTCGTCTAGCAACTCGGTGACTACCAAGCATTCTGATGGTTCCACTACCACTACGGAAACCAAATCAGATGGCTCTAAAGTGGAAACTACGCAGAAACCCAATGGTGACAAGACTGTAGTTGAAACCAAGAAGGATGGCTCTGTTATCATAAAGAGTCAAAAAAATGATGGAACAACTGCTACCACTACAGTGAGCAAGAATGGTGCAGTGGAGTCTGAAGTCAAGCTTTCTGACAAAGCTGTCAAGGAGTCTGTTCAGAAGGGTAGTCCTGTGGATTTGCCCACACTGCCTGTGAAGGTCACGGAAAATAGATGGGATGTCCCTGTGGTCAAAGTGGATACTGGCTCTCAGAAGCAGGTGGAGGTGAGCCTTCCTATAAAGAATGGGACTCCCGGCACAGTTGCCATTGTGGTGCAGAAGGATGGTACTGAGAAGGTAATCCGCAAGTCTGTTGTGAATCCGAACAGTATAACCTTTGCCGTGGTAGGAAATGTCACCATCAAGGTGGTAGATAACTCCAAGGTATTTGAGGATACCAAAGGACACTGGGCTCAGGATGCTATTAACTTTGTCACCAGTCATGAGCTGTACAACGGAACCGGTGAATCAACCTTTAGCCCGAATCAAGGAATGACTCGTGGTATGCTGGCTGCGGTTCTTCATAATCTGGAAAATAACCCGAAGAATGAGAAAGTCAGCAGCTTTGAGGACGTGAAGCAGGATGCTTGGTATGCGGATTCTATCCAGTGGGCTGTGGAAAATGGCATTGTTTCCGGCTATGGAAACGGTAAATTTGGTCCCAAGGATCAGATTAGCCGTGAGCAGTTGGCGGTGATGCTGTGGAGATATTCCGGAAGTCCCAAGTCCCAAGCTACGTTGGATTTTGTAGATTCTTCCATGGTTTCTGTATATGCACAGGATGCCATGAAGTGGGCTGTGGAAAACGGCATTATCACCGGTACAGGTTCTCATACATTGAGTCCCAAGGACACTGCCACTCGTGCACAGGTTGCTACTATGATGATGAATTTGATGAAAAATATCAAGTCAGCAGGGGAGTGATACTAGATAATGTACAGCAGTGGTTACAGCTGATTTGTTGTCTGTAGAGGATACCATAAGTTGTAATCATTCTATATTCCCATTGTGATAGAAAATAAGCAAATTTGTGAGAAAATAGAAGGAACTGTCGCTTTAACGGATAAAGATTCGTGAAGTGGCAGTTCCTTTTTATTATTTTCAGTATTTCCAGACGCTTCATGCCTACGGATACCATTTGATTATACTTTTGCCTATTCCAAAAGGCTACATGAAATGCTTTTTTTGTAGGCTGTCAACTTATGGATAGCCTGAATTTATTTTGGTAAGCCAGAGCATAGGCTGCGTTTATCCGCAAAGAAAGCCTCCCATGACAGCTGAATCATGGAAGGCTTTCTTGAAGTATTTTTTATATGACAAAGGTATTATAGAAATATTAAGAAATAGCGTCAAAGCCTGCTGCAAATGCTTTGGTATTTGCATCTTCAAACTTGGATTTTCCTTTTTTTGCAAACATTGCATTCATGGCATCGATGGCTTCTTCTTTGCTAAAATCACCCATCAGATGGATAATGGCACCAGTCATAACGATGTTTGCACCTTTGGCATTTTGCAGAGAGTCTGCAATTTCCATACAGGGTACCTTTACAACTGTAACATCATCACGCAGATTGGTATCACAAGTTACCATGTCACTAATTACACAAGTGCCGCCGGATGCTACAATGGGCATGAACATATGGAAGGATTCTTCGTTCATTGCCAGAAGCATATCGGGTTTTTCCTGCTGCGGGTTATAGATATAGTCATCCCCGTATTTTACCGTACAGTTTGCAGTGCCACCACGCATTGCGGAACCATAGGAGGGAGACCAAGTTGCGTTTTTACCTTTACTTACTGCTATATCAGACATAATCAGACCACAGGTCAGAACGCCCTGACCACCTGAACCTGCAAAAACGATTTCCTTCATATTAGTTCACGCTCCTTTGTTTAAATTCACCTAAAGGAAAATATGCGGATATTTCTTTGTCAATACGTTCCATAGCCTTAATGGGGCTGAGATTCCAGTTGATGGGACAGGGGGACAAAACTTCTACAATGGAGTAGCCCTCCTTGTTCATCTGTGCCTGCAAGGCATTTTTGATATATCCTTTCAGCTGTGTGATGTGACCAGGCGTTGTAACGGAACCCCTTGCTGCATATGCAACATGGAACTGACTTGCTACCAATTCAGGGAAACGCATAGGGAAACCGGTGATGCTGCAATCACGACCGTGGGAGGAGGTAGCTGTTTTTTGACCTTCCATGGTCGTTACGCTCATCTGACCACCTGTCATACCAAAGTTTGTATTATTTACTGTAATTACAGTGATATTTTCATTTCTGTATGCTGCGTTAATGGATTCTGCAATGCCAATGTTGTACGCATCTCCGTCACCCTGATATGTAATAATCATATTATCAGGATTTACACGCTTCATACCGGTTGCAACAGCACCGGCTCTGCCGTGAGGGCAATGAAGACGGTCTGTTACAAGACCACCGCCAAGGTTGGAGGAACATCCTACACCAATGGGGAAGATAACATTTTGGTCCTGTCCCAATTCTTCCAAACATTCACAAATCAAACGGATGATAATACCGTGACCGCAGCCGGGACAGAAAGACATGGGATTGTCAATGATTTTTGGTACTTTTCTTTCAACTGCCATCTTAATATACCTCCTTTATTTCGCCTGCAAGGATTTTTGCGAATCTTTCTTTGATTTCACAGATGGGAGGAACACCATATACGAAAGGAAGTGCATAAACAGGAATATCGCTGCGCAGAACCTTTTTTGTAAACAGTGCAACGTCATCTACCAACTGACCGGTAGCGTTTGCCTCTACTGTAATAAGTCCTTTTACGTTTTTATTGATATTTGCAAAAGCTTTTTCGGGGAAGGGCCATGCAGTGATGGGGCGAATCAGACCTACTTTGTGTCCTTCTGCTCTCAATTCCCTGATTGCACCCAATGTGCTTCTGCCGGGTACGCCATAAGCAACGAATACATAATCAGCGTCTTCGATGCCTTCTTCTTCCCAACGCTGCTCATTTGCTTTGATTTCAGCGAATTTTTTGTTGATTTCAACAGCTTCTTTTTTAGAATCTCTGTCAAAAATACCGATTTTCTTATAGGTATATTTGCCGTCAAAGCCCCAGTAATTCCGTTTGGGTTCTTGGAATTCAGGTAGAGTAACGGGTTCCATCATCTGTCCCAATGCACCTTCTGTCATCATGACAACAACGACTCTGTATTTTTCGCCTAATTCGTATGCAAGAGAAACTTGATCTACAGCCTCTTGAATACTGGATGGACAGAGAACGATACAGCGGTAGTCACCATTGCCGCCACCTCTGGTTTCTCTCAGGTAGTCGCACTGAGAGGAGAACAGCGTACCTAAGCCGTTGCCATAACGCACAACATTGATTATCAATGCAGGCAGTTCTTCATCAGACATAACAGAGATACCTTCCTGCTTCAAGCTGATTCCAGGGCCGGAAGAAGCAGTCAATGCTCTAACACCACAGCTGGATGCACCATAAACCATATTGATTCCGGCAAGCTCACTTTCTGCCTGCACAAAGGCACCACCCACCTCAGGCAGACGCCAAGATAAATATTCCATAATTTCGCTAGATGGTGTAATGGGGTATCCGGCATACATACGAACCCCTGCTCTCACCGCAGCTTCTGCAATTGCAATATTGCCTTTCATCATTTCAGCCATATTTTTTGACCTCCTTACTCAGTTGCCCAATACGTGGAATACGCCATCGGGACAGGTAGTATAACAAATACCGCAACCAATACATTTTTCATCATCAATCACAACCGGATGATAACCGGACGCATTTGTATGTTCTGCATGACTGATTGCATTTTTGGGACAGAATGTATCACATAAGCAACATTCCTTACATCTTTCAGAGTTCACCAAAACTTTCACGAGCCGCACCTCCTAAAAAAAGTTGTTCTATCAAATAAAACATTGTTCTATTTTATCTGCATAATATCACTGAGTTTTTACTGTGTCAATGACTAAATCTAAAAATAAATAAAATATGTGCAATATGAATAAAAAATCACTGAAAAAATAGTGTATAAAAAGATATTGCTTTTTTGTAAAAAATATGATATTGTGAAAATCAGTTCTATACAATAGAACGAAAATAAAAGAGAGGAGAGATGCAAATGGAATCTGTAATTATCAATTCTGTGGACAGAGCGTTGGATATATTGGATTATCTGTGCAAATATGAAAAAGAAGTTTCTATTACACAGATTAGTCAAGATTTGGGGGTTTATAAAAGCACTGTATATCGAACCTTAGTTACATTGGAAAACAAAAATTATGTGACAAAGAATCCGGAAACGGAAAAATACAGTCTGAGCATGAAATTGTTTATTATGGGAAACAGTGTTGGTAAAAAAGTAGGACTGCAAAAAATTGTAGCACCCTACGCCAAGGAACTGTATGATGAATTTCATGAATCTGTTAACGTATCTATTTTAGAGCATAATAAAAACGAGCCTTATTACAGTGTCATGGTATATACAGAAGAAAACAAACAAATTTTGAGCTTTAATACATCACTGGCCTCCAGAAATGAGTGCTATTGTGCAAGTGTTGGGAAATGCCTTTTGGCGTTTCAGCCTGACTTGGATTTATCTATTTACGAAAAATATCCCATGACACAGTATACACAGAAAACCATTACGACAATCATGGAATTGGAAAAAGAATTGGAAAAGGTGAAAAAGCAGGGGTTTGCTGTTGATGATGAAGAACGGGAGCTTGGGCTTACCTGTATCGGTGCACCTATATTGGATAGTCATGGTATTGCCATCGCTGCTATCAGCCTTTCAGGTCCCACCAGCAGGATGAAAGACAGTACCTATGAAGAAAAAATTCAGCGTATTAAGGAAATTGGAGAGAAAATATCGTTAAAAATGCAATAAAGCCATTAGCAGCAATAGAATATATGAAAAAAACGGAAGTATCAATGAAAAAGATACTTCCGTTTTTTTATACAAATCATAGTGAATTGGTAAAAATTCCTTTTCTGTAGGATGATAATAAAACGATAAAAAAGAGAAATATTTTTATGCGATTTTACTGTTTCCAATGGGAAAAAATCAGAAAAAACATAAAAATAGAACATTATTCTTGACAATAGAACAAAAATTGATTATATTATTACTATATCAAAAATAGAACTATATTTCATCTAGTAGAACAAGCCTAGAATGAAGGAAAGGACGGTTGGTGTATGAAAATATTGGTAATCAATCCCGGTGGGACCTCTACAAAAGTTGCGGTCTATGAAAATGAAAATGAAATTTTAAAACAGAATATTACGCATACCGGAGAAGATCTGAAGGGTTTTCAAAAAGTATTTGATGAATATGAATACCGAAAGGACATGATTGCGGAGGTTTTGAACAAAGCGGGACATTCCTTGGATTCTTTCCAGTGCGTTGTGGGCAGAGGCGGTCTTATGAATCCCATTCCTGGCGGCACATATGCTGTAAATGACAGAATGGTAGAAGATTTAAGAAATGCCGTTCATGGGGAACACGCTTCCAATCTTGGTGCAGTGATTGCAAGAAATATTGGAAATGAATATCATATTCCTTCTTTCGTGGTTGACCCTGTTTCCGTTGATGAAATGATGGATAAAGCCAGAATTACAGGCATTTCTGATTTGGAAAAACGCAGCTGGTTTCATGCCTTGAATCATAAGGCTGTTTCCAGAAAGATTGCAGAAAAAATGGGAGGAAAATACGAAGATTTCAATTTCATTGTAGCACATTTGGGTTCAGGGATTTCCATTGTGGCACATGAGAAAGGAAAAATGATTGATGGCAGCGGTGGCAGAACGGATGGACCTTTTTCTCCGGAACGGAGCGGCGGCTTGTTGGCATATCAGTTAATTGAGCTTTGTTATTCTGGCAAATACACCCATGAAGAAATGGTGAAAAAAGTAAGTTCTGTTGGTGGTATGTATGACTATCTTGGAACAAAGGATATGCAGGAAATCGAAAAACGTGCAGAAGCGGGAGATGAAAAAGCAAAGCTGATATTGGATGCTTTCATCTATCAGGTTGCAAAGGAAATTGCCCTTTATGGTGCGTCCCTGAAGGGAAAAGTTGACCGTGTTATCTTTACAGGCGGTATTGCATATTCAGAAAAGGTTGTACAGGAAGCCTATGAAATGGTTTCCTATTTAGCACCGTTGGAGGTTGTACCAGGAGAAATGGAAATGGAAGCATTGGCTTTGGGTGCACTTCGTGTACTGCGTGGAGAAGAAGAAGCAAAAGAATATAAATAAAGGTGTATAAATCAAAATATTTTATGGAAGGAAGCGAAAGTTATGCTGAAAAATTTTGCAGAGCTGTTGGAAAAAGTAAAATCAATAGAGCCTAGGACAGTAAGTGTTGCTGTAGCACAGGATGAAGCAGTCATGTCTGCAGTGAGAGATGCTGTGAAAATTGGTTTTATTCGTGCAGTCTTAGTGGGCGATGGAGAAAAAATCAAAGAAATCGGAGAAAAAATCGGTTTTACAGACTATACGTTGGTAGATTGCAAGGATGAAGCAGAAGCCATGAAAAAGGCTGTGGAATTGGTAAGAAATAAGGAAGCAGACGTTTTGATGAAAGGGATCGTCAATACAGCAGTCTATATGAGAGGTATTTTGAATAAGGAATATGGTTTACGCAGTGGAAAGCTCCTCAGTCTTCTTGCTGTATATGAATTGCCCCAGTACCACAAGCTGATTTACTGCTCTGACAGTGGCATCAATGTGGCACCTGATTTGAGCCAGAAAAAAACCATTATGGAAAGTGCACTTCTGGCAATGAAAAACTTAGGATTTGAGAATCCCAAAACTGCAATTTTGACAGCAAATGAAATGGCTGATCCCAAGGTTGTTTCCACAACTGATGCAGCAGCACTGGTGGAAATGGTGAAAAATGGCGAGTTACCATCCTGTATTGCAGAAGGTCCCATTGCATTTGATGTTGCATTTGACAAACACGCAGCAGAGCATAAAGGCATTGACAGTAAAATTGCGGGTGAAACAGACTTGTTGATTTTCCCTAATATAGAAGCAGGAAATATTTTGGGTAAGTCTTGGCTACAATTTAATGGTGCAAAATGGGCAGGTATCGTATTAGGTGCAGCAGCTCCTGTTATTCTGGGTTCTCGTTCCGATACACCGGAAATCAAAATCAATTCCATTGCATTGGCTTGCCTTGCAGCAGCAAAATAATAAAATAGGTAAGAAAAAATTTTTTAAGACAAATAAAAAGGTTTATATGGAGGAGGTACAAACATGAATTATTCCGTTCGTATGGATAAAGTAAAACCATCTGCAATCAGAAGTGTACAAAAGAGAATTGCCAGCAAAGAGGGCGTTATTTCCTTTGCAGCTGGCTTGCCGGATCCAAGCTTGTTTCCTATGGATGACCTGAAAAAGGCTACTGTCAATATGATGGATACAAAAGGCAGACAGGCAGTACAATATGGTCTGTCCAAGGGGAACAAAGAACTGTTGGAAGTGTTGGCAGAACGTATGGCAAAAAAAGAAAATGTAAAGGCGGAGCCTGCGAATATTGTGGTTACAACAGGCTCTCAACAGGGATTGGCAATGACAGCAATGCTTTTCTTGGACGAAGGCGATATTGTAGTGGCAGAAAACCCCAGCTATCTGGGCGGTATCAATGCCTGTCGTCCGTACGGCTGTGACTTTTTAGGGGTAGATACAGATGAAGATGGTGTTGTCATTGAACATTTGGAAAAAATTCTTTCCGAAAATCCCAAGGTAAAGCTGCTGTATGTGATTCCCAATTTCCAGAACCCCACAGGCAGAGCGTGGACATTGGAAAGAAGAAAGCAGTTTATGGAAGTTATCAATCAGCATGATGTCGTTGTCATTGAAGATAACCCCTATGGAGAAATTCGTTTTAAGGGGGAACATATTCCTTGCCTGAAATCTATGGATACTATGGGAAAGGTCATTTACTTAGGTTCTTGCTCCAAAATACTCTGTCCCGGCTTGCGTGTAGCTTGGGTATGTGCTTCCGAGGAACACGCAATTATGTACGAAAGACTGAAAGAAAGCCTCGACCTGCAGTGCAACGAATTTGCACAGCTGCAAGTAGTAGAGTACATGAAAAACTATGATATAGAAGGGCATATTTCCAAAATTCAGAAAGCCTATAAAGCAAAATGTGAATGGATGCTGTCTATGATGGAACAGCATTTTCCCAAGGAAATTAAGTTCAATCGCCCTGAAGGTGGTATGTTTATTTGGGTAGAACTGCCTGAAAATCTGGATGCAGACGCTATTTTGGATGAAGCTATTGATGCAGGGGTTGCATATGTACCCGGTGAGTTCTTCTATGCAAACGAAAGTGCGAAAAATACCATTCGTTTGAACTTTACAACTGTATCCGAGGAGCAAATCGAAAAAGGTATTGCGTTATTAGCAGGAGTGTTTAAAAAACATATTTAAAATCAGCAGAAAAATTAAAAGAAATAGAAGTAAACAGAGTCCAAATAACATAAGTTACTTTTAAAATTTGATATATCACAGATAAATACGATTGGTGGAGATTGATATGAATACAGACGTTACCCGAGGAAAGAAACCCAACGTATGGTTATCGCTATTGCCATTGATGTTTGTAATGGGAATGCTGCTATGCTGTCTATTGTTTTTTGATATGGACATTCATATTCCGTTGTTATTAGGCACTGTTTTTGCTTCGCTTATTGGGGTATATGGCTTACATTACCGCTGGGGGGATATTGAAAAGGGGATTTTTGAATCTATTCAGTCCGGAATGCAGCCAATCCTTATTACAGGGATTATCGGGATGATTATTGGTGCATGGATTTTGGGCGGTATTGTTCCTTCCATTATTTACTATGGTCTGAAGATTCTCTCTCCCAGATTTTTTCTAATTACTTGTATGATTTTGTGTTCTATCGTGAGTATTGCAACCGGCAGTTCATGGACAACTGCCGGAACGGTAGGACTTGCCCTGATTGGTATTGGAAAGGGAATGGGCATACCTTCACCGTTGGTAGCGGGTGCCGTATTATCCGGTGCTTATTTCGGAGATAAGATGTCCCCTTTTTCTGACACAACCAATTTGGCACCTGCTATTGCAGGTTCCACCCTGTTTGTGCATATTCGTCATATGCTTTATACAACAGGTACCAGCTACATTTTAGCTTTGATAGGATTTATGTTTTTGAACCGAAAATATACTTCTGACACAATGGATGTTGTCATGATTCAAACGACAATCAATACCCTAAAAGAAACATTCTATATTTCACCTCTTTTATTGTTGCCGTTGGTATTTATCATTTGCATGGTATTTCTTCGGATTCCGGCAATTCCGGGTTTGCTTTTAAGCGTAGCGATGGGACTTCTTTGTGCAGGTGTATTTCAAAAGGCGGATATTAGCCTTATGGGAAATGTGCTGCAATATGGCTATGTTGGAGATACGGGCAATGCTATGGTGGATAATTTGCTTACCAGAGGGGGAATGCAGTCCATGATGTGGACGCTATCTTTAATTCTCTGTTCTCTGAGTTTTGGTGGTGTTATGAGTGTAACGGGGATGTTGGAAAGCGTTGCAGAAAGTATTTTGCGTTTGGCAAAAAGTACAGGTTCTTTGATTTTGGCCACGGTTGCAACCTGCCTTACAATGAATCTTGCATCCGGGGAACAATACCTTTCCCTGTTGATTACAGGAAGGATGTTTAAAGATGAGTATGCGAAAAGAGGTTTGGCACCGGAAAATCTATCTCGTGCATTGGAAGATGGTGGTACGCTGACCTCACCATTGATTCCATGGTGTACCTGTGCAGTTGCCATGAGTACATATCTTGGCGTTTCCACATTGGCATATTTGCCATACTGTCTTTTGAATCTAATCAATCCAATTATTTCCGTTATCTTTGGTTTTGCAGGTATTACCATTAAAAAGCTGGATAAGCATGAGCAGCTTACGGAAGAAGCTGTATGAGTATCCCAATAAAGCTGCCCATATAATAGGATAAAACTCGTTTGTAAATAAATCAATGAAGTAGGGATTTAGAAAATAATCATGGCATCTTACGGACAATCTGTTTTCCTACAGAGAGGAAAGTCTTTGGTATTGACGGAATCAGAGGTTTTGAAAAATCCTAAATTGGGAAAATGTGCAAGAAAAGAATGATACTGCAAAATGATATATCGAAAACTATTTAAAAATCATAACGATTATCATATGAATCTGTACAAAACATATTCATAAGTATATTTTGCGAGGAGGAATATGTATGGAAAAAGCTATGTCATCAAAATTGAAACTTCCTATTACACTGCTTGTATTAGGTGCTTGTTGGTCTATTGTATATATTATTCCATTTATTCAGTATATCTGGTATGACCCATTTCAGAGTTTTATGGGTGCGACAAATACACAGATGGGCTTATTGATTACAATTTATGGTTTTGGTAATGTATTTGGTGCCCCCATTGGTGGTTGGATTGCAGACCGATTTAACTATAAATATATTTATATTGGTTCTGTATTTTTAAATGGTCTGTTTACCTTGATTTTTGTAATGCGGCCAACTTACACAATGGCTATTGCAATGTGGATTGGCTTTGCCATTGCCAGCCTTCTGATGAACTATCCAGCCCACATTAAGATGATTCGTGATTTGACAACCGACGAAAATCAGGGAAAAATTTTTGGGTTTAATGAAACATCTATTGGTATTTTCAATATTATTTTTAACGTTGTCATGATGGGATTGTATATTAAATTCATGGAAGGTGTTGCCGGATTAAAAGCAGCTATGATTGGTATTGCAATATTATCCTTTGTTTTGACAGCCATTGCTTGGTTTGTACTGGATAATCCAAAAGAAAGAATTGCAGCAGAAAGGGCTGCAAAAAAACAAAATACCAATGCAAAAGAAAATTCTATAAAAGATATTATCTGTCAACCAGCAACATGGTTGGTTGGTATTTCAATCTTCGCAGTATATTCCTTCCTTACAACATTAACGTATTTTACACCATACTTTACGGATGTTTTAGGAGTTGCCGTTGCCTTTACCGGTGGGGTTGCGATTGTAAGACAGCATGGTATGACGCTATTGGGAGCACCTATCGGAGGAGCCTTAACTGATAAAGTGGGTTCTCCCTCCAAAGTTTTGATTGGGGTTTATATTTTAGGGATTGCGGGATTGGTTTATTTGCTCTTTGCAAGCTCTGGCGTAACAGCTGGTTTCCTTATTGCATTAACATTGATTATGTCAGCAGCAGTATATATTGGTCGTGGGTCGTATTATGCAACTATTACAGAAGCAGGCGTTCCAAGAAATTTGACAGCGTCTACCATTGGGATTGCAGCTGCTTTGGGATTCTCTCCCGACCTGTTCCAGTTTACCTTGTTCGGCTATTGGATGGATACAATGGGTTCGGATGCCTATACATATATGTTTATTTTCCAAGCAGTTGTTTTAGGCATTGGTATTATTGTAGCATTGATGATTTTGAGATTGAAGAAGAAAAATGCGAGTATGGCAGCGTTACAAGAAAACGCACAAACAGGAACATAATACGATTCTTGTATATTTGAAATTATGAGAAAAACTAAAATAAGGAGATAGGGACATTATGACTGTTTTTCTTATTTTTCATCTAGGGCGTAGCTGAAAAGTCTGGTTTTTTCTCTTTTTTCTTAAAATTATAGCATAGTACGTTTCAGATACTCGTTATATGTTTCTCTTGTACATAGTTTTTATCCTTATGTGATATGATGTAACATGATTTTACATAAAATATGATAAAAGTGACTTTTTAGATACACCTAGTAAAGATATAAAATTTATGTTTGCAGGGAGGAATATGCATGGAAAAAGCTAAGTTTATGACAGGAAAATTATTAGTAAAGCTTTTTGTATTGGGTCTTTCTTGGACGTTAATTTATGCCTTAGGATTTATCCAGTATATATTATATGATCCATTTCAGCATACTTTAGGAGTTAGTAACACAGAACTTGGTGTTTTGATGACAATTTTTGGATTGGGAAATATTTTAGGAGCACCAATAGGAGGCTGGCTTGCAGATCGTTTTGATTACAGAAAGATTTTTGTTTGTTCTTTATTTGGAAATGGTGTTTTAAGTTTGATCTTTGCAATGCATCTCACCTATAAAATGGCTTTGTTTATTTGGATTGGATTAGCCATTACAACATTAGTCATGAATTATCCTTCGCATATTAAAATTGTGCGACTGCTGGCAGATGAAAAAAATCAAGGAAAGATTTTTGGTTTAAATGAATCCTTTGTTGGTATTGGCAGTATTATTTTAAATGGTGTTTTCCTATTTCTTTTTGCTAAATTCGCAAATGAAGCAATGGGAATGAAGGCTGTGATTATTGCTATTGGTATTGCGTCTATTGTTTGTGCATTTATTGCATGGTTTATTGTAAAAGATGTAGAAGCACCTGTAACAGAAGTAGTTTCTAATGAAAAAACAGAAAAAATGAGCAGTGCTGACTTCAAAAAATGTTTGTTTTCTCCTGCAACATGGTTGCTGGGCTTATCTATCTTTTCTGTTTATACCTGTGCTGTAACAATGTCATACTTTACACCATATATCACTTCTGTTTTAGGTATGGCCGTTGGTTTTTCGGGTGCAATTTCTATTATTCGTACATATGCACTTCGTTTGGTTGGTGCACCTATAGGTGGCATTATTTCTGACAAGGTAGGCTCTGTTTCCAAAGCGTTAATTGTTGTCTATGTATTGGGGATTGTAACAATGATATCTTTTATAGTGATGCCCGTTGGAACGCCAGCTGCAGTTTGCATCTTTTTAATTTTATTAGTTGGATGTATTGTATATATGGGAAAAGGGATTTATTATGCTGTTTCTGCAGAGCTTATGGTACCTGCTAAATATGCAGCTACAACAGTAGGAATTGCAGCTGCTTTAGGATTCTCTCCTGATATTTTTTTGTTTCCTCTGGCTGGTTATTGGTTGGATCACTATGGAAATAATGGGTACCGTTACCTTTTTACATTTCAAGCGATTGTTATGGCAGTTGGTATTTTAGGTAGCTTATATGCGTTGCATTATAAAAAGAAGATTATGTCAAAGCAGGAAACAGATGCAGTTCTATCATAAAACATTAAACCATAGGAAAGATGAAGGGAGAATGTGTATATGAATGTAAAAGATAAGGTATTACAGAAGATAGACGAAAAACAGCAGAGTATCCTAGAAACATATTATTTTTTGTATGAACACCCAGAAACCAGTTTAGAAGAATTTGAAAGTGCAAAAAAATTAGCAGCTGTTTTGAAACAAGAAGGATTCGCAGTAGAGGAAAATTTAAAGGGAATGGCAACAGCATTTCAAGCAGTCAAGAAAAATGGTCAAGGTCCCAAAATAGCGATTATTGCAGAATATGATGCATTGTCAGAAATCGGACACGCTTGTGGGCATCACATGATTGCAGCGATGTCCGTAGGTGCAGCAATTGGACTTTCGGCAGCACTTTCTGATTTTGCAGGGGAAATTGCAGTTATTGGAACACCAGCAGAAGAAACAGGACATGGAAAGCCTTATTTAGTAGAGCAAGGGGTATTTGATCATTATGATATGGCTATGATGATTCATCCGGGCTCTATTACAGATGTTTATATCGAAGCGATTGCAATAGGCGGTATTGATTTTACCTTTGAGGGTGTTGCTTCTCATGCTGGTGCAGCACCGGAGCATGGTGTAAATGCGTTGGATGCCGTGGTATTATTTTATAACGGCATCAGCGTGTTACGACAGCAATTAAAAGATGGTACACGTATTCATGGTATTATTATGGAGGCTGGAACGGCTGCAAATATTATTCCGGATAAAGGAAGAATCCGTTTAGAATTTCGTGCAAAAGAACAAGATTATTTTCAGGAAGTCATAGAAAAGGTTATCAAATGTGCAGAGGGTGCTGCATTAGCTACGGGATGTCGTTGCACCTATACGCATTTTGAGCCAACTTGTATGGGGCTGAAGCATAGTCGAACATTGGGAAGTATTTTTACAAAGCATATGGAAGAAATGGGGTTTGCACAGGTAGCAGATGAAGATAAAATGAGTGCTATTTCTACAGATTTAGGAAACGTTAGTCACATCATTCCGACAATACATCCTATTTTGAAAGTATGTGAAAATAGATACGAATTACATAGTAAGGAGTTTAAAGAAGCAACAATGTTGCCTTATGCACAAAACGCTTTGATGCAGGGGGCAAAACTATTAGCATTAACAGGTTTGGAAATCCTAGAAAATCCAAAGCTCTTAGAAGAAGCAAAAAAAGAATTTTGAATACAGCAGGAGGAGTGTTTGTCTATGCTTTTCTCATTGTATGTTGCATATACTCAGGAATCTTTATAAAAAATAGGATGTAAAGATGCAAAGAATTTTATTTTTGTATAAGGTACATTAAGTTTTAGAATCAGTCAACAAATAAGATGTGGTGGAAAAAAGTTTTCACAGATACTGTGGTGAAAAGTATATACAGAACACGAAAAAAAGATTTGTCGCAGAATTTATATTCTGTGGCAAATCTTTTTTGTACAAAGACGATACTGTGTATAGGATTATTTTCCGATGGAACGCTTGTAGGCTTCTACATCTTCATCAGTCAAAGCTTCTACTTCTTCCGGAGCCATCCAGCGAACCCAGATTCTGCCCTGCAAACGGTTGATGTCCAAAGGCTCGTCAAAACGGTCTTTGTCAATTCCGATTACAGTGTCATTGTCCCCATTGAACATAATTTCGAAGGGTTTGTATACACCGTCTTCAAATACAAACATTTGTGTGCTGTAAAAATTCAGATAGCCGGCCTCGCTGAGTAGGTGCTTTTCCAAGGTTTCCAAATCAGGCAATGTTACAACCATCCAAACGCCTGTGGTATCGGAAAAATCATAGAGCTGATAGCCGTGGAAGTCAATTTCTTCTGTTCCTACTGTGCCTTTGTCATCATCAGCTAAGCCTTTTAATGCAACAGGAGTACCGTTTTTGCCATCTCTGAGGATTTCTGTGCCTTTCAGAAAACATTCCACAAAAGCGTCAATTTCCTGGTCACGGAATTTATCTCTGACTGCCCAAAAATCACCGTTGTCAAAAGAAAGACCGCCAACTTCTTCTAAAAAATCTTTGATTGTACGAACCATTGCTGTTACCTCCATTACATTCTTAGTGGTACTGCATACTTGAAAAAGTACAAGCTGTGCAAGACCTTCCTGTATATTCTGTATTTGTGCATAGAAAGCTGTATTTCCCCAAAAAAGAGAAGAAAAGCTACTCTTTTTTTGCCCAAACAAGCTTTCCGAAATATATTGTAGTATATATTATTTAATAGCATTTTATGTGATATGTCAATAGGTAATCTGCAGGATTCCATTTCCCGTATATTACTTTATGCAATTTCATTGCATTTGAATAAAAATGAGATTTTTTTGATATTGGATTTCTCTTTTTGTTTCAGCTATGTCCTTGAAATTCAAAAAGTCAATGTACCATTTTGCAGGGGAATATGATACAATGATGGGGAGATATAATATAGAAGGAGAACGGGTATTATGGAGATATACAGCCGTTTGGCAAAAAAAATTGCATCACTTACAGAACAAAATGAGGAAACAGATATTTCGGCATTGGCAAGAGAAATGGAAATGAAGCATGGAGAAGTAGAAGAATATATCCAAAAAATGGATGAAAAGGGATGGATTTCGACCTATGAGCTGGATATGTGCTGTGGCTCGGAATATGTGGTGACAGGTCTTACAGAAGAAGGAAAGACAAGGCTTTTGTGAGCAACGATTTTGAAATGGACAGCATCATAAAACATTGCAGGACTGTAGATAAATCTGTTTTTGCTTTAAAAGCACAGAAAGGCTCGGAAAACAAAGTATCTGCCCAAAGCAAGGAGTTTGACCTTATTTCGAGATGTTTCATGGAGGTAGACGCCATGCGTTCAGACTTCTTTCGCTGTTAGAGAAGTATGAAATGAAAGAAAGCCTTTTTGCAGGATATTACCTTTTTTGATATCCTGCAAAATGTATGATTTTATAAAAAGGGAGAGGAAAAGGTGGGACTTCCTCTTGTCAACCTTCTATGGCTATGCTAATATAAAGGAAGATATTGTCGCCAGAAAATAGGGAAGCTATCAGGTTGCGGCAAGATTGTGTGACAACATAGAAAAAGAAAAAAGAGATGGAGGAACACGATGAATCGTGAAATGATTATTATATTGGATTTTGGCGGTCAGTATAATCAGTTGATTGCCAGACGTGTCAGAGAACATCATGTTTACTGTGAGATTATGCCTTGGAATAAGCCTATTGCGGAAATTCGGGCAAAAAATCCGAAGGGTATCATTTTTACAGGCGGTCCCAATAGCGTGTATGATGAAAAATCCCCTCATTGCGACCTGGCAATATTTGAACTGGGTGTCCCTGTGCTTGGTATCTGCTATGGTTGCCAGTTGATGGCATACACCTTGGGCGGTAAAGTGGGTAACGCAGATGAAAAGAGCGAATACGGAAAGACAGAAGTTGATTTTCATACAGAAAGCAAGCTGTTTAAAGGGATTGCTGAAAAGGAAGTTTGCTGGATGAGTCATACAGACTTTGTAACAGAATTGCCAGAGGGTTTCTCTGTCACAGGTACAACAGCAACCTGTCCCACAGCGGCTATGGAATGTGCAGAAAAGGGCTTCTATGCAGTGCAGTTCCATCCTGAAGTAAACCATACTCCCAATGGTACAAAGATGATTCAAAACTTCCTTTATGAAGTATGTGGATGTAGTGGCGATTGGACTATGAGCAATTACATTGAAGATCAGATTAAACGCATTAAAGAACAGGTTGGTCATAAGAAAGCACTTTGTGCTTTGTCTGGCGGTGTAGATTCCAGCGTTGTGGCTGCATTGGTATCCAAAGCCATTGGCACACAGCTTACCTGTGTATTTGTAGACCATGGTCTTATGCGCAAAAATGAAGGTGATGAAGTAGAAGCAGCGTTTAAAGATATGTTTGATGCTCAGTTTGTCCGTGTCAATGCACAGGAACGCTTTTTAAATAAACTGAAAGGCGTAACAGATCCTGAAGCAAAAAGAAAGACTATTGGGGAAGAATTTATTCGTGTCTTTGAAGACGAAGCAAAGAAAATTGGTAAGGTGGATTTTCTGGTGCAGGGAACCATCTATCCGGATGTTATTGAAAGTGGTTTGGGTGACTCTGCTGTCATTAAATCTCACCATAATGTAGGTGGACTGCCTTCTGTTGTAGATTTTGAAGAACTCATTGAACCGCTGCGTCAGTTGTTTAAAGACGAAGTACGTCAGATGGGGTTGGAGCTTGGTTTGCCGGAGCATCTGGTTTGGAGACAGCCTTTCCCTGGTCCTGGCTTGGGCATCCGTGTAATTGGCGAAGTAACAGAGGATAAGCTGGAAATTCTACGTGAAGCAGATGCTATTTTCCGTGAGGAGATTGCAGCTGCAGGACTGGATAGAAGCATTAATCAGTATTTTGCTGTGATTACAGATATTCGCTCTGTAGGTGTTATGGGTGATTTTAGAACCTATGATTATACCATTGCACTGCGTGGTGTCACTACGACAGACTTTATGACTGCTGATTGGGCAAGAATTCCTTATGATGTGCTGGATCGTGTGTCTGTGCGTATTGTAAATGAAGTGAAACACGTAAATCGTATTGTGTATGACGTGACTTCTAAACCACCTGCAACGATTGAGTGGGAATAAAAATTACAACCCCGGAAACCCTGCATTTATGCGGGTTTTCGGGGTTTTCTTATGTCTGCTGAGTACAAATTGAGTACACTTGCGTTTTTATGGAAGGAGTAAATGTTATGTGAGTACATTTATTTCAGCGGTTCCACAGAACCTTGTAGTTCCATCTCGATAAGTTCCAGGTTCTCTCGCAGTTCATCTAGAGCAGCTTTTATTTGTTCCTTGTCAGTGTCCCCGTATTTGGCAGACATCAGATCATAGCCGTTGTAAAGGCTCTCCCAGCGTAGCAAATCATTCAAAACAGTAGAATCCTGTAAGGCAATATTGAGACTATCCAGTTGGATGGTCTCTTCTTTTTTTGTCTCTGTACAGGAAAGAGCCATATATTTTTCAAAGACCGGATTTAACACAAATTGGACACTGGACGGGTCAAGCAGATTATCTTCCCCACGCTCCCCTTTCATATGCAGGATACCAGATTTATGCCAAACCATCAGTAGGCCCATCAGATCGCCTTTGGTTTCCAAGTGGATAATTTCAGAATGAGATCCACTAATGGCACCGCCACTGACACGCAGAGCCTCAGCGATTCGTTCAATCTGTGCAGACTGGGGCTGCATTTTATTGGTTTCATATTTGCGGATGGAAACAGGATGGATGCCTGTAAGATCAGCAAGCTGAGCCTGAGTTAACCCTCGCTGCTTGCGAAAATATTTGATTTTATCTCCGATTGTGAGCATGACAATTCCCCTTTGTGTGGTTCTTATGGATAAGTATATCACGAATATAGCGAGAAAGCTACAAAATTTTGTAAAATGGATGAAAACCACTTGACATAGCGACATCGCTACAATATAATAAATGTAGCGAATTAGCTACAAACAGAAAAGGAGGATTCAATCATGAAAGAGCAAAGCTTTATTACCGCTGAAGAGCTGGCAGGAATGTTGAAGATCTCGAAAGGTCATGCCTACAAGGTCATCCACAAGTTGAATGAGGAATTGGAGCAGCAAGGCTACCTGACTTTCTCTGGTCGGATTCCTCGTAAGTATCTGGAGGAACGTTGCTATGGACTGAGAGAGGAGGTGTCCGCCTGATGAAAGCGGAAAAAGACCCCAAAACCGGGAAATGGTTGATTCAGTACCGTTATAAAGATTGGACGGGTAAGAATCGGAAGTCTACCAAACGTGGCTTCAAAACTAAGAGAGAAGCTGAAGAATGGTATCGAGAATTTCTGATGAAGCAAAGTCAAAGCTGCGATATGAAGTTCCGTGATTTTATGGTGCTGTATGTGGAGGACATGAAACATCGGCTTTGTGAACACACGATGATTAACAAGCAATATGTGATTCAGGATAAGCTACTACCGTTCTTCGGAGAAAAGCGTATGAACGAGATCACAGCTGCTGATATCCGAACATGGCAGAACCAGCTGATTCAGAAGGGCTACAAGCCAACCTATTTGAAAGGCATCAACAATCAACTCAGCGCTATTTTCAATTATGGGGTCAAATATTACGAACTGAAAGAAAATCCCTGCCGGAAAGCTGGGAGCATGGGCAAAGCCAAAGCGGATGAAATGGAAATCTGGACAAAGGAGGAATTTCAGCAGTTTATTGATTGCTTGATGGATAAACGGGTTTCTTGGCTTGCGTTTCAAATCCTGTTCTGGACAGGTATTCGGATCGGAGAGTTGCTGGCACTGACCTTTGGTGATGTGGACTTAGAAGCGAAAATCATCACCATCAATAAGAGCTATCAACGATTGAAAGGTAAGGATGTTATCACTCCGCCTAAGACACCCAAAAGCAACCGAAAGGTGAATATTCCGCAGTTTCTGGTTGAGGACATTCAGGATTATAAGGAGAGTCTCTATGATCCGCAGCCTGGCGATCGGGTTATTCCAGTCGCTAAGACCTTTTTGGAAAAGGAGATGCAGCGTGGTATGAAGCTCAGTGGTATGAAAAAGATTCATATCCATTCACTCAGACACAGCCACGCCAGTCTGTTGATTGAAATGGGATTTTCTCCAAAAGAAATTGCAGAGCGACTGGGGCATGAGAACATCGAGACCACGCTGAACACCTATTCTCACTTATACCCAGATAAGCAGGAGCGTTTGGCAGATCGTCTGGATCAGTTTTACAACGAAACGAACAGAAAGGAGTGAAGAGCATGAACCGATATGAGGATCATTATCGAACACGAAGTAAAACAGTAAGTTTCAGATTATCTCCAGAGGAGTATCGTCAGATGGAAGAACGGATCAAAATTGTTGGACTTCCCAAAAACGATTTTATGCTCCGTTCCATGCTGGAACAGCGTATTGAGATTCGTGTAGGTAAGTTTGAGAGTGACCGGCTGAGTTTGGAGGTGCGTCGTCTGAAAGATGCTCTGAATGGAGTAAAAATCCCAGCAGAAGCGGTCAATTTGCTGTTAGAATGCAGAGCATTGATGGAGCAGATCATCCAGATCACCAACGCTGAAAAGGAGGGCAGAAACCACAATGAATGAGCAAAAGAAAACGACCGCCCCAAACGCATCTGTTGGCGCAGATGCAGGGCAGCCGTCTAAAAAAGATAACATGGACATGATAGCACAAAACGATCCAGAAAACAATCTCACTGATGAAAAAATGCAAGAGCTTCTCCGCAAGATGAACGAAATGAGTGCTCCCGGATATCTGCATATGGTGTCCCATAATGATTTATTGGACACACCGTATGTGGGTAAACAGGCCATCATTGATGACCTTCTTTATACCGGAGCATATATTTTGGCAGGAGCGCCGAAAATCGGCAAGTCGTTTTTGGTGGCACAGATCGCCTATCATGTCAGCACCGGGCAGCCCTTGTGGGGATACAACACCCGACAGGGTGACGTCCTCTATCTGGCACTGGAAGATGATGAAAAACGCTTGCAGGAGCGAATGTACCGGATGTTCGGTGTGAACGGAACAGACAGGCTTCGCTTTGCGACTGCTGCAAAAC
>SAMEA104404100__coassemble_687_pt1 | contig 35310 bp, 32 predicted proteins | sample SAMEA104404100__metabat2_low_PE_071 | metagenome-assembled genome bin SAMEA104404100 (sample SAMEA104404100) | Balaenoptera acutorostrata
GACAGGAGGTCATGATGTTATTTTATATAATTTTGATGTTACTATTAGCAGGATTTTCTGCCCATCTACGAAAACAAACCTTAGAAAATAGATGTAATTTTACAAAAGATTTCTGTACCGATGCAGAAAAATCGAATACCCTTTGTCGGATTCTATTGTTTCTGTGTAGATGTGCTGTAGGCAGTGCTGTCTTTATGGTAATTGCTCTCCTGCTATATGGCTTCGCAAAAATACGGCTGTATCAGCTTTTTGCAGTGCTTTCTATCCTTTTATATAGCGGAAGTTGTATTCGTGCTATGTGGGTGTTGTATAAAACGCTCAAAAAAAATAAGAGAACATAAAAATATGCACCTCCAAAGGCAGATACCTTTGGAGGTGCATATTTTTATGAAAAAAAGAGTACTATATCATAATACCTTTGGAGTATATCTAAAAATCCCAATTTTTATCTTTTTGTATAAATCATCGGTTATATGTACCTATGCTCTGGATTTTCATTTTTACGCCATATGATTTTGCAAAAAAACAAAAACTTTTCGGATACACTCTGACTAATGGAACAGGAAAAGAGTTGCTTGGAAACAAAAAATAAGCCCAGTATCATAACTGAGCTTATTTGCAAACTGCTTCATATTCATTTGTCCAAGCTTAGAGATTCCCCTAAAGAGAACCTAGATTGTTCTATGACTCTGCATTAGTTCATTGCTTTTGCCACTTCGTCTGCAAAATTTTCTTCCTTCTTTTCCAGACCTTCGCCTGTTTCAAAACGTACAAAACGTGCGATTTCGATGGATGCACCCACTTCTTTTGCAACGGAGTCAATATATTTCTGTACTGTCAAATCACCATCTTTTACATAAGGCTGTTCAACCAAGCAGAATTCTTTCATTTCCTTTTTCAGTCTGCCTACAATCATCTTTTCGATGATATTATCAGGTTTGTTTGCATTCTTTGGATCGTTCTTTGCCTGTGCTGTCAGAATTTCTGTTTCTTTGTCTACAAAATCCTGAGGAACATCTTTTTCTGCAATAAATTTAGGATTCAAAGCTGCAATCTGCATTGCAATGTTTTTGCCAAGCTCAACCAGTGCATCGTCTTCTTTTTCGCAAGCCAGTTCAATCATAACGCCAATTCTACCGCCACCGTGGATATAGGAAACCAGTTTACCGGAGCTTGTCTTTTCATATTTTTCAAAACGTCTGATATTCAGGTTTTCGCCAATAACTGCTACCTGCTGGCTCAATGCTTCTTTTACTGTGAACTGTGCATCCAGACTCCATTTTTCTGCAAAGAATTCATCCATATCCTTTGCGGAGGATGCGGAAGCTTGCTTCGCAACAGCTGCAACATAATCTCTGAATACTTGATTCTTTGCAACGAAGTCTGTTTCAGAGTTTACTTCTACAATCGCACCAACTTTGTTGTCATCGCTCAGGTAAATTTCTACCATACCCTCGGAAGCAATACGACCTGCTTTTTTCGCAGATGCAGCCAAACCTTTTTCTCTTAAAATTTCAACGGCCTTTTCCATATCACCGTCTGTTTCTGCCAGTGCTTTTTTGCAGTCCATCATGCCAACGCCTGTCATTTCTCTTAATTCTTTTACCATTGCTGCTGTAATAGCCATGTTTTTTTCCCTCCGTTTTTCCATATTTTATAAAAAAGAAAGAGCTTCAGCCCGTTATCCGGCTGAAGCTCGGGCAAATCAATTCATATGATTATTCTGCTGCTTCTTCTGCAACTTCCTGTTCACCCTGTTTGGATTCCAGAACTGCATCTGCAACCTTGGAAGCGATGAGCTTTACTGCACGGATTGCATCATCGTTACCGGGAATTACATAATCAATTTCATCAGGATCGCAGTTTGTATCTACAATTGCTACGATGGGAATACCCAGTGTATGTGCTTCCTGTACAGCAATTTTTTCTTTTCTTGTATCAACAACGAACATCAGGTCAGGAACCTTCTTCATTTCTTTGATACCGCCCAAATTCTTTTCCAACTTATCCATTTCATGCATCAAAGCTGCAACTTCCTTCTTGGGCAGAACATCAAAAATGCCGTCCTCCTGCATCTTTTCCAGCTCTTTCAATCTTGCGATTCTCGTTTTGATTGTGCCAAAGTTTGTCAGCATACCACCAAGCCATCTCTGGTTTACATAGTACATACCGCATCTCTGTGCTTCTTCTTTCATACATTCCTGTGCCTGTTTCTTTGTACCTACAAAGAGAATTTCGCCACCGTCTGCAATCACCTTACTAATCTGTGCATAAGCTTCGTCTACTTTTTTAACGGTTTTCTGCAAATCAATAATGTAGATACCGTTTCTTTCTGCGAAGATGTATTCAGCCGTTTTAGGGTTCCATCTTCTTGTCTGATGCCCAAAGTGAACACCTGCTTCTAACAACTGTTTCATTGAAATTACGCCCATAGCGCACCTCCTGTGGTTTGTCCTCCGCATTTTCGTCGAATCACCGAAACCTTTTCGGCACCAAATCCGACGCAACAAATGCGTGTGTTTTCAAGTTACCTATGGGATTATATCACACTTTTTTCTAAATTACAACTATGATTATGCTATTTTTTCAATTTATTTTAAAAAGAAAGGAGGAAAGTATTTGTAAAACAATCCCAGACTGTAGACAACCCCCATTTTGCTCTAAAACAAAATGGGATTGCACATTGTAGGAGGTGAAAATTCAGATAAGAGAAGATGCAATCATCTAATGTCTCCTTTTTGCTCCACCTTTTGTCGCTTCCAACTCCATGTAGCCAACTTTTTCAAATTCATGTCATCAGATTTAAGATTCACTCAGCTTGCAGTCTGAGTGAGATCTTGGTAATTTGTGTATCGCATACCATGCTTTTCTTTTGTGTCCGCAAATAGACGCTCTATTTTCCACAGAAGGTGGTTCAGAGGAATCCTTTCCTCCAGACGCACAAACTTTACCATTTCTCGATTGCATTCATTTTTACCAGCTTAGTATCACCTCAATCCGTTATACCAAAGCATACATAAAAAAGACTGCCCTTCCGTAATCTTTTTCCACTGCCTGCCCCGTTTTCTTTTGTAAAAAAGGAAGTTCTCTTATTCTTTCATTTTAGAGCATATCTGAAAAAACTAGGGATTATCCTTTTTTCCTATACCTGTATGATACTTTGTCTAAAATCCTCATTGTGCCTTTCCCATACAGTGCTTTTTATACTTTTTTCACTTTGTATACAGTACTCTATGAAAAATTTTGCACAAGGCAGTTCTCGAATACATCTTCATAAAATCATTTTGCTTTATGCCCGATTACGGTATAAATAAAGCCTTGCAGCTGTTTATGTGTAACATTCAAAAATCCATTCCTTTCCATTCTCTTGGCAATTCCACGACGATTATCTGTATGACAATCTCCACTTTTTAGAATCTTAAAAAGAATGTGATTGTCAATCCATGCAGCAATACCACCTACTCCCGTATCGGATAAAAGATAAACGCCTCCCGGCTTTAATACCCGCAGTACCTCCTGCATAGCTTTATCTGAATCCGGGTAATGATGAAAACTTTGGATACAGGTTACCACATCAAAGCTATTGTCTGTAAAGGGAAGCCTATCTGCAAGACCTTCCGTAAAGCTTGCTCCTTTTATATTTTTTGACATGGCAACAGCCAACATTTTTTCTGCTATATCAACGCCATAATAAGAAGCTGATTTTATTTTTGCCAGTTGGTCAATCAAAAATCCTGTGCCACAGCCCACATCCAATAGGGTATCAAAATCACATCCCGATAAATATTCCACTGCATCTTTGCAGCTGAGTTTTGCAGGCCCTGAATAATAGCTAGATGTATTGCTGTCATATACAGCAGCCTGACCGTTGAAATGTTCTCGTGACTGACGTACATAATCTTTCATATTGCCCTCCTTCTATGTTAACATCCTATTTTGAATTTCTGTTTATAGCCTAACCACAGGGACATAAATTCTGTTCTTTTGCTATTGCATTGATATTCTTCCACTGTAATTTCCCTATGTAAAGCCGCAATCCTGTCTGTCCTGCTGCAGCAGCTATATATTGGATAATCAAAAAAAACGGCTCTATCTTGCATCCCCCCACCGCCAGATAAATACTTCCTTTTCTCCATCCAAAAAAGCCAAAGAAGTGCTGCTTCATCCAACAAATTTCCATTTCATTTATTCTCTAGTCTTAGCAACTGGATTCCTTTGCCAAAAGTCCTGCCTTGGTTGCTGAATAGATACGTTCCAATACAGACAACTACTTTCTATCATACTTTCACTTTTTATAACAGTGTTATATAACACTGTTATATTATAAGTCCATATGATTTTATTGTCAAGCCATCCTCTTTTTTCAAAAATAACCTGTTCCATGGCATAAAAATACCTCCCTTACCGTTGTTTGGTAAAGAAGGCTCTTATTCTTCTGTTTCCATTACATCCCTTCCTGTTGAAATTTCATCCCTTCATAGGAAACCTTACAAGCTCCCGAAAATTCATTGCCCACCAAGTATATTTTATACATCCCTTCCTCCAAAGAAACCTTCGTTTCTTCTTTTTTCACGGTATCGAAAAATATCTTATCCAAATCCCCTTCCTTATCCAGTAAAACCTTCATTTCCCCTTTTCTGACTTTGGCAGAAAAAATAACATTCCCATTTCCTTCTACATAAAATTTTCCAATATAGTCTACTCCACCCATCAAGCCGTATTTCTGGGCGATTTCTCCTTTCATTTCCTCTGGGACTTGCGTATAACTTCCTATATTATAAAATTTATGATGATAGTGTTCTTCTAGGTCTACAATTGTTTCAGGTGATTTTGAAATCAATGCACTTTCCCTTTTTATCTCAGGCAAATCATTGGCAAAAAGAAATCCCCAAATAACGATAATACCTGCAATATACGAAAAATACGTTTTTTTCATAACCTTCCCTCCCAAAGGCATTTTCGCAGATGTACAATAAAATTCCTTATATTCTCAGTATCCTATATCCTATGATACAGCAGCTGTTCATAAAATGGATTAAACAACCATTATATCCTATATTTTTATACTACAACAGCCTTTACTCCTTAAAAGAAACAAAGGCTAAAGGCTGTTCATTTTCTTCTATTTTTCTTTCTATCAATTATTTTCCTGATAAAATCCTAATTTACGGAATCTTGCATACCGTTTTTCCGAAACCTCCGTGCCGGATAATGCACATAATTCGTCCAAATCCTTCTGTAATCTGATTTTCATGCGTTCACACATACAATCAAAATCATCAAATTCCTCTGGAATCACATCCTCAGCCACACCAAAACGCTTCATGTCCTCTGCTGTAATTTTCAAACACTCTGCTGCTTCATCGGCTTTTCTGGAATCCTCCCAGAGAATACTTGCACACCCTTCTGTAGAAATAACAGAAAATACGGCATTTTCCAGCATATACACTCTATTGGCTACAGAAAGCCCCAAAGCACCGCCACTGCCACCTTCTCCAATAACAATGGTAATAATCGGCGTTTTCAGTCCCATCATCTGCATAAGGTTATCTGCAATAGCTTGCCCCTGTCCTCTCTCCTCCGCTTCTTCTCCACAAAATGCACCGGATGTATCCACAAAACAAATAACAGGACGGGAAAACTTTTCTGCCTGTTTCATAAGACGCAGAGCCTTCCTATATCCTTCTGGCATGGGACAACCAAAATTACAAAGAATACGTTCTTGCAAATCTCTGCCACGCTCTATACCGATGAATGTCACCGGAATATCGCCAAGATAGCCAATACCACCAATGACTGCAGGGTCATCCGCATATTTTCTATCCCCATGCAGCTCCAGCGTATCTGTAAACAATCGTTCTATATAGGCACGGGAAGTGGGACGGTCTTGAGATCTTGCAATCTGCAATCTTTCATAAGCTGTCATTTCACCGCCCCCCTTCTTCTATGCTGCTTCAAAAGCTGTTCCAGTGTTCTACGCATTTCTGTTCTTGGTACGATGGCATCTACAAAGCCGCAATCCAGAAGAAATTCTGCCTTCTGAAAATCATCCGGCAATTTTTTCTTTGTAGTCTGCTCAATGACACGTCTGCCTGCAAAGCCAATTACAGCATTAGGCTCAGAAATAATAATATCTCCAAGCATGGCAAAGCTCGCCGTCACACCGCCCGTTGTGGGATCTGTGAGTACCGTAATATACAAACCGCCTCTATCGCTATGATAATGCACAGCACCACTGGTTTTTGCCATCTGCATAAGGGACAAAATCCCTTCCTGCATCCTTGCACCACCGGAAGCTGTAAAGCCTACGACAGGTAAGTCATGCTCTGCTGCATATTCAAACAATCTTGCTATTTTTTCTCCTACCACAGAACCCATACTCCCCATCATAAACTGGGGTTCCATTACAAATACCGCACAAGGCTGTGTGCGAATTGTTGCCGTACCACAAACAACGCCTTCCGGCTGCCCGGAAATCATACGAGAATTTTGCAGCTTTGTTTCATATCCGGGAAAGCACAGTGGGTCTGTTGTTTCCAGATTTGTAATCAGCTCTCGAAAGCTGTTTTTGTCACAAATAGCTTTAATCCTTGTTTTTGCATTGATTCGATAGTGGTGACCGCAGTTCGGGCAAACCATTTTATTTTTTGCCACAGAACGCTTTGTATCAATAGATTTGCAAATCGGGCATCGGATTTTTTCTTCCACAGTGGGTGTAATCCCACCTGCTTCCAAAACATTCTTCGATTTTCGGAACATTCCAACAATACTATTCAAGTTCCGAGCCTCCTTCCGTCAATATTCCCGGCAAAGAAAGGGTGTGATACCTTCCCTTTTTAAAATTCTCACTACGCAAAAGCCGCAGCTGGTCTTCAACATTGGTATCAATACCATGAATGACCATTTCGCAAAGTGCAACATCCATTTTTCGAATGGCATCCTCTCTGTTTGCTGCATACACAATGAGCTTTCCAATCATGGAATCATAATATGGTACAATCAAACCATCCTGCACCAGTGCAGTATCAAAATGTACACGAGAGCCACCGGGAATATGGAGAAAATCCAATGTTCCTGTGCTTCTGGCATTGATACGGCATTCCATTGCGTGTCCATGCAGATGAATCTCCTCCTGTGTAAAATCAAGAGGAATCTGGCAGGCAATCCGAATCTGCCATTTTACAATATCAACATCGCTGATTTCCTCGGTAATGGGATGCTCCACCTGCAAGCGAGTATTCATTTCAATAAAATAAAATTCCCCATTGGGTGCCAGCAAAAATTCTACTGTACCTGCATTGACATAGTTTGCCGCTTTTGCCGCCTTGACAGCTGCTGCCATCATCCTTTCCCGTATTTCCTCTGTCATTACAGGACAAGGCGTTTCTTCCAGTACCTTCTGTTTGTTTAACTGCAAGGAACAATCTCTTTCTCCCAAGCAAACAATATGCCCGAAAGCATCTGCCAATACCTGCATTTCCACATGACGTACAGATGTAAGATATTTTTCCAAGAAAACATCCCCATTGCCAAAGGCATTTTCTGCCTCTGCAGAAGCAGAAAGGAAGGCATTCTCCAAATCTTCCTCCCGTTCCACCACACGGATACCTTTGCCGCCGCCACCTGCAGTTGCCTTCACCAAAATAGGATAGCCAATTTCTGCCGCAAATTTCTTTGCTTCCTCCACATCATGCAATATTTCCGTACCCGGCACAACAGGAACACCAATTTCCTTCATCAGCTGACGGGAATGGTCTTTATCTCCCATAGTACGCAGGACATGACTGTCCGGTCCAATAAATATAATACCTTTTTCTTCGCAAAGTGCGGCAAAATCCGGATTTTCTGATAAAAATCCATAGCCGGGATGGATGGCTTCTGCATTGGAAGCCAATGCCGCACTGATAATATTTCTCTGGTTTAAATAGCTATCCGTTGCTGCATTTCCACCTACGCAGATTCTTTCATCAGCCAGTGCCACAGGCAGTGAATTTGCATCTGCCTCAGAATAGACTGCAACTGTTTCAATGCCCATTTCTTTGCAGGCACGAATAATGCGAACAGCCACTTCTCCCCTGTTTGCAATCAAAATTTTTGAAAACATATGGTTTTACTCCTTCATCAGTGCAAAAGAAAATTCCGCACTGACACATAATTTCCCGTTTACAAAGCCTTTTCCGCTTGCCCAGTAGAAAGGACCTTTGTGTTTTATCAATGTACACTCTGTTTCAAAAACATCGCCGGGATGTACAGGGTTTTTAAAACGCACCTTATCCAATCCTGTAAAATAAGGTGTAGCTGCTTCTACCGTTTCTGATAAAAGCACACAGGTGGACTGCCCCAATATTTCACAAAGGATGACACCCGGAACTACGGGATTGCCAGGGAAATGCCCCTGTAAAAACCACTCGTCGGGACGTATGGTCTTTTTTCCATAGGCAACCCCATCTCGCAATTCTGCCTCATCTACTAAAAGCATATTATCTCTGTGAGGCAGTATTTTTTTCAATTCTTCCTGATTCATGGATATCCGCCTTCTTCCTATCTCTTTCAATCTTCCCGAATACGGAATAATGTCTGCCCGTATTCCACAATCTGTCCGTTAGACACACAGATTTCCTCTACTGTACCACTGCAATCTGATGCAATCTGGTTGAACATCTTCATAGACTCTACGATGCAGATGGTTTCTCCTGCACCAATATGCTCTCCTACCGATACATAAGGTGCTGCACCACTCTGAGGTGCAAGATAAACCGTGCCTACTAGCGGTGTTTTCTGTTCATAGAAATCATTTTCTTCTGCGATATTTCCTGCATCACAGCTTATCTGCACCTCACTTTTCGGTTCTGCTGCTTCCACAGCAGCTGTCAGCTGTACAGGGGCAGGTGCTGCTTCCAGCACCAAACGACTTTCCCCTTCTGTCAAGTCCAGCTTTGTCAGGTGATACTCCTTCAAAATATTTGCTAATTCCGCAATTCTATTTGTATCCATGCTCATCATCCTTTAAATTTTCTAAATGCAATGCAGGCATTGTGTCCACCAAAACCAAGGGAATTAGACAGAACCGCTTCCAAATCAGCTTTTTCAGCTTTATTCGGCGTGTAATGTAAATCACATTCTCCATCAGGTTCCTGCAAATTGATTGTGGGAGGTACCATACCATCACGCATGGCAAGGATTGCCGCAATGGCTTCTGCTGCACCTGCCGCCCCCAGCATATGTCCTGTCATAGACTTTGTGGAGCTGATATGTACCTTCTTTGCATTTTCTTCGCCTAAGGCATTGCGAATGGCATTGGTTTCTGTTTTATCATTCAAAGAAGTACCTGTACCATGTGCATTGATATAGATTTTGTCTACAGGAATATCCTGGATTTCCTCCATGGCATCCCGAATTGCCTTTGCACTTGCAACGGCACTCTCGTCTGGTGCAGTCACATGATGTGCATCACAAGTAGAGCCATAACCGCAAACTTCGGCATAAATTTTTGCACCTCTTGCCTTTGCGTGTTCATATTCTTCCAGAATCAGCGTAGCCGCACCTTCACCCATAACAAAACCATTTCTCCGCTTGTCAAAAGGCAGAGAAGCAAGGTTCGGGTCTGTTGCAGGACTCAAAGCCATGCAGGCACCAAAGCCTGCTACAGCCATAGGTGTAATTGCCGCTTCACTGCCACCACAGATAATGGCGGTTGCATATCCATGACGAATGGCACGATACGCTTCCCCGATACTGGTTGTACCTGTTGCACAGGCTGTTGTCAAAGAAATGCAAGGACCTTGTGCCTGAAATTTAATGGCGATATTCCCTGCGGCGATATTGCTAATCATCTTGGGAATAAACAAAGGGGATACCCGTCTTGGGCCTTTTTCCACCAACATTTCATAGGATGCACCAAAGGTTTCAAAGCCGCCGATGCCACTGCCGAAATAAACACCCAGCTCCTCTTTCTCTATATTGCCTTCCAAGCCACTGTCTGCCATAGCTTCTGCAGAAGCTACCAATGCGTATTGTGTAAATTTATCTAGCTTTTTGCTTGCCAGTTTATCCATGCAAATCAGCGGATCAAAGTCTTTTATCTCTGCTGCCAATGTATATTTGGATTGGGATATGTCAAAACGGGTAATTTCACCAATGCCGTTTTTGCCTGTCAGCAAACCATCCCAAAAGTCAGGAACAGTATTCCCAATGGGTGTTACTGCCCCAATCCCTGTTACAACTACTCTTTTCATTCTGTACCTCCTTACATGCCAAGTCCGCCGTCAATGCGGATGACTTCGCCTGTAATATAATCTGATTGGTCACTTGCCAAAAACAGAGCCAGCTTTGCAATATCTTCCGGTGTGCCGAAGCGTTTCATGGGGATATGGTCTTTCAGCTGGTTATTTTCAGACAGATTTTCTGTCATATCTGTTGCCACAAATCCAGGGGCAATGGCATTGCAGCAAACACCTCTGCCTGCCAATTCCTTTGCTACGGATTTTGTCAGACCAATAAGTCCTGCCTTGGAAGCGGAATAGTTGGTCTGTCCGGGATTTCCCATAAGCCCGGATACGGAGCTCATATTCACGATTTTCCCGCTTCTTTGTTTCATGAATACAGGATAAATCTGTTTTATCATATAGAAAGCACCCTTGAGGTTTGTATCCACCACACTATCAAAGTCGGGGAGCTTCATCATGGGTACGAGTTTGTCTTTTGTAATACCGGCATTGTTTACCAGAATGTCCACGCCGCCAAAATCAGCAATAATCTGTTTGCAGACTGCCGCAACCTGCTCTGCATCTGCCACATTGCACTGGTAAGCCTCTGCCTTTACACCCTTTTCCAAAAGCTCTTTCTTGGTTTCTTCTGCTTTCTGGGTGTTTCCTGCGTACAAAAATGCAATGCTTGCACCGTTGTCCGCAAATTTCTTGCAAATGGCTGCACCAATTCCACGGGAACCGCCTGTTACGACAGCTACTTTTCCTTTCAGCATTTCTGTACCTCCTCTTTTACTTTTTGCAGTTCTTCCATATTGGATACAGCATATGTTTTGCTGTCAGGAAGAATGCGGCTAATGAGTTTTTTCAAAGTAGTGCCAATGCCTACTTCAATAAAAGTATCAAAGCCATCTGCCGCCATATTCTCTATACTTTCCTGCCAACGCAGGGAATGATTGATTTGTTTTTCCATCAAAGCTGCCACATCTTCTGTATAGGGCTTTGTGGTATAGTTGGAATATACGGTTGTTTTCGGTTTCTGCATAGAAACCTTTTTTGCTTCTTCTGCAAATTCTTTCGATGCCCCATCCATAAAAGGAGAATGGAAGCCACCGCCCACAGCTACAGGCATCGTTCTGCCACCTGCCACCTTTATATCCTTTCCGAAATCATCCAATTCTTCTTTCCACCCGGCAACTACAAGCTGACCGGGACCATTATAGTTTACAGGAAAAACGTGTGCATACTTTGCACAAATTTCCTCTACTTTTTCATTTTCCATCCGCATAACCGCAACCATTGCTGCAGGATGTTCTTTTGCTGCTTTCCCCATTGCTGCCCCTCTTGCACAGGCAAGACGGAAACCATCTATTGGTGTGTATGCACCCGCAAAAGCAAGGGCAGGCACCTCTCCCAAGGAGAAACCGGCTACTGCATCCGGCACAACGCCTTCTTCCTGCAAAGCAAGGGCTGCTGCCAAATCTGCCAAATACAAGCAGGGCTGTGTATTTTCTGTTTGTTTTAATTCTTCACTTGTACCTTCAAAACACTGCTGCAAAGTGCCGGGGCGGAGTTCCTCCGCCTTGGCAAACAATTCCTTGATACTTTCTTTTGTATCGTAGAAATCCTTTCCCATACCGGCTTTCTGTGCACCTTGTCCTGAAAAAACAAAGGCTATTTTACCCATTTTGCAGCTCCTTTCAACAGCTCCTCTGCTTTTTCCGCAACCTCACGGATAATCTCTGCTGCGGGCTGTTCCTGTCTTACCATGCCGGAAACCTGTCCTGCAAGGAAGCATCCTGCTTTGGTATCCCCTTCTACAGCTGCTTTCCGCAAAGCACCTACACCCAATTCTGCAACATCTTCCGCTGTAGTTTCAGGTGCATATTCCACTTTCAAAAAGTCACGGCTGAAAGGATTCTTCAGGCAGCGGCAAGTATTCCCGCCAAATCTTCTGCCTGTTGTCATGGTAGAAATATCTGTTGCCTTTTTCACCATTTCTTTATAATTGGGATGTACGCCGCATTCTTCTGCAAGGAGGAATCTGGTACCCATCTGTACCCCAACTGCACCCAGCATCATAGCGGCTGCCATCCCTCTGCCATCTCCAATACCACCGGCTGCCAGTACCGGAATCTTTACAGCATCACATACCTGCGGTACCAAGGGCATAGTGGTCATTTCCCCGATATGCCCGCCGGACTCACCGCCTTCTGCGATAACAGCATCTGCACCGGCTCTTTCCATCATTTTTGCACCAGCTACGGAAGCAGCAACAGGAATTACTTTAATGCCCGCTTCCTTCCACATTCCCATATATTTATTGGGCATACCCGCACCGGTTGTTACAACAGGAATTTTTTCCTCCGCCACGATTTTTGCCACTTCTTCCACATGGGGACTCATGAGCATGATGTTTACGCCAAATGGTTTGTCTGTCAATTCTCTTGCAATGCGGATCTGCTCACGCAGATAATCGCCTCCGGCATTCATAGCAGAAATAATGCCAAGACCGCCTCCATTGGAAACAGCAGCCGCCAGCTTTGCATCTGCAATCCATGCCATACCCCCCTGAAAAATAGGGTATTCTATGCCAAGCATAGAGCAAATCGGTGAAACTATCATTTCTTTCCCTCCAAATTATCAGTTCTGTTTGCTTTCAATCATTTTTACCAGATCAGCAACTGTTTCAATTTTTTCTTCGCCCATTTCAATTTCTGTGCCAAGTTCTTCTTCCAGACTCATCAGAAGCTCCATAACATCCAAAGAGTCAATACCCAGCTCGCCGAATTTTGTTTCCATTGTAATTTCGGATACTTCACATTCCAATTTTTCTGCCAATAATGCTGCAATTTTTTCAAATACCATGATTCATTCTCCTTTTCTTTCTGTTCATTTTCATTTGTTGGTTTCTCATAGGGAAAATCTCCCTTCCGTCCCATAAAGGGGGACGGTATATATATGAAGCCAAAAGGCATCATTACCATCTCAAAAGACAGGTAGCACTTGCAAGACCACCGCCAAATGCCGGCAGCAAAAGCAAATCCCCTTTGTGCAGCATTCCTTTTCTATTCATTTCATCCAATGCAATAGGAATGCTTGCAGAAGAAGTATTTCCAAAACGGTCAATATTCAAATAAAATTTTTCCTGCGGAATTTTCAGCATCACGCTGGCAAAATCTATAATTCTCTTGTTGGCTTGATGGGGTACAATATACGCAATATCATCAAATGTCAAGTCATGATTTTTAAGAAGCATTTTGCAATCTTTGCAAATAGACTTCACTGCAAATTTAAAGGTTTCCTGCCCACGCATATGGATATACGGCTTTTTCTGCTCCTTTTCAAAAAACGGTGACTTTCCGATAAACTGAGGAATATCAATAATGTCTTCCCCGCCTTTTACACGGAAAATTGCATCCATGTAGCTGTCACCCTCACCAAGAACCACGGCACCGGCACCATCCCCAAAGATGACACAGGTTCCTCGATCCTCCCAGTCCACAATACGGCTCAGGCGTTCTGCCCCAATCACCAAGACCTTTTTTGCTTTCCCTCTTGCAAAATACCCTGCTACTGTTTCCAGCATGAATACAAAGGCAGAGCAGGCTGCATTCACATCCATCGCCATACAACTCAGCCCCAGCTTATTCTGCACCATGCAGGATATGGAAGGAGAAATGGATTCACCACTTACACTTGCTGCAATAATCATGTCAATTTCTTCTTTTTTCACACCGCTGTTTTCTAAGGCTGCAAGAGCTGCTTTGTATCCCATATCGGCTGCTGTTTCGTTGGTGCTGATATGACGTTCCCGCACACCGACTCGCTGCATAATCCACTCATCATTTGTATCTACCAATTTTGATATATCATCATTGGTCACTACCTTGGGTGGGACATACATCCCTGTTCCAATACAGAAAAACTCATCTTCCTTTTCCTCCTGCTTCATATCACATCCATTGATGTATTTTTATGATATATTTTAAAATTTTCTACTCCTATGTATCTTAGTACCCAAATTTACAGAAAAGTTACAAAAAAAATTATTTTTTCTTTTTATCTGCCAAAAATATAGAATACTATATTTCCTATTCCTTTTTTAAACGCATCCAAAGCATAATCAAAATGCAGGCAGAAATACCTGTATAGGCTGCCGCCCCAAGTCCCAATAAGCCTCTGATATACCGCATCCTTTTTGCAAGATAGCTGTAATCCGGACGGGGATAGCTTCCTTCTCCTATTTTCACAGCTGCTCGTCCCTGACGATACATACTGCCATACTGTCTGTAATACATACGGCAGGAAGGGCATTTTTTTAAATGTGCTGCCACCACCTCTTTGGATGAACGGCTTGCCAGCCCATCATGGTATAATGCGAGGAGATCTCTTATCATATCACAATCCAAGCTCATGCTTCAACACCTCCATCATCTTTTTCTTGGCACGGAAAAAGATTACTTTTGCAGAATTTTCACTTATTTTCAAAAGAGATGCAATCTGCGAAAAAGGAAGCTCCGCATAAACCCGAAGTAGCACCACATCCCGATATTTTTTTGGAATTTCTGTCAAAATCCTGCGAACTGCATCTTTTGTATACTCTTTATGTACATATTCTGCCGGATCATCTGTTTTTTCGCCATATAAGTCCATAATATAATCCAAATTGATTGCATCCATATATTTTTTGTTTCGTTTCAGATATTTGAAATACACATACTTTCCAATAGATGCAAGCCATGTAAATATTTCGCAATCTCCCCGAAAACGATGTAAAGACAGATATGCCTGCAAAAAAGTCTCTTGCGTCAAATCTTCTGTAAGAGAACGGTCTGCACTTAATCTATACAAAAAGGCGTACACCCTGCCATAATACTCCTCATAGAGCATTTCGAATGTTTGCACCTATCCACCTCCGTCCCCATAATACTTTTGTAGTATAGCATAATTCCTCTTTAAAATCCATATTTCTTCTCTTGTTTTATACGCAAATATCACAAGTTTCCGTCATATTTTCTCTGCATTTCTTTGCGACAGGCAATACATTGAGATTTTCAGGCTATCGCTTTATGGGCAGTTTGATAATTTTTCCTTCATAAAAAGAAAACACGAGATTTTCAAAAAATTCTCTTGACATTTTTATAAAAATAGAGCAAAATAATACTGTCCTTTTCGGTGTGTGGCTCAGCTTGGTAGAGCGCTACGTTCGGGACGTAGAAGTCGCAGGTTCAAATCCTGTCACACCGATATAAAAAAGCCATGAAATTTTCTCATGGCTTTTTCTTTATTTTTTCTTTTTCTTTGGCATTGGAAGCTCCTCATAAATCGCCTCAAAAAGTCCTGTCAAATATGCTCTATTCTCTACGCCATCTACTAAAAGCATTTCTTTTGCACCTGCATAAGGTGCTTCATAAACCGCCTGCGGCATATATGCACAGGCAGATGAGACAGGCTTTATCAATAGCCTGTCATCATAAATACCTCCTGCAATTCTGCCCTTATAATATAGGATATACTCTCCCATCATAGCTCTATAAGTTACATCTTCTAATTCTTGCAGCTGTCCCAATATAAATTCCAAATATCCTTTTGTAGAAGCCATCGTTTTTTACCTCACTTATCGTATTATCAACCCCATTGCTTCCTTTATACCATTTGCTAATCCTTCTGCTACCTTATCTTGATAGTTCTCTTGAGAAATTTTCAATGCATCATTGGGATTTGTCAAAAATACAATTTCCGCAAAAATAGCAGGCACCTTCGCTTGATTCAATATCAATAAATCTGTTCTGAGTTTCAATCCCCGGTCATTGTTGCCTGTTGCCGCCACAACATTCTTCTGCATAATGGCAGCCAGCTTTTTACTGGTCAGCTTAAAATTATCATCACCGGGATAGTCCTTATACAGCATCTCCGTTCCATTGGCTGATACAGGGCCTGAATTCATGTGTACTGTTACAAGAGCATCTGCAATCTCATTGGCAATCCCAATTCTTGCAGCATTTTCAGGATATATGTCGCTATCTCTTGTAAGATAGACCTGCACGCCGCTTCCTTTCAGCTTTTCAGCTGTTTTCTTTACAACCGCCAGTGCCATATCCTTTTCTTTCAGCCCATTTCCGCTGGTTCCCGCATCCTTTCCGCCATGCCCTGCATCCAAAATAAGCACCTTATCATAAACCTCTTTGGGATTCTTTACATAAACTGCATAATAATTTCCTTCATCCCGTATTTCATAGGCGTTGATGCGACTTTGATTAAAGTGCAGTACCGTTCTGCCATGGATGGTTGAAATTTGCACATCCTTCATAATACGATTGCCTACAGGATAACTGCCGTTTCGGTAAGTGCGGCTGTAATCTCTCGGCAGTATCATTTCAAAGTATCCTTCCAAATACCTATCCTTTTGCACAACATCCCGTACATCAAATTCCTCATCCTTTTCCAGATACAATATATTTTGTCCATTGTCATAGAAGGCACCGCTCTGTCCCACCACAGGAGAATTCGTTTCATGGTGATTTACAGAGGAGCCTGTAATGGTCAGTATAATTTCATCATCTGTAATTTGTTGTTCATAGACTGCGGAGCTATCTACAGAAAATGCCAACTGCAATACCGTCCCTTCCACCGTATCTGCCGATGCGTACCGCACAAAATGCAGGCTGTCTATATCAATGGGGGTTTCCCATGCAGAAATTCCATTCGGAATCTGCACAAGAATATTTTTGGGGTTCTCTGTCATGGTAATTTTTGTACCCTTTAAACCATCTCCCCGTATCCGTATCACATCTTCATTCGATGCTTCTGCATATTTTGCGGAAATATCCTCCACTCTTGCTTTGTCAAAGGCTACAAAAACCTGTGTGCCATCTCCGCTTTGGGTTATTTCATCCATATGCCTTTCCGCTAATTCAAACACAACTCTTGTTCCGCCTTGTTCCGCCTTTTCCGTATAAATATGAGAAACAATCTCTTTGTCTGCCACTATATTCTTTATGGTATCCTGATACCGAATATCATCAAATTCCAATACAACCTTTCTGTTGTCAGAAGAAACCTTTCTAAAATTTTCTACGGGCTGACTCAATTGTATCATATACACCTGCCTTCCACTTTCCTGAGAAAGGGCAATAATTTCTTCCACAACAGCCTCTCCCGTATTAGGCTCCACTTCTTTTTCCGCAGAATCCGAAGGCTTTGGCTGCTCTGTGGGAACAGGCTCCTTTATTTCTGTTTTGCCATAAGCAATGTGTACTGTTCTGGTGGGTTCATCCCATGTAACAGACAACTCTAGGGCATCTGCCAAAGCACGCACCGGCATCATGGTTCTGTCATTGATAATCATTGGAGGCACATCCATGGTAAATTCCTGCCCATTTCGATAGCCTGTCTTTTCTCCTATAGAAAAAACCAGAGCATCTTTGTCTGTGACCAAGAAGATTTGCTGCGTTTCTTCATTCCACGTCACCTGACATCCAAGTTCCTGTGCAATCAATCGCATAGGCAAAAGGGTTCGCTCCTCCACAATCACTGCAGGCATATCTTTTGGAAGCAATTCCTTGCCATCCACATTGATGTGGACTTCCTGTGCGTGGTAGGCATGATTTTTCCCATTATAAAATAAATTCATATCTATTATTTTTCCGTAAGCAGTCACAGAGCTAAGAAGTCCTATGGCAAGTGCTACCGAAAAAATCGCTTTCCATCTCATACAACTTTAATCCTTTCTATAGTTCATTCAAGATATTTCACTTTATTCAGACTGTGAAAAAACCTTGGGGATTTGCCTAAAGCCCTATAAGCCTTTGAAAAGGCTCCATCGCTTTCAACGGAAAGCTACGAGCCTAAGCTTTATCGGAAGATTGCAAAAAAGCTTTTTGAGATAAATGGGACAATAAAATCTGTAAAAATAACTTTATTGACAATCTGAGCTATATTGAAAATGTACAGCTGCATTTTAGGCGAAGGATGATGCAGATATGCGAAAAAACAATCCCTGAAAGCTTCAGATACACCCCATGCAGGCTGCAAAAATCCCCATAAAATAACAATCTTTTAAGTTCAATATTGTAATTTTACCCTTTTTCTATCTTTTCTGTCAACATCTTCCCTTTGGAAATTTTCCGCAATGGCTTTTGGTATAGCACTGGCTTTCGGTGTGTCTGAAAAAATAGCACTTCGGAATTCTTTTTGCCCCTTCCTATATACTTTGCAAAGAAAAAAGACGGCAAATCTTTCTGCCGTCTTGATAGCTGTATCACCTAAGCCAATGCCCTTTCTTCATATAGTGTATCCCCATACCCACCCTTTGCAAAATGTCGATACCGTGGTCATAAATAGAAAATATAACATTGCCCTTGTAACATTGACGGGAAAAAAGGAAGGGAATCGAACCCCAGTACACGCCCCGCTGTACACCAATGTTCATATGCAGACTTTCCCCTCTGCAAAGGGTTGGTATCCGCCCATTTCACAAAAACCATAAACCATATGTATTTCTTATTCCTGTAAATCTGTGGCCCAGTTTGCCGCCTGAATGGTCATATCCAATTTTCGCAACGCCTCTGAAAGTCTGTCCGTCTGTTTTCGCAATTCCGCCACAGAAACCGTGCTGTATATTTTCACTTCCAAACGAGAGCTTCGAAGCACTGTATTGTTGGCTTCGTTCAAGAAACGCCGCAATATAGAAAGCTTGTGCATCTCACATTCCCTTTTTGCCAGCATCGCTGTAAGAGAGCTTTCCTCTATGGAAACTGCCGCATTGGTCAGGTTAATGCGTGTCATCAAATCTTCAAGCTGTTTTGTCACCTTATCCAGTTCTATGAGCAATTCTTTGGGTTTTTCTGCCGGTTCTTCATCCTCCTGTACCAGTGCATTTAAAATAAGCCGCTCTCGCAGCTCCTCTAATCTTGTCTGCAAATCCTTTCGTACTATCAATGCTTCTGCCAATTTCATATTCCTTCACTCCCTTCTATCTCTCTATCATTTGTACATATCATATCAATCATATCAAATTTTATTCTGTGACACAATATTTTTTCAGTCTGTTTTTTGCTTCTTCATCCACATAAACCTCTACATAAACCCCTTGGGCTTGATGTTCTTCTTGTATGATTTCACATCTGCCATGAATCCATCCCAAAAGTCCTCCATCTGTGTAAGGAATCACCGCCTTCATAGAATGACGGAAGGTTTTTAGAAGTTCCTCCACAGAAGTCAACATTCTTTCCATTCCCATTCCGGTCATAGCAGAAATCTGTACCGCATCCCTTGCATTTTTATCCACAGGCAATGGCAACTCCACCGCTCTGTCCATTTTGTTATACACAAGTATCACAGGTGTATCCCCACAACCCAAATCTCGCAAGGTTTCGTATACCACAACCATCTGTTCTTCTCTATGGGGATTGGATGCGTCTACCACATGAAGGAGAATGTCTGCATATTTTAATTCTTCCAAGGTGGCACGAAACGCCTGTATCAGATGGTGCGGCAGCTTCTGAATAAATCCAACGGTATCTGTTAAAAGAATTTCTGAACCGCCAGGCAGTTTCACTTGTCTTGTAGTGGTGTCCAAGGTGGCAAAGAGCTTATCCTCTGCCAAAACCCCTGCATCTGTCAGTGCATTGATAATTGTGGATTTTCCTGCATTGGTATATCCTACCAAAGACACGACAGGTGTTCCTTTTTTGCTCCTTTGACTACGCAAAAGTTCTCTGTGCGTCTGTATTTCTTTTGCTTCTTTGTTCAGTTCTGCAATCCGCTCTTTGATATAACGACGATCTGTTTCCAGTTTCTTTTCCCCAGGGCCTCTTGTGCCAATTCCACCGCCTAATCTTGACATAGACGCTCCCATGCCTGCCAAACGAGATAGGCGATATTTCAGCTGTGCCAATTCCACCTGAATTTTTCCTTCACCAGAGATGGCTCTCTTTGCAAAAATATCCAAGATAACAATGGTTCTGTCCATGACCTTGGTATCCAGCATTTTTTCCAAATTCCGCAGCTGTGCAGGAGATAATTCATCATCACAAACGATGCCTGTTGCGTCATGCGTACGAATCATCATTTGTAATTCCTCTATTTTTCCCTTTCCCAAATAATGTCCGGGATGCACCTGTTCTCGTTTCTGTATGGTTCTCGTCACACTGATACCGCCTGCTGTTTGAATCAGTTCTTCCAATTCATCCAGACAAGCCTCTGTTTCCATGGCAGAACGGCTGTGTCTATCCTCCAGCTCTACCCCCACCAGTATGAGCCTTTCCTGTATTTCTTCCAATTCATGTAATGCTTTTGCCATTTTGTTCCTCTTTTCCTTATTTCAACCATTCGCCATCAAAAGAAAATGCTGCAGGCCCTGTCATATAAATATGGTTATCCGCTTCATTCCACTCAATTTCCAACGTGCCGCCCAACAGCTCAATCTTCACTTTTCTGTCACATAAATCATTTAGTACCCCTGCCGCAAGAGATGCACAAGAACCAGTACCACAAGCAAGAGTTTCCCCGCTGCCACGTTCCCAGACACGCATTTTCAAGTGACTTCGGTCTACCACCTGCACAAATTCAATATTCGCCTTTTGGGGGAAAAGCGGGGCAGCTTCTGCCATTTTTCCGTATTTTTCCACAGGAAAAGCAAAGGCATCCTCTACAAAAGTCACACCATGGGGATTTCCCATAGATACACAGGTAAAATCAAATACTTTATCCAATATTTGCAGTTTTTCTCCTATAACAGGATATTTCTCACTGACAGCAGGAATTTTTGCCGCCTCCAATATAGGTTCTCCCATATCCACTGTAACGCTTTCTACAATATCGTCTTGAATATGTAGCTGTAATACTTTTATACCGCCTAAAGTTTCCAGTGTCACAGTATTTTTTTCCGTCATACCTCTTTCGTACACATATTTTCCAATACAGCGAACAGCATTACCGCACATTTCTCCTTCCGAGCCATCCAGATTGAACATCCGCATACGAAAATCTGCCTTTTCTGAAGGCAGAATCAAAACAAGCCCATCTGCTCCCACACCAAAATGTCTTTCACTCATAGCAATCGCAAGTTTTTCAGGATGTTCCACCTGCTCTTTCAAGCCGTTAATATAAATATAATCGTTTCCGCAACCTTCCATTTTAGTAAAACGCATTGTAATCCTCCATTTCTTATGTAAGGCGGACAAGCCGCCCTGCTGCTCACCCGTGCTGTCGGTTTCCCGTAAAGTGCATGGTGTGGTCATCTCCTACGGCATGGTAGAAATTCAAGGACCACAGTCCCGCAAGCCCTACCAATGCAAAGATAACCCTTGCCAGCCAGAACATAGAGCCACCGAAAATAGATGTGACTAAGTCAAACCCAAAAAATCCGATAAGCCCCCAGTTCAATGCACCGATGATGACGAGTGTCAAAGCAATATAGTTTCCTGTTTTCATGCTTCCGACCTCCTTATACATATATAAAACGGATAATTCCGTATCCATAGTATTTCTCGGTCTTGCTGTTTTTATGAAAAAAATTTATCGGCACCTTTGGAAAAATCTACATTTTTTAAATTTCCCACAGCAGAATACCCCATTTTTTCTCTGTCAAAAAGAAGCTCTATAACTGCCCACATATCCTCCTGACTGATTTTTTCAATCTGCTCTGTAACCTCCTCCAAGGTCTGCACCGTGCCACGAAGCAAAAATGCTGCTCCAGCGGAGGTCATACGATTCATGGTGCTTTCTGAGCCAATGATAAAGTTGCTGAGAATTTGCTCTTTGGTTACATTTAAGAGCTTTTCTGAAATCCCTTCTCTTTTCACCTCTTGGATTTCGTGGAAAATACCTGTATACACAGGTTCTGCCTGAGAAGGATTCATGCTTGCACAAATAGAAAACAATCCCGTATCCGCAAAAGCTGTCGTATAGCTATATACAGAATAGGTGAGTCCCATTTCCTCCCGAAGCTTCTGAAACAGACGAGAACTCATGCCACCACCAAAAATCGTATTAAATACTGCCAAAGCATATTTTAAGGGATGCTCTCGTTCCAGCCCTTGAAAGGCAATGCAGGTATGCAGCTGTTCCACGTCCTTTTCTCTGTGTATCCGCACCTTTTGGCAGGAGGCAGCCCTTTCAAAAGGCGCATAAGGTCTTTTTGCCTTCCACATTCCAAAACAGCGATTCAGCTTTTCCAGCATCTCCTCCTGATGAAACCCTCCTGCTATAGAAAGAACGATATTTTCTGTATGATAATTCCCTTCATAATACCATCGTATCTTTTCTGCTGTCAAACTGCTGATTGTTTCCTCTGTGCCTAATATAGGCATCCCCAAGCTGCATCCGCTGAAAATACCGTCCTGCAAGGCATCATGCACCAATTCCTCCGGTGCATCTTCATACATATAGATTTCTTCCGTGATAACATTTCGTTCCTTATCCACTTCCTCTTGGGCAAAGGCAGGATGCAGGAGCATATCGCTCATCACATCTAAGGCACGGTCAATGTGCTTGTCCAATACCCGTGTATGGTAACAGGTGTATTCTTTTGTGGTATAGGCATTGATTTGACCGCCAAGGGCATCCATTTCCTCTGCAATCTGCCTTGCAGAACGGTTTTCCGTCCCTTTGAACATCATATGCTCAATATAATGGGAAATGCCGTTTTCCTCCGGACGTTCGTTTCTCGTCCCATTTTTCACCCAGATACCAAAAGAAATACTTCGTACATACCCAATTTCCTCCAGTACCACCTTTATTCCGTTTTCCAATGTTCGTATCGTCAGCATAGGCACTCTCCTGCTTCTATTTTATTTTTCCATGTATACTTAACATATTCCAACTTGGAGAAATCATACATTCTTTTCCAAAGCCAGTCTTTTTTATAGCATAGCAAAATCAAGATAGCTCTGCAAGAAAAATCATATTTAAAAAAGAAAAGATGAACCTATATAGAGTTTCTGTGTCTGAAAACTCCCTTGTACAGGATTTTTTTCATAGCACAAATCATGCAAAATATAAAAATACAGACAGACAGGAAATATACAACGAAGCACTTAGACAAAGCATGATACAGGTATCTGGGACAAGACAATCCATACACCCTAAATATCTTATCCCAAGCTCCTTGCAACAAAAAAGGAGATACCGCAGTATCTCCTTTTTTTATCACACTTTTATTTATCTCTCAGCTGTGCATCCAATTCTTTCGCAAGACCATGCAAAATAGCATCCATTGTTTCTGCAACGTCTGTATCTGCCAATGTCCGTTCCGCACTACGGAAGGAAATGGAATATGCCACAGACTTATATCCTTTTTCAATCTGTTCGCCTTGATATACGTCAAAGAGCTTGACTTCTTCCAAATAAACTCCACCATTTTTGCGGATTTCATCTGCAATTTCTTTTACTGTAACATCTTCCTTTACCAGCATCGCAATATCTCTGGTAATAGCAGGGAATTTTGGCAGTGGATGATATACATTCACCAGATTGGATTCCTCTGTCAATACATTTATATTCAAAACCGCAAGATAGGCTTTTGTACCAATCTCATAATTCTTCGCTACTGTGGGATGCACTTCACCCAAATAACCTACTGCTTTGCCAGCAATGGTTACAGCAGCAGTTCTGCCGGGATGCATCCAAGGTAAAGAAGTTTCTGTTGTATATTCTGCTTTTGCTCCAATACCCAGTACGCTCATAAGATGTTCCACAACGCCCTTCAAGTCATAGAAATCCATTTTGCCATACATACCGATGGTCAGTGTGGGTACTTCATCTGGTAATTCTGTCAAAGGCAAAGCTTTAGGCAGATATACCTTTGCCACTTCAAAAAGACCGGCACTTTCATTTCTTCTATTATAGTTTGTGGACAAAGAGTTGAGAATACCGTTAAAAGATACGGTACGCATCACACTGAAATCTTCTCCAAGGGGGTTAGAAATGGTTACTGTTTTTCTAAGGTCGCTATCCGCAGGAATTAACATCTTGTCAAACACCTTGGGACTTTCAAAACTATATGTCATGGCTTCGCAAAGACCTTCTGCAATCATTGTATCCTTTACTAATGCAGTAATATTCTGTGCATATGTCTTTTTCCCTACAGTAGGAGTACCGGAAGCCAAGGTTGGTTCAATTTTATCATAGCCATAGAAACGAGCAATTTCTTCTGCAAGGTCTGCCTGTGCTTCCAAATCAGGACGGAAAGTAGGTATCGTTACTTTATGCTGTACAGGGTCTACCTTCAGCTCGATTTTTTCAAAAATACGCTGCATTTCTTCTTCGGGAATATCTGTACCCAGGAACTTGTTAATCCAAGCAGGTGAGTAGGACAACTCCCATGTTTCTCTTTTATTGGGATAATTATCCACAATACCAGGCACAACTTCTCCGCATCCCAGCATTTCCACAAGCTGTGCTGCACGATTGATAGCTTCCAAGGGCAGATTGGGGTCAAGACCTTTTTCAAACTTGCTGGAAGCATCTGTACGCAGACCGATTTTCTTTGCTGTAATACGTACACTGGGGCCATGGAAGTTTGCAGATTCAAAAAGGATAGCTTCTGCATTTTCGCTAATCATGGAGTTTTCGCCACCCATAACACCTGCTACAGCAACAGCCTTTTCAGTGTCTGCAATAACCAGCATAGAGGAGTCCAATTTGCGTTCCACGCCGTCCAATGTGGTAATCATTTCACCTTCTTCTGCATTTCTCACAATGATTTTTCTATCCTTGATGGTTTCAATATCAAAAGCGTGCATAGGCTGTCCCATTTCCAGCATGACATAATTTGTAATATCTACGATATTATTGATGGGACGCACCCCTGCGGCACGAAGTCTTTTCCGCATCCAGCGAGGAGATGGTGCAATTTTTACATTTTTAATGGCTCTTGCTACATAACGAGGGCAAAGCTCAGAATTTTTAATTTCCACAGAAATCAAGTCTTCTGTCTTACCACTTGCCGTTTCTTTCACAGAAATTTCAGGGTAGTGGAAAGGAATTTTATAAGTTGCTGCCGCTTCTCTTGCAATGCCCAAAATACTGAAGCAGTCAGGACGATTGGAGGTAATTTCATATTCAACCACATCGTCTTTTAAATCCAATACATCTGTTACTTCTTTTCCAAGCTCTACAGCTTCCGGGAAAATGTAAATACCATCTTCAGGTGCTTCAGGAAAATCGTGTCTGTCGCAGCCAAATTCTTCCACAGAGCAGAACATTCCCTGAGATGTCACGCCTCTCAAATCTCCTGTATGAATTTCAGTGCCATCTGCCAGAACCGCACCATCCAAAGCCACAGGCACATATGCCCCTTCTGTGACATTCTTTGCCGCTGTAACGATGATAAGGTCACTGCCCTGCCCTGCATCAACGGTGCAAACCACCAATTTGTCTGCATGGGGATGCTTTTCTATTTTCTTAATCTGACTAGTTACAATCTTCTGCACATTTCCGCACAGTGCTGTAACCCCCTCAACCTTTGAGCCTGTCAGTGTAATATCCTCTATAAAATCTTTTACAGATGCGGTGACATCTGCATATTCTTTTAACCATGACATAGGTACATCCATGTTTCTATTCTCCTTTCAATTTGAAGTATCTATCAATATCTATTAAAACTGTTTCAGGAATTTCATATCATTTTCAAAGAGCAGACGTAAGTCTGTAATGCCATAACGCTGCATAGCAACACGTTCCAGCCCCATGCCAAAGGCAAATCCGCTGTATTCTTCCGGGTCAATACCACTCATTTGCAATACCTTGGGATGTACCATACCACAGCCCAAAAGTTCAATATATCCTTCCCCTTTACATACACGACAGCCCTTACCGCCGCAAGCAAAACAGGTTACGTCCATTTCCGCACTGGGTTCTGTAAAAGGGAAATGATGAGGACGGAATCTTACTTTTGTATCTTCCCCAAACAATTCCTTTGCAAATACAGCAAGTGCCCCTTTCAAATCACCCATAGTAATATTTTTATCTACAACCAAGCCTTCCAACTGATGGAATACAGGAGAGTGTGTCGCATCCACTTCATCAGAACGATATACTGCACCGGGGCAAATCATACGAATGGGCAGTTTTCCTTTTTCCATAGTACGCACCTGTACAGGAGATGTCTGGGTACGAAGCAGAATATCGCCACCAATATAAAAAGTATCCTGTTCATCTCTTGCAGGATGGTTTTTGGGAATATTCAAGGCTTCAAAATTGTAGTAGTCCTTTTCCACTTCAGGACCTTCCACAACTTCATAGCCCATACCCATAAAGATATTGCTGATTTCATCAATAACAATGCTCATAGGGTGTTTGTGTCCTTCTGCCTGCTGTTTGCCCGGCATGGTAACGTCTATTTTTTCCCGTTCCATACGATGCTGCAATTCTGCCGCCTCCAAACGGGTTTTCATTTCCTCCATTTTGTTTTCAATATCCTGCCGTACATCGTTGGCAAGCTGCCCCATAACAGGACGTTCTTCCTTGGAGAGCTTCCCCATTTCTTTCAAAATAGCGGTCAATTCCCCTTTTTTTCCCAGATATTTTACTTTGAGTTCATCAATATCCTTGATTTCCTTTGCTTCCTGAAAAGCAGCAATGGCTTTATCATGAATGGCTTTCAGTTTTTCCTTCATATCCGATTTCTCTCCTTTACCAAATTCCGTATCAATAAAAAATAGCCCTCTCACCCCCAAAAGGGACGAAGGACTTCCGTGGTACCACCCAAATTCCTGCTTGTGCAGGCACTCTTATGCGTAACGTGCATCTGACGTGTTTCCCTACTACACATTCTTCAGGAAACCGGCTCCGGTGGGAACTTCTGCAAAGGCACTAATCCGAAAATGCTTACAGCCTATGGCATCTTCTCTCTGTGGCAGTACATCTGCATACTTTACACCCTCATAGCTTTTACTGGTATTTATTCTACCATATAATAAAAGAAAGTCAAGAGCATTTTCCTTCTATTTTCCTTTGATTTTCCTTGCATTTCTTTAAAAAAGCTGATAAAATAATTGTCTGCGGTTTTTCGCAGGTATGCTTTAAACGGGATTCTAATTGCCAAAGCATACAAAAAGTCGAATGAAAACAGGAAAACGGAAACCTTTGCCCCTGACTTTTGATACTGTCAGGAAACGGATGAAAAACAGGTACTTCCCTTTTCTTTCTATGTGGTTTTCCTTCGGCTGTCACCAACCAAAAACCAATAGAAAAGAAAGGAAACATATATGGAACAATTATTATTCAAAGACATGGGCTTGTCCCAAGAAATCCTGCAGGCAGTATTGGATATGGGCTTTGATACAGCCACACCCATTCAGTCCCAAGCAATTCCCCTTGTGAAAAGCGGAAAAGATATGATTGGGCAATCTCAAACAGGAACAGGGAAAACTGCTGCTTTTGGCATCCCCTGTCTGGAACGCATTAACCCCAATGACCGCCGTTTGCAGGCATTGATTCTCTGCCCTACCCGAGAGCTTGCCATTCAGGTCAGCGAAGAATTTCGAAAGCTTCTGAAATATAAGGATAATATCCGTGTTGTCCCCATTTATGGCGGACAGCCCATTGACCGCCAGATTTTGGCACTGAAAAGAGGTGCTCAGGTTGTCATCGGTACACCCGGACGTGTCATGGACCATATGCGTCGTCGTACTTTGAAAATGGAAACTGTGCAAATGATGATTTTGGATGAAGCAGATGAAATGCTGGATATGGGCTTCCGTGAGGACATCGAAACTATTCTTGTAAAAATCCCAGAAGACCATCAGACATTACTGTTCTCTGCCACACTTTCTCCTGAAATTCTGGATATTACAAAGCGTTTCCAAAGAAATCCCGAATTTGTCAAAATTGTACGGAAGGAACTGACGGTTCCCAATATTGAGCAGTATTACTTTGACGTAAAAGAAAAAACAAAGGCAGAAGCTCTTGTGCGTATCATTGACGTATATATGCCCCATCTTGCCATGGTATTTTGCAATACCAAAAAGCGTGTGGATGATTTGGTGGAGCTGCTTCAGAGCCGTGGTTATTTTGCAGAAGGGCTGCATGGTGATTTGAAACAGGCTCAAAGAGATAAAGTCATGCAGAAATTCCGTAATGGCACCATCCAGATTCTCGTTGCCACAGACGTTGCCGCAAGAGGGATTGACGTAGATGATATTGATGTTGTATTTAACTATGACGTACCACAAGATGAAGAATATTATGTGCATCGTATCGGCAGAACTGGACGTGCCGGCAGAAACGGGAAAGCCTTCACATTCTGTGTTGGCAAGGAAATCTACAGACTTCGTGACATTATGCGATACACCAAAACAAAAATTATACAGCAAAAGCTGCCTACTCTCAGCGATGTAGAAAAGATGAAAACAGAAATCTTTTTGGAAAAAATCAAAGAAACCATTGAAGAAGGCAGTCTTAATAAATATCGTCAGCTAGCTGAGCATCTGGCTGAAGAAAATTATGCACCTTTAGATGTTGCTGCTGCACTTTTAAAGCATACACTGGCAGATGTTCGTACCGATGACATGGATGTATTGGATGACATCAACTTCAACGGCACTGAGGTCTATGGCGGTGACGGTGAAAAAATGGTTCGTCTGTTTATCAGTGCCGGTAAGAAAAACAAAATCCGTGCTAAGGATATTGTGGGTGCCATTGCCAATGAAGCAGGCGTTCCTGGTAAAGCTTTGGGTGCCATTGACCTTTTTGATGATTATACTTTCGTTGATGTTCCAAGAGAATATGTAAAAGATATTCTTCATAGTATGAACCATTGCAAAATCAAAAATAAACGGATTCATATTGAAATGGCAAAAAAAGATAGGAATAAAGGGAAAAGCAAAAAGAGATAATTCCCTTTTATAAAAAAACCATGAAACAGGCATAGCTACCCAAATTGTACAGACAGTACAAAACCACCCTTATGGTCATTAAATTTTAAATACAAAACCGGCTTCTCTTTTAAGAGGAGTCGGTTTTTGTTTTCGGGCGTATCTGAAAGCTCTCACTTCGCATAAAAATCCCCCTATGGTAATTTCTTATATTCTATCATAGAGGGATTTTTGCTGTTCGTTTTTATGGATTTGTCCATTTTCAATCCATGTTGTTTTCTATATTATCTATTATGATATTACGCTTCCGATTCTGCTAAAATTTCATCCGGTTCTTTTAATTGCAGACTGCTCATACTATGCAGACTGACACCCAAGGTGGAAAGATTATGCAGTGTAGCAGAAGTACCCGGTGCCAAAACTCCGGCTACGCCCAATGCGATAAGGGCACCATTAAAACCGATAACAAAACGGTAGTTTGCATGGATTCGTTTCATCAATCCCTGTGCAATCTGGCGTAATGTTACAAGTTCCCAAAGGCTCTGTGCCGCAATGGTAATATCTGCAATTTCACGGGCAATGGCTGCACCATCGCTAATGGCAATGCCTGCATCTGCTTCAGAAAGTGCGGGGGAATCGTTGATGCCATCCCCAATCATAATCACTGTATGCCCTTCTTTTCGCAGTTTCTCCACATATCGTGCTTTATCCGCAGGCAAAACCTCTGCCTGAAAAGTATCTACACCGACTTCTTTGGCAATAGCTGCTGCTGTAGGGTGGCTGTCCCCTGTCAGCATGACTGTCTGCTTGATTCCCAGATTACGCAGTGCCTTCATAACATCCTTGGCTTCTTCCCGTAAAGGGTCAGAAATGCAAATAACCGCTGCCAATTCGTCTGCCACTGCCAAATACAGATACGAATACCCTTCCGGCAACCCATCAAAACGAGATTGTTCTCCTTCCGGAATCCTGCATCCTTCGTCCTCAAATATGAAGTGATAGCTGCCAATGAGAACCCGCCTGCCATCTACGGTACTTGCGATACCATGTGCTACTAAATACTCTACTTTTGTATGGAATTCCTCATGTGTCAGTCCCCGCTTTTTGGCTTCTTCCACAACTGCATTTGCAAGAGAATGCGGGAAATGTTCTTCCAGGCAGGCTGCCAAGCGGAGCATTTCGGGTTCTTCCTTTCCGCCAAAGGGAATGACTTCCGCAACCCGAGGGCAAGCGTGTGTCAAAGTGCCTGTTTTATCAAAAACAATGGTATCTGCCTGTGCAACTGCTTCCAAGAACTTGCCGCCTTTTACTGTAATATGGGATTTTCCTGCTTCTCGCATAGCGGAAAGCACCGCCAAAGGCATAGCCAGTTTCAAAGCACAGGAAAAATCAACCATCAATACAGACAATGCTCTTGCCGCATTTCTTGTAAGCACAAGACCCAAAAGACTGCCTACAAATGTATAGGGAACCAGCCTGTCTGCCAGATTTGCCGCCTCATTTTCCGCTTTGGACTTCATCTGCTGAGAATCTTCAATCATGGCAACAATACGGTCATAACGGCTTTCACCAGAGGCCTGCTTTACTTCTAGTACACATTCCCCTTCTTCTACAACAGTACCGGCATAGACTGCACCGCCTGCGTGCTTTGCAATGGGTGTGGATTCGCCGGTCAAAGATGCCTGATTCACTGTGACATTGCCTTCTAGTACAACGCCATCCATAGGTATGATACCACCTGCACGCACAACGACAGCATCTCCCAGCTGAATTTGAGAAATGGGTGTCAATACGTCACCTTCTGGTGTACGCAGCCATACTCTGTCCACATTCAAAGACATACACTGTGCCAAATCTTCTATAGAACGCTTTCTTGTCCATTCTTCCAAAAGCTCCCCGATTTCCAAAAGGAATATTACCATACCCGCTGTACTGAAATCCTTCCGGCAAGCAGAAATACCAATGGACAGAGCGTCCAAAAGCTCTACCTTCATTTTCCTGTGCAATAAGCATCCAAATCCTCTGCGTAGAAACGGAATCATGTGCAAGGTAATACGCAGTGTACGCAAGGGACGAGGTAAAATCCAAGGCAAAATCAATTTTTTTGCTATTTTCCCAACCAGTTTTTCCTGATAGGTGCGGTTTAACTCTCTGCTGCTGTGTGCAGGCAGTGTAATGATTTCATTTGCTTTTTCCCATGTAAATTTCCGCAAATCCGCAATAACGGTTTCTCTTTCTCCATGATACCGAAGAATCATACAGCAGGTACGTTCATGTACTGTAACTTCTTCTGCCCAAGGCTTCTGCTGAAACCATGTAGCCAGCAAATCTGCTTGGTGCAGTGTCATTTTTTCTTGTTTCAGCCGAATTCTCATTCGACCACAGCTTTCATGTAAAATTATCGCTTTCATATTCCATTTCCTCCATACAACAATAAAAAAGGGAGCTGCGATTACGGCCCCCTGAGAATATCTGGATTACACATTATCGCAGACTTCGTCACATTCATCCTTGATTTCTTCTGTTTCTTCTTCTCGTTCTGCATCACGCAGCTCGTTCAAATCTTTTGCTTCCGCAAGGATATCTGCTGTATTTTCCTGCACATTTGTTACAGTTTTCATCACGCAGTCCTTTACACGCAGTCCTGCCGCTGTAGTATGGACACAAACTTTTCTTACTTCCTTTGTTGCAAGCAGCTTTACGCCTACTGTACCACAAAGAAGACCTCCTGCAAAGCAGGCAATTTTAGAATATGCACTCATCTTTGTACTTCCTTTCCTTCTCTTTGTTTTTTTCGTTAGCTTTCCTTCATTTTACTGTTTACTTATGCTTGTAGCCGGTGAAGATCGCCATAACCATGCAAATCACGGCGAGCCACCCCCAAATACGATGCTGTTTCAAGCGAACCCCTCCTTTTTTTATCTCATGAATCAAAGTGAATCAAATCAAGTAAAAGTATAACAAATAAAAAGAAAACCGTCCTACGGAAACCGTCAGTTTTCGACTGTTTTAGACATTTTTCTGTATTGACCGGGCGTTATCCCATATCGTTTTTTAAATACGACATTAAATTGGCTGACACCCTCATAGCCGACATCTTGTGCAATTTGCAAAACCGACATAGAGGTTGTCTGCAAAAGCTCTGCTGCCTGCTCCATCCGTTGTGCCTGTAGCCATTGATGAATAGGCTGTCCATAAACCCCACGGAATGTTGTTTTTAATGTTGTTTGAGAAAGATGAAATTTTTGACTGATTCGTGCTATAGTCAGCTTTTCATCCAAATGCTCCTGCATATAATCCCGAATCCTGCCTATATGTATGTGCATAGAGCCATATCTATGCTGCTGAAAAATTATGCCGCTTTGGAACAAAAATTGCAACTCCACTGCTTTCCATGCACAATATGCCATGCGAGTTTCTCCGCTCATGCCGTCCAAAACCATAAAAATCGCCTGATTCCATATATGATTTTGCAAAAGACAAATATTTTCCTTCCTCTGTTCACTCATTTCATGCTGTACAGAAAGTACTGATGAAAAGGGGGGCTTTCTCCATATTTCCTGCTCTGTATCTTGAAATACAACCAGTATTCCTTCTGTTTTAGCAGGAAGGTGCAGCGTTCCCACCCGTACTTCCCTCGGCAAAATAATAATATCCCCTTTTTGCATACTACAGGGACAACCATTTTCCTGTTGCAGGGTGAAAGAGCCTTTGGTACAAAACAATACCTCTCCCAAAACACGGTTTTCTGCCGGAGCATAGGAAGGAAATGATGTATCTGATGCAGAATGCACTGCAAAATGGCATACTTTCGTTCCCGGTATGATTGCTTGCTGTAGGGTTTTCTGAATAACACCCAACTGCTCAAAATATTCCAGAAACATAAGCACCTCCTATATAGCAGAACCACATCGACATAAAGTTAGCTTTGACTAATCAAAAGTATATCACCAATTTTCTGTGTGTGCAATACCTTTTTTGCGATTTTCTTTCTTTTTTTCATCAAAAAAGGGACTTTCGCCACAGTCCCTTTTTGAGAAATTCATATTCAATTCTGTTTTTAGGGATGATATTCCCGCAGAATATGGTTGTTCATACCAACTACTTTTCCATTTTCCATATAAACACGAGGCACTCTTTTTGTCAATACGCAAGGGATTTCATAGTTGATTGTTCCCAACATATCAGAGATTTCTTCGATGGGAATGGACTTATCTCCCTGTGTTCCGAATACAACAACCTCATCCCCCATTTTTACGTCGGGAATGTCTGTTACATCAATCATGCACTGGTCCATGCAAATACGACCGACAACAGGTGCATACTGTCCATTCACCAGCATTCTTGCTCTATTGGACAGACTGCGATTGTATCCGTCTGCATAACCAATGGGAACGGTTGCAATGATTCTGTCTGTATCTGCTGTGTAGGTTCTGCCATAAGAAAGCTGAGAGCCGGCTTCCACCTTTTTCACCAAGGCAACAACAGTTTTCAATGTCATCAAGGGCTTTACATCTATTTTGCCTGCACATTCTGCCGAAGGAAGCATACCATATGTAATAATGCCGGCACGGCACATATCCATGTGCTTTTCAGGATAGGAAATGGTGGTTGCACTGTTTGCACAGTGACGCAGTCCCACATCTACACCGGATTTTTCCAGCTCATCCACCATTTTTGTGAAACGTGTAAACTGCATTTCTGTATAAGCAGGGTTATCCCCCTTATAGGCATCCGCTACTGCATGGTGCGTAAAAATACCCGTGATATGAATATTCGGCATTTTGCTGACTTCTATAATATCCTGCAGAGATTGTGCAAAATCACCCTCATCTGTTTGGAAACCGACACGTGTCATACCTGTATCCAGTTTGATATGTCCATCTACAATCACACCGGCATTTGCAGCAGCTTCCTGCAAAGCACGGCAGTAATCCATGCCAATAAGTGCCTGCGTAATTTTCTTTTCTGCCATCAAGGCTGCACAGGAAACAGGTGTGTATCCCAAAACCAGAATGGGCTTTGTAATCCCTTCATTTCGCAGACTGACCGCTTCTTCCACATTGGAAACACCAAACCACGAAAAACCACCTTCCTCCAACGTTCTCGCAATAAAGCCATCTCCATGTCCATAGGCATCCGCTTTGACAATACTCATAACGGGATGTCCCTCTTTCATTTTGCTTTTAATACTTTTCATGTTGTACTTTAGTGCATCCAAATCAATTTCTGCCCACGTTCTTTTGATAAATTCCATTCTTTTCGCCCTTTCTTTAAAAATGATGATTGTATTCTTTATAAAATGCCATATTTTCGTACCACGCCAGGATAAAAACAAATGTCCGTGTACATTTGTCTTTCTTTGTACGAATTATAGCACATTAAAATACCATTTACAACATTTTTTACTGAAAATTAACGGAATTCAGATAATAAGCAAACCTGTCATTTTTGCCCCAAAGCCTGAAAAAGGGATTGGCTTTATGGAGAAAACCATGGTGTATGATGACGTATGGCGAAAATAATACCACTACCCAGAGGCAGCCTTCCAAAGCAAGTCCTTGGCTGGGTTTCAAGGCGTTTCCTGCCGCCGGAACGCATTGGATTGTTTCTCTGTTTCCTCAAAAATAGCTTGCAGGAAATAAGGCTTTTTGAAATCCATTAAGCCAAATAAAAACGAGAGAACAAATCAAAGACACCATCAAGACCTTCTCCCACAGCTCCTATATGCTCCGCATCTCCTACAAGGGCATAAGAAAGGCATTTGTCCATTAAAGCCATGGTAATTTCGCTATCCACAACCGATTCCATACCCCACGCACCAATAAGATGGTCTGCCATCACAAAAAATTGCTGTCCGGCAATTTCTATCATGACCTTTTCTCCTTCTATAGAAGTAACCACCGTGTCACACATGGTCTGCACACCTGCTTTTTCTAATTCTGCCAGCAAAGGTCTTGCCATAGCTCCAAGCCTTTCCCCCATACGGCTTTCTTTATCTAAAATTTTGATTTTCGCCGTCTTCACTTTTTCCTGCAAATATGCCGCCGTTTCCAATCCCCGTGCATTTCCCCCTATGAAAACTGTCTGCCCTTGGGCAAATTGCATCAATTCTTCTTCTGTCATACACAAGACATCCTGTACTGAAAATGCCTTTTCTGCCCCTACAATGGATGCAGGAAGGGGTGTACTGCCTGTTGCCAAGACCGTAAGATAGGGTGCCTTTTCCATAACATAGGACACATCCGCCCTCTGTCCCAAAACAACCGTTACGCCCGATT
>SAMEA104404100__coassemble_705_pt1 | contig 34852 bp, 30 predicted proteins | sample SAMEA104404100__metabat2_low_PE_071 | metagenome-assembled genome bin SAMEA104404100 (sample SAMEA104404100) | Balaenoptera acutorostrata
GGACTCATTGTATTTGGACTATTATTCCTTGTGCATACTTTTTGGAAGGATTTGTCCTATATGACTATATTTCGCTTATGGCCCTGTCTGCTTATTTCTCTGGGAGCAGAAACCCTTTTGGGCAGAAACGGAGAGAATTGGGTTTATGATAAAGGTGCAGTGATACTACTGTTTCTGATTGCTATTTTTGCCATGGGTATGGCAGGAGCAGAGTTCTTCTTGGAAGCAGGGATACAGTGGGCATCTATGCAGAGTATGTGAAAATTGAAAAAAGAAGATGGATACGGCTTTTAACAGAACTGTCAGAAGCCGTATTTTTTATGGGTTTTTGCATACACTCCGAGTGGAAGATTGTTTTTTTCTTATTCATATGATATGATGAAAAAAAGAACTTTGCCATGAAGGGACGGTGTTTCAAATGATGGTGCGGACAGAATTTACTTTTTCCTCAGCATTGCAGGGGCGAGATATTTGTGCATACAAATGGACAAATGATGCAAAGAAATGTTTGGGCGTGATACAGATTATCCACGGAATGCAGGAGCATATCCTTCGATATGAGGAGCTTGCCACATATTTGGCGGGAAAGGGATTTGCTGTGTATGGCTGTGACCAGCTGGGACATGGACGTACTGCCAAGGGTGATACGGATTTTGGCTATTTTGGTGCGAAAGACGGATGGGAAAATCTTTTGGATGACCAGAAAACATTGATGGAACGAGGGAAAAAGGAATACCCTTCCCTTCCCTTTATTCTTATAGGGCATAGTATGGGTTCCTTTGTAGCACGGGAATTGACGGCAGAATACGGAGAAGAACTGGATATGGCTGTTTTCTTGGGAACAAGCGGTGGTTCTCCTTGGCTACAAGCAGGGCTAAGTTATGTGACGGCTATGGCAGAGCGAAAAGGTGCAGATACGGAAGCGGAAAGAATGGAGCATTTTGCCTTTGGCACTTACAACAAAAAGATACATCCCAAGCGTACACGTCACGACTGGCTTTCTTCTGTTTCTGAGGAAGTAAACAGCTTTATTATGGATCCGCTTTGCGGCAGACCTTTTACCTATGGCGGGTATCGGGATATGTTTACACTGCTGCAGCGTGTTTCTGCAAAGGAATGGGCATATGGCATCCCTTCTGGACTGCCTATACTGCTTATGGCAGGGAAGGATGATCCTGTGGGCGATTATGGAAAAGGCGTGAAGGAAGTGGCAAAGCGGCTTTTGGAGGCAGATTGCCGCCGTGTATCCTTGAGATTATATGGAGGGATGCGTCATGAGTTGCTTCACGAAAACAGAAAAGCAGAGGTTTTTATGGATTTATATCAATGGATTTGCAAATACCTGCAAAGAGGAAAAAGAAAAGAATAGACCGCTTGACAGAAAAAAAGACATATGTTAATATATGAGCAGGTATTCATGTAATCCTGCAGGGAGGAGAAGAAACATGGAGGAGAATCCGATACAGGAACAGCAGAAAGAAGCCTTTACGCAGGACTTAGCAGAATTTTTTAAAGTCTTTGGTGATGCGACTCGTATCCGAATCCTGCGTTTGCTTCTTCAAGGAGAAAAAAATGTGGGGGAACTGGCAGAGGCAATGGATATGACACAATCAGCCATATCTCATCAGCTACGGGTACTGCGGCAAAATGCTTTGGTGAAATATCGAAAAGAAGGGAAAACAGTTTACTATTCTTTGGATGATGGTCATGTACGAACTGTACTGGAGCAAGGTGCAGTGCATATTTGTCATAAATTTGGCTACGGTATTACACCCTTTGACAAATGAAGTATAGCGGCTGCTGCATAAAATTTTGTGCAGCAGCAATTTATGGCAAATGTATCTGCAGGAGGCTATATTTTTTTGACTTACACATGAATATATAATCATATAATCATAAGAGGTGATCAACATGGCAGATATGAAAATTGCACTCAAGGGTCTTACCTGTGCCCATTGTGCAGGGAAAATAGAACAGGCAGTGAATCATTTGGAAGAAACGACAGAGGCAGAAGTCAATCTTATGAAGCAGGAGCTGCATCTGGAGCTGAAAGAGGGCGTAGAGGAGAAAGAGATACTGGAAAAGGTAAAGGCTACAGTACACCGCTATGAAAAGGATGTAGACGTTTTTCTGAAGCAAGAAGCGGTGCATACAGAACATGGGTGCAGTGTACACGGATGCACTTGTTGCGAGCATACGCATCATACAGAAGGGGGGGAAGATAGGAAAAAGCTGATACTCCGTTTTATTTTGGGCTTGCTGCTTTTTGGTACAGCCTTCGTATGGGAAAAAATAAACGGTGCATCCCCAACTGGCAATATACTCTTTTTAGGAGCATATGCGGTATTTGGCTATGATGTTTTATGGCGTGCAGTTACGAATATTGTGAAGGGACAAATATTCGATGAAAACTTCCTGATGTCTCTTTCCACATTAGGTGCAATTCTTATGGGGGAAATGCCGGAGGCAGTATTTGTTATGTTATTTTATCAGGTGGGGGAGAGTTTTCAGGCATACGCACTGGAACGCTCCAGAAAATCCATCGAAGCACTTATGGACATTCGCCCCGATTCGGCTCGTCTGGTAACACCAAAAGGCTTTGCAGTGGTATCTCCTGAGGAAATTCAGGTGGGACAGGAAATATTGGTACAGGCAGGGGAAAGAATTCCTTTGGATGGTATCATCAAAGAAGGCAGTGCCTCTTTGGATATGTCTGCACTGACAGGGGAAGCACTACCTGTTTTGGTACAGGCGGGAGAAGAAGCTTACAGTGGCTCTATCAATACAGATGGTAGCCTGCATATTACCGTTACAAAAACATTTGCAGACTCCACTGTAGTGCGAATCTTACAGCTTGTGGAAAATGCTGCAGGCAGAAAGTCAAAGACCGAGCAGTTTATTACACGCTTTGCAAGGGTATATACACCTTTGGTTGTATTGTTTGCGGTACTTTTGTCCGTAATACCGCCCCTTCTTGGTATGGGTGCATTTTCCATGTGGGTAAGCAGAGCTTTGATTTTTCTGGTTGTTTCCTGTCCCTGTGCCTTGGTACTTTCTGTACCTCTCAGCTATTTTGCAGGGATTGGGGCATCCTCCAAAAAAGGTATTTTGGTAAAGGGCGGCAACTATTTGGATACCCTTTGCCATGTGGAACGCATGGTATTTGACAAGACAGGAACGCTGACAAAAGGCGAATTTGCCGTGACCAAAATGGAAGGCGAAGATATACAGGAGCTTTTGCAAATGGCAGCGGCAGGGGAGGCACTTTCCAATCATCCCATTGCAAAAGCGGTGACTGCAAAATATATAAAAGAAACGGGGAAAGAGCCTTTGTCTGTAGCGTATTACAAAGAAGAAGGCGGCTTTGGTATTTCCTATGACTACCAGGGTGCAAGGATTCTGGCTGGGAACAGCCGTCTCATGGAGCGGGAAGGAATTGCCTATTCTGCCTATACCGGTATCGGCTCTGTGGTACACATAGCCAAGGACAAACAATATTTGGGCTATCTGGTTGTGAACGATGTGGTAAGAGAAACCAGTGAAAGTGCGATTAAAAAACTGCGTCAATACGGCATCAAAGAAACCGTTATGCTGACCGGTGACAGAAAGGAAACTGCAGAGTTTGTAGGGAAATCTTTGGGCATAGACCATATTCACAGTGAGCTTTTGCCAGAGGATAAGCTGACGGTCTTAGAAGGCTATTTGAGGAAAGCAGGCAAGGGCAAAACAGCCTTTGTCGGAGATGGCATCAACGATGCACCGGTTCTTGCAGGAGCGGATGTGGGGATTGCCATGGGCGGTATCGGCTCGGATGCAGCCATCGAAGCCGCCGATGTGGTTCTGATGGAGGACGACATGGAAAAGATGGTAGAAGGAATACGGATTGCCAGAAAGACAAGACAGATTGTATGGCAGAACATCGTATTGGCACTTGGTATCAAAGGAATTGTGCTGGTATTGGGTGCTTTGGGACTGGCAACCATGTGGATGGCAGTATTTGCTGATGTAGGCGTTGCCGTATTGGCAATTCTCAATGCCATGCGTGTAAAATAAAATATATCGGAACGTATCTGAAAACTTCCTTGTGTAGGGGTTTTTTCATAGAGCAAATCCGCTGAAGTACAAAACGTAGCCGCACAGGAAATGTACGGTGCGGCTTTTGACAAAGCGGGATGCGGATATATGGAAAAATACCATTCATGGAGTTTTCGGATACGTCCTAACACAAAAAAAGTGGATTTTCCAGAACAGAGTATGCCGGAATCCACTTTTTTGCTGTATTTTAAAAGGTATTAGCGTTTTTTTGCTATCTGCTTTGGAGCCGGATCTGTGCCATAATAGGTGATATGGGAGGCATCAAAATCGCTTAGCTCGCAGTGCAGTGTACAGCGACTGTTCCCATCTCCCGTAATGAAGAATACGTTAACACCCTTTTTCAAGGGGAGAGAAATTTGATTGGTGGTTTCTTGGTGAACAGCAGCAGAGTCCAAGGGGATGGAAACAGCCTCTCCGCCTTTTTCTTTATAATAGCCAATTTCCACATTTCCTGCATCCTTTGTGAAGGAATAGGTCATTTGTACCTCCATATTTTTATTGGCAGTTACATATAAAAACTGTGCGTTGCTTTTGTTTGGGGCAACCGTAAAATCTGCTGTAATGGTTTCCCCTCCGGTACATTTGAGGGTATCGAATATAGCAGGTGTCTGTGCCTCCGAGGTGTCTTCTTGTTCTTCTGTTTGTTCTCCTGCACAGGAGGAGAGAGAAAGGCAAAGCAGTGTGCATACAAGAGAAATTTTATAGTTTTTCATAGAAAATTTTTTATTCATTGTATAGTTTACCTCCATATGATTTTGTCCTATGATGGAAATTTTTCCTCATGCCATTTCTTTTTCTATTCTATTCCTTGCTGTATTTGAAAAGTCCCATTTTTTGTCTTTTTTTCTCACAACAAAATAGATTTTTTTTGGTACATCCTTAGTATAGCGGGAAATTTTTACATCTATAATAAAAAATCCTTACAAATTTTTGAAGAATATAAAAAAGCCAGCGAAGGCTGACTTTTTTGGGTGTATCTAAACATTCACCGATGCAGGATTGGTAAAAATATGGTTATTCTTGTGTTTTTTCTTGCGGGGCGGCTTCCGAAATTATCTTTTTGACATTTTTTTCAAATTTGACACGAGGCAGCATAACCATATGTCCACAGCCACAGCATTTGATACGAAAGTCAATGCCTGTACGCAGGATTTCCCATTGATTGGAGCCGCAGGGATGATTTTTTTTCATTTGTACAATGTCGCCAACAGAAAACTGCATAATTGATTCCTCCTTATTGTTTTACAATGTGCAGAGAACGCTGAGGAAAAGGGATTTCGATTCCTTCTTTGTCCAGACGATTTTTGATACGGCGGCGTAACTCCGCTTCTACACTTAAATTTGTTTTCACCTGACACTTTGCCACGATTTTAATGGTTACAGCAGAATCATCCAGTCCGGTAATACCGGCGATGACAGGTGTTTCTAAAATTTCCTGCATATCTGCTGTTTTTTTCATTTCATCTTCAAGTATGGCAAGAACATGGTCAATATTTGCATCATAGGAAACGCCTACGGAAACAATGGCGTTGATATAGTCCCGACAAAGATTTGTCACGGTTCCCACAGTGCCGTTTGGGATAATATGGATACAGCCTTGTATATCCCGCAGCTTGGTGGAGCGTAGGGTGACACTTTCCACGGTACCTGTAATATTTTGTATGGTTACAATATCGCCCACGGCATAATGGTCCTCAAAAAGAATAAAGAAGCCCTCCATCATGTCTGTCACAACGCTTTGGGCACCAAGACCGATGGCAACGGAGCCTGCACTGGCGATGACAACCAGAGAGCTTCGGTCGATACCAAGATAGTTCAGCACCGTGAAAATACCAATAAAGTAGATGCCGTATTTTGTGATACTGGAGGTAATGGAGGTGAGGGTTTTTGCTTTTCGCTCTGTCATGGCAAGTCGCTGCTTTTTTACCTGTGCCGCAAAAAATTGTTTTACAATATGATTGGTGATGCGGATTAAAAACCAGCAGATGACAAAGGTCAATACAATTTTGCTGATATTCAAACCAATATGCAGCAAAAGGTCAATTCCTTTTTCAAAGGCGGTGGAGGTTTCAATGGCAGGAGGCCCTGCGATATTTTGGGAAACCTGTTCCATCTGTGGTAGTGCGTCCATAAGAATTACTGGCATTTTTTTTCTCCTTTGCGATATTCCTTGGCAGCTTCTGCAAATTTACAGAAGATTGCCTGTTGTTCTTTTTCCCTCATGGCTTCGGGATGCCATTGTACGCCAAGAGCAAAAGGAATGGTTTTGTGTTCAATGGCTTCAATGAGATGGTCACTGCTGTAGGCAGTGGCAAAAAAGTCTTTCCCGGGTTTTTCTACGGCTTGATGATGCAAAGAATTGACTGCTGTTTTTTTATTTTGCAGGAGCTGTGCCAAAAGGCTGTTGGGAACAGCTGTTATACTGTGAGTGCCATAGAAACGAGGTGCCTCTTGCTTATGCTTTAGCTTTGTGCCGGTTTGCACCAAAATATCTTGATAGATACTGCCGCCTGCCGCAATATTCATAATTTGCATTCCTCTGCAAATGCCCAAAAGAGGAATCTGCTTTTTGAGGGCTGCTTGACACAGGGATAATTCCCAGCTATCTCGGAGGGGAGAAATTTCTCCATTTTGCAAAAGAGGCTCTTCCCCAAACAAAAGGGGATCTACATCTCCGCCACCGCTAAAAAGAATTCCATCTACAAAATCCGGAAAGGTGTCGCAGGAGGAGGGGGTGAGTAAAACAGGGATTCCGCCTGCCTGTAAAATGGCATTGGTATAATCTTCGCTGAGCTTGAACTGTCTTTTTTCATAAGAATAGTCCGGCGTAATGCCGATAAGAGGTTTGTTTTCCATACTCGAAGCTCCTTTTTTTACTGATAGCAACAGTATACAAAAAAAATGGTCTTTTGGCAACGGAGGACAGAGAAGAAACCTGAGAAGTGGAGGGAAATGTTTCTTTATAAAAATTTTACACAAAATAGAAAAAATGGTGATGTTTTGCAGTTTTTCGGTGTTTTCCGGGATATTTTGCCATATGATTTTTGGGGCTTTTGTCCTCTGCTCTTGCAGAGCAACCACAAGATATGGTATGATGAACAAACAAAATCCGAATAAATACAGATTCCACAGCATAAGGCAGCAGATACCTTTGGACGCTTCCAAAACTTGGTGGATGGCTTTTGAAAGGAATTGGGATAGGAGGAAAGAGTATGAGAACATTGGGAATTATTGGTGCCATGGAGGAGGAAATCTCTTTTCTGCGGGACAAGATGGAAATAGTGACAACGAAAAATATTATTGGCTTAACCTATTATGTAGGCAGATATGTGGGAAACAATGTGGTTTTGGTAAAAAGCGGCATTGGCAAGGTAAATGCGGCTATATGCACACAGGTACTTATTGACCATTTTGGTGTGGACTATGTTATCAATACAGGCGTGGCTGGTGCCTTGTCTTCCAATCTGCATATTGGTGATATTTTAATATCCATAGATGCGGTGCAGCATGATATGGATACAACGGCTTTTGGGGATCCTGTGGGAATGATTCCCCGTATGGCGGAAAGCTATTTTCCCGCAGATGAAGCCTTGATTCGCTTGGCAATGAAAGCAGCCGCAGAAATTCATGGTGGATATAAAGTCCTCGAAGGGCGTGTGGCAAGCGGCGACCAGTTTATCAGCACAAAGGAACAAAAGGAAAAAATACGCCATGATGTAAAGGGGGACTGTGCGGAAATGGAAGGGGCAGCCATTGCCCATACCTGCTATTTAAATCGAATTCCTTATTTGGTGATTCGTGCCATATCGGATGATGCCAACGAAAAGGCAGAAATGTCTTTTGATGAATTTTGTCTTATGGCAGCAAAAAGAAGCAGTGATTTGGTAGAAAAAATGATAGAAATGATGCAGTAAAACAGTTTTGAAAAGGGCAGAATATGTGTATATTTCGATACATGGAAAAAAGTATACAAAACACACAGAAAAAATAATGCTTATTTCTCCCTCCCTTCTCTTGTCAGTAGGAGGACAGAGGAGTATAATGCAATCAAAGTGAAAAATAAAAAGAATATGTGGGATTTTTCAATGATTAAAGTGCAGACAGGGAAAGGTGGATGGCTATGACAGCAAAAACACATGGCTATATTACAAAAGAAATCGAACTGGAACAGATTTACCGCTTTATTTTGAGATATTTTGACCCAGAAGCAAAAGTAAACCGCTATGAAAACAGATTTGGTGAAAGCAATGAAATGGCAGTATATTTCACCTATAAGGGAGAAGAAAGACGTTTGTTTACCATGGTATACAAAAGCCGCAAGTTCTCCAAAACAGGAGAAAAGAAGCGTCTGATTTTCTTGGATTTGGATTACTGGGGTCATAGCGTGGAAATCATGCGTTCTATCATCTCCTTCTTCAGCGGGTGGATGGACGAAAATGATTGTGACAGAGAGGGTGCTTATTATATTGATGAGCAGCCGGACGGTGTAACTCCCAATATCATCAAAATTACCAGAAAAGAGCTGAATAAGCGTATGGGTGGTATGGTAGTGATTATAGATGATGATGAGGCGGAAGAAGAATAAAGAGAATCGGGAGGTCTGTACAAAAAGGGTACAGACCTCTTTTTTTCTGAAAAACCAAGCTACGAGGTATCTTGCAAAGGTTTTCTGTTTTATGCTATACTTTTCTCTATAGAGTTGTCAGAGCGTTGTCGGTTCGCAAAGGAAGGGCGGTGACAGCATGGAGGACGAAAAAGACCTGCGGCAGATGATTGAAGATGATTTACAGTATTGTGAGAAAATATGGGTATCTTATTCCCATGACAAGGAAAAGCTGGGAGAAATTTTTCAGCGGCTATTCATTCATTACGAGGGGAAAATAGACGGATTTCATGAGGACTTAGCTGTCATACAGGAGGGGGAGTCATCGGCAGATTCTGCAGAGGTATATCGCCGCAATATTCTACTGCTTTTGAAGCGGCTGAAGGGCTTCTTGGACAACGGCTGCTCCAATGATGGCTTGGCAGAGTATTATATTCGGAAGGAGCAAAAACCCGTGGATATGGATGCAGGCTTTACAGCAGTGCGTATTTCTTTGGGGATGCACCATAAATCTGCCTTGGAAAAAGAGGAAATTATGGAAAAGCTCAACGAGATGGAAGAAATTTGTGCAAGGGCTGTACCAAGAGGGAAAAAGTGGGAGCTAATACGGGGGTATCTGGTTTGGCTTTCCGGCAAGGATGTGGAAACGGCCATGGAGATACTACCTCTATTTTTTAAAATAAACAATATGATAATACAGGGGAAAGAGCATGATTAAATTGATTGTGTCCGATATGGATGGAACATTATTAAACGATGAAAAGAAAATGCCGGAAGGTTTTTATGAATTGTTGCCGCAGCTGAAAGAAAAAGGGATTCGCTTTGTCGTTGCCAGCGGCAGACAGTACCCCAGCCTGAAACGGGACTTTGCAGACCATATTGGTGATGTAACGGTGATTGCGGAGAATGGGGCTTTTGTGGTGCAGGACGGAAAGGAGCTTTACTTTAAGGGAATGAATCATGGACAGATTCGTCATTGCCTAGATGCGGTGGCAACACTGGATAGGGTAGAGCCTATTCTTTGTGCAAAGTACTGCGGCTATACAGCAAGTCAGGAATTATACGACCTTTTGGTTTCGCCGAAGTTTCATTATGATATGCAGCTTGTAGACAGCTTGTATGATATTACAGAGGATGTGACGAAGGTGTCCATGGTGGAATATGGCGGCAAGGGTGCCCATGATTGCTATGTAAAGCTATCTCCCCTTCTGACAGAGGAAATGACCTTGGTTGAGTCCGGCGGGGAGTGCTTGGATACAGGTCTGAAGGGCGTTTCCAAAGGATATGCCATTGCCAAGCTACAGGAAATGTGGCAGATTACACCGGAAGAAACCGTTGTTTTTGGTGACCAATTTAATGATATAGAGATGTTTGCACAGGCGGCATACAGCTATGCCATGGAAAAAGCACCAGAGGGCGTAAGGAAGAAAGCACGCTTTGTCGCCGGAGATAACAATGATGGGGCAGTTGTGCGTGTGATACGAGAGCTAACAGGATTGTAAAGGCAGAGGAGGATTATGAAAAAGATTGCAAGCTATGCCTTGGGATGCAAGGTAAATCAATATGAAAGTGAGGCCATCGCAGAGCTTTTTGCAGAAAGAGGCTATGAGGTGGTTTCTGTGGAAGAAAAAGCGGATATTTATGTCATCAATACCTGTACTGTGACAAATTTTGGGGATAAAAAATCCAGACAGCTTATCCGAAAAGTAAAAAGACAAAATCCGGATGCAATCGTGGCAGTTGTGGGCTGCTATGCACAGACAGCACCGGCTGAATTGGAGGCTGTGGAAGGCGTAAACCTTGTCATTGGGACAAAGGACAAAGGGAAAATTGTAGAGCTGACAGAACAGTATCGCAAAGAGCAGGGCATCTGCAGCTATGTGACAGATATTATGCACGAAAGAACCTTTGAGCCTTTGTCTATACAGAAGCTGGAAAACCGCACCAGAGCCTATTTAAAAATACAGGATGGATGCAGCCAATTTTGCTCCTACTGCATCATTCCCTACGCCAGAGGCCCTATCCGCAGCAGAAATCCGGAGGATGTACTGGAAGAAGTATATCGCTTGGCAGAAAATGGATTTCGGGAGGTGGTACTGACAGGGATTCATGTGGCAAGCTATGGGAAAGACCGCAAAGATACCAGCCTTTTGGAAATCATCAGAGCAGTGCATGAGGTGGAAGGCATTGACAGAATCCGTTTCAGCTCCATTGAGCCGAACGTGGTGACAGAGGAGTTTGCAAAGACAATGGCAGAGCTTCCCAAGGTTTGTGACCATTTCCATCTATCCCTGCAAAGTGGATGCGATAGAACACTAAAGGAAATGAACCGGAAGTATGACACGGAAAGGTACAGACAGGCAGTTATGCTTTTGCGGAAATATCTGCCGGATACAGCGATTACAACGGATATTATTGTGGGATTTCCGGGGGAAAGCCAAGAGGATTTTGCAAAAAGCTGTGATTTTGCAAAAGAAATGGCTTTTTCCAAGATACACGTTTTTCCATACTCTCCCAAAAGAGGGACGCCTGCGGCAGAACGAAAAGACCAGCTGCAAAACAGCGTCAAGCAGGAAAGAAGCCACACCTTGATTGGGATTGCGGAAAAGATGACAGAAGGGTTTTTGCAGCAGCATATGGGAAAGAAAATGACTGTGCTTTTTGAACGTGCCATAGAAGAAGGCGTTTATGAAGGGCATACCACAAACTATATTAAGGTTCATGCAAAAAGTGAAAAAGACCTGTCAAACAAAATTATTCCTGCAAAGCTTTATGGATGGAATGGTGAAATTGCATGGGGAGAAGTAACAGAATAGGACATTTTTTCTGACACTGTAATGATTCTGTAAGGATTCAAAGGTTGCAATCCGAAGCGGTTTATATTATCATGGAGAAAAGGATTTTCGGTGCGTGACAAAAAACAGGAAAACGGAGTGTGAAGAACATGAATAATATCAATGAAACACAATATTTTGGTGGTATGGGAAAGGAGCCTGAAAACGAGGCGAAACGGGTATTGATTTCTGTTAGTACGGCACTGCGGGAAAAAGGCTACAATCCTGTTAATCAAATTGTGGGTTATATTTTATCCGGTGACCCCACATATATCACTAGCTATTTGAATGCAAGAGCCATGATTCGAAAGCTGGAAAGAGATGAGCTTTTGGAGGAATTGGTAAAGGATTATCTGATGCGAAACGAATAGGAAAGAGGACAGACAGTTGCGAATATTAGGACTTGATTTTGGGGATAAAACCATTGGTGTGGCAGTCAGTGATCCTTTGGGCTGGACGGCACAGGGTGTGGAAATTATCAAAAGGGACAATCCGCAGGAGTTTAAAAAATGTATGCGAAGACTTTCAGAGCTGATTGAGCAATATCAGGTGGAGGAGATTGTACTTGGGTATCCCAAAAACTTAGATAATACAGAAGGGGAACGCTGTGAAAAGACAAAGGTTCTTGCACAGAAGCTTGCAGGGCGTTTTCCCAAGATTCCTTTGGTGCTTTGGGACGAAAGATTCAGTACCATTGCGGCAGAGCGTTCCCTTCGTCTGGCAGAGTTGAGCCATGAAAAGAGAAAAAGCGTCATTGACAAAATGGCAGCAGTACATATCCTGCAAGGATATTTGGACAGCAAACAAAAATAAAGATGCCACCTGCAAGAATAGAGAATAGGAGCAGAATAAAAATATGAGCGATATTTTTGATGAAGTGGAAGAAATGGAATTTGAAACAGTTGTGATGACAGATGAAAACGGTGCCAATGTGGAATTTTCCATTATAGACAATGTATTGAGCGGTGCAGACAGATACCTTTTGGTTGTGGAAACCTCCTGTATGGATGAAGATGCGTCCGAAGCACTACTTTTGAAGGAAGTCAGTATTGATGCAGAAAATATCACCTATGAAATGGTGGAGGACGAAAACGAATTTCATAAAGTGGCTGCATTGTTTGCAGAAAAAGGTGAGGACTACGATATTTCCGTAGAATAAATAGGGAATGGACAGGAACAGAGGCAGAGAGGAGAGGGCTGCAGCTGTCCTTTTCAATAAAAAAGGTTGCTGATAAAAAAGAAGTGAAAATGGTTTTTGGCTGTCTGTAAAACGGGATGATCGTGATGAAATAACATGATATATGGTATTTTGACAAAAAGATGACAGTCCTTATACAAAGCAAAAGGGAAGATGACTCTCTTTTACAATAAAGAGAGAACACAGGCTTTTTGTATGAAGGAGACTGTCTTTTTTCGTCTGCTGAGAATTTCATTTTTATGGATTTATGGTTAAAGGAAACTTTTTTACGGCATACTATGTAGGTAGAATATAACAGAAAAAAGAAAGAAGGAGGTGTGTTTTTTGGCAGGCAGAAAAGCGAAGCCCAAGACCAGACTGAAGGTAATTGCATTGGGCGGATTGGACGAAATCGGGAAGAATATGACCGTATTGGAGTACGGAAATGACATGATTATTATTGACTGTGGTCTTGCCTTCCCGGAGGATGATATGCTGGGGATTGATTTGGTGATTCCAGATATTTCCTACTTGACAAAAAACGTAGACAAAATCAGGGGTATTGTATTGACCCATGGACACGAAGACCATATTGGGGCATTACCCTATGTATTAAAGCAGCTGAATGTGCCAGTATTTGGAACACTTTTGACACTGGGACTTTTGGAGAATAAGCTGCGGGAGCATAAGATGCTGGATAAAACAAGAAGGCACACGGTTGTTCCCGGAGAAAAGGTAAAGCTAGGAGAAATGGTTGTGGAGTTTATCCATACAAACCATTCTATTGCAGACGCTGTGGCATTGGCCATTCATACACCCGTAGGGGTTGTAGTGCATACGGGAGATTTTAAGGTGGATTATACACCTATTGACGGAGAAATCATTGATTTACAACGGTTTGCGGAGCTTGGAAAAGAAGGCGTTCTCCTGCTTATGAGTGACAGTACCAATGCGGAAAGAAAAGGCTTTACCATGTCGGAGAAGAATGTGGGGAAGGTATTTGAGCGGATTTTTGAGGATACGTCCAAAAACCGCATTATGGTTGCCACATTCTCCTCCAATATCCACCGTATTCAGCAAATTATCAATGCGGCGTATATGTATGGCAGAAAGGTTGCCATTATCGGCAGAAGTATGCTGAATGCCGTAAAAACAGCATCAGAATTGGATTATCTCTGGATTCCGCCCAGAACCCTCATTGATATTACGGAAATCAAGAATTATCGGGATGAACAGCTGGTTATCATTACAACGGGCAGTCAGGGAGAAACCATGTCTGCTTTATCCAGAATTGCTATGAATGAGCATAGACAGGTTTCTGTAAAGCCAGATGACAAAATTATCATCAGTGCATCTGCAATTCCCGGCAATGAAAAGAATGTTATCCGTGTGGTAAATGAATTGCTGAAAAAGGGTGCAGATGTGGTCTATGGCGGCATTGAAGATATTCATGTATCCGGTCACGCACGTCAGGAGGAATTAAAGCTCATGCTTGCACTGACAAAGCCCAGATTCTTTATGCCCGTTCATGGGGAATATATGCACCTGTCCTGTCACAGAGATCTTGCTCTGAGTATGGGCATGGACAAGAAAGACATTTTCGTTATGAAGCTTGGAGAAGTGCTGGAACTTTCCAGAAATGAAGCAAGAGTCACAGGCACTGTTCCTGCAGGTCAGGTCATGATTGACGGGCTTGGCGTAGGCGATGTAGGAAATATTGTACTTCGTGACAGAAAGCATCTTTCTCAGGACGGTTTGATGGTTGTGGTTGTTTCTATGGATATTGAAAATGGTTTGATTATGGCAGGCCCCGATATTATTTCCCGTGGGTTTGTGTATGTAAGAGAATCCGAAAGCCTTATGGAAGAAGCCAGAGAAGTGGTATTGAAGGCACTGCGAGGATGTGAGCAGAAGAACATTACAAGTTGGAACTATATCAAGAGTGTGATTAAAGATACACTGAAGAACTTCATTTGGCAGAAAACAAAGAGAAGCCCGATGATTCTCCCCATCATTATGGAAGTATAGAGTATGAAAAAATAAAAGCAAAGACTGCACCTTGTTGCAGGACGGTAGCAGATACGGTCTTACAATGAGGTGCATTTTTTTTAAAAGGGGCGGGAAGCATGAAGACAGTAAAGGAAATCAAAACCCATTTGGAGGAATGTCCCCTGGAGAATTTGGAGGAAGTCCTTCTACAATATGAAAAAGATGAGCGGAAGGGGGTACAGAAGCTTTTGGAGAGCTTTCGGAAAAAGCAGGATGCCCATAGAAAAGAGTTGGAGCGGCTGGAAACTCTCTTGTTTTACGAGAGAACTTGCTACAAGAAAGGATACGAATTGGTGGCAGGGGTAGATGAAGTGGGCAGAGGCCCTCTTGCAGGCCCTGTTGTGGCAGCGGCAGTCATTCTTCCACCGAACTGCAAAATAGAGGGTATCAATGATTCCAAAAAGCTTTCAGCAAAGAAACGGGAAATGCTTGCGGAAGAAATCAAGGAAAAAGCCATTGCCTATGGCATTGGTGCGGTATCACCGGAGCGAATTGATGAAATCAATATTTTGCAGGCAACCTATGAAGCCATGGGGCAGGCATTAGATGCTTTGGAGCCAAAGCCGCAGTACATATTAGCAGATGCTGTGACCATTCCCAAAATAGATATTCCTCAAGAGGGCATTGTCAAAGGGGATGCAAAGAGTATCTCCATTGGGGCGGCAAGCATTGTGGCAAAGGTGACAAGAGATCATATGATGGAGGAAATGGCAGAAATTTATCCTGATTATGATTTTGCATCTAACAAAGGGTATGGTTCTCAAAAACATTTGGCTGGCATTGCAAGATGCGGTATTTGCCCTATTCATCGGCGTACTTTTGTGAAGAATTTTTTAGAGGAAACACAGCAGGAAAAGAAAGATACAGGAAATCAAGGAGAAGTTTTGGCAGTGCGGGAAATGCGTAAAATGGGTTATCGCATTTTGGAACAGAATTATCGCACGGCATATGGAGAAATTGATATTATTGCAGAAAAAGACAGCATTTTGGTCTTTGCAGAGGTGAAAATGCGGAAAAGCGACACCTATGGAAAGCCTGCAGAAGCAGTAGACAGACGAAAACAGAAGCATATCATAGAAACAGCACAGGCATACTTGGCAGAAAAAGAAGTGACAGAAAAGGATTGTCGTTTTGATGTGGCCGAGGTTTTGGAGCAAAAAGGGAAAAGGTATTTTCGTTATACAGAAAATGCTTTTTGGATGGAAACAGGAGAGTGAGGAGAGTTTTTTGAAGCTGGTACAAAAAGGAAATTTGGAATTGGTGGAATTTGACAATCTGGAACAGACAGGCTTGGTACGACATTGTTTTACCACACGTCACGGTGGTGTCAGTACAGGATACCATGGCACGATGAATATGGGGTTTTCCCGTGGAGATAAGCGAGAAGCTGTAGCAGAAAATTACCGTATACTGGCAAAGGCTTTGGACTTGGACGCAGGAGCCTTTGTGGCAGCCCAACAGACACACACAACAAATATTTTGTGCGTAACTGCCAAGGACAAAGGATGTGGGGTGACAAGGAATCGGACGTATCAGGATATAGACGGACTTGTGACCAACGAAAAAGGCATCAACCTTGTGATATTTGGTGCAGACTGTGTGCCTATTTTTTTGCTGGATACAGAAAAGAAAGCCATTGGTCTTGCACACTGTGGATGGCGTGGTACCGCTGACCATATGGCAGAAAAGATATTGGAACGGATGGAAACAGAATATGGCACAAAGGCAGAAAATGTAGTGGCTGGTATTGCACCATCCATTGGAAAATGCTGCTTTCAGGTGGACACACCTGTTGTGGAGCTATTCGAAAAACAGATTGCTTTTGCAAGGGACGTTATTTTTGAGGATTTTTCCGAGGCGGGTAAGTACAAAATAGACCTTTGGGAAACCAATCGCCGTCTTTTGGCAGAAAAGGGTGTAGAAAATATTGAAATCGCAGGACTTTGTACCATGTGTGATACAGAGCGTTTTTATTCTCACAGAAAGATGGGAGAAAAGAGGGGCGTTATGGCGGGGATTATGACGTTACTATAAGAAATAAGGGTATTGATTTATAAATATTCTAAAAAATGTATAAAAATACATAGTATCCTAAGGAAGAAGAAAAAGAACGAAAGAAAGACAGGAAAAAATGTAGAGAAAAAGATTTGTATTTTTTTGTTTTTTGTATTTTTTATGATATAATATAAAGAATAGGGATTTTCCCTTACATATAAAAGATACTGCTGTGCAGTGTAAATATAGAATTTGGAGGAAAGAAAAGTATGAGCAAACCCATTGTAGCGGTGGTAGGTCGTCCCAACGTGGGAAAGTCTACACTGTTTAACCGTTTGGCCGGGGAACGTATTTCTATTGTACAGGATACACCCGGTGTGACACGGGACAGAATTTATGCAGATGCAGAATGGCTGAATCATAAATTTACATTGATTGATACAGGTGGCATGGAAATCGGTTCTGAAGAAGTGATTCAGAAACAAATATTGCAGCAGGCAGAAATTGCCATTGAAACAGCAGATGTTATTTTATTTGTAGCAGATGTGAAAAGCGGCGTGACCGATGATGACAGACAGGTGGCAAACAAGCTTCGCCGCACAAAGAAGCCTGTCATATTGGCAGTCAATAAAGTGGACAGTGTGAAACGGGATACTTTGGATATTTATGAGTTTTATGAGCTTGCCATCGGCGATCCCATGCCCATATCGGCAGGGCAGGCGTTGGGTCTTGGGGATATGCTGGACGCAGTGGTTTCCAATTTCCCGGAGGAGAATGGAGATACAGAGGAGGATGAGGCTATCCGTGTGGCAATTATCGGAAAGCCCAATGTGGGGAAATCCTCTCTCATTAACCGTATTTTGGGAGAGGACAGACTCATTGTCAGCAATATTCCAGGTACAACCCGTGATGCTATAGATTCCCCCATTGAAATAGATGGGCAGAAATACATCTTTATTGATACGGCAGGGATGCGGAGAAAAAGTAAAATCAAAGAGGAAATTGAAAGATTCAGCATCATTCGTGCTGTGGCAGCCGTGGAGCGGTGCGATGTAGCTGTTTTGGTTATTGACGCTAATGAGGGCATTACAGATCAGGATACCAAAATTGCGGGGATTGCCCATGAACGGGGGAAAGCGGCAATTATAGCAGTAAATAAATGGGATTCCATCGAAAAAGATGATAAGACCATGAATCGTTTCTTGAAGGATATTGGCAATGAGCTTGCCTATATGCCTTATGCACCCCGTGTATTTATTTCTGCCCAGACAGGACAGCGGGTAAGCCGTCTTTTGGAAATGATACAGACAGTCAATCAGAATCATTCTCTGCGTATCAGTACGGGGGTTCTCAATGAAGTGCTGATAGAAGCAACTGCCATGCAGCAGCCGCCGGCAGACAAGGGCAGACAGCTTCGCCTTTACTATATGACACAGGTATCCGTGAAGCCCCCTACATTTGTGATATTTGTCAATGAACGGGAGCTGTTCCATTTCTCTTATCGGAGATATATTGAAAATCAGATGAGAGAAGCCTTTGGCTTTATGGGGACACCAATTCACTTTATTGTAAGGGAAAAAGGGGACAAGAACTGATATGTTTAGATTGGTATGTATTGTAGTGGGGTACTTTATCGGCTGCATACAAATGGCATTTATTGTGGGAAAAATTTGCAAAACAGATTTAAGTAAAAAAGGAAGCGGAAATCTGGGAACTACCAACGCTTTGCGTGTACTGGGATTCAAGGCAGGTGCATTGACTTTTATCGGGGATATTTTAAAAGCGGTTGTTGCATTTTTACTGTTGCAATATATTTTTGCAGGGGAACCTCTTTTGGCAGGAATCTATGCAGGTGCAGGCGTTATATTAGGGCATAATTTTCCTTTTTATCTGCACTTTAAAGGAGGAAAGGGGATTGCAGCGACTATTGGTATGGCGTTGTGTATCGGATGTACAGGGTATGCCCCTGTGATGTTTGTTTCCTATATTTTGGGTTTGACAGCAGGTGCATTGACACAATATATTTCTGTGGGTTCTATGGTATTTGCCGTAGCACTGCCAACAAGTGCATTATTTTTCCATCTTCCCAAAGAGGCAGTTTTCATATTGGCAGTCTTGGCAGTGTTGGCGTTGTGGCAGCATCGCAGTAACATTGGCAGGCTCATTGCAGGAAACGAAAATAAATTTACATGGAAGAAAAAAGTCTGAGAAAGGTGGGCTTGCAATGAAGAAAGTAGCAGTCATAGGCTCCGGAAGCTGGGGCAGTGCCTTAGCGATTATGCTGATTAACCATGGGCATGAAGTATCCATGTGGGCAAGAAGCGAGGATGCAGTAAAGGAAATCAACGAAAAACATACCAATGAAAAATATTTGCCGGGTATTCCACTGCCAGAAAAGCTGTGGGCAAGCACAGACCGTGAAAAGGCATTGGATGGGGCTGAGATTGTCATATCCGCAGTGCCATCCCGTGGCGTGCGGACAACCATGACGGATTTTGCACCGTACCTGAAGAAAGGCACGATTTTAGTGAATGTGGCAAAGGGACTGGAGGATGGCAGCCTGCTTCGGTTGTCTGAAGTCATGAAAGAATGTGTACCTCAATGCGAAATTTGTATTTTGTCAGGTCCAAGCCATGCAGAGGAGGTGGCAAGGGAGATTCCTACAGCTTGCCTTATTGCTTCTGAAAAGGAGGAAGTGGCAAAAATGGTACAGGAGGATTTTATGAATCCCAGATTCCGTTTATATACCAATACGGATGTGGTTGGGGTGGAAATGGGAGCAGCACTGAAAAATGTCATTGCATTGGCAGCAGGTATGAGTGATGGGCTTGGTTTTGGAGATAATACAAAGGCAGCCCTTATGACAAGGGGTATGACAGAAATGGCACGTCTTGGTATGGCAATGGGTGGCAAATTAGAAACATTTGCAGGACTTTCCGGTATTGGCGATTTGATTGTAACTTGTACCAGTATGCACTCCAGAAACCGCCGTGCAGGGATTCTTTTGGGAAAAGGCATGAGCCTTTCCGATACATTGGCAGAGGTCAAAATGGTGGTAGAGGGCGTGAATACTGTACAGGCAGCGTGTCATTTGGCAGACAAATACAAAGTGGATTTGCCAATCACACAAGCAATCTACGAGGTTTTGTTTTGCAATAAGGATGCAAAGGATGCTGTGCTGGAGCTAATGACACGAGAAGGCAAAGCAGAATAAAAGCAGATGAAAAATTATCGGGCTGTGGGATGGTATAAAAAATATGCCATCCTGTTTTCATATAGGGAGTTTTTGGATACGCATTGGCAGAAGTGGAGAAAATTCTGAAAAAGATGATTGAATTACAAACAAAAAGGACGTATACTGATAGAAAAAAGCGAGGGAATTATCCGAAGGGAGGGAAGTATTATGACAATCAATAAAGTGATGCTGGCAGCCCTAAAGGCACTATCCTATCCGGATTTGCACGTTAAAAAAACGTATAAGCTGCAGCGACAGTGGGACAATATTATGACAGGTCAGGTATCCTCTGCAAAGCATTTGTTTCAGGATTGGCGTGTGCCAAAGGGAGAAACCAGCGTGCCGGTGCGTATTTTTTTTCCTGATATTGAAGAACGGCTTTGTCCGCCGGTATTACTATTCTTTCACGGAGGCGGCTGGGTGAAGGGAGATATTAACAGCTATACAAGAGTTTGCTCGGTATTGGCACAGAATTTGAATATGGTTGTGATTTCTGTGGATTACAGACTTGCACCGGAATATCGTTTTCCGCTTGGTCTTGAAGACTGCTATTATGTGGCAAAGAGCTTATATTGCCATGGCTTTCCCTTTCGGGTAAAGCCGGAGGAGGTTGTTTTGATGGGGGATTCCGCCGGTGGGAATTTGGCGGCTGCTGTATCTCAGATGGCAAGGGATAAAGGAGAATTTGAGGTGAAGCAGCAGATTTTGTTATATCCTGCAGCCTTCAATGACCATTCAGAAAGCTCTCCCTTTGCTTCTGTTCACGAAAACGGAACAGACTATCTTTTGACATCAAAACGAGTTTGTGATTACATGGATATGTATGCTTCCAAGCCATCAGATAAGCAGAATCCTTACTTTGCACCGCTTTTGGCAAAGAGCTTGGCAAATCAGCCTCGCACACTGATTTTGACAGCCCAGTATGACCCTTTGCGGGATGAAGGGGAAGCATATGGGATACGACTGCGGGAAGCGGGAAACGATGTTACCATTGTTCGCATGAGAGATATGCTTCATGGGTATTTTGTGCTGCCGATTCATTATGAACCGGTGCGATACAGCTATGAAGTGATTGGAGAATTCTTGAAAGGAGGAAAAACGAATTGAGAAAGGAACCGATGTATTGGAGTAGAGTGGAAAATGCTGCAAAGATATTTCCTTCTCTGACAAACAGAGCGGATACAAAGGTGTTTCGTTTTTCCTGTGAACTGATGGAAGAAGTAGACCAAGCTGTTTTGCAGACAGCTTTGGAAAGGACGTTGGAGGCATTTCCTTTTTATTTAAGCTCCTTGCGTCAAGGGTTTTTCTGGTACTTTTTTGAGGCAAGCAGCAAAAAGCCCATTGTACATCCGGAAGTACAGCCGCCATGCAGTGAGCTGTATCATCCCGACCATCATGGGCTTTTATTTTCTGTGACATGGTATCGTGCAAGAATCAATCTAGAGGTATATCATTCTCTGACAGATGGCACAGGAGCTTTGGAATTTTTGCGGATTTTGGTATTTCATTATTTGGAGGAAAAGTATCCGGAAGTGAAAAAGCTGAAAATGCAAATGCCATATGATGCACCCCTTGGAGAGCGGCTCAGTGACAGCTTTGCGAGAAATTATACAGGCAAGGACAGAAATATGCTGCCCAAAAAAGGATTGTCGGCAGCATACCATATAAAAGGAAAAAAGCTGCCCCTGCATCAGCTGCATATTATAGAAGGTACTATGTCAGCAACACAGGTACTGGAAAAAGCACATGAGTATCATACTACCATCAGTGTATTTTTGTGCAGCATATTGCTTCTGTCCATTCATGATTTGATGCCAAAGCGATTGGAAAAACAACCCATTCGTTTATCCATTCCGGTAAATTTACGAAACTACTATCCATCAGAATCTGCAAGAAATTTTTTCTCTGTCGTCACCATTGGATATGATTTCAGCAAGCAATCCCATGGGTTTTCCGCAGTTCTGGAAGCCGTTAGAAAGGGTTTTGAGGAAGAACTGCGGGAGGAGCATATTGAAAGCAAATTTAATCAGCAATGTGCCTTGGAGCATAACCCCTTGATGCGGGTACTTCCTTTGATGGTTAAGAATATCAGCATCAAAGTGGCAAACCGATGCACAGAGCGTGCCGTGACAGCAGCATTTTCCAATGTGGGGCGACTGCGTATGCCGCAGGAGCTGGTTCCTTATATCAGGCAGTTTCATATTTTTACCAGCACAAAGCGTTTGCAGGTTTGTCTTTGTACTTTTGAGGATAAGCTAAGCATCAATTTTTCCGCTCCTTTTTTGGAAAAGGGGATACAAAGACAATTTTTCAGACGGCTTACAAATCTGGGAATTGCAGTAGAGATTACAGCAAATAACAGAAAGGAGTATGGTCATGCTGATTTGTGATAAATGTCATGTGACAGTACGGGGCGAATGGGATATATGCCCGCTTTGCAGTAGTCCATTACAAGGCAAAAAAGAAGCTGATGTATTTCCGGATACAGATTTTGATTCCGGAAAATGCCGTATGCTACTGCGATGGACCATATTCATTTCGGTGGCAGCGGGTATTATCAGCGTTGCTGTCAACAGTGTTTTGATGAAGGAGCAATTTTGGTCACTGTTTGTCCTTGCAGGGATTGCATCTGTTTGGGTGAGTTTGTTTGTGGCAATGAAGAAGCTGCGGAATATGGCAAAAAATATTGTGTGGCAAACAGTATTGATTTCTGCCATGGCAATTATTTGGGACGCAGCCATGGGCTGGCATCACTGGTCTTTGGATTTTGTGCTGCCTATACTGTGTGCCACGGCAATTTGCATTATGTTTATATTAGCGAAAATTATGCAGCAAAAATTGCGGGAATACCTCATATATATTTTGATTTTGCTGCTTTTGGGCGGTGTGGTTCTTTGTCTTCTTTTGACAGGACAGATTCATGTGCTGTATCCTGCTTTGATTTGTGTAACGGAATGTGGCTTGCTTTTGGCAGCACTGATTATCTTTCGTGGAGAGCTTTTGAGGGGAGAACTTTACAAAAGGCTACATCTATAGATTGCAATGACAATGAGGGAGTATCTGCAAAGCCCTTTTGTTTTATGGATTGTTCCATAGAAATAGAGGGTGGACACCAATTTTTTGAAAATTGGTTTTGCAGATATACCCTCTTTTGCTTTTATTGTTTTGCTGGGTTTTACATATATTGCATGGTTTTGGTGCATAATAATCTTGCAATACCATCCAACGGCATAGTTGGAAGAACAAGGAGGAACGCAATGAAGGCAACCGGAATTGTCAGAAGAATTGATGATTTGGGCAGAGTGGTGATTCCAAAGGAGATTCGTCGCACTCTGCGAATTCGGGAAGGAGACCCTCTGGAAATTTTTACAGACCGTGAGGGCGAAATTATACTAAAGAAATATTCTCCCATTGGAGAGTTGGGGGCGTTTGCAAGGGAGTATGCAGAAAGCTTGGCACAGACAGCCGGACATATTACCTGCATTGTGGACAAAGACCGCATTATTGCCGTATCCGGCGGCGGCAAGAAGGGATTGCTGGAGCAATATATCAGTCCGGAAATGGAGGAGTGCATCAACAAAAGGGTGCCTCTGGCGGCGGCGAAGGCAGATGGCAGTTATGTACCGGTTTTGAAGGATGCAGAAACTGAGGAGTATGCCTACCAGTTTATTGCACCGATTATTGCAGAGGGAGATGCTATGGGTGCTATTCTCTTTTTATCAGGAGATAAAAAGATGGGTGAGCTGGAAGGTAAGCTGGCACAGACGGCAGCAGGTTTTTTGGGAAAACAAATGGAGCAGTAGCGGAACACCAAAATACAGAGGGAAAACGGCAGTGGTGCAAACAGGTTTGCAAAAAGCTGCCGTTTTCTGTTGCAAGGAAGATTTTTTCAAAAAGATTGTGGGGAAAGGGGAAATATGTTACACTATGGAATGCTGCAGAGGGAAGAAGGATTTATTTTTTATCATGCTTTGAAAATTTTGTGGAAAAAGCGTTGCAGCACAAAATCCAAAACGGAATGAAAGAAAAGAAGTTTATGGACAGTCTGATGTATGATAGTGGCATCCATAGGAGTTGTGGGGCATATGGGAATTGCCCGCTGAATTTGCATACAGCAGTATACCGGAAGGAGAAGCCTTGCCTCTATGCGAAGCATCGGCGGTGGGAGTATGTTACATGAGAAGGTGAAGCATTTGTTAAAGAAACAATTTTTGAAATATGTCAGTAGCAATATATTGGGAATGATGGGGTTATCCTTTTATATTTTAGCAGATACCTATTTTGTCGCTGCCAAAATGGGGGCGGATGGTTTGGCAGCACTAAATCTTGCCATTCCTGCATATAGTATTGTCAATGCCACAGGGCTTATGGTGGCTATGGGCGGCGGCGTTCGCTACAGTATTTATCATTCTCAGGAAAGATACAAAGAAGCAGATGAAACCTTTACTGCCACGCTTTTTACGGGATGGGCATTTGCTGTGATTTATTTTATGGTGGGATGTTTGTTTTCCACAAAGCTTGCGGCTCTTTTGGGAGCAGAGGGACAGATTCTGCCCATGACAGCCAGCTATCTTCGGATGATGTTGTTTTTTGGTATATTCTTTATTTCCAATGATATGATGCTGACCTTTACACGAAATGATGGTGCTCCAAGGCTTGCCATGCTGGGGATGCTTTGCGGCAGCATTGCCAATACCATACTGGACTATGTTTTTATATTTCCTCTGGATATGGGGCTTTTTGGGGCAGCTCTGGCAACGGGCTTTTCTCCGGTCATCAGTATGTTGATTATGTCTGTACATATTCTCAAAAAGAAAAACAGTTTTCATTTTTGCAGGGTAGGGCAGGTATGGAGAAAGGGGCTTCTTTACTGCAAGCTTGGGATTTCTGCTTTTATCAACGAAATATCTTCCGGCGTGGTTTTGACAGTATTTAACTTATTGATTCTTGCCATCAGCGGAAATACAGGGGTAGCGGCATACGGTGTAGTTGCCAATATTGCTTTAGTGGGAACAGCCATTTACACCGGTGTTTCTCAAGGGACACAGCCTTTGGTAAGCCGCTATTATGGAAAAGGAGAACACAGTGCCACAAAGCGGTTGTATCACTATAGTGTGGTGACGGCAATAGGCGTGGGTATTTTACTTACGGCTGTGGCATGGGGTTTTACAGAGCCTTTGGCAGCAATTTTTAACAAGGAAAATGACCCGATGATGCAGGAAATGGCAGAAACAGGCTTGCGGTATTATTTTCCGGGGTTTTTGTTTGCGGGTTTTAATATTGTTTCGGCAGTATATCTGGGAGCAGTGGAGCGAGCGGTGGCATCTTTTTGGATTGCTCTTTGCAGAGGAGTCATTGCCATTGTGGTATTTGCTGTGGTGCTTTCAGCTTTGTGGGGGATGACAGGCATATGGCTTGCATTTCCTGCGGCAGAGGGGGCGACCTTGCTCTTGACGCTGATTTTAGTGAGGAGAAAAAAGAAAACGAGGACAGGGGTATGAAAAACCACCCTTGGGATTTTTAAAATCTCAGGGGTGGTTTTGACGTTGTATATGTTGTATATTTTATTGCAATATTCACGAAGCAATTTTTTTGCTATTCTTTTATAATTTGGATGAAGGGCTGAAAAACCCTTGATTTTAAAATAATTTTGGAAAACATTGCTGACAATGCTTTCGGATATGCCCTAAATTTCAAAGGAATGGATTATCATTTCCATACATATTGCAGGTTAGAGGGTTTCCATTTCATCTAAAAGACTTTCAAAGACAGCCATAGCATTTTCTACAGCTTCTTTTTTAGACATATCTACACCTGCACCTTTCAGAAGGTCGATGGAGTATTCGCTATCTCCTTTGGAAAGGAAGTCCAGATACGCTTTGATGGCAGGTTCTCCCTCTTTGAGGATTTTGCGGGAAAGGGCAATGGCGGCACTATAGCCTGTTGCATACTGGTAAACATAGAATGCGTTATAGAAATGGGGGATTCTTGCCCATTCAATGTCAATTTCTTCATCAATGACAATATCATCACCAAAATACAGGTGGTTTAAATCATGATAGATTTGATTCATATTTTCCCAAGTGAGGGGCTCGCCCTTTTCTGTCATTTCGTGGGTGATTTTTTCAAATTCTGCAAACATAGTCTGACGGAACAGGGTACCACGGAACTGCTCTAAGAAATAGTTGATGAGATATTTCCGCATCTTCTTATTTTCTGTATGCTGCAAAAGGTATTCCATAAGCAGTGCCTCGTTACAGGTGGAAGCAACCTCGGCTACAAATATTTTATGGCCGCTGTAGAGGTAAGGCTGTTTTTCCCATGTAAACCAACTGTGGAGGGCATGGCCCATTTCATGGGCGAGGGTGAACATACTATTTATGGTGTCATTGTGGTTTAAAAGAACGAAAGGATGCACGCCGTAGCTGCCCCAAGAATAAGCACCGCCTCTTTTTCCTTCGTTTTCGTATACGTCAATCCAACCGGCAGAAAGACCATAGTCCAAGGCTTTACTATAATCATCACCCAATACAGCAAGTGCTTTTTTTACGGTTTCCTTTGCTGTATCAAAGGGGATTTTTTCATCGGCATCCGGCACAAGAGGCGTATAGAGGTCATACATATGGAGTTCTTCTACTCCCAGCATTTTCTTCCGTATGGATACATAGCGGTGCAAAAGGGGAAGATACGCATGAACTGTATCAATGAGATTGTCATATACAGACAGAGGAATATCATCATCTGCCAGTGCCATGGCTCTTGCAGAATCATACTTTCTGGCTTTCGCAAAGAATACATCGCTTTTTACAGAAGCACCATAGGCAGCCGCAAGTGTATTTTTCTGACCTAAATAAGAAGCATAGAGAGATTCAAAGGCTTCTTTTCTGACACGACGGTCAGGACTTTCCAGAAATGTGATATATCTGCCTTTTGTCAGTGGCACAGTATCTCCTTCGGCATCGGTAATATCACAAAAACGGATGTCTGCATCATTGAGCATAGTGAAAATATTCTGTGGGGCACCACCAAGTTCGCCGGCTTTTGCAAGAAGGCTTTCTTCTGCAGGAGAAAGCGTATGTGCTTTTTGTCTGAGAAGATTGTGGAAAAAATGGTCATATTTTGCAAAATCTGCTGCACGTTCTTTGCGAAAAGCAGTGAGCTTTTCTTCCGGAATGGAGAGTAATTCAGGTGTAAGGAAAGAGATGGTGTCTGCATATTGCACCAAAAGCAATTCTGCACGGGATGCCATACCTTGATGGGAGGCATCGGCACTATCTTCATGAAGCCGCATATTGGCATAGGTATAAAGCTGATCCAGAAGAAGGGACAGCTCGTTATTTTTTTCCAGACAACCAAGAAGCATTTCAGCAGAATCACACAAATGACCATGGTAAGAAGCCAGAACCGGCAGCTCTCCTGTTAGTTTTTTGCAGGCATCCTCCCATGCAGATTCGGTAGGGTAGTAGTCCTCAATATGCCACTTATATTTGGCAGCCACATCTTTTCGCTTTGGTAATGTATGTTTCAAAGTAATCATCCTTTCTTTTTTGAAATTTTAGATAGTCCTTTCCATAAATATCCGACAGGGATGGACAATGATGTTAGTATACCACTTTTTAGACAGGATATAAAGGAGAACGAAGCGGGAGTGTCTTTCTTTGCTAGAACAAACATGGATTTTATAGGAGCAATTCAATATTTTCTTGCTGAAAACAGGATTTCATAGTATGATGGTAAAGAGGTGAATGTCCATGAAAGATTGCTTGAAAGTATTATTGGTCGCTTCTGAAGCGACACCTTTTATCAAAAGCGGCGGTTTGGGGGATGTAGCCGGCTCTTTGCCAAAGGCTTTACGCACGCAGGGAGTGGACATCCGTGTAGTTATTCCGAGATATAGAGATGTAAAGAATGAGGAGATGTATGGGGTGGAATTCCTTGGGGAATTTCCGGTGCATTTATCATGGAGAAAACAACAGGCAAAAATATTGGTGAAGCCAGGAGAAGTGCCTGTATATTTTATAGAAAACAGCTTTTATTTTGGACGCAGTGGATTATATGGCTATGGTGATGATAATGAACGGTTTGCTTTTTTTGGCAGAGCAGTTTTGGATATGCTTGCAATGCTGGACTTTTATCCTGATGTGATTCACTGCAATGACTGGCAGACCGGCCCTGTCTGTATGTATTTAAAAGAAATGTACCAAAAGGTGATACATTATGATAAAATCAAAACATTGTTTACCATTCATAATTTACAATATCAAGGAAATTTTGACAGAAGCACCATGGAGCTTTTGGATGTTCCGAATGACTGCTATGGAAACGGCAATGTGGAATTTTACGGAAATGTCAGCTATATGAAAATGGGCTTGATTTATGCAGACAGAATCAGCACTGTAAGCACCACCTATGCGAAGGAAATTCAAACATGGCAGTATGGCTATGGTATGGATGGGATACTGAAAAGTCGCAGCAATGTATTAAGCGGCATTCTCAATGGTGTGGACTATACAGCCAATAATCCTCAAACAGACAGCCGAATTCCTTATCCTTATGATATAGAGAATATGGAGGGGAAAAGAAAAAATAAGCAGGCTTTACAGGAAAGACTAAGGCTGGAGCCAAGGGATGTACCGATTATTGGCATGATTACCCGCTTGGCAGACCAAAAAGGTTTGGATTTATTGGCAGGGGTATTTCATGCAATGATGCAAAGGGATGTGCAATTTGTATTACTGGGAACAGGGGAAAGCCGTTTTGAGGGATTTTTCCGCAATATGCAGGAGCAATACAAAGGCAGAGTCAGTTCGAATATTTTCTTTGATGAAGGGTTGGCTCAGTTGATTTATGCAGGCTCTGACCTGTTTCTGATGCCATCTTTATTTGAACCCTGCGGCTTGGGGCAGATGTTTAGTCTACGTTACGGCACAGTTCCTGTGGTGCGGAAAACAGGAGGTTTGGCTGACACCATTTCCCGCTATAATCCAGATACAAAAAAAGGAAATGGTTTCCTTTTTGAAACATATGACGGAAACGGCTTGCTTTGGGCTTTGGATGAGGCCTTACAGGTTTATTCTATGGGGTCTGCGGAATGGGGCTGTGTGGTGAGAAATGCCATGGAAAGCGATTATTCTTGGGAAAATTCTGCACTTTCCTATATCAATCTTTATGAAACCCTACGCAGCGTATCCATAAAGTGATTTCTGCATATTTCCATAGAAATTTTTTCGCCGTTACCCTACAATGAGGATAAAGGGCTGAAAGGATTCTGATTTTGCAATGCCAAGACAGGTTCTTATCAAGATTGTGAGAAGAATCATATATTTTGGAGAATATATAATCAGGTGGGAAAAATTTCCTGCCTGTTTTTTTATGAAAAGATTTTTTTCATGGGAAAAATGGAAAAAGAGAAAATTTTGTACAGCGGTTGTATTTGCAAAAGAAAAAAGGTTGTAGTATCATGAAATGACAAAACATGAAAAGAATGTAAATTATGAGGAAACAGAGCAGAGAAAAGAGCCGGAAGGAGAAATATAGATGAGTAAGCAGTCCCCTCACAGACTATCAAAAGCAGCAAAGATATTTTTGACAATATTCCTGATGGTTTTTATTGTAGCAGCATTGGTCTATCTGGATACTTTTCACGGCGATGCTCAAATTAAGAAGTATTTTATGGAAATGTCTGTTGAAAATACAGAATCATCTCCTAAACAAAGTGGACTTGTGGAAAGCATCCCTTTGGATACGGGGAGTCAGGCTTCTTTTGCTGTCAATGGGGAAGCATACCTGCTCTGCACCAAGGACGGCGTGAAATATTTTCATACGACAGGCGACCAGAGATGGAGTGATACCTTTACGATGACAACACCACAGCTGATACAGGAAGGTGCCTTTATGGCTGTGGGGGATATGAGCGGAAAGGATATACGGGTGTATAATGAAAATGGTCTTTGCTATCAGGTACAGCTGGAGGGAACGCCGATACAGTTTGCGTTAAATGAAAATGGGTATCTTTCTGTTATAGAAAAACAGAGCAATGCCTCAAGGATTCATATTTACAATAAATCCGGCAAGCTTTTGAAAGCAAGAGTGGAGGAAAGTCGAGGGATCTATCCCGTTTCCAGTGATATTTCTGACGATAACAAATCCTTTGTCATCAGTTATGTGGATACAACGGATGTACGGCTCATGGGGCATATTTTATTTTTCTACATCAATCCCAAGGACAGTGCAGATTATACAGACAGTATGTATGCTTCTACAGATATTCCGGATGAGATATTGGGAACGGTAAGCTATGGAGAAAATGGATTGCGAGTTGTTTCAGACAGAGGTTTGTACGGTTTGCAAAATAACGGCATTAAAAAATGGAGATACCCTTTTTCCAATATGGTGGACTATATTTCATTCCAGAGCAAAGACCGTGTTACAGTGGCATATGGAGAAAAAACAGCAGGAGAAAACAGCCGCTCTGTGGGAACCATAAGTTGTATTGACAATTCCGGAAAGGAAAAATCATCCTATGAAACAGGCGGGAAAGTCACCTATCTTAGTGCATGGAAGGACGGCGTGATTGCCGGAAACGAAAAAAATTATACAGGAATACGCTATACAGGAAAGGAATCATGGAAATATCATGCCACAAAAGATACACAAGAGTTGATTCCGATGGAAAGATTCACAAAAGTTCTTGTGGTGGTGCAGGATTGTGCCATGATATTGGATATGACAAAGCACACAAGCGGTGCAGACATGATGCATCGAAGCGAAGGAGAAAAATGGAGAAAGGAAAAGGCTGCGAAGTATCAGACAGACAAGACAGAAAAAGACAAGAGTTTGAAAAAAGAGGAGAATCCCGCAGTAAAACCGAAGAAAGAGGAAGCTCTGCAAGACAAAAAAGAGGAGAATGCTTCTGAAAAAACGGAAAAAACAGAGGGTTTTGCAGATTGGGAAAAACGAAAAAATGCAGAAAATAGCAGTAAACAAAAGGAAGTTATAAAAGAAAAGAACGAGATAAAAGAAACAAAAGAGGATGTGCAGTAAAATGCTAAAGAGAAGGCGAAGGGATGCAACGGGCGTGCTTTTACACAGACTATAGAAAAACCGATTATTTTAGTTTGCGGGAATGCAGAAAGGCATGGAAAGGGAGGGCTTCCCTCAATTTTGACAATGGGGCTTTCCGAATGGAATCCTCAGAGGGGCATTGTATTTTTATTGAGGAAAACAGAACAGCATGGCGAAGACAACGCAGCTTTTTAAAGGGCAGCTTTCCAGATTCAAGGGGTTTTCATGTATGGGAATACCATCTGTTTATACTTTTGTCTATGCAAAAAAGGCTTGCATCGAAGAAGTTTTGTTGAGTCTGCTGATTTTATGGAGGGTTTGAATCACTTGATGACATACCAGCGGATAGACATTCTTTTGCTTTTATGAGGATGAAAAGGATAAATCAAAGACAAGGCGGTGTATAGGAAAATGGAATTTCTTCCTTATATTTTGGATGCGGTGGTTGTGATATTTTTATGTGTGACAGCCATCAGGGCTTATGGCAAAGGGCTGCTTGCAACGGTTTTACATTTTTTGCCTATGGTGGCAGCCATTGTTGCTACACGTTTTTTGACACCGTTTGTGGGGAAATTTTTACGCAGGACACCATTTTTTGGAATGCTTTCAGATGGAATTTCAAATGGAATACATTTGGAGCGGGTGGTAGGGGCTGCAGCATTGGAGTCTCAAACAGATTTGATTCGAAATATGTATTTGCCAGAGTTTTTAAAGGACAGTCTTTTGGAAAATAACAATCCTGTTGTATATCGGCTTTTGCAAGCAGAAGGAATACAGGCATATATTTCTGGTTTTTTGGCAAATATTTGTCTTAATATCATCAGTGTGCTTTTTGTGTTTGCGGCAGCATATTTTGCGGCACGGTTTTTTTTGAATGCACTGAATCTGATGAGCAAGTTGCCGGGACTTAACTTTTTTAACAGAAGCTGTGGACTTTTGGTAGGTGTCCTCAAGGGGCTTTGTGTGATTTGGCTCTTTGGCTTTGTGCTAACCTTTTTTCAGTGCAGTGTGGGAATGTACCCTTTTTTTGACGCATTATCTCAAACATATGTGGCATCGAAATTATACGAAAACAATGTTTTGCTGTATTTTATACTAACAATTTTCGCTTGAAATTTGGGGGAATTGGCAAGGAAGAAAAAAGATTTCAAAAAAGTATAAAAAAGATATTGACAGAATATATTTCCTGTGGTAGTATATCTGAGCGGTCGAAAAACAGACCGAAATAAAAAGAATGCACCTTGAAAACTGAATACAAGAAAAGAGTCAATAAATCGAGAAATTTTAGTAGATAAAAAATGTAGTAAAGAAACATCATTTTATTATCGCTACAAAATAGATCATTCCAAGAACAAAGCTATTGTTTTTAGAACCGACATAAACGAGAGTTTATGTACGAAAAGGTCAAGCAAGAAAGAGCATAGGGCGAATGCCTTGGCACTGGGAGCCGATGAAAGACGTGGTAAGCTGCGAAAAGCTTCGGGGAGGCGCAAACAGCCATCGAACCGGAGATTTCTGAATGGGGAAACCTGCTTGAGAGAACCTCAAGTATCTGTACGTGAATCCATAGCGTGCAGAGGGGAACGTTGTGAACTGAAACATCTAAGTAGCAATAGGAGGAGAAAGAAAAATCGATTTCCTGAGTAGCGGCGAGCGAAAGGGAAAGAGGCCAAACCGAAGGACCTGGTTCTTCGGGGTTGCGGACTGCATTTAGCATTGCAGGAGGGTAGTCGAACTGTTTTGGGAAAGCAGACCAAAGACGGTGAAAGTCCGGTAGACGAAACCTAATTGCAGCGAGCAGTATCCAGAGTACCACGGGACACGAGAAACCCTGTGGGAAGCCGGGGGGACCACCCCCCAAGCCTAAATATTCCTTGATGACCGATAGTGAATAAGTACTGTGAAGGAAAGGTGAAAAGAACCCCGGGAGGGGAGTGAAAAAGAACCTGAAACCTTATGCTTACAAACAGTCAGAGGACGAAAGTCTGATGGCGTACTTTTTGTAGAACGGTCCGGCGAGTTACTAATGCAAGCGAGGTTAAGATGTGAGAAGCATCGGAGCCGAAGGGAAACCAAGTCTGAATAGGGCGTCTAGTTTGTATTAGTAGACCCGAAACCGGGTGACCTATCCATGTCCAGGTTGAAGGAGCCGTAAAAGGCTTTGGAGGACCGAACACACATCTGTTGAAAAAGGTGGTGATGAGGTGTGGATAGCGGAGAAATTCCAATCGAACTCGGAGATAGCTGGTTCTCCTCGAAATAGCTTTAGGGCTAGCCTCGAGAGGAGTCTAACGGAGGTAAAGCACTGAACTGACGCGGGGCCCAAAAAGGTTACCAACTCATATCAAACTAAGAATGCCGTCAAGATACCCTCGGGAGTCAGTCTGCGTGAGATAAGTCGCGTGGACAAAAGGGAAAGAGCCCAGACCGACAGCTAAGGTCCCAAAGTACGTGTTAAGTGGAAAAGGATGTGGGATTTCATAGACAACTAGGATGTTGGCTTAGAAGCAGCCATACATTTAAAGAGTGCGTAACAGCTCACTAGTCGAGAAAACCTGCGCCGAAAATTTAACGGGGCTAAAACACGACACCGAAGCTACGGCTTGATAGCGAATGTTATCAGGGGTAGAGGAGCATCCTGCAAGGAGGAAGCCAAAGTGAGAGCGATGGTGGACGAAACAGGAGAGAGAATGCCGGAATGAGTAGCGAGATAGAAGTAAGAAACTTCTAGGCCGAATATCTAAGGATTCCTGGGTAAAGCTAATCTTCCCAGGGTTAGTCGGGGCCTAAGGCGAGGACGAAAGTCGTAGTCGATGGATAACAGGTTGATATTCCTGTACTACGTATAATCAGAACTGTGGGGACGCAGGAGGATAGGAAAACCGGGGAAAGGAAAAACCCGGTCAAGTACAAAGGTGTGAGAGATAGGCAAATCCGTCTTTTGTAACTGAAGTACGATGAGGACTGAAAAAAAGTAAGGAAGTTTCCGAATCCACACTGCCGAGAAAAGCCGCTATTGCGTTATACGTACCCGTACCGTAAACCGACACAGGTAGATGAGGAGAAAATCCACAGGCCGACGGGAGAAGTGTTGTTAAGGAACTCGGCAAAATGACCCCGTAACTTAGGGATAAGGGGAGCCTATGAGAGTAGGCCACAGAGAAGAGGCTCAAGCGACTGTTTAGCAAAAACACAGGTATCTGCGAAACCGAAAGGTGAAGTATAGGTGCTGACACCTGCCCGGTGCTGGAAGGTCAAAAGGAGAGGTTAGGAGCAATCCGAAGCTTTGAATTCAAGCCCCAGTAAACGGCGGCCGTAACTATAACGGTCCTAAGGTAGCGAAATTCCTTGTCAGGTAAGTTCTGACCCGCACGAAAGGTGTAACGATTTGAGCACTGTCTCAACAACACGCCCGGTGAAATTGAAGAACCAGTGAAGATACTGGTTACCCGCAACAGGACGGAAAGACCCCATGGAGCTTTACTGCAGCCTGATACTGGGATTCGATGATATATGTACAGGATAGGAGGGAGACTGAGAGACCAGGACGCCAGTTTTGGAGGAGTCACCGGTGGGATACCTCTCTTATATCATTGGATTTCTAACCAGTACCCGTAATCCGGGTATGGGACAATGTCAGGCGGGCAGTTTGACTGGGGCGGTCGCCTCCTAAAAGGTAACGGAGGCGCTCGAAGGTCACCTCAGAATGATTGGAAACCATTCAAAGAGTGTAAAGGCAAAAGGTGGCTTGACTGCGACACCGACGGGTGGAGCAGGTACGAAAGTAGGACTTAGTGATC
>SAMEA104404100__coassemble_749_pt1 | contig 33552 bp, 33 predicted proteins | sample SAMEA104404100__metabat2_low_PE_071 | metagenome-assembled genome bin SAMEA104404100 (sample SAMEA104404100) | Balaenoptera acutorostrata
TTTCTTTGCCGCATACATCCCACTGACACCGCCGCCAATGACAAGAACTTCCTTCTTGGTTGCAATTTTTCTGCGTTGATTTTCCATATATTCCCTTCCCGCTTCGGGGCAAAATGCACAGTGCAGTTCTTTCCCCTTCAGCACGTCCATAATACAGCCATTACAACACTGACAGGGGTTGTATATCCTATCCTCTCTGATTTTTTCCACAAAACCACTATCTGCCAGAAACGCTCTTGCAGAGCCAACAAAATCACAATATCCTGTTTCCAAAAAATGCTCTGCTGTTTCCTTATCCTGTATCCGGTTGCAGGCAATGACCGGCAAAGAAATATATTTTTTCACTGCTCCTGCAAGGGGAGCATAGGCACCTTTTGATACATGATAGGAAATCTGTTCCACAGGAGATTCATGCCAACCTCCTGTGACAGTCACAGCATCTATAGTGCCTGCCGCCTCTGCCTTTCTGCAAAAATTGATGGTATCCACCAGCTCATAGCCACCCTCCATCATTTGTGCTGCAGAAACCTTTACCAAAATAGGATACTCGCCCACAGCCTCTCTGACCGTCTGCAATACTTCCAAAGGAAATAGCATTCCCTTTTCCTTTTCATAACCATATTCATCTTTTCTTAAATTCGTGATAGGAGATAAAAAAGAGGACAGCAAATAGCCTGCCGATACGCTGACCTCCACTGCATCCACATCATATTCTTTACAAAATTTTGCTGCTTTTCCAAAATCTACCTTTGTTTGTTGCAAATCCTCTTTTGTCATTGCCTTTGGCTCTGCCCGGAAAATGGAAGATGCTACAGCAGAAGGTGCAACCAAAGGCTTTTCTCCATGGTTCTTCTCATCTTCATTTCTGCCACAATGAAAAAGCTGTACAATAAGTTTGCATCCATACGCATGGACACGGTCTGCCAAAGCTTTCAGACTTTCTCCGTCCAGTGTGTCTGCATGATACATTCCTTTTAAACTGCCGGCATCATTCACAGCCAACACCATGGTCACAGCTGCTGCTCCACCCTTGGCACGCTCCTCATAAAAAGCAAATTCCCTTTCGGAAAGTGCGTTGTCCACTGCAAAGCCTGTGTGCATGGCAAGCATAATCCACCTGTTTTTCAATTCCATTTCTCTGATTTTATATGATGAAAACTGCATTGATATTCCTCCGTTCTTTTTTGCTCCAGCATATCACATTTCTCTTTTTTCTAACATCTCTCTGTAAGAAAAAACACGACAAGACCAAATGGCTTGCCGTGTTTCTATTCCTGAAAAGCAGTAGAATCAAACCGAAATGGCTTCGTCCTGCTTCCGTTTTTCTTCCATGGCTTTCTTCAAAACCATATCTTTTACCTTCATCATTCTGGTTGTGCCGGCTCTTTCGTTTTCTTCCAACTTCATCGCAATAAATTTAATGGTTTCCTGATAATTGGGAATCATGACATTTTCCAATGCGTTTACACGACGGCGGGTACGCTCAATTTCCTGTGCAAGAAGCTGTGCTGTTTTTTCGCTTTCTGCCAGCCGAAGCAAAGGCTCCATGGCATCAGAAAAGGAATTCATGGCACTGTCCAATTCACCGGAAGTAAATGCTGTACCATAGGGATAGATGTCACCACCGCCCTCTGCCTTTTTAAAATCAAAGACAGGAACATTTACACTCATAATATTCCGTTTTGCTACATGAACGGATACAGACTGCTGTGGAATCATCAAAGCCTCTGAAAGACTACTTTCACTCATAACAGCTCTGGCAATAATAAAATCCTGATATGCAGACTCCAATGCAGCTTCTGCTTGTTCCCGAAGGCGTTTGTTTTCTTTCACAATTTCCAAAAACTGTTTCATCAGTTCATCCAGTTTATCTTTTAACAGTTTATGCCCTCTGCTTGCGGTCTTGAGCTGACGTTTGAGCCGTGTCATTTCCATTCGGGTAGGATTGACATTTAACTTAGCCACGTTGCATCACTCCTCGTCCGGCAGATATTTTTCAAGATATTCGTCACGAATACGCTTCAGTTCGCTCTTTGGAAGCATACGAAGCAGCTTCCAGCCTGTTTCCAGCGTTTCCTCAATGGTTCTGTCTGTGCGGAAGCCCTGAGAAACATACTGCTTTTCAAACTCATCGGCAAATTTTGCATACATCAGGTCAACATCTGACAAAGCACTTTCACCAAGAATCGCCATCAGCTCTTTTGTATCCTTACCACGAGAATAGCCTGCAAACAACTGGTTCATGGTATCTGCATGGTCTTCTCTTGTTTTGCCTTTCCCAATCCCTTTATCCTTCAGACGGGACAAAGAGGGCAGTACGTCGATAGGAGGCTGAATCCCTTTTTTGTAAAGGTCACGGCTCAGAATAATCTGTCCTTCTGTAATATATCCTGTCAAGTCAGGAATCGGATGTGTTTTATCATCTTCCGGCATGGTTAAAATGGGAATCATGGTAATAGAGCCGGGTTTTCCTTTGATACGACCTGCACGTTCATACATGGTTGCAAGGTCAGTATACAGATAACCGGGATACCCACGCCGTCCAGGTACTTCCTTCTTTGCAGCGGAAACTTCACGAAGTGCTTCTGCATAGTTTGTAATATCTGTCAGAATAACCAAAACGTGCATTCCCTGCTCAAAAGCCAGATATTCTGCTGCCGTAAGTGCCATACGGGGTGTGGATACACGCTCTACAGCAGGGTCATTTGCAAGGTTTACAAAGACAACGGAACGGTCAATAGCACCGGTCTGCTTAAAGTCATTGATAAAGAACTCTGCATCTTCAAAGGTGATACCAATGGCTGCAAATACAACGGCAAATTTGGAATCTGTTCCTCTTACCTTTGCCTGTCTTGCAATCTGTACGGCAAGGTTTGCATGAGGCAGACCTGCACCGGAGAAAATGGGCAGCTTCTGTCCACGAACCAGTGTATTCAGTCCATCAATGGCAGATACACCTGTCTGGATAAATTCCGCAGGATATTCACGAGCCGCAGGGTTCAGGGGTGCACCATTAATGTCCATACGTTTTTCAGGGATAATTTCGGGACCACCATCAATGGGTTTTCCCATACCACTAAATACACGCCCCAAAATATCGGGAGAAACACCAAAATCCAAGCTCTTGCCTAAAAAACGCACCTTGCTTTCCGCAAGGTTGATACCTGTAGAGCTTTCAAAAAGCTGCACCAGTGCAGTATCACCGTTTACTTCCAGAACCTTGCATCTTCTGACTTCCCCGTTTGAAAGTTCAATTTCTCCCAACTCGTCATACTTTACACCTTCTACGCCGGATATCAGCATCAGGGGTCCTGCGACTTCCTGAATGGAACGATATTCCTTTATCATAATTCGTCAGCCCCCTTTTTAATCAATTCCTGTACTTCTTTTTTAATATCTGCTTCAATTTCATCGTAACTCTTGTCTACGTTATCTTCTTCTACATATTTTGCACGTCCGATTCTTTCTACAACATCCATTTTAGAAATCTTCTGAATAGGTACACCCTGTTTAATGGCTTCGCCCGATTCGCTATAGAATGTCAAAATCAGCTTCATCATGCGATACTGCTTATGAAGGGAAGTATACGTATCCACTTCATGGAAGGAATTCTGGTGCAGGAAGTCTTCACGAATAGAGCGTGCTGTTTCCAGAATCAATCTATCACTATGGGACAAAGAATCCACACCAACCAGCTGTACAATTTCCTGCAGTTCCGCTTCTGTCTGCAACAGACGCATTGCCTCAATACGCTGTTCAGAGAAGTTGACATCCACATTCTTATCTGCCCATACGTCAACCTTGTCCTGATACAAGGAGTAGCTTGTAAGCCAGTTGATAGCTGGGAAGTGACGTTTGTAGGCAAGAGATGCGTCCAAACCCCAGAATACCTTTACAATACGCAGGGTTGCCTGCGATACAGGCTCGGATGTATCACCACCCGGAGGAGATACAGCACCAATGGCCGTCAAGGTACCGATTCTTTCCTCGGAGCCAAGACAAATAACACGTCCCGCTCTTTCGTAGAACTGTGCAAGACGAGAACCCAGATAAGCAGGATAGCCTTCTTCACCGGGCATTTCTTCCAGACGACCGGACATTTCACGAAGTGCCTCTGCCCAACGGGAAGTGGAGTCTGCCATCAATGCTACGCTATAGCCCATATCACGGAAATATTCCGCAATGGTAATCCCTGTATAAATAGATGCTTCACGAGCCGCAACAGGCATATCAGAGGTATTGGCAATCAAAACGGTTCTCTGCATCAGCGATTCCCCTGTTCTGGGGTCTTTCAATTCAGGGAACTCATTCAAAACGTCTGTCATTTCATTCCCACGCTCTCCACAACCGATGTATACAACAATGTCTGCGTCTGCCCATTTTGCAAGCTGATGCTGTGTCACCGTTTTACCACTTCCAAAAGGTCCGGGGATTGCCGCAACACCGCCCTTTGTAATGGGGAAGAATGTGTCAATAACACGCTGTCCTGTTACCAGAAGGGAATCGGGTGTTTCTTTTGCCTTATATGGTCTTTCTTTCCGAACAGGCCATTTTTGCATCATGCTGACAGGAATGTCCTTGCCTTTTTCATCGGTAATGATACAAACTGTTTCTTCGATTGTAAAATTACCGATAAAAATTTCTTTGATTGTCCCTTTTATACCATAAGGAACCATAATACGGCACTCCACAACTGCTGTTTCCTGTACCTTGCCAATGACATCCCCTGCTTCCACCTCGTCACCAATCTGTTTTACAGGTTCAAATTTCCATTTCTTTTCTCTATCCAAAGAAGGTGCACTGACACCTTTATGAATATTGTCACCGCCAATTTCATACAGCTTTTCCAAAGGACGCTGAATCCCATCATAAATTGTGGAGATTAGTCCGGGGCCAAGCTCAACACTCATGGGCATCCCCGTGGAAACAACTTCTTCCCCGGGACCCAAGCCGGATGTTTCTTCATAAACCTGAATAGATGCCTTGTCCCCGTGCATTTCGATAATTTCACCAATCAGATGATTATCGGATACACGCACAACGTCGAACATATTTGCATCTCTCATGTTCTCCGCAATAACCAACGGACCTGACACCTTTACTATCGTGCCTGCTTTCATATATTCATTCACCTACAATCTTTATTCTCCAAACAATATATCCGCACCGATGGCACGTTTTGCCGATTCTCTTACTTCATTCATGCCCAGTCCCATGCTGCCGCCGATACCGGGTATAACGATAATTGCCGGCAATTCTAAATCTTTATATTTTGCGATACTTTCTCCTGCTTGCAGACTAGCTGCTTCTGTAATATAGATAATCGCATACTCATTTTCCACCAAGCGATGAATCAGCTTTTTGATTTCCTCTGGTGTATAAGCAGGAAAAATATCAATTCCAAGGGCAAGGAAGCCCATAACACTGTCCTTGTCGCCGATAATCCCAACCTTAGACATATACTTCCCTCACCCTCTCTTTGATAATGTCTGCATCAATATTGTGCAGTTTACAGGTCAGAATAATTCTGACACATTTCGCTTCGGTTTCCTTTGCCAAAATATAAGCTACAACAGGCTCTGGTGTCAGGGTTTTATACTTTGCTGTTTTGATATATTCCATCAAATAATCATCACAAGCCTTCTCAAAAATCGTAAAGCCCTGTTCCATATACTGTTCACATAAACTACCATAGGCTGTATCTTTCAGCACGGGCAAAAGACTTTCATCCCGAAAGGCCTTGCTGAAAATATCCAATCGAATGGTGCCGCCCTCTACAAAAGCATCTTCAAAGGCCTGAAATGGACGACGCATTTTTTGAATCCGCAAAGCTGTTTTTAGGTTTGTAATATCCGCCAGCATAGAAACGTATTTTTTTACAAACGCATTTTGCATTTCCGATGCTCTTGCCGCCATAGCTGCAAAGCACGCTTTATCCAGAACAGTATCAATATACTGCCCATTCTTTGTCTTTGCATAGAGGCTGATGGCTTCTTCTACTGCTTCGCCGTCAATGACAGGCATTTCCGCATAATTACGTTCTCTGAAATTTTTAATCAGTTCTTCTACGGGAATGGTTCCGCCTTTAACCAACAGCTTCTTGGCATTTGTCTTGCAAATTTCCTCTTTGATTAACACTTTGATATTATGATAATCATTTTTGTAGAGGAAAATATCAATAAGTGCTTCGGAAGGAATAAGCTTCGCCACAGAATTATATGTTTCTTCCATATGGCTTTCAATCATATCCTCAAACTGATGCACGTCTTGTATCTGCTTTTTGCCATAGACTGTATCTGAAAGCATCCGTACTGCCTCTTCCGGGCTTTTTGCTTCTGCCATCTGCATAAGCTTTTGCTGGCTGAGCAGTTTATTTTCCATGGAACGGACGCTTGCTACAGCGAAAGGGTAAATTTTATTTTTAGACATTTCTACCCCTCCTTAAAACAAAATTTTTGCTGCTGCCAACTGAATTTCTTCTTTGTCCACCATAATAATGGCATCAAAGGAATAGTTATACTCAATATCTCCGTTTCTTACAATAAAACCGCCATCAATCTCTCTGGTTTCCGCAGAAAGTATTAGTCCCTTTTCCTGTATGGTGCCTTCCAGTCTTTTTCTATCTCTTGCAGAAACAATGATTTCTTTGCCCTCAGATGCGTCTAGCCGACTCAGCATACCGCCAACCACTTCCACATATTCTGCATCCGGCAGATTCTCAAGCTGTGTTTTCGCTTCTGCGATAACTTCCGCAAGAATATTCTGCTTTTCTGCAAGAATTGCTTTTTTTGCTTCCATTTCTGCACCGGAAATTTCCTTAGCGTGTACTTTTCTGGCTTCCTCCTCCGCTCTTTTGCGGAAGGATTCCTTTGTTTTGTATGCCTTTTCTTCTGCCGCCTTTATGATGGCATCCGCTTCTTTTTTACCCTCTTTGAGAATAACCTGTGTTTCCTTCTCTGCTTCTTCTAAAATTTTATCAATAATGATTTTACCATCGTTCATAGGAGTAATTCCTCCTTTTCCCACATTACAGCTGGAGGCTGTTGAGCATCAGGAAAGATACCAACAGCGCCAACACTGCGTAAGTTTCTACCATTGCCGCAAACAACATACCCTTTGCCAATTCGCCAGGTCTTTTGCCTACCAGCATAACACCTGCTGCTGCCGCTTTCCCCTGTGCGATTGCAGAGCAAAGACCAACGATACCAATAGGCAGAGAGGCTGCCAAAATAGATGCACCCTGTGCAATATTCAAATCCAGCATACCGTCGCCGCCCAAAAGACCTACCTTTACCATAACGATAAATGCAATCAGCAAACCATAAATCCCCTGTGTACCGGGAAGTGCCTGCATCAGCAAGACCTGACCAAATTTGTTAGGGTCTTCGGAAACAACGCCTGCAGCCGCCTGACCTGCCACACCTACACCCAAAGCACTGCCAATACCGCCTAAAGTTGCTGCAATCGCTGCCCCGGTTAATGCCAATACCTGACCGTTTAATAAACTATCTACCATTTCTAACATCCTCCTCTATAAATTTTACATATTTTGTTTTTCTTTCAAAGGGACGGAATTCTCTGCCGCCGCCTTCATAGAACTTCCCGAAAAATTCCACATACTGCAATCTGCAGGAGTGGACAAAAGCTCCCAAGGCGTTGATTGCAATGTTAAATATTGTACCGGCAAGGAATACCACAATCAATACAATAGAACCTACAATACCACCGCCGGCAAGAGAACCCAGTGTATTGATAACCTGTGCCACAACTCCTGTGGCAAGACCCAAAGCCAAAAGTCTGGAATAGGACAATACATCGGAAAGATAATTGGTAATGCCATACAAACTGCCAAGTCCTCCCGTAATCTTGCCAAGCCCCTTTTTCTTTCTGCCGCCTGTAATCAAAATGCCCACTACACCAACAATCGCCATATATTTACCAGCTGTAGACAGTGCAGGTGCAATGCTGCCGCCAACGCCCAAAAGCACTAAACCGATAAGCAGCAAATACCACAAGCCAATATCAAAGAGTGCATCCAGCGGATGTCCGTCACGAATAAAGATGTACGCCTGTACGCCCATCCCCACAAACAAATGAATACCACCCAAAATCAGGGAGAATATCAAAAGCTTCATAGGTTCTTCCAAGGGATTAAACCAAATGGGCTTAATGACAAAATTATCTATACCAAACATAACTCTGGCTGCAACTGTAAAGAAATCTCCAAACCACCCACCGAATAATGCACCCCAGATGAATGTGGAAATCCCGCAATAGAAAAACATCTTCAGCATCCGACGCATATTTCCTTCCGGTTTAAATTTCTTAATGAGGATGGTACATCCCACAGATAAGATAATCCCATATGCCGCATCACTGAGCATAAGTCCGAAAAACAGGAAATAGAAGGGGGCAAGAATCGCTGTCGGATCCACATCGTGTCTGGAAGGCAAGCTATACATTCCCGTTATCCCCTCAAAGGCTGAAACAACCCCATTATTTTGCAGTAATACAGGAACTTCCTCGTCGGGCTCCGGCTCTGTAATGTCATAGTAGAACTCATATCTTTGCAATAATTCCTCTACACTTGCCTGACTTCTTTTAGGCAGCCATCCATCGAAATAAAATACCATTTCTGTACTCAGCATATCGCCAACAATCTTCGCTCTGTCCTTTTGCAGAACCAAACTGTCATACAGATATTCAATATCCTGCTTCATGGATGCCAGAGAAGCCAATATCCGCTCCTGTTGCCCAATGTTTTCCTCCAGATTCTTGATTTCCGTTTCACATTTCTGTATCTGCTCTGCAGATGTTCCCTTTCCATCGGAAAGTGTTACTGGTGAAAAACTAAAAGGACGCAAAGCTTCGTATACCCGCTCTTTTTCTTCTTTCAAACAAATAAACACCAAATATCTTTGCTGTTTGTCCGCACTGATTTCCAAGAGCACAGCAGAAGGGGTTTCTTCTGCCACCGCTGTCATCAGCTGTGAAATGTCCGTTTTCCCATTGACCGTTCCCAAAACAATGCAGGATGTCTGTGTTTCTGTTATTTCCAAAGGAATATCCAATGCTTCCCAAGGTCTCAATCCTGCAATCACAGTCTGCATACGGTTTATTTCCGTTTTTGCTTCGGCAATGGTCTTTGCCGCTTCCACTGCTGCATCCACGCCTTTTTCCGTAGCCGTCTTGACCGTATCAAGATAATCTACGAATTTATCGTGATTCACTTCTTCTCTGGTATGAAACAAAGGTTTTTTTGCTCCATCATATTTCCCAATAGCCTCCAGTGCTGTACCGACTCTGGCAATATCCGTTTCCTGTCTGGAAACGTCTGCACTGTTACTGGTTCTAAAAATATCCGGAACCCATTCCTCATCGTTAATCACACCCTCTTTAGAGTTGATTTCCACAACTCCCAGACGCATAAGCTCTTGGAAAAAAGGGATACGGCTACTGTTTAAGCCAATGACAGAAATCTTACGCATTTCAACAACTGCCATACGTTCCCACAACCTTTCCGATTATCGCCTGTATTGCTTCCTCTTTTTTACCTGCAGCCTGACTTCTGATTTTTGAACAGGCTTCCTCTGCATCCCTGCGGATTCCCTGCTTTGCCATCACACTGTCCTCCACCGCCTGTTCTGCCGCATTTTCAATGCTTTGCAATCCTTCCTTTCGAACATTGTCCAACAGGATGGTGCTTTGTGCATTGGCTTGGGTTTTCAGCGTCTGTGCATCAGCCACCGCCTGCTGCTTCATTTTCAACGCCTGTTCCTCTGCATCTACGATGCTTTTTAAAATTTCATAAGCCACTTTTCTCACCTCACTTGCTGCAAATTTTTTGTTGCAAATTGCATAGGCAGAATCTTGTACCAATCCAAAAACAGAAATCGTTAATTAAATAACATTATCATGTTTCAAAATAATTCTCATGTACACGCAACTGCCCAACATACTTTTATGTTTCTTTATCCATAAAAGAAATGTATTTATTGGAAAAAATTTCCATTCTATGGTATTTTAACCAATCATAATGACGAATGTCAGAAATAACTGACATCACTTACTTTAAATAATAAAGTACCTTGGAAATATTGTCAATATGCACTTACTTCTTTCTGTTTAAGGAGTTGTCAAAGGATTTTCTTATAATTGTTAAATTAAAATCGAATTAAATTAGAATAATTCTGTTTTAACAACAAAACTCTTTAAAATTCAGCTTTTTCTCATTTTGAATAGTATGCTATCTATTCGTATACAAAAAATCAGTATACATTATGACTAAATTGCTTTTTATTTTATTATCATTTGTATCTAATTTTTTCCATATTTTTTTCTGTATTTTTATGGAAAATTTCTTCCATGTTCAAAAGATATTTTTCTTTCCCCAAAAAACAACATTTCCCCCTTTTCTCAGTGTGTCAATGGAGTGATTTTTGTACGCTTTTTGTACGCTTTTTGTAGGTTTTATTGTTGTTTTTCACTGAAAAAATAACATTTTGCTATTTTTTCTTTTCTTCGGGACATATCTGAAAGCACACCTGTACAGAATTGTTTCGCAAAGCAACTCACCCTCTATCAAAAAAGGACTCTGTTTGATAAAAAAACAAAGTCCTCTAATTTACTCCTTTTCTAAACCACGAAATAAATCCCGCTTCATCCAAAAAGGCATTTTACTATTTCTAATGTCTTCTTTTGTCATCCAGAAAAAAGCTTCGTGTTCCTCGCTAAGCTGCACTTCGCCTTGTTTCCAAAAACAAATATATGTAAGAATGCAAAGATGAATCTGTCCACGGATTACATCAAATACAGAAATCGGTTCTCCTACCTCTACTTGCAAACCCGTTTCTTCAAAAACTTCCCGCAGAAGCCCCACCTCTGTTCGTTCCGAAAAATGCAGACCACCACCAGGCAAATCCCATTTTTGGTGTCGGTTCATATAGCTGCTTTCCATCTCCTTTTTCGAGCGGTGCAGCACCAAGGCTCTATCCTCTCTTACAATAACACCCTTCACCGCAATGGCAAACTCCCGCTTCACAGATTCACCTCCTCTCTACTTTAATATATCAATATGTTTGTTTCATTTTGCACTTTCAAGAAGCTCTTTCAATTCTTCTTCTGTAAAAGCGTATTCCTTTCCACAAAAATGACAGTGAAGATTTGCTTTTTTGTCCTCACGAATGATTTTTTCCAGTTCTTCTTTTCCAATACTGATAAGTGCTTTTTCTACCCGTTCTTTGCTGCAATTACAAACAAACTCTGTCGGCACTTTATCCAGTATCTTTAAATCCATATCCCCAAGAATCATGGTCAAAATGTCCTCTGGTGTTTTGCCCATATCCAAAAGGTCTGTTACATAAGGAATCCTGTTGAGCTTTTCCTCCAGTGTGGAAATCATTTCCTCTGTAGCATCTGGCAAAAGCTGAATAATGAAACCGCCTGCCTGCCGAATGGAAGTATCTGTTTCAACCAACACCCCAAGACCTACAGAAGAAGGTGTCTGCTCGGACTGGGCAAAATAGTATGTCAAATCTTCGGCAATTTCCCCGCTTACCAGCTGGATGCGTCCTGCATAGGGTTCTTTCATGCCAATATCCCGAATTACGCTCATATATCCATCCCCAATGGCACCACTTACATCCAGTTTGCCAGGATATTTGCAAGGAATATCTACATTGGGATTGAATACATATCCTTTTACACGACATTGTGCATCCCCCGATACAACGATGCCTTTTAAAGGTCCCAATCCCCGAATCTGTAATGTCACCAAATCCTTTTCTCCCTTTAACATACCGCCCATCATAGCAGCTGCTGTCAACATCCTGCCCAGTGCCGCAGATGCTACAGGAGATGTGTGGTGAAGTTCTCTTGCTTTCTGCACCAAATTTCTTGTTGTTGCAGCAAAAGCACGAATACTGCCATTACCTGCTGTCGCACGAATCACATAATCTTCCATATTTTTTAATCCTCCGTATTCTTTTTTATCGGTCTTGCCACAACACAGATACGCTCACTTTCCTCTCTTGCCGGTACAAATGTATAATCCTCATACACCGCTGTCACTGCAAAACCATTTTCTTTCAGTGCCTGCTCCACTTCTTCCCATAAAAACGCACGCTCATAATGAAATTCCTCTGTTCGCACATAGCTGCCGTCAGAACGGCGTAAAAAGAAGTTCACATCATATTCATTGATTCTTTCTTCTTCATTATAATTATTTTCCCAGATGTATGCCGCAGACTCTGCTGTTGCGGCAAAAGTGTTCTGTCCTAAAATATGTGAAAATTTAAAAGCTGTATTTAAGTCGAAAAAAAGCAGTCCATCCTCTTTTAACGCTTCTCTGAAGCATCCAAAAGCCGCTGAAAGCTCTCCGTCCTCCACGAGATAGTTTAAGCTATCACAAAGACATAAGATGCAATCTGCCTTTTTCGGTAAATACATCTCCGTCATATCCTGCTCAGACAAAAAGACCGTAAAGCCTTCTTTCCGAAGCTTCCTTTCTGCCTGACAAAGCATATCAAAAGATAAATCCACCCCCATAACATCATATCCGTCTTTTGCAAGGGGCAAAAGTAAATTCCCCGTGCCGCATCCCACGTCACAAATGCTTTTGGGTCGGATTCCTTCCTTTTGCCATACCTCCTTTACAAAAGACAGCCATACATCATAGGGTACTTCATTCATAAAGATGTCATATACTGATGCAAATTCCCTATATTGCTCCATGATTTCCTCCTGTACCTTTTTTCTCCATAATTTTTAGGGTATATCCGAAAACTCGCTTGTGCAGGGTTTTTCATAGAGCAGGTCGCACAAGGTATAAAAACACAGCTGTACAGGAAAATGTACAGCAAGCATTTTAGCCACAGCGTCATACAGATATATGGAAAAAGACAATCAATGGGTTTTTCGGATACGCCATAATTATATCGGTATCAGAAGGCAAATGCAAGGCTTTCCCGCTTATTTTTCCTCCTTTTTCTCCCCCTTTATTTTTCTTCCATCTCTTTTTCTTTTTCCCATGATACCGCCTATTCTGCCACTTTCTCCTGAGGTCAGCCCCTTCCAGCCAACCGCCTCTATTTTATCCAAAAGCCCAAGCTCCTCTGCAATTTCATATTTCATTTTTCTATCTGCTTTCTGCTCCGATGTCAGTTCCTTTTTTTCTTTCATCTCTCCCAGCTCCTTTCCCCTTCAGTATACCCAAACCTCCTGTTTTTTCTCCTTTTCCATATAAAATTCAAAAAGAGGAAAAATTTCGGAAAATACTGCGAAAACCGTTTGACAGAATCCATTTCTTTTGTTAGACTAAAGCATAAGTAAATATTATATTATATTTTATTATTTAAGTAGAGGTGCATCTTTCATCAGTAACCGAGCGAATATCATAAGGGATAAAGGAAGCTCGGCAAAAGGGAAAAATGCCGAAGAAGAAATTGGCCTTATCTTTTTTCTTCTGGTCATAAGGTTAATAGCCGTATGACTGTCATTGGACATTGCATCCAATGGAGCGCTACCATTCCAATCCACCATGGCAAAGGTCTATGGTTCTTTGTAGTCGGCAGCGTCCGGCTCTTTTTTGTTTCTATCAAACTACTATCATAAAATATGCTGTACAAGCGTACAACAGGAAAGAAGGTATCTGTATCATGAAAAAAGTAAATCTCGCCGTTGTTGGAGCCACCGGTATGGTTGGCAGAACTTTCTTGAAGGTTCTGGAAGAAAGAAAGCTTCCCATTGAAAACTTCTATGCAATGGCATCCAGCCGCTCTGCAGGCTCAAAATTGACCTTCTGCGGAAAAGAATACGTTGTAGAAGAATTGACAGAACATTCCTTTGATAAACCCATTGATATTGCTCTGTTCTCCGCAGGCGGCGGCACCAGCCAGAAATTTGCACCCATTGCTGCAGAGCATGGCTGTATTGTAATTGACAACAGCTCTCAATGGCGTATGGACCCCAACGTTCCTCTGGTTGTACCTGAAGTAAACCCTGAGGATATTTCTTGGCACAAAAACATCATTGCAAACCCCAACTGCTCTACCATTCAAGCAATGGTTGCCTTGAAGCCTCTGGATGAAAAATATAAAATCAAGCGTGTGGTATACTCTACATATCAGGCTGTCAGTGGTGCCGGACGTGCCGGATGGGAGGATTTGGAAAATGGTCTGAAGGGCGAAGCACCCAAGAAATTCCCTCATCCCATCGCCGGAAACTGCCTGCCCCATATTGATGTCTTCCTGGATAACGGATATACAAAAGAAGAAATGAAAATGGTAGATGAAACAAGAAAGATTCTGCACGATGCCAATATGCGTGTAACTGCAACCACAGTGCGTGTACCCGTTTTCGATTGCCACAGCGAATCTATCAATATTGAATTTGAAAAGCCTTTTGAACTGGATGATTTGCTGGAAACATTGAAAAATGCACCTGGTGTTGTTTTGCAGAATGATACAGCAAAAGAGGAATATCCTCTGGCACTGGATGTTGCAGGTCATGACGAAGTATATATTGGTCGTGTACGCCGTGACGAAAGCGTGGACAGTGGTGTAAACCTCTGGGTTGTTGCAGATAATATTAGAAAAGGTGCAGCAACCAACGCTGTACAGATTGCAGAAAAAGTTATTGAGAATATGCAATAAACAATTTATGATTTTGTAAGGAGGTTCTTTTATGGCAGTATTTACAGGAGCAGGTGTTGCTCTAGTGACACCCACATATGCAGACGGAAGCGTTAATTTTGAAAAATTAAAGGAACTTATTGAATTTCAAATTGCAAACCATACAGATGCACTGATTATTTGCGGTACAACAGGCGAAGCCTCTACCTTGACGGATGAAGTGCAGATTGAATGTGTTCGCTATGCAAAGGAAGTAGCAGGAAATCGTGTACCTGTTATTGCAGGTGCAGGCAGCAATGACACCAAGCATTGTATCGAGCTTGCAAAGGGCTGTGAAAAAGCAGGTGCCGATGCTGTTCTTCTGGTAACGCCTTACTACAACAAAGCAACTCAAAAAGGTCTGATTCTGCATTATACTGCTGTTGCAGAAAGCCTTACAATTCCCATAATCCTTTATAATGTACCAAGCCGTACCGGCTGCAACATTCTGCCTCAGACAGCCTATAAGCTGTCCAAGGTAAAAAACATTGTCGGAATCAAAGAAGCAAGTGGCAATCTTTCTCAGATTGCAGAAACTGCTGCCCTTTGCGGTCCTGATTTCGACCTTTACAGCGGCAATGATGACCAGATTGTACCAATTCTGGCATTGGGGGGCAAAGGCGTGATTTCCGTGCTTTCTAACGTCGCACCAAAGGAAACCCATGATATGGTTGCAAAATTCATGGCTGGTGATACAAAAGGTGCAGCAGAGCTTCAGCTGGGTGCCATTGAACTCATTAAAGCATTGTTCTGTGAAGTTAATCCCATCCCTGTAAAAGCAGCTTTAAACCTCATGGGATACGAAGTAGGCTCTTGCCGTATGCCTTTATGTGATATGGAAGAAAAAAATCTGGAAGCTTTAAGAGCTGCTATGAAAAACTATGGCTTATTGAAATAATTTTAGAATGAAAAAAGCCCGTTTCCCCAGCTTGATGGAGGCATACGGGCTTTTTCTCCATTCATTTTCACAAGAAAAAAGGAGGATTTTTATGACAAATATTATCATGCACGGCTGCGGAGGCAAAATGGGCCGTGTCATTGCCGAACTTGTAAAACAGGATACAGACTGCCGTATTGTGGCAGGCATTGACCCCACCGTGCCTATTCTTGATTTTCCTGTATTTGCATCCCCTGCAGAATGTAATGTCCATGCAGATGTCATCATTGACTTTTCCACAGCAACTGCTGTACCTGCTCTTTTGGATTATGCCAAAGAAAAAAATATCCCTGTTGTGGTATGTACCACTGCTTTGGCAGATGAAACAACAGAAAAACTGAAAGAAACAGCAAAAAGTGTTGCAGTGCTAAAATCTGCCAATATGTCTATCGGCATCAACCTTCTTTTGGATTTGGTGCAACGTGCTGCAAATATCCTCTATGATGCAAATTTTGATATAGAGGTCATCGAAAAGCACCATAATCAGAAAATTGATGCACCTAGCGGTACTGCTATGGCACTTGCTGATGCAATCAATGAAGCTATGGATGAAAAATTCCATTATGTCTATGACCGTTCCCAAAAAAGGGAAAAAAGAGAGCGGACAGAAATCGGCATCCATGCCATCCGTGGCGGCAATATCGTAGGAGAGCATGATGTACTTTTTGCAGGCAGAGATGAAGTCATTACCCTCAGCCACCACGCATCCAGCAGAGAGGTCTTTGCAGTCGGTGCCTTAAAGGCTGCAAAATTCCTTGCTGAAAAGCCTGCCGGTCTATACTCCATGAAGGATGTTCTTGCGTAAAATATACCTAAGAAGGGGCTTTTTATATAGCCCCTTCCAGCTCCTTCTTTTAGGCTGCATATAAAAAATGGATGCAGAAACCGCACCCATTCATTTTTAAAAATCTATATTTTGCTTTTCAGGGACAATTTGATAAATTGCATCCACCTTCGGAATGATTTCCTCAGGAAGCACACTGCCTGTCAGTATCATTTCCATATTATCAGGAGTCTTATCCAAAATAGCAACCAAGTCCTCTCCTGTCAGGTAGCCTTCCTCCACGCATTCCAAAATACCATCCAGCATCAACACTTCACATTCATCTGTATCCAGAATCTTATTAACAAAATTATAGGCGTTACGGATTTCTACAGCAATATCTTTTTTCACTTCCTCTGTAATTTCCTCTCCGTTTCGATTTTTTTCAAAATGAAAAATACGAAAATCCTGTTCCAGATTTTCCAGAAAAGCAAATTCCTTCTTGTCATGATAGTCCATAAACTGTATCATCACAACACGCTTATCATTTCCCAAAGCACGCAGACTTCTTCCCAATGCCACACACGTCTTTCCTTTTCCGGCTCCGTAATAAACGGATATATGTCCTTTATTCAAATCGTTTCAACTCCTGTTTTCGCAACAAAGGGAAAGACTCCTCTCCCATAGTATCCTTTGTGACAGGCTCCTTTTGTGTTTCTTTTGTCCCATCCAGTTCCATTTGGGAAACCGAAACTTCATAAGCAACCCGTTCTTCTATCATATCCCCTGTTCTTTTCTGATAGGTTCTGCTTTGAATCCGACCCTTCACAGAAATAAATATTCCCACAGCAGCCTCTCCCACATATCTGGCATTTCTGCCCCATACAATGCAGGGAATATAATCTGATTTATGATAGGCTCGGTTGACCGCAACTAGAATATCCGCAATTTCTCTCCCAAAAGGTGTTTTGCGGTAAATGGGTTTTTTACAAATGTATCCATTCAGAAAAATCTCATTACAAGGCACAAGTGTATCTTCTTCCGCAAAGGAAAGCTCCCTTGCAAATACTGTCAAAACCAGTCTGTTTTTCTTCCCATTAAAATGATTATAGCTGCGAAGCTGTCCTGTCACGCAAACCCTGCTTCCTTTTTGCAGCCCATGTTCCGAAAGTGCCAACAACCGCTCTGATACCATAATAGGCAATACATCTGTATAATTGCTTAAACGTTCTGATGCGAGAGAAAAGGTATAAAACCCCTCACCGTACACCCTATGGCTGTATTTTGCTTCTATTGTTACAGTTCCTGTAACCGTCACCATGTTGTTTTCCCACAAGCCGTTCATTTGCATATTCTCTCCCCTTTTTCCTGCCATTTGTTTGCACAAAACCTTTGGCATTGCTTACTCTCTCAAAACAGTGTATTCCAAAATTGCATATTTAGAAGTCTGTTTTTTAAAAAGGGGTTCTTTTTTCTTACAAACCTAATTGATACTCTATTTCTTTATCGTTGCGGAAAATAAATCCTATCTTCACACAATCAATGGCAACCACCATTGTATACTCTTTTCCTTTATAGAGCAATGGTTCTCCAGCTTTTTTCACTACCACTGCATCTGTCTTTTTTCCTTCTTCTGTCCAATAGGATAAAAAGTAAAAATCGCCATCTTCCTTTACTGTCCATTCACAGTGCAGAAGTAATTTCATAAAAAAGTCGCTGTCACAGCCAAAATATTCCACCAGCCTTTCTATAGACTGCTCATACGCCAAAATCGGTTCTTTGTTTTCCATATGTTCCTCCCTAAATCCCACAGGAAAATAGCCGTTGCAACCATTTTCTTTGCCTTGTATGATTTGACAAGGTATGTTATAAAAAAAGTTCTCCCCTTATGGTACTGATTCTTATAGGAATTGTCAATATGATACCGCTGTCTTTCCATCCAAAGTGTCAAAAACAAGAAGCATACAGACTCTCTATCTATATTTTCTATATATCCCCTTCACATAATTCCTCACAACAAAAATTTTTTATTCTTCTTCCACAATCCGCATAATAAAGCCTTCCTCCTGCTCCGCTTCTTTTTTTGCCAATCGCTTTTCTGCGAAACTTTTTAGCAGAAAGGCACTGCTCATAAGAATGCCGAGCCATGCACAGCAGATAAAAACAGACTCCCGATACCTTTTGGGCAGCTGCGTCCCTACCATAATTCCAAAAATACAGCCCTCCATGGAGAGAAGTAGATTTTTGATACAATTTTCTTCTGGTAATCCGCCGCTTCTTTTTTTCCGTTGTTCCATACAAATTCCTCCTATTCCATACACAAGTTTAGTTTTCTACTACTTCATATGTAAAATCACTATCTCCTTTTTCAAAGGTAAAGGCTTCTGCAGCCCCCTTCGTTGCCACAATTCTATGGTCTTCTGTAATAAAAATCACTTCAAAGTCCTGATTGTTCCGCCAAAAATCAAGCCCCTTTTCCTCTCCCATGACAAAAAGTGCAGTGGAAAGCCCATCGGCTCTTGTACTGTTTGGTGATAGTATAGTAACAGAAAGAAGTCCTCCTTCCGCCGGATAGCCTGTCTGCGGATTGATGATATGATGATACTGTTTGCCGTTTTCTTCAAAAAAACGTTGGTATCCACCGGATGTGACAGCAGAGCTGTCTTTTACCTCCAACATCCCCACGTACTCCTCTGTATCCAAAGGATTGCTTACAGCCACTTTCCATGAACTGCCATCAGGTTTTGTACCAATCGTCGCTACATTTCCTCCTAAAGAAATCACCGCAGAGGAAACTCCTTCTTCTCTGAAAAGTGAAATCACACGGTCTGCTGTATAACCTTTTGCAATGCCTCCCAAATCCACCGCCATACCTGCTTTTGATAAATATGCCTTTTGCCCATCCACGGACAAAGAGGCGGCATCTACAAGGGGCATCAGCTTGTTCAACACTTCCTGAGATGGTACCTGATGGACTTCTTCTGTAAATCCCCATGCTTTTACAACCGGAGCTATAGTAATGTCAAAGGCATCTTCTGTATCCTTTGTCAGTTCTTTGCCTGCAAGAAGTAACTCCGCTGTTTCTTTTGAAATAGACATACCCTCTTCTCCTGCTTTGTCATTGAGCTGTGCCACCTCACTATTTTCTTTTGTCACAGAAAACAGACCTTCCAAACGCTGTATTTCTTTTTCTGCATCCAGCAGAAATTCATCCCCTTTTTCATGATAAACAGTCATATTCATCACTGTATCCATGGCAAATATCATAGAATCATAGCGGTCTTTTTCTTCTTTTTGTGCAAGCTGCTGCTGTGCAAGCTCTCTTTGTCCTGCACAGCCGGAAAGCAGACATATACTAGCAAGCACCATTCCTATCATATACATTATACATTTTTTCATACCTTGTTTCTCCTTTTCTCAGAAAATCCTCCTATCTTATTGTACATAGCCAGCGTACCCATGTCAAACAAAGAAAAGGAATTTATAGAAAAAGCCACAGAACCACAGTTCCATGACTTTTTCCAAAAATATTCTTCTGTGCTGGTGACAGATGTTTTAAACCAAGATATACAGCATAGCAATGGCAAGCCCAATGCCAATCATCAGCAAGCTGCGGGCAAAGCCTTCCCGATATACAGTCTTGTCTGTTTCGCCGCCTGTATATGCAGAAAAATACTTATCTTCCGGCGGAATAACTTTTCCGTTATCATGATTAAAGATTACCATACGCAAAACGGAAATCATACCGTCTGTCAACGTTGCTGCCAAACGGGAGAAAAATGCTCCAATAAAAGGCAACACCTGCAGCAAAAGAGGACGGTATACCCGTTTTTCCAAATTCAGCCAAGAAGGCCAACAATCCAGATATACAGGATTTCCCTCTGCGTCCTTTTCCATAAGAAATCTGCGTACTACAACAAAATACACAACAGCTGCCACAAGAACGCAAATCACTGCACCTTTCAGATTTGCCCATACAAAATAGTGTACAGCGTGTTCCGGTGTGTGTGCCCCCATAAATGCCAAGGAAATATCTGCCAGCACATTTTGCGTCTGGTAGGGGAAAATCCCCAAAACAGGCAGAAGAATAGTTCCCACAACCAATACAGCCGCTGTAACCTTGTTCATATAGGGTGCTTTGTTCTGTACCGGATTTTTAGCAGGGTCTACAAATACTGCCACGAATATTTTTGTCATATATGCCAGCGTAAAGCCACCGGAAACGAGGAATACCCACTCTACTGTGTGCATAAACACTGTAGATGCACCCATTCCTTCCAGTATAGCGATATATTCCACCATACTTTCATGAATCAATGTTTTACTGATATATCCATTCCAAAGGGGAATCCCCCCAAGGCCCAAAAGCCCCATCAGGAAACATATCTTCAAAAGCGGTTTATCCTTCCCCCATCCACGAATCTCGTTTAAGTTAGATTTCTGCAAATTCATAAATACTACGCCTGCAATGAGGAACAGAACCAGCTTCAGCAAAGAGTGGTTCACAAGATGCAGTGCAGTACCACTTGCTGCAAGTGCATTATGCTCACCCAAAAGGCACTGCATCCCAATGGCAACGGCAATAAAGCCAATCTGGGACATGGAGGAACACGCCAGCGTTCGTTTTAAGTCCACTGAAAATACAGCAAGAATACCGCCAAGGGCCATGGTAATCGCACTCAGTATTACGAGCAGTTCTCCCCAAGGCACATCATGCAGAAATACCTTACAGCTAACTGCAATCATGCCAAAAACACCTGTTTTCGTCAAAACACAGGATAAAAGCATCGTTGCAGGGGTGGGTGCTGCAGGATATGCTTCCGGCAGCCATGTATGTAAGGGAAACAGACCTGCCTTTGCTGCAAAGCCCACCAAAATCAATACACCGGCTACATAGAAAGGTGTCTTGCTTTCTGCTTGTGCCATGTAGGCAGTCAGCTCTGTAAACTGCAATGTACCTGCCTTACTGTACAGAATGAAAAGCCCCATAAGCGTTGCAAGACCACCTATAACTGCTACAGCCAAATAGGAATGAGCTGCATACATAGCTTTTTCCCCTTCATCATGCATAACCAATACAAAGGATGTAAAGGACATAATTTCAAAGAAAATCAATGTGGTATAGAAATCTGCCGATAAAAATACTCCCATAGTTGCTCCCAATGATAGCAGCATGAAAAAATGATACCGGTTGCGATTATGGTTTTGGCAACGAGAGAAATACTCCATAGAAAACAGCGTTGTCATGAACCAGATAACCGCAGACAGAACTACCAGAAGAATACGGAAACCATCTCCTTCAAAATGGAGTCCCAATCCACAAACACCGGGCAGTGCAACCTTTGGATTCTTTCCAATCAGCAGCAGAGAGCCTGCCAATACCAGAAATGTCACCAGACATACCCAGATATCTCTCCCCTTTTTATTCTTTTTGCCGATTCCGTAGCCAATAAAAGAACCGACCATAGGGAAGAAAACCAAAAACAGTAAAATCATTTGATATGTATTCATTTTTCTTCCCTCCTTTATCCTAAATTAGAAACAATACTACCAAGCACGTCCAGCAATACACCAGGCATCAAACCGAGTATCACGGATGCTGCTGCCAAAAACACCATGGGAAATTTCATATATCCATTGGGATCTTCTACATGGTCATAATATCCCGCAGGATATGTTTTATTTCTGGGGAAATATGCCCGCACAATAATGTAGAAAATATACAGTGCTGTTAAAAGTGCGGAAAGAATCAATGCCAATATCCCCCAATATGCAATGGGATTGCCACAGTCTACCGCCGCCGTTGCCAAAGCCCATTTACTATGGAAGCCTGCAAAAGGTGGTATCCCCACAAGTCCAATGCCCGCAACAGCCATACATCCAAAGGTAACCGGCATATACTTCCCAAAGCCTTCCACCTCATAGAGATATTCCCGATGTGTCTTATATAGCAACGCACCCGCTGTAAAGAACAGGGTAATTTTGATTACTGCATGATATATCATGTGTAAAAGTGCCGCCGACAGTCCCAAAGGTGTCATAAGAGCTATACCGAAAATAATATATGACAGATTGGAAATTGTGGAATAAGCAAATCTTCTTTTGATATGGGGTGTACGCAGTGCCACCGTAGAACCAAATACAATAGTGATAGCTGCCGCAATCAAGATAACGTGCTGGGCAATGGTTCCTTTCAAAAATGAAGTGCCAAAGCTGTAATAGGTCAGCCTGATAATGGCAAATACACCGGATTTTACGACTGCCACCGCATGAAGCAGTGCAGTAACGGGTGTAGGTGCCACAGAAGCCTTCGGCAGCCAGCGATAGAATGGAAACACTGCCGCTTTTACGCCAAAGCCAAAAAATGCAAATATAAATACAAGCTGCAATGTGGTTTCATGTCCTGCCACCAATACAGGATTTAATACACCACCCGGTACAAAATCTGTCGTTGTACCATAGCAATAAATAAATACAAATCCAATAAATGCCAAGGCCGCACCAAACATCATGTAAAGAATGTACATCTTTCCAGCGTGTCTTGCCTTATTGTCCATGCAGTGCATGACAAGAGGCAGTGTAACCAATGTTAGAAATTCATAGAACAGATACATCGTCAGGAAGTTTCCCGAAAATGCAATCCCCAATACAACCCCAAAGGTCATGGTAAAGAAGGCAAAGAATTTGTCCTCTCTCCCCTCATGTGTCATATATTCAAAGGCATAAATCGTTGTCAGAACCCAAAGCACAGAAACCATGCTCCCAAACACCTTGGACATTCCATCAATATGCAATTCCAATGAAAGTCTTTCGCTAAAAGAGATAATCCGAATGGATTCTGCCGCTCCACCATGCATTGCATAAAGTGCAAAAGCAGCGTTTAATACCATAATGGTAAGAATCCATCGTTCTCGTTGTTTTCTTTCTTTAAACTTTACCGGCAACAAACAAAGTCCTGCCACAATTGGAAAGAGTACCGGCAAAATCGTAATAAATGCACCCATGTCGCTCCCTCCTTTTCTTTAGAAAATCACACTGCTAATTTGCGTAATATATGCAATCAGTCCTCCCGGCAAAATACCAAAGGCAACTGCTGCAATTGTCAAAAGAACAAGAGGAATTGTCATATAGGCATCTGCTTCTTTCTTCTTCACCTTCCCATAATCAAAATCTTTTCCCGGGAAAAATGCTTCCAGCACAATGGGAAGCAGGTATCCTGCCGTCAAAAGAGCACTCACCATCAAAATGACTACGCCAACTATGCCCAAAGCCCCAAAGGAAGGATCCAACCCTCCCTGTGCCAGATACCACTTACTGACAAATCCACTGACCGGCGGTATCCCAATAAGTGAGAGGGACGCAATGGCAAAGCACCACATGACAACGGGCATTTCCTTTCCAAGCCCTCGATATTCATTGACATAGATTTTCTCCGTTCGGAAAATCATTGCACCTGCACTAAGGAACAGAATATTTTTTGCAACTGCATGGAAAACCACCTGTAAAATTGCACCGATAAATCCTATGGGATGCAAAAGAAACAGTCCAAACAATACATAGGAAACCTGACTGACTGTAGAATATGCCAATCGCCTTTTCAAAAGCTTCTCTTTATATGCCAGCATAGAACCCATAAACACAGTCAGCATCGCCAGAATCAAAAGCGTTGTCTGTACCCATGTACCTCGAATAAAATCAACGCCCACCAAATAGAAGGTGACACGAATAATGGCAATAACACCGCCCTTTGTAATAATACCGGACAAAACTGCAGATGCCGGCGAAGGAGCCACGGGATGGGCTGTGGGCAACCATGCGTGCAAAGGAAACATCCCCGCTTTACAGCCAAAGCCAATCATCATCAAAAAATATACCAAAAGCAGTATGCCTTCATGCCCTGCTGCCAGTGCCAAATTGATTGTTCCACCCGGCAAAAAATCAATAGTATTGCAATAGGTATGGAAGAAAAAGAATCCCATCAAACCAAGACCTGCACCAAATACAGAATATCCCAGATATTTCATGCCGGCTCTTACCGCTTCCACAGTGCCACTATGGATAACCAAAGGCAATGTCAATATTGTCATATATTCATAAGATAAGTACAGTGTTACCGTGTTGGCCGAGAAACAAAGACTCATCAACGCTCCCAGCGTCATGGTATAAAACATAAAAAATCTTGCAGGCTTTTCCTCGTGCCGCATATAGGAAAAAGAAAAGACTGCTGCCAGTAGCCAAATTCCACTAATCAAGCAAGCAAAGAGCTTTGCCAGCCCATCCGCACGATATGCTAACGAAATAGTATCTGTCATCTGCCATGCTGTCAAGGAATAATCTCCTCTGACAATATAGATTACAGACAACAGCTCTATACTCATCACAACAAATACAAATAGATTGCGTTGTTTTTCCTTTTTCTGAAAACCAATACATATACCGGCAATCAGCGGAAAAAGCAACGGAAAGAGCATAATCATATCTCCGCTCATGTTTAATCACCTATCCCCTCATGTTTTTCCTTACTGTAATAAACTGATACCATTTTCAATAATGGAGATAAACGGATGATAGAAAATCCCCATTGCTATATTAATCAGAATAAACAGCACAACACAAACACTGAAAGAAGGCGAAGGCTCCACTTTTTCCATGGGTTTCCCTCCTGCTTTTACAGGTGTCCAAATGGCAATGACAGAAGGCAGGAAATACATGGCATTCAAAACCATACTGATCCCCAATACAATGAGTACCGCTGCCATTTTTCCAGGTGCATAAATAGATGCTGTTGCAAAATACAGTTTTGAAATAAAGCCCACAAACAAAGGAACCCCTACCATAGATAAAGCACCCACTGTAAAGCCAATTCCTGCAATGGGATTTCTAAGGGCTGCACCACGCAGATAATAAATCTGCTCTTTATTGCCACTATTCTCTACCATACTGCCACAGCAGAGGAACAGCATAGATTTTGTTATGGCGTGTGCCAAAATATGGAAGCAGGCCGCAACCATACCGATACGGCTGCCCATGCCGATACCCATGTAAATATAGCCAATCTGAGCCACAGAGGAATATGCCAGCATCCGCTTCATACGGGTTTCACGCATCGCATAGACAGAACCCATAATCATACCAGTCAAACCAAACACAAATAAAATATCTACAATTTTTAATTGGTGCATCACCTCTACAGAGAATACACTATAAATCAGTTTGATTCCCAAAAGAATATAACTTTTTAATACCAAGCCAGATAAGATACCGCTGGATGTGGGGATTGCTGCTTGATACGCCCCCGGCAGCATAGAATGAAAAGGGAACAATGCACTTTTCATAGCAAGACCAATAAACATAAAACCAGTTACAACCAAAAGTGGAAATGTGTACTGTCCTGTTGCTGCCAGCTCCATAATGGATTCTTTCATCTGCGGGAACAAAAGGTGTCCTGTAATGCTATACAAAATACTAATGCCAAGAAGCAGCAAACCGGAACCCAAAAGACTGATAACCAAGTAATGCGTTGTGCCTACCATAGCCTGTGCTGTACCCTTTGCCATAATCAATGCACAGGATGCAATGGTGATAATCTCGATAAATACATAGGCTGTAAAAATATCATTGGTATAAATCATGGCAAGCATACCGCCAAAAATTGCATTTAACATGATAAAATAAAAGCTTTGTTTTTCAGGTACCACATCGTGAAAAATAAAATCCTGTCCACCTGTTGTGGTCAAAAACATAACTACACTGAAGGCAACTGCCATCAGTGCCTCCAAGGGGCCTGCCCGCAGTTCATTTCCCCAAGGTGCCGGAAAATGCCCCATCATAAAGGTAAAAGATTCTCCCTTTTCTACAACAGAAATCAGCAAAATCACTGACATAACGCCCACAATCATCACCATAAAAGCGTGTATCTTTTGTGCGATTTTTCCATTTTTAATGAGTGGTGTAATAATACCGCATAACATAGCAAGAAAAATGCTAAAGAAAGGAATATTATGTACCCAATTAACTGTATGCCCCATTATTCACCCTCCCTCTCTCTGGACAATTTCATAATCTCGTCCATATTCAGTGTACCATAATGCTTATACAACCGTTGCACTAAGGCAAGGGAAAAGGCTGTTATGCTAACAGATACTACAATGCCTGTCAATACCAAGCCTGCTGGTACCGGATTGATATAGTATTGTGCATCTATAATACCATTTTTTAAAATCGGGGCAACTCTGCCAAAAATGTAGCCTTTTGCTGCCAAAAACAAATATACCGCTGTGTCCATAATATTCAATCCAATAAATTTTTTTATCAAGTTATTTTGCAGAAGCAGATTCATAAATCCAATACCAAACAGGATAACAGAGGCTGCTTCATAATAGTTAATCAATAAATGACTCATATCACATATCCCCTTTTGTAAACAGTGCATAGAACCCATACATGGTACAGGCAACAATCAATCCAACGCAGATATTCAAAGGCAGGATAAAACCTGAACTCAGAATCATACCCGGTATCCCCTTCGGAATGGGATACCCCACATGGTTTGCACCTGTAAAGAAGGAATAGCTTTTACAAGCACAGTATGTCAAAAGACACGCTACGCTGATTCGTGTAAAGGTACGGAATGTAAAAAATGTTTTCATCTTTTCATGTCCATTTGCAGCTGCGTATAAAATCAATCCCGCACCAACAATGGAGCCACCGGAAAATCCGCCTCCCGGAGAAAGGTGTCCATTTAAAATAACATAAATCCCATACAAAATGATAACAGGGGAAAGATATTTTGCCCCAACTGATAAAATGGATTTTGCATCAGAACGGTCAAATTCCTCATCTTCCGCCGTTTCTCTGTCTTCTCTTGCATCAATATTTTTCTTGTCCCGCTTTAGAAGAAGCAATACGCTGATTACTGCCATAAACAGTACATTAGATTCCCCAAAGGTATCGAAGGCTCTGTAATCCAAAATCATACCTGCTACAAAGTTGATAGCACCTGTTTCTTCTATCCCTTTTTCCAAATACCGCTCCATTACTTCATTATTGGCAGGATTTGCAGGCTCCCCAAAGGTTGGCAGCTTTGTCACTACCATCAGCATAATGACAATAAAAATAACAGAAATCAATACACATAAAAAACAATAGATTCCTCTGTTTTCTTTAATTCCCTGCAGTGTTGGCTTTTTCATCCACGGCTTTTTCTGTTGTTCTTCTCGATTGGCAATATATTCATCCGCATGAAGGAAGGCTTCCTCTCCATTCACCCATGCTTTCAGACGCTGCCAAGGTTTTTTTTGCTCATTCATATTATCCTTCTCTTGTTCCTTTCAAAGCGTGTACTTTTTTCAGCGTGAGGAAGAATAATACGCTGTCCACTCCAGCACCTACAGCTGCTTCTGTAATAGCAAGGTCAGGAGATTTCAAAAATACCCATATAATTGCCATAATGGAGCTATACCCCATAAAAATGATAACTGCCATAAATAAGTTCTTTGTTACAGAAACGCCAATGGCACTGGCGATTAAAAAAAGCACAAGCAGTATTTGTATTACCGTACTAACTGTATTCATTTTCCATGCACCCTTTCATCATAGTCTTTATTTGTCAGCATTTCTACTTTTGCAATCATATGTGATGCAATGGGGCTAGAAAGCCAGAAGAACAAAATCACCAAAACATATTTTGCTATATGGAAAAAGTCCTTTCCCAAGAATATCAAACCTAAGACAACAAGCCCCAGTCCCATGGTATCCCCCAAAGCTGCCGCGTGCATACGGTTCATCACATACTTTAGACGGTGGATTCCAAACAGTGACATCAAAAATATGAATAACCCGCTTATGATGCAGATAGCCGCAACAATTTCTTTCATCACTTCTCCCCCTTTTTCTGCTCTAATTCCATTTTTTCTTTTTCTACTTTTTCCAAGTGTAAAGCTCTCCCTCTGTGGTGCAACGTAACAACGTGACAAATGATAATCACAGCCAAAAAACTCAGCAGTGCATAAACCAACGCCACATCTACCAAAGAGGTTTCATCCAAATATGCAGACAAAATGCAGATAGTTGCCGTTGTCATGGTACCAATCATGTTGATTGCAACAATTCGGTCTGTAAATCTGGGACCTCGAAGTGCACGGATAAATGTAAGGATAATACCCACAGCCAGTATTACCATGCCGATTTCCATAATTTTATTTAAAATTTCTATCATACCTTATTCCTCCAACTTTCTAAGCTGTTTTACAAAAATCGAATTTTCTATATCCTCCGTAAAAGATACATCCAGTGCATGAATGGTATATGTATCCCCTTCCAGACCTGCTGTATAGGTACCCGGTGTCAAGGTGATGCTGTTTGCCAGTGTCACCCTTGCCGTTTCTGTTTTCAAATCCGTTTTAAATTTTACAAAAGTAGGCTTTGTTTCCAACCCCGGAGAAAGGATAATGCGAATCACTGCCAAATTGGATTTAATCACTTCCCAAACCAAAATCAACCCGTACTTTATATAAAGATGTGCTTTCTTCCATATCATCTTATTTGTTTTGGTATTGTATTCCAAATGCTTTACCATAAGCCAATACACCCAGCCACAAATAAAGATTCCAAAAATTGCAATTTCCAGCGTAACCTTCCCATTGAAAATAAACCATAATAAAAGTAATATCAGATACATTTTATCAACCTTCCTCTATGCCTTTTGCCTCTTTCGCTCTTTTTGCTATATTCATTTCCAAAATATAGGAAAAATGACTTTTAACTATTCTATTATGAGTTAATATACATAAAATGTCAAGTGATATAGTGCTATATGCCTATTATTTTCTTTACATCTTCTTTATATCTGTAGATTTCATCCGCAATTTAAACAAATTTTAAATAATTTTTATATAAAACTAGGCATATTGTATGTTTTTCTCTCATTTTAACCAATTTTTATTATATGCTTTTACAGAAAAACAATTGTCCATCTGTTTTTTAGCCTCTTTCTTTTCCCTTGTCATACAAACGTATCGGATTCCGACTATCAAAAAAACTGAGGTCTTTTCCCAAAACTACGCAATCCTCTGAAACAGCTTGCCCGAAGCTTTATAGTCAATATTTCTAAGAAATGTGGCAAAATCAGGGTTACAAAGCCATAACGAAAATTTCTCGCTGGAATATTACAATAAAATATACAAAAATCACTTTATTCACAGGTCAAAATCTATCGTACTCTCTTAGTTCTTGTTTTTTGCAAAAAAATTGTTGGTTGATTCCTATGGAAAGGTCTAGCATTTTTTGTGTACTTTTATTTATTTTATCTATTATTCTCTGAATCTTTCTTTATACAAAAAAAGACTGCTGTATAAAATACTTATACAACAGTCTTATGCTTTAAAAATTATGCAAGTTTTACGGTGTCTACCTTTTCTTCTGCAATACGTGCCTTTTTCTTCGTAGCTGCTTTATATATAGGCAAACCAATCAGTGTTAATGCAATGCTGCCAAGTGACATCAGTGTTGTAATCAATCCGGACATAAACAGCTGATTGATGATAACATATACACCACTGAGAATTGCAATGGCAGGAATTACAGGGTACAGAGGTACCTTATAAGAACGCTCTCTGTCAGGCTGTGTCTTACGCAGCTTGATTACTGCAAGGAATGTCAATGTATAGAAAATCCAGCAAGAGAATACAGCCAAGTTTGTCAACATATTGAACTGACCACTAATTGCATAAAGACAAGCAAGCACACCCAACAAAATAATAGAATTGATAGGAACCTGTGCTTTGTTCAGCTTTGCCAGTTTATCAGAAGCAGGTAGACTGCCTTCTGCTGCCAAAGAGTAAGCTACACGGGAACCAGACAGCAAGAAGCCATTTGCTGCACCAATTACGGAAATAATGATACCTACGGAAATCAATTTGCCACCTACATCACCGAAAATAGCCATTGCCACTGCGGAAGCAGGTGCAGCAATATTCATCATTTCATCTGCAGGAAGTACCCAAAGGTATGCCAAGTTAATTACAAAATATACTGCCATAATCATGGATACACCACCAACGATTGCAACAGGCAAGTCTTTCCCGGGATTTTTCATTTCCCCTGCAATCGCACCTACGTTTGTCCAACCTTCAAATGCAAAAAGTACCGCAACCATGAGCTGCCCCAATACAATGGCAGGATTCAGATTTTCCCCCAACATAGGTGTAAAGATAGGGTTTGCACCGGAGCCTTTGATAAAGCCAAATACCATGAGAAGTGCCAAAGGAATCAGCTTACAAACTGTAAAAATAACCTGTGCAGCACCGCCTACAGCAGAGCCCAAGCTATTTAAAAGAATAACAAAAATAATACCGCCGATTGCAATGGGAAGCTGCAATCCTTCGCCCACAAACAAAGATGCCTGTTCAGCAAATACAACTGCCAACGCTGCAATCATTGCAGGATAAAACAGCACGCTCTGCATCCACCCTGCCAAAAAGCCAACCTTCTTACCAAATGCTTCTTCCAAATAAGCAACCATACCACCTGTCTTGGGAATCATAATTGCAATTTCTGCAAATGTCATTGCAGCTGCGATACAGACCAGACCTGTAATGAGCCATGCAATCATACCAAAACCAGGTGCTCCACCTGTTACCGTATAAATTGCCTGTGGTTTAAAAAATACCCCGGAACCAATTACACATCCAACTACAGTAGCCATTGCGGTTGTCATCCCAAGGTTCTTTTTCAATTCCTGTTTCTTTTCCATGTTTTTTCCTCCCTTTTTCCACTCACCTTCTAAAATGTATTGCTTCCTCACACAAAAAAAGACATATGTGTAGAAAACATCTGCCACATATCCCCTGTCTCCTTTACCTGAAAGTTTTACATCTACGGTGATCCCATACAAAATGGAATTCTTTCCAGAGGTCCATCCATAAAAGATCTTTTTCCCTGAAAGATTCTCCGTACATCGGCATACTATACGGATTGCTTCATCGGTATTCTGTAAAAACAGAAACTCTCTCTTTTATCTCAACTGGACATTATTTCGGGAAATCACACCTTCTAATTTCCCTTCCATTCTTTCTGTAGACACAGTATATATCAGCTTATCCTCCTTGTCAATAAAAATAATAACTTTTTTTATTGCAAGTAAATAATATTTCATTATTTTGCCAAAAATTTTCTAAAATCTGTATACATTTTATGCGGTGTTCATATACTAAAGTATTCTATATCCGAATATATACGAAAATCTGAGCATAAAGGAGTGTCTTTATGAGTCGAAACAAGCTAATTGCAGGCACTGTAACATTAACCTTTGCCAATCTCATTACAAAATTTCTAGGATTTTATTATCGTGTTTATATGTCAGATGCCATTGGTTCGGAGGGCATGGGTCTCTACCAGCTGATTTTGCCTATTTACGCACTAACTTGGAGCATTACAGCATCTGGATTTACAACCACAGTTTCTCGCCTCACAGCTCGTGAAAACGCCAAAGGAGAAACCGGAAATATCGGGCGTATTGTGAAGCAATCCCTTTTGATGTGTTTTATCGCCAGTATATTATTATCCGTCTGTCTGATGGGTTTTTCAGACTTTATTGCATTACATATTCTCAAGGAAAGCCGTACCTTGCTTTCTCTGCGTCTTTTAGCATTTTCTATCCCATTTATGGCAGTTGGCTCCTGTCTTCGTGGATTTTTCATGGGACTGCAAAATATGACTGTTCCTGCATTATCCCAAATCATTGAACAGGTTGTACGAATTGGAAGTATTTTCCTTATTGCAGGTACATTTGTTCCAAAAGGTTTATCTTATGCCTGTTTTGCAGCCGTTTGGGGCATTGTTTTGGGCGAGGGAATCTCTTTTTTCTTTTCCCTGTGTTCCTATATCCTCTTTAAGAGAAAAAGAAATTTTACAAAAAAACCAACTACAAAGTCCTATGCCATTACCATAATGATTCTATCTATGGCATTGCCTTTATCTGCAACCCGTATTACAGCATCCTTGCTTTCTGCAGCTGAAAATATCCTCATTCCAAGACAACTGCAGTTTTTTGGATATAGTAGTGCAGACGCATTGGAACTTTATGGAGAACTGACCGGTATGGCTATGCCGTTATTGCAGCTTCCCTCTGCTTTTTTAATGGCTGCTTCTGCTTCTCTAATCCCAGAAATTTCTGAAGCCTGTGCCGTTGGGCAAAACAATCGAATCAGCCGTACCATTTCCGCATCGTTGCTTTTTACATTTATCATTGGCATAGGAGCATCTTGCTTTTTTTCCGTTTTTCCAAAAGAAATATGCTATGTGATTTATAGTAAAAGTGACTTGGGAAGCCTACTTTTTCCCTTGGCATTTTTCTGCCCACTGCTATATGGACATACCACATTATCAGGTTTATTAAATGGTTTAGGAGAACAATTTTTCCTATTTTGTATTCATTTACTTTCTTCCATCATCACCATCGGCTTCATCCTGCTTTTAGTTCCAGAATATGGAATAGCCGCATATTTTGTGGGATGGTTTTTGAGCCTTCTTATCACGACAGTATTATCTCTACAGCGTCTAAAAAAAAGAACACAGGTACATTTTTCTTTTTTACAATGTATGACAAAACCTCTTATGGCAGGTATCGCTGCTGCATTCCTTACAAAATATATCATACAAATAGGAACACCATCAAAATCGTTGTTTTTCATTTCATTTTGTGTAATGGGGATTCTGTACCTGTTGTTTCTCCTCATTCTTGGCTGCTTTTCCAAAGACATATGGAAAATTATCCTTCCAAAAAAATTTCTTCATAAAGAAAAATAGGGCATATCTGAAAACTCGCTTGTGCAGACTTTTTTCATGGAACAACCTACACAAGGTATAAAAACTTCGTTGTACAGGAAATACATCAAGACTTTTATATAGAGCGTGATGCAGATATATGGAAAAAGATACCCAATGGCGTTTTCAGATATACCCTCATATGCCGATTTTTGTTCTTTTCTTTGCCCTATAAAAAAAGATGTATCATCAGACACATCTTTTTTTATACTAGGGTAGCAGGATTCGAACCTGCGAATGACGGAATCAGAATCCGTTGCCTTACCGCTTGGCGATACCCCAATATAGAATTATAAAATATGAAACTAGGGTAGCAGGATTCGAACCTGCGAATGACGGAATCAGAATCCGTTGCCTTA
>SAMEA104404100__coassemble_787_pt1 | contig 32554 bp, 29 predicted proteins | sample SAMEA104404100__metabat2_low_PE_071 | metagenome-assembled genome bin SAMEA104404100 (sample SAMEA104404100) | Balaenoptera acutorostrata
TAGGAACTCTGTCTTTTTATTTTTATTTTGTAACATATCTATTGTAATCCTACAATCTTGAAAAAGGACAGAAGCTCCTTTCTCTTGCAGATGGACAGAAATTCTTGTATAATACAAAAAGAGTAAAAAGAAGCATTTTATGGTTGTAAACTGCCAAAAAGTTTTTTTGCACAAAATCCAAATAAGAATGAAATAGCAGAGCTTTTCTGACAGGCAGGAACCTTTTTGGAAGGTTATTTTCCCTTTTTTTCTGTGTAATAGCGGTAAGATATGTGGATTGTTTTACATGAAGCAGAGAAAGAATGGGAGTTATATAGAAAAAGTGTGCAGATATGGCAAGTACATATAAGGAAGGAGATAGTTCCATGTTACAGAAAAAAACAGTAGAGGATTTGCAGGTGAGAGGGAAAAAAGTATTGGTTCGATGTGACTTTAATGTACCTCTGCAGGGCGGCATTATTACAGATGAAAACAGAATTACAGCAGCACTTCCTACAATTAAAAAACTTATGGCAGATGGGGCGAGAGTCATTCTTTGCTCCCATATGGGAAAACCAAAGGGTGAAGTGAAGCCGGAGCTTTCTTTGGCTCCTGTGGCAAAAAGACTTTCTGAGCTTTTGGGGAAGGAAGTTGTATTTGCAAAAGATGATACTGTTGTGGGGGAAAATGCAAAAAAAGCAGCAGAGCAGATGCAAGATGGAGATGTGATTCTTCTGGAAAATACCCGTTATCGGAAGGAAGAAACAAAGAATGAAGAAAATTTCAGCAAGGAACTGGCTTCTCTTGCAGACATTTATGTCAATGATGCTTTTGGTACAAGCCACAGAGCCCATTGCTCAACTGTAGGTGTGACAGAATTTGTAAAAGAATCTGCAGTGGGGTATTTGATGGAAAAGGAAATTGCCTTCCTTGGAAATGCAGTAAACAATCCGGAGCGTCCTTTTGTGGCAATTTTGGGCGGTTCTAAGGTTTCCGATAAAATCAATGTCATTAAAAATCTGTTGGAAAAAGTAGATACATTGATTATCGGTGGTGGTATGGCATATACCTTTGCGGCAGCCAATGGCGGCAAGGTAGGAAATTCCCTTTTGGAGGAGGATAAGATTCCCTATGCAAAGGAAATGATGGAAGCGGCAAAAGCAAAAGGCGTACAGCTTCTCTTGCCTGTGGATACCGTTATTGCCAAGGAGTTTAAAAATGATACAGAATTTAAAACCGTACCTACAGGGGAAATTCCCGAAGGCTGGATGGGGCTTGACATCGGAGAAGAAACCAGAAAGATGTTTGCGGATGCCATAAAGGGAGCAAAGACAGTGGTTTGGAACGGCCCTATGGGTGTATTTGAATTTGAAAATTTTGCAGCAGGCACAAAGGCTGTTGCAGAAGCAATGGCATCACTCCATGGTACAACCATCATTGGTGGTGGTGATTCCGCAGCAGCTGTAAATCAGCTTGGTTATGGAGATAGGATGACACATATTTCTACAGGTGGCGGTGCTTCTTTGGAATTTTTGGAAGGCAAGGCATTGCCCGGTGTTGTAGCGGTGGACGATAAGTAATCAAGAAGGGGTAGTGTGAAAAGGGGTAAGGCTATGAAGAAAAAACAGATTTTAGCAGGTGTGCTGGCACTGCTGTTTTCTGTAGCACCCATTTCTGTTCAGGCAGCAATAGTGGGAAATATAAAGGGGCATACGCCGAAAGCAGAAGCAAATATTTCAAAGCAAGCGTATATTCCTGTTTTGATGTACCATCACTTTATTCCAAGAGGTGCGGGAGAGGGAAATAATGCAGTTCTTTTTGTCGATGAGCTGGAGGAACAGTTGCAATATTTTAAGGAACAGGGATATACTATGATTTCTCTGGAGGAGCTGGATGCCGTACTGCAAAAACAGGAACAGCTGGGCAGAAGGGGAAAAAGAATGGGACTTCCGAAAAAATATCTTTGCATTACCATAGATGACGGATATTATAGCAATTATGAATTGGGCTTTCCCTTATTTGAAAAGTACCAGACACCGGTTTCTATTTTTGCCATTACAGACATGGTGACAAATCAAACAGGACTTAGAAAATTCACATGGGAACAGGCAAATGAAATGGAGCAAACGGATTATGTCAGGATTTATTCTCACACAGGAAACCATAAACCGCTGAAAGAGGGAGAAGAAAATGCTTTTTTGCTTTCCTTAAAGGAGAGTGAGCAGGCACTGACAGAGTTTCTGGAGAGGAAGGAACGGGTTCGGGCGATGTCCTATCCCAATGGGCAATATACGCCTCTTTCTCAGCAGGCATTGAAAAAAGATGGTTATGCAATGCAGTTTACCATTGAAGAAGGTGTCATTACCAATGAAACAAAAAGAGAAGGAATTCCTCGCATTACCGTTGTATCTGGTATGGATGGCAAGGCTGTAGAAAAAACAATAGAAAAGGCTGCACAAAAGACATTTTGTAAAGCAAAAGGAGCATGATCATGAGAAAAAAGATTATTGCAGGAAATTGGAAAATGAATCAAACACCAAAACAGGCAAAGGAGCTTTGTGCTTTCTTGAAAGAGAAAGTCAATACAAAAGAGGTGGATGTGGTATTTTGTGTGCCTTTTGTAGATATATATCCTGTTTTGGAGGCGTTAGCAGGAACAGACATTGCAGTAGGAGCGGAGAATATGCACTTTGCAGAAAGCGGAGCCTATACAGGTGAAGTTTCTGCTGCCATGCTGAAGGAAATGGGCGTGAAATATGTGATTATCGGTCACTCAGAACGGAGAGAATACTTCGGAGAAACCGATGAAACAGTAAATAAGAAAGTAAAAAAAGCCTTGGAACATGACTTGCTTCCCATTTTGTGTTGTGGGGAAGCATTGGCACAAAGAGAAAAAGGCATTACCATTGAATGGGTACGAATGCAGATAAAAGGTGGACTTTTTGGTGTTTCTCCAGAGGATGCCAAAAAGGTAACCATTGCCTATGAACCCATCTGGGCTATTGGCACAGGGAAAACCGCAACTTCTGCTCAGGCACAGGAGGTTTGTGCAGCCATCCGTCAGGTTCTGACAGAGCTTTATGGAAACGCTGTGGCAGAGGAAATGCGGATTCAGTATGGCGGAAGCGTCAATGGTAAAAACGCAGGAGAATTATTTGCAATGGCAGATATTGATGGCGGTTTGGTTGGAGGTGCAAGTCTGAAAGAGGAATTTGCAGATATTGTACACTATAAGAAATAACCATCCGAAAAAGCGGAGGCGGTAATAGCGATGGAGAAAAAAACGACAGTTTTGATGATACTGGATGGGTTTGGTATCAATGAAAGAACGGAAGGTAATGCCATCAAACAGGCAAAAACACCTGTCCTAGACGGCATTACAGAAAAATATCCTTGGGTAAAGGGCTATGCCAGTGGCAGGGATGTGGGGCTGCCTGAGGGACAGATGGGCAATTCCGAAGTGGGACATCTGAATATTGGTGCAGGACGTATTGTGTATCAGGAATTGACACGCATTACAAAAGCCATTGAGGATGGGGATTTCTTTGAAAATCCAGCACTCCTTTTGGCAATGGAACATTGCAAAAAAAATGGTTCTGCCCTGCATTTGTATGGGCTGCTTTCAGACGGCGGTGTGCATAGCCATAATAGTCATCTTTATGCGTTACTTCGTATGGCAAAAAGGAACGACTTAGAAAAAGTATATGTACACGTTTTCTTAGATGGCAGAGATACACCTCCTTCCTCCGGTGCAGACTATACAGCACAGCTTGAGGAGAAAATGCGAGAAATCGGCGTGGGGCAAATCGCAACGGTGATGGGACGCTATTATGCTATGGATAGAGATAAACGCTGGGAGCGTGTGGAAAAAGCATACAGAGCCATCGTAGAAGGAAAAGGCAAAACCGCAAGAAATGCCGTGGATGCTATCCGTGTATCTTATGAAGAAAAGGTGACAGATGAGTTTGTGGTACCTACGGTGATTGTCAGAGAAGACGGTATGCCAATAGGGAAAGTTTGTGACAATGACAGTGTGATTTTCTATAACTTCCGTCCTGATAGAGCCAGAGAGCTTACAAGAACTATCTGCGATTCTGATTTTGATGGTTTTGCAAGAGAGAATATGCCCAAAAATGTGAAATACATTTGCTTTACAGAGTATGATGCTACAATTCCCAACAAAGAAGTGGCGTTTCAGCCACAGCGTCTTTCCAATACCTTGGGAGAATATATTTCCTCTTTGGGATTGAAGCAGCTTCGCACAGCAGAAACGGAAAAATATGCCCACGTTACCTTTTTCTTTAATGGCGGGGTGGAAGAACCAAACTCTGGTGAGGATAGATGGCTTGTGCCTTCTCCTAAGGTGGCAACCTATGACTTGCAGCCGGAAATGAGTGCAGAGGCAGTGACAGATGGGCTGATTAAAGCATTGCGTTCCCACGAATATGACTTCATTGTTATCAATTATGCCAATTCCGATATGGTAGGGCATACAGGTGTTATGGATGCGGCAATACAGGCTATTGAAGCCATTGATGTCTGCATTGGTCGTGTTATGGAAACTTTGCTTGCAGAAAAAGGACAGATGTTCATTTGTGCAGACCATGGCAACAGTGATCAGATGGTAGACTATACCACAGGGGAAGCCTTTACTGCACATACGACCAACCCTGTCCCTTTTGTTCTGGTGAATTATACAGACGGTGTGGGACTGCGGGAAGGCGGCAGGCTTTCTGATATTGCACCAACATTGCTTGCAATGATGGGGATTCCGCAGCCTGCAGAGATGACAGGAAAAAGCCTTTTGACAGGCAAATAAAAAAACAAATACTTTAATATTCATCTATAAAAGTATAAGGAGGACATATCTATGAAAGGTTATTATGAAATTACAGATGTTTATGCGAGAGAAATATTGGATTCCAGAGGTAATCCCACAATAGAAGTGGAGGTTGTCATTGATGACAGCGTTATTGGACGTGCAGCGGTACCCAGTGGTGCTTCCACAGGTGCTTTTGAAGCAGTGGAGCTTCGTGATGGCGGTGACAGATACGAAGGCAAGGGTGTACAGGATGCAGTGGATAATGTAAATGATATTATTGCAGATGAAATCATTGGTATGAACGCACTGGATCAGGTTGCAGTGGATGAAGCAATGATTGCACTGGATGGTACACCAAACAAAGCAAAGTTGGGTGCAAATGCCATTTTGGGTGTTTCTATGGCAGTAGCAAAGGCAGCAGCAGAAGCCTTGGATATGCCTCTTTATCAATATTTGGGTGGATTCAACGCAAAGACAATGCCTGTTCCTATGATGAACATTATGAATGGTGGGAAACACGCAGATAATACCGTAGATGTGCAGGAATTTATGATTATGCCTGTTGGTGCAGCATCCTTTAAAGAAGCACTGCGTATGTGTGCGGAAATTTATCATAGCCTGAAAAAGGTGTTGAAAAACAAAGGCTTGTCTACAGCAGTGGGGGACGAAGGCGGCTTTGCACCTGACCTGCCTACAGCAGATGCTGTCATTGACCTCATAAAAGAAGCAGTTGAAGCGGCTGGTTATCGCTGGGGTGAAGATATTAAGATTGCACTGGACCCTGCTGCAACAGAACTTTATGATGAAAAAGATGGCAAGTATCACTTCCCCGGCGAAAGCAAAATGCTGGGCAAGGAAATTGTAAGAACATCTGCAGAAATGGTAGATTTCTGGAAGGCTTTGGTAGAAAAATATCCCATTGTTTCCATTGAGGATGGTTTGGCAGAAGAAGACTGGGAGGGTTGGCAGCTCATGGTGAAGGAGCTGGGCGATAAGATTCAGTTGGTTGGTGATGACCTGTTTGTTACCAACACAGAAAGACTGCAGAAGGGAATTGAATTGAAAGCCGCAAATGCGATTTTGATTAAAGTAAACCAGATTGGTACGCTGACAGAAACATTCAATGCAATCCAGCTGGCAAACAGAAATAAAATGACAGCAGTTGTTTCTCACAGAAGCGGCGAAACAGAAGATGCTACCATTGCAGATATTGTAGTAGCTGCCAATGCCGGACAGATTAAAACGGGTGCACCTGCAAGAACAGACCGTGTGGCAAAATACAATCAGCTTCTGAGAATTGAAGAAGAATTGGATGATGTGGCACAGTACCTTGGTATGGATGCGTTTTTCAATTTGAAATAAGCAAAAAGCAATCAGTGAGATAAGCACATGAATAGAAAAACCGATGTTACATTTGGAAAGATTCCTTTGGAACATCGGTTTTGCTATTTTACGAGGGGCTGTTTTCAGGAAGTTTTTACGAAAGTCAATGCAAAAATATTGCAAAAGAGAATTGAGATTTGTATAATAAATAATATATGTTTTTTCAAAGTAGCAGTTGAATAGGGAACGGAAAGAAAGGACTTGCTTATGTACGAAAAAGTATCTATTCCTGATATTTTCGGGATGAATGTATTTAATGATACCATGATGCGGGAGCATTTGCCCAAACCTGTGTATCAGGAATTGAAAAAAACCATTGAACGAGGGGAAATGCTGAATTCCTCTATTGCAGATATTATTGCCAATGCCATGAAAGATTGGGCGGTAGAACGTGGTGCAACCCACTATACCCATTGGTTTCAACCGATGACAGGCATTACCGCAGAAAAGCATGATGCCTTTTTGGCACCACCGAACGGCGGCAAGGCCATTATGGAGTTTTCGGGAAAAGAACTGATAAAAGGAGAGTCCGATGCATCCTCCTTTCCTTCCGGCGGACTTCGTGCCACATTTGAGGCAAGAGGCTATACAGCTTGGGACTGCACCTCTCCGGCTTTTTTGCGGGAAGATGCGGCCGGTATTACATTGTATATTCCAACAGCCTTTTGCTCCTATACAGGGGAGGCATTGGATAAAAAGACACCGCTTCTGCGTTCTGTGGAGGCAGTCAGTACACAGGCAATGCGTATTTTGCGTTTGTTTGGAAATACAACAGCAAAAAAAATCAATATCTATTCCGGTGCAGAGCAGGAGTATTTTCTCATTGACCGTGAATTATACAAAAAGAGAAAAGACCTTATTTTTACAGGCAGAACATTGTTTGGGGCACCACCTCCGAAAGGACAGGAGCTGGATGACCATTACTTTGGCAGCATCAAGGAAAGAATTGCCTGCTTTATGCATGAATTAAATGTAGAACTTTGGAAGTTAGGGGTTTCTGCAAAGACACAGCATAATGAGGTGGCACCTGCACAGCATGAGCTTGCACCTATTTATGATGATTGTAACCGTGCAACAGACCATAATCAGCTCATTATGGAAGCCATGAAACGCATTGCCAGTCACCATGGTCTTGCTTGTCTGCTTCATGAAAAGCCTTTTCAAGGGGTAAACGGCAGCGGAAAGCATAATAACTGGTCTTTGGGTACAGATGATGGACAAAATCTCCTTGACCCAGGTAAAACACCGCATGAAAATGCACAGTTCCTTGTATTTTTGACTGCCATTATCAAAGGGGTAGATGAATATGCAGATATTTTGCGTGTGACGGCAGCTACACCAGGGAATGACCATCGCCTCGGCTCACAGGAAGCACCGCCTGCGGTGATTTCCATATTCCTAGGCGATCAGCTTGTGGATATTTTTGACCAGATTGAGCATGGGGAAGCCACCAGCAGTATTCAAGGCGGCAAGATGCGTGTTGGCGTAAATACGTTACCTTATTTAAAACGAGATGCTACAGATAGAAATAGAACATCTCCTTTTGCTTTTACAGGGAATAAGTTTGAGTTCCGTATGCCGCCTTCTTCTGGTTCTATTTCCGGGCCAAACTTTGTTCTCAATACCATTGTGGCAGATGTGTTAAAAGAATTTGCAGATGAGCTGGAAAAAGCAGATGATTTTAATACAGCGGTACATAATCTCATTCGAGATACTTATATTGCCCACAAGGGGATTATATTTGATGGCAACGGATATTCCAAGGAATGGTTAGAGGAAGCGGAACGCAGAGGACTTCCCAACATTACAAATATGGTAGATGCCATTCCGGCATTGGTAACGGAAAAAGCCGTTTCTTTGTTTGAACGCCATCATGTACTGAATCGTTTGGAATTGAATTCTCGTGCAGAAATCAATTATGAGGCATATACAAAGCAAATCAATATTGAGGCAAAAACAATGATAGATATTGCATCCAAGCAGATTCGCCCTGCTGTAGTCAAATATGCAGGCAAGGTGGCACAGTCCCTGGTATCCATAGAAGCAGCCGGTGGAGATGCGTCTGTGGAAGCAGAATTGCTCCGTGAAATCAATGAAAATAGCAACCGCTTTCATGCCTGCCTGAAAAATCTGGAGGAAGTGACAGAACAGGCGAATTTGCTGCAGGGAAGCAGCTATTCCCGTGCTGTATTCTATCGGGACTATGTATTTCAAGCGATGAATGAACTGCGTAAACCAGCAGACCGCTTGGAAATGTTGGTGGATGAGGATATCTGGCCCTTCCCTACCTATGGGGAATTGCTATACAATATTTAATGAAAAGCGGATTGTGGTATTTAGAATTGCCGATACAAGCCTTTTCAAAGATTTGTGTGATTTGGGAGCAAATTTTTAGGTTTTGGCAGTCTGCAAACTACTGGTTGGCTTGATACATCTTGATATATGATACCGTAGAGAAAAGGGGAAAAAGAAAAACAAAGGGTATGACAATCTATCTGCAACACAAAAGGAGGGGTTTTGGTGAAAAAGATGAAAAAGATGTTTGTGCTTGCGTTGTCTTTGATTTGCATAGCAGGTATGGCTACAGGGTGCAGCACAAGCAACTCCATGAGCTATACATTCTCGGTTGACAATGGAGATTCTGTGAAAGTAGAATTGGATACTACGGATGGCTACAAGATGACTTCGGATATTCCTTTCGCAATTTCCAAAGGGGAGGATGCTTTATCGCAAGGTATTTTTATGCAAGGGGAAGTGTATGACCAGTATGCAGATGTAATCAGCAAGGATGAGAGTGCTGAGATGTTGGACTCTGGTACAAAGGATGGGAATGACTATATTTTCTGGTGCTACAATGGTCAGGAGTATAACTATGCCATGAAAATTGCGGCATCCAATACAGGTATGATTTTGGGAAATATTGTATCTGAGGAATCTGCAAGAGAATGTTTTGACAGATTGACTGTTACGGTCGCAGAATAAAATAGATTTGCTAAGGACAGAGTGGTAAACTAAGCTCTGTCCTTATTTTATGGGCATATGAAAAATATACAGTTTGTATTTTCTTGAAGGACAAATGGATTTTTGCAACCAAAGGAATGAATCCGGGGAAAAAGAGAACAAAGAAACAACATTTATTGTAAGACAATAATAAATAATGTATGACAACTACAACGGAATATGGGAGTATCAATAAAAAATCATGATAATTCTCTGCATAAAAGCTATGAAAATACATAAATTTGCAGGGATAGATTTTTTTCTATGCTGTATAAGTTAAAAAAATCGTTAAGAATCTTGCAAAAATAAGAAAAATAGGTTATAATGTATGCAATGGACATAGTTAAAACGAAAATATTAAATATATGACCATTGAATTACGAGTTATTTTTGTACAATATGCTTTAAAAATATAGAGTATTGTATGAAATATACATATTTTACAGTATTGTTTTAGTAGCTTTATCAAAAAATATTTTGGAGGTGAAGCAGCTTGGTTACAAGCGATAAAAGAGTTCGTATTATTACAGGTCACTACGGCAGCGGCAAAACCGAATTTTCTGTCAACTATATAGAGACACTTCGTCAGATGACAGAGAGAAAGGTTGCCATTGCCGATTTGGATATCGTAAATGTTTATTTCCGATCCCGTGAAAAGAAAGAAGAAATGGAAAAAATGGGAATCAGAGTCATTGCATCTTCTTTGGAAGGGGCAGGTCTTGATGTGCCGGCAGTTTCCGGTGCTATGACTATGCCTGTTACAAACAAAGAATATGAGTATGTCATTGACTTGGGCGGAAACGATGTAGGGACAAAGGTTCTGGGAAGAATCACACCTCTGCTGGATCCGGCGGAAACGGACTTCTTTATGGTAGTCAATACATATCGCCCGAATACCTCTACACCAGAAGGTGTCATCATGCAGATGGAAAATCTGGAGTATGCGTCAGGGCTGAAGGTGACAGGCTTTATCAATAACGCAAATCTGGTGCGGGAAACAACGGCTTCCTGTCTTTTGGAAGGGGATGCGATATTGAAGGAAGTGACAAAACGCACAGGTATACCTGTGAAGTACGTATCCTATGTTGAAGAACTTATGACAGAGGATGTACCTGATGGACTTGCTGGGGAATTATTCCCTATGAAGTTAAATATGAGGAAAGCCTGGATGTAAATTCAAATATTTATGGAGGTGTATTTTGAATGGCAAAAGGTAGAGTAGTAATTGATGAAATGATCTGCAAGGGTTGCGGACTTTGTGTTTCCGTTTGTCCAAAGAGCGTTCTTGCTCTTTCTACAACAAAAATCAACCCTGCAGGCTACAATCCTGCTGAAATGATCAGCGAAGACTGTATTGCTTGCACGAGTTGTGCAAAGATGTGTCCGGATTGTGCAATCACAGTAGAAAAGCTTGACTGATAAGAGAGGAGGAAATGCAATGGCAAAGGTTTTAATGAAAGGAAATGAAGCAGTTGGTAAGGCAGCGATTGAGGCGGGTTGCAGATATTTCTTCGGCTATCCCATTACTCCTCAGAGCGAGGTTCCTGAATATTTATCCAGTGAACTGCCCAAGGTAGGTGGCACATTTGTACAGGCTGAGTCTGAAGTAGCTGCAATCAACATGGTTTATGGTGCAGCAGCAGCAGGTGCTCGTGTTCTGACAAGCTCCTCTTCTCCCGGGGTTGCACTGAAACAGGAAGGTATCGGTTATATTTCTAACGCAAGTCTTCCCGCAGTTATCATCAACATGATGCGTGGTGGCCCGGGGCTTGGTACAATTCAGCCCGGTCAGGCTGACTACAACATGGCTGTAAAGGGTGGTTCCAATGGTGACTACCATAACGTTGTTGTAGCTCCTGCATCTGTACAGGAAGCAGTAGATATGGTTATGGATGCTTTTGATATTGCAGATATGTATGGTACACCTGTTATCGTTTTGGCTGACGGTCTGATTGGTCAGATGATGGAGCCTGTAGAATTCAACTATGTTCCAAGAGCAAATCTGCCTGAAAAAACATGGGCTTTGACAGGTAAAGGCAAAGGCGAAAGACACAATATCAAAAACCTGGTTATCGATCCCGATGACTGCGAAGCTTGGAACCATGAACATTTTGAAGCATATGACAAGATTGTTGCAAATGAACAGGCTTGGGAAGAATATATGCTGGACGATGCAGAATATGCTTTCGTTTCTTATGGCACAGCTTCCAGAGTGGTAAGAACAGCACTTGGCTATTTGAGAGCGGAAGGTTACAAGGTGGGTATGTTGAGACCGAAAACTCTGTGGCCCTTCCCTCAGAAAGGTTTCGATAAATTCAACGATAAGATTAAAAAATATATGGATGTAGAAATGTCCATGGGTCAGATGCTGCCAGACGTTGCATTTGCTTGTAATGATAAAAACAAAGTAGAATTCTTTGGCAGAACAGGCGGTAACGTTCCTACAGTAGACGAAGTAGTAGCATTTGGTAAAAAAGTTATGGGAGGTGACAAATAATGGCAGTTGTATTTGAAAAAACAAAAGCTTTAACAGATGTAAAATTGCATTATTGTCCTGGTTGTGCACACGGTATCGTACATAGACTGGTAGCAGAAGTACTGGAAGAAATGGGCGAAGTAGAAAACACAATCGCTTGTGTTCCTGTAGGTTGTGCAGTATTTGCAAACAACTATTTCAATTTCGATGCAATTCAGTGTGCACATGGTCGTGCTCCCGCAACAGCAACAGGTATTAAGAGAGTACATCCCGATAAAATCGTTATGACATATCAGGGGGATGGTGACCTTGCTTCCATCGGTACTTGTGAAATCGTTCATGCGGCAGCAAGAGGCGAAAAAATTACAACTGTATTTATCAACAATGGTATCTACGGTATGACAGGTGGTCAGATGGCTCCTACAACACTGCCCGGCATGAAAGCTACAACAGCGAAAAAAGGTCGTGATCCTGAAATCAATGGTAACCCTCTGAGAGTTTCCGAAATGCTGGCAACCTTAACAGGTCCTGCTTACATTGAGAGAGTAAGTGTTTCTACACCTGCTCAGGTTACACAGGCAAAAAAGGCAATCCGTAAAGCATTTGACATCCAGAAACAGGGCTTGGGCTTCACATTCATTGAGGTTGTATCCACATGCCCTACAAACTGGGGTTTGACACCTGTAAAAGCTATGGAATTCGTAAGAGAAAAAATGATTCCTTACTATCCTCTTGGCGTTTTCAAAGATATCACAGCAGAGGAGGGCAAATAATATGAGTACATTTTCTACAATCTTCGCAGGTTTTGGTGGTCAGGGTGCTCTGTCCATGGGTAAAATTTTGGCTTATGCAGCAATGCTGGAAGGCAAAGAAGTATCCTGGTGTCCTTCTTACGGCCCTGAAATGCGTGGCGGTACAGCTAACGTAAACGTAATCGTTTCTGATGAAGGTATCGGTTCTCCTGTTATTACAAAGGATGCAAACTGTGTAGTAGCTTTGAACCAGCCCTCTTTGGATAAATTCGTAAACACAGTTGCTGATGGTGGTGCTTTGGTTATTAACTCCGATTTAGCAACACTGGCAGACGGTCAGGCAAAAGCAAGCAGCAAGGTTTATAATATTCCTGCAAACAAGCTGGCTAATGATGCTTTTGGCGGCTTTAAGCTGGCTAACTTGATTATGCTGGGTGCTGTAGTTTATGCAACACAACCTATCAAAGTAGACAGCATTGATGATGCTTTTACACACGTTTTTGATGGTGCAAAAGCAAAATTCATTCCTGATAACAAAAAAGCATTTGAAATGGGTTATAACTACGCAAAAGATAATTGCTAATCAGCTATCTTGCAGCGATTTTCCCCCGTACCTTTTGGTATGGGGGATTTTTTAGATATTCCCTATAAAACAAATTCTGAAGGCTGCCCATAAATCCCATAGCCTTCATGAAGCATAGAAACAGATACCTTCGTTGATATAAAATGCCTTTCAATGGAGTCAGCACTTCTCTTTGGCAAGCTGCTCTTTGGACGGTGCCATTATCTTCGTTATGTGATTCAGTTTTCCTTGGTGGAAATACAATTTCTATTTGCAGAGTTCATTTGTGAAATTCTGCAACATCAAGATTAGGACGGATAGCTGCTTTCGGCTGATATTTGGCATGGCAAAGCGACTTGAATCCCCTTTTTTTCAACTCTTTTTGCATTCTGAAAGGCTAAAATAACCGGTTTTTCTGCACATTGCAATCTTTTTTTCTTTGTACCTCCTTTGAGAAAAGTCACAGAAGTCGAATTGTAAAACTATTGAAAAAACAGGTGAAAATTGATATAATGAATGTTAAGATTTTTGTAATATATAAGAAACCGTATGATTTTCTTAGGGGACATATGACGTATAAAGATGTTGTGCCAGAAATATGCTTAGGGCATGAGAAGGGTGCCTTGTTAGGAAAATCAGAGTTTTGGGAAGGCGTAAAAGCTTTTTGATTTTTTAGCAGTTTTACTGTATATTGCATAATATAGAGAAAATGAGCATTTTTCTGACCTAAAATCTGATGTATTTGCATAGATTTGGGAGAATTTTAACGGTTTCTTCATTTTTTATGGGAAATGGGGAAATAATGATGAACGAAAAGAAAGAGAGGTGACAGATATGGCAATCGAAGATCAACTGTATCAGGAATTAGTAGAACGAATTAAAACATATCACCCTGCAAAGGACTTTGATATGTTGGAGAAAGCGTACCATTTGGCAAGGGAAGCACATAAAGACCAGAAAAGAAAATCGGGAGAGCCATATATCATTCATCCTCTAAAAGTAGCATATATACTGGCAGAGCTGGAATTGGATATGGAATCTATTGTGGCAGGAATACTCCATGATACAATCGAAGATACAGCGTATACCTATGAAGATATTTCTCATATATTCAGCGAAGAAATTGCTTCCTTGGTAGATGGTGTAACAAAGCTTGGGAAGCTGTCTTATTCTACAAAAGAAGAAATACAGGCAGAAAATTATCGAAAAATGTTTCTTGCGATGGCAAAGGATATTCGTGTTATCCTCATTAAATTGGCTGACCGTCTTCATAATATGCGAACTTTGAATTATATGACACCGGAAAAGCAGCAGGAAAAAGCACAGGAAACGTTGGATATTTATGCACCCTTAGCACATCGTCTGGGTATTTCCAAAATACGCACAGAGATGGAGGATTTATGCTTTAAATATTTGAATCCGGAAGCGTATTTTGATTTGGCAGCAAAAATTGAAAAAAAGAAAATCGAACGAGAGGCTTTTGTTGCGGATATTGTAAAAGATTTGCAGAAAAAAATGGAAGAATCTGGTATCAAAGGAAAAATCGAAGGCAGAAGCAAGCATTTTTTCAGTATTTACAAAAAAATGGTGAATCAGAATAAAACGCTGGATCAGATTTATGACCTTTTTGCTGTGCGTGCCATCGTAGAGAGTGTTCGGGATTGCTATGCTGTATTGGGGCTTGTCCATACCATGTATAAGCCTATGCTTGGACGGTTCAAAGATTATATCGCCATGCCAAAGCCCAATATGTACCAATCTTTGCATAATACCTTGATTGGGCCTTCGGGACAGCCTTTTGAAATACAGATTCGTACATGGGAAATGCATCGTACCAGTGAATATGGGATTGCGGCACATTGGAAGTACAAAGAAGGAAAAGGCGGCGACAAGTCCACCCAGAAGGAAGAAGCAAAGCTGGTATGGCTCAGACAGATTTTGGAATGGCAGAAGGATATGTCGGATAACAAGGAATATCTGGATACCATTAAATTGGATTTGAATATTTTTACAGCACAGGTATATGCTTTTACGCCACAGGGGGAGGTTATTCAGCTTCCAAAAGGCTCTACGCCCATTGACTTTGCCTATATGATTCATTCGGCAGTAGGAAACAAAATGGTAGGGGCGAGAGTGAATAACCGCATGGTGACCATTGATTACAAGATTCAAAACGGGGATATTGTAGAGATTATGACATCCCAAAATTCCAAAGGCCCTAGCAGAGATTGGCTGAATTTGGTTAAAAGCTCACAGGCAAGAACCAAGATTAAACAATGGTTTAAAAAAGAGGAAAAAGAAGAAAATATTACCCGTGGAAAAGAAATGATTCTGGCGGATATGAAAAAGAAGGGCTTTCAGCCCAGCGATTTGCTTCGTTCGGAATGGCAGGAAATTGTCATCAACAAATATGATTTCAAAAACTGGGATGCCGTTATGGCTGCCATCGGCTATGGCGGTTTAAAAGAAGGGCAGGTTGTAAATCGTCTACGAGATGAATATTTAAAAGAAAAACGGCAAAAGCAAACAGCGGAAGATATTCTGCATGATTTTGAAAAAACTGTTTCTCAAAAGCCTTTAAAGAAGAAAAGCAAAAGCGGCATTGTGGTAGAGGGGATTGGAGATGTGGCAGTGCGTTTTTCCAAGTGCTGCAGTCCTGTACCAGGTGATGAAATTGTCGGCTTTGTTACAAGAGGACGTGGAGTTACCATTCATCGCACAGATTGTGTAAATGTCATGAATCTCAGTGATGAAGAACGAGGCAGGCTCATCAATGTAGAATGGGATGTGCAATATACCCATGGCGAAGTATCCGCTTCCTATTTGGCGGAAATTTGCATCACAGCAAATGACAGAACAGGTCTGATTTTGGAAATCAGCCGCTGTCTGGCAGATGAGGATATTTCCATCAAGGGCTTTAATATTCGTACAACGAAAGATATGATTGCGATTTTTAATATCAGCATGGAGATTAAGACAAAGGACCAGCTGGAACGTGTCATTGCAAGATTGCGAGGTATTCGTGATGTGGTAAGCATTGACCGTGTGACAGGTTGACGATACAGGAGGGAAAAAATGCGTGCAGTATTGCAGAGAGTGACACAGGCAAGTGTGACAGTAGATGGAGAAGTGATTGGAGAAATTGGAAAAGGTATTATGGTTTTGTTTGGTATGCTGGGGACAGATACAGAGAAAACCATGGATTATATGCTGGATAAAGTAGTAAACCTACGTATTTTTGAGGACGAGGAAGGAAAGATGAATCTTTCCTTACAGGATATAGGCGGCGAACTTCTGATTGTTCCCAATTTCACATTATATGGAGATGCAAGAAAGGGCAGACGACCCGGCTATTCCGGCGGTGCAGCACCAGATGTGGCAGCAGGACTGTTTGAAAGACTATGCGAAAAGGCAAAGGAAATGCCCATTCAAAAAGTAGCAACAGGGCAGTTTCAGGCAGATATGAAGGTTGCACTTGTCAATGATGGCCCTGTGACACTGCTTTTGGACAGCGAAAAATTATTTTGAGAAAAAGGGTTTTGAAAAGATGATATATTATATTTTACAGGGGCATCAGCTGCAAAATGATGTGCAGACCATGATACAGGTTTTTTATCCAAATTTGCATTATTATAAGGCAGAGGAGGTTTCTGCAGATGGAATGACAGTGAAAAGCTGCATAGAAAATGGTATGGCTTCTGCGGTATTGTACCGGCAAGGAAAGAAAGCAACGGCTTGGTCTATACCCTATACAGAACCTTTGATTGAAAAAGAACGGAAACGTCTGGTAAAGCTGACATTATTTGGACTTTTTCTGGGAGAAACAGGGCTGCATCCCAAGTGGGGACTTCTTACAGGTGTACGTCCTGCAAAAATTGTGAATACACTTTTGGATGAAGGAAAGCAGGATGCAGAATGTCTGTCCTATTTGATGGACAAATATCTGGTTGCAGAGAAAAAAGCAGCTTTGACTTTGCAGGTGGCAAAAGCAGAGAGAAGGCTTTTAGCGGGGAATGAGAAAAAAGATATGAGCCTGTATATCGGAATTCCTTTTTGTCCAACCAGATGTCTGTATTGTTCCTTTACGGCATATCCGCTTGTGCAGTATAAAAATAAGGTAGATGCGTATTTAGATGCCATGTTTTTGGAATTGGACTATTTGGCAGAGTATGCGAAAAATTTTCATATCAAAAATATCTATATTGGCGGTGGTACACCCACATCCCTGACGGAGGAGCAGCTGGAACGTCTTTTGCAAAAGGTGCAGACCAATTTTGCACCGACAGGGGATATGGAGTATACCGTAGAAGCAGGTCGTCCCGACACTATCACAAAAGAGAAGTTGCGTTTGATGAAGGAATATGGTGTCAATCGTATTTCAATCAATCCCCAAACCATGAATGATGCTACTTTGCAGCGTATTGGCAGACAACATTCTGTGGCGGATATTCGCCGTGTTTTTTGGGAGGCAAGAGAAGTGGGCCATGAGAATATCAATATGGACTTGATTTTGGGACTGCCAGAGGAAACACCTGCAGATGTGCAGCATACCATGGAGGAAATTATGGCACTTGCACCCGATAATGTGACAGTGCATACCCTTGCTGTAAAACGTGCTTCCCGTCTGAAAGAGCAGTTTGATTTATACACCATGACAACAGCGGAGAGTTTGGAAAAAATGCTTGATATTGCAGCTTCCTATGCGGACAAAATGGGGCTATTGCCTTATTATATGTACAGACAGAAAAATATGGTGGGAAATTTTGAAAATGTGGGATATTGTAAGCCCGGAAAAGAAGGGATTTATAATATTCAGATTATGGAAGAAAAACAAACCATTCTGGCGGCAGGAGCAGGAGCAAGTACAAAAACGGTAGATTTTAAAACAGACCGTATTGAAAGAGTTTTCAATGTAAAGAGTATTGAGGATTATATCGGCAGAATTGATGAGATGATAGAAAGAAAACGGCAGGGACTGCCAAGGGAGGTATAGAATGATTCAGTTGGTAAAAGGCACAAAGGATATTTATGGTGCAGAAGTAAAGGCGTGGCAGGAAATCGAAGGGAAAATGCGACGAATTTGCGAAACCTTTGGTATTGGAGAAATCCGTACACCTGCTTTTGAATTTACGGAGCTGTTTGTAAGAGGAGTAGGGGAAACAACAGATATCGTCCAAAAGGAGATGTATACCTTTACGGATGATGGGGACAGGAGTCTTACCCTGCGTCCTGAAGGCACAGCCGGTGCAGTTAGAGCATATATCGAGCATGGAATGCACAATCAGGCACAGCCTACAAAGCTCTATTATATTTCCCCGACTTTCCGCTGTGAAAACACACAGGCAGGCAGACAAAGACAATTCCATCAGTTTGGTGTGGAAATGCTTGGCTCTTACAGTGCTGCACAGGATGCAGAAGCCATTTCTGTAGCAGCAGCATTGTTGGAGGAAATGGGGATACATGGCGTAGAGCTGCGTATGAACAGCTTGGGCTGTCCGGAATGTCGTAGTAGATATAATAAGGAATTGCGTGATTTTATCGGTAAAAATCTGGATAAGCTTTGTCCTACCTGCAAAGAGCGTTTTGAAAAAAATCCTTTGCGTGTATTGGACTGTAAAGAAGAAAGCTGTCAGGCAGTGATTGCGGACGCACCTTCTGTATTAGATTGTCTGGATGAAGAATGTACAGCACATTTCCGAAAAGTACAGGACATTTTGACAGAAATGGGGATTCCTTTCACCATTGATTCCAAGATTGTTCGTGGACTGGACTACTATACCAGAACTGTATTTGAATTTGTTTCCGATGGTTTGACAGTTTGCGGTGGTGGCAGATATGATATGCTGGTAGAAGAATGTGGTGGAAAGCCTACAGGTGCAGTTGGTTTTGGTCTGGGGATGGAACGCTTGATGATGATACTGGAAAAACAAAGCGGTGCAATAGAGGAGCAGTTCCAAAGAGATGTTTATATTGGCTCTATGGGTGAAAAAGGCTTGTTGAAAGCACAGGGCTTGACGCTTGCATTGCGGAAGGATGGTATCCATGCAGATTGTGACACAGTAGAACGCAGTGTAAAGGCACAGATGAAATATGCCAATAAAATTGGTGCAAAGTATGCTGTGATTCTGGGCGATTCTGAGTTGGAAAGCGGTCAGGTGGAGCTGAAAGAAATGGAAACAGGTGAAAAAGAGCAGGTTGCTTTGGATGACTTGAAAATGATACTGGAAGACAAGCTGAGAGCGTAAGTGAATAGGCGTTTTGTAAAGCAATGAAAAAAAGATGCTGTACAAAAACAGCTCTAAGAAAAATACAGGAGTCCCATTCTTCGGGATTCCTGCATTTTTTCTTGCTGCATACCAGATTTTTCTAAAAAGTTGTATAAGAAACCAAACCCCCTGAATTTCCCGTGAAATTCAGAGAATTTCTTGTAAATGCTCTTAGACTGCTTTTGCAGCCGCTAGTGTTTTTAAATAGTACTTGTGCAGATTAAAACCGCAGGAAATCAAGCCAAGTTTTAAAATAACGCCTTTTGTACATTTTCTGCACAATCTGTTATAGCCGCAATTCCATTTCACACTGCCAAAGGTACCCCAGGTATCTTCTGCCTGAATGCTCCGATTCATCCTCAGATAGGCTCCGTGGATACTGTTTAAATTGTTTAAAACTTCAGCGTGAAGTCCTGTCAGTTCCTTGTTCAAACGAATCGTGCGATTAGATCGGCTCTTGTGGCACTGCTCTCTGTGCGTGCATCCTTCGCAATCTTCGCACTGGTAGAATTCTTCTGTTTGTCTGTATTGGTTTCCCTTAATCAGAGTAGTACGCAGAAATTGAAATCTTTTTTCATTGGGGCAAATCAAATCTCTATTTCTGTCAACGGGGAAATTTACCGTTCTGTAGGGGTTATCTCTGTATTTTTCATCCTTGCTTTCTTTCTTATACATGGGAAGCTTCATGTATTTCGCCATGCCCTTTTCATGGCAATACAGGTAATTGTTGAAATTGCCATAGTCTACATCTGCCACCGGATATTGCGGATAAAAGCTATATCGAGAATGAAAAGCTTCCATTAAGGATTGAAAGCAGTCCACATCCAAAGCGTAGGGATACATAGCGTACTGAGCAATGTATTCATCACAGACAGCCAAAGAAAACGAATGTCTGCATTGGGAAATCCCTTTGCAGCTGTTTTCTTATATATATTGTCCAAATACATAAAAGTGCAGCTGGGCTTTTTGTACAGCACCTTAGTCTAAGATGATTTAGTTAGGGGGTTTGTCAATTTCATTATGCTGTACCATATAAGATTCAACCAGCATTTTCAAGAATTTTGCACGACTTAAATCGCCACATAGATTTTCTATTTGCTCAAAATCTTCATTGCGAAGGTCTGCAAACCATCTTTTATATGTTTTTTCATTGTAACGACAGTAGTAGGGGATAAAAATGTGGTATTATGGTAGTATCGAAAAAAGGAGGGGGAATCGGAAATACCCTTCGCACTCATGGAAAGAAAAAAAGACCGAATTATCGGTCTTTTTCTAGGTTGTCAGCACAAAGTGTATCAAGAGAAACATTTAACGCAGAAGCAAGAAGTTTTGCAGTGGAAACTTTACAATCTCCACGCTTTTCTATATCTTCGATTGTACGGACAGGTACAGTGCTTAAACGGCTGAGAGCTGGAACAGAAAGACCAGCTTCCAGTCTGATTGTACGTAACTGCATAAGATACCTCCTATTTCTTTAAAGTTTTTGCAAAAGCGGTGATTGCAACCACTCATGCAATCATGTTGATGATTGTAGAAATATTACTACATTCTTGATCGGGTTATTCTTGTTCAATATAGGAATTGACAAACTGTTTAGCTTCAGTAGTTGATGTAGTTCCATTTGTCATAAAAACTCTTTTCATGTAAATAACAAAAACAGACCGATTACAACGACAAGAAGCCATAAAATAGAAAACACTAGAAATATAATTTGTTTGGTTGTATGTTTCATATTGTAAAAGAAATGGACTTATGATATATTTTTGATGTGGGGAGGTTTTCTCTCCCCTTGGTGTTTATCGGATACTTTCAATCACCATTTTGATAACGGCGATAAGTGTTCCGATTTCTAAGGCAAGTTGTGTAAGTGCTTGTACCACTTTTATCAGCTTGCCTATTTGTTTGTCCATATTCTTTGTACCTCCTTTCTATGATTTTATTATACCACGTTATAACGTGGTTGTCAAGAAAAATAAAAGAAATGTATAGGAAAAACCTGATAAAATCAATGTTTATCAGTTTTTTTATGTAAGAAAGCAGGTGGTAATAATGAAGAAATCATGCATCTATTGTGGCGGTATTCATGACAGCAAAGAAGTATGTCCAAAGAAACCGCTGACACAGAAGCGGATCAAGTGGGATACAAAGCAAAGTCAGTTTCGTTCTAAGTCAGTATGGACGAAAAAAAGAGATGGGTATTTGCGTCAAATCTGCTTAAAAAATTTATATGATACAGAGCGTCAGTACAACAGTAGGGGACTGGAAGTACACCACATTGTTCCTATAAAAGAAAATGAGGATTTGTGTCTGGAAGATACCAACCTGATTACACTTTGTACAAAGCATCATAAAATGGCGGACAGCGGCGATATTCCAAGGGATTTACTGCGAAGAATCGCAAGGGAAAGAACAGAGGAAGAAACTTTTTATTGTTGATATATCCCCCCCGAGGGTAAAGCCGCCATAAAATGTATTTCTCTAAGACCACGATGCCCCTGCTGTGCATAGAATATTCCCAAAATGAAGAAAAAAGAAGGGAGGGAGGAGAATGGGCAGACCACCAAAACCATATGCAGTATTAAAAAGCGAAGGAAAAAGCCACCGGACAAAGGCGGAGCTAGAGGCACGGAAGAAAGCAGAAGCGGCTTTTGCTACAGGTGAACCGCTGAAAGAAAAACAAGAAGTTAAGGGAAATGTAGTAGCACACAAAGAGTTTTTGCGTTTGTCAAAATTGCTTGTGAAAATTGGTAAATCAGATGCAATTTATGAAAATATCATCAACCGATATTGTCTTTTATACGGAGAGTGTCGTGAGATGGAGAAAATACGAGAAGAATTTTTGCAGGACTTGCGAGATATGGAACAGGAACGGGATGATTTAGATTCGGAAACCTATTACAGCATCAAAGGCAAAATGCAAAAAAATCTGGTGTCACTGGATAAGCAAGTGCAGGCAAAAAGAAAAATGCTTATGGAAATTGAAAAAGAAAATATTATGACCATTGCATCCACCCTCCGTAATTTACCGAAAAAAGAGGAAGAAGCGGAAAATCCTTTGTTGGAGGCGTTAAAGGGTGGTTAAAGACAGTATTGCATATGCCTATGCCAAATGGTGCATAGAACCTGATAACCGAAAGGTAGGAAGGTATGTCAAAAAGCAGGCGGAGCAGTGGTTGGAGATTGCAGATGGAAACAGTACAGAGGCTTTTGTGGATGAAAAAGCGTATCCTTAAAGCCCTGTATCTGGCAACTTTCGAAGCTACCAAAAGATGGACTATGAGCATTAGAAACCGGGGGCAGGTCTACGGAGAACTTATCATTATGTGAGAAGGAATACTCCCGGAGTAATCGCATCTAGTATGTTAGGAAGGACGTTCCCAACGTCCTCTCTTGACATACCAAAAATTATGTTGTATATATAAACCAAGAGCTGGAAGCTTGCTTTTAGCAGTCCCAGCTCAATCATTGTTATAGAAGAATTCTATTTACAGACTTTTTTCATAGTCTCAAAAAGACAGAGAAGAAAGAACCTCTCTGCCTTTGATTTCCAGATTTGATTTATGCAGCTGCCAAGGCTTCAGCGGGAATTTCAAAATCCTCTACAGCATCATAGTTGCTGTATGTCATGGTGACTGCTGTTTTTGTGATTGTCAGACCTTGAGCTTCTTCGGAATCATATTCCTCAAAGAGCTTATCCATGACAGCCTGCATCAGAGTAGTCATATCCATTTCTATTTTCATAACATGACCATCTTCTGCAATCCACAGCTTTATAGGGAGTTCGCCAAGAGAATCAAGCATTGCCATGAGGTCATCTTCGGACATACCCATGGACTGTGTCATTGCTTCTAAATTAGAAGCTGCCATGGCTTCTTTCATAGAGTCACCGCTCAAAACGCCGGCAATGATGGTAGCATCTATATCATTTACTTTTTCATTGCCTTCTGCCTTGAAGGAAGCAAGATTTTCCAGATATAGCTTCATACTTTCTGCTGCATCGTACTGTTCAAAATCCCCTATAGGTGCGGACTGCTTCATCCATGTGCCATTTATGTTTGCATAGGTGATAACATTCTCACCATCCTGCTGTGCATACATCTGCTGTTCGCCCATGGACGTATCACCCATTTTGATGTCCATTTTCATGTTCATTTTGATTCCATCTTTATCAATGTAATCAATTTTGCTGTTCATCTGCATATCCATGGATTCTTCACCCATCTGCATACCATAGTCCATTACCATATCCATAGATGCACTTTTTACAGTGGACATGGTTTCATTTGCTTTTTGCAGCAGTGCTTCCGCATCGCCACCAGCAGTGCCGCCGCCGCAGCCTGCCATGGCAGCTGCCATGGTTACTGTCATAGAAACAGCAACGAGTTTTTTGAATAAATTCATAATACAATCCTCCCTAATTCTAAAAAATGTGTACAATTATCAAATTATAACATATATTGATAAAAAAATACAATGATTTTTAAAATATTTAGGGTGTACCTGAAACCGTGCTTATACCGGTATATGAAATAAGACAGCCAATGAGGTTTTTAAATCTATCTATTACTTTTTGTTTTTTTGCAATGCTTGTCCACCGGTGCAGAGGGAAAAAAGAAAACATTCTGTACATTTTGGACGGCGTGCAATACAAATTTTTCTGCCATGGGCAATCATCTGCGTATTCACGTCAATCCATCTGTCTTTTGGAACAATTTTCATTAAATCGAATTCGATTTTAACGGGGTCTTGATTTTTTGTAAGCCCTAGCAGGTTGGATACTCGTTTTACATGGGTATCTACTACAATACTGGGAATACCATACCAATTACCACGGACTACATTTGCGGTTTTTCTGCCAACACCTGCCAAAGCAGTCAGTTCATCTATATCGGAAGGAACTTCTCCACCATATTCTGACAAAAGTTTTTGACAGCAAGCAATGATATTTTTTGCTTTGTTATGATAAAATCCTGTGGAATGAATATCCTGTTCCAATGTTCTTAAATCCGCTTCAGCAAAATCCTGTATGGACGTATACTTTTGGAATAAGTCTTTTGTCACAATATTTACTCTATCATCCGTACACTGTGCTGAAAGCATAGTTGCAATGAGAAGCTGCCAAGGGTTTTCGTGATTCAAATAGCATTTTGTGGGACCATAGTGTTCTAAAAGCAAATCTAATATTAAAATGACCTTTTCTTTTTTTCGCATATTTTTCTCCTTTTATATAAAATGATGTCTATTTATGTATTTTGGGTATTATATCATATTCTATTTGTTGTTAAAATGAGATTACATATTATTTTTATAAAATTTAGAAAAATATAAAACCTTTTTCTATTTTTTTTGCTCTATAGGATAGATGCATCAAGAAAGAGAAAGGAGGATTTCATGTGACAAGAGAAGAAACTGCAAATCTTGTAATGCGTTTGCAGGAAGGAGATGAGGAAGCCTTTTGCAGTCTATTTGCTGCATATGGAAATAAAGCCGTGCGTACGGCGGCACTCATCAGTGGGGATACAGTTTTGGCAGAAGATATTGTACAAGAAGCCTTCGTCATTTGTCTGCATCAAATTAAAAAGCTAAAAAACCCTCATTGTTTTTGGTCATGGTTTTTGAAAATACTGACTCGCTGTGCATGGAAAATGGCAAAGGAAAAAGGACATCTTGTTCCGACAGAGGATATTTTGGAAAAGGCAGAAGCCTTTGGCACTTCAGAAACAGACATATATCCAGAGGAGGAACGCAGTATGTATGATGCCCTATATCATGCTATAGAAGGCTTGGGGAAAAAACAGCGGGCAACTGTAATCCTATATTATTTCAATGACCTTTCCATTGGGGAAATTGCACAGGTGACATCCTCTTTGGAAGGCACTGTAAAATCCAGACTTTTTGCGGCAAAAAAACGTCTGAGAGCAGTACTGGAGAAAAAGGAGGGGGATTTTTATGAAACGACATGATATGGATACTTTGATAAAAAGAACACTAGAGGAACAGACAAAGCACATGGAAATTTCACCGCAGATGTCTGATAGAATTTTACGAGAAGCGAAAAAAGAAAAGGAGAGAGGCTCTATGAAATTTTTTAATAAAAAGGTACTTGTGGCGGCAGCTATTGTATGTTTTTCAACCGTAACCGCTTTTGCAGCAGCGAAACTCAATGGTATACAAGGTGAGAGTTGTACTGAATTTTATGATTATGCAAAAGTAGAGCAAGCAGAAAAGAAATTGGGTTTTGATGCAAAAACAGTGGAATCTTTCCAAAATGGATATGTTTTTGAAAATGGTGGACGAGGTACATCAGAAGGCATTGATGAAAATGGAAATGGTATGGGAAAGAAATACAAAAATTTAACACTATCCTATAAAAATGATGCAGGGAATCTTTTGGCATTGACGATAGAAAAGGGGAGTCCTGTAGCAGATGCAGGAGAGGAAGTATCAGAAGGATATGTCAGCCAACTGTATAAATTTGTACCCCCTAGCTATGAACTAACAGAGGAAGACAAAGAAAAAGAAGCAAAGGGAGAAGTGGTCATTTCCTATGGTACGGAGAAAGTACAAGAAAATATAGTAGAAAACTATGATTGGCAGGAAGGCGACTTATACTATAGTTTAACAGGATTTGATTGTGAATTTGGCGAAGAAGGTATGAAAGAAATGGTAAAAGAAATTCAAGCAGCAAAATAAAAGCATAGAAAAATAGCAGCAGTCGTTACGTTTGGTGAGTTTTATATTTTAAAAATCACAAAAATCTTTTTATGTTGAAATGATTGGAAAAGAGAAACAGTTTTTATGGAAAAGCACCGTTCTCATTTTTTTTCATATAGTGACAATAAATGAGAAAGCAGGTGACCATAATGGCAAAACAATATAATCAAAAGGGATTGGAAACAAGTGCGGATTTTATGATGCCCCTACCGCTGACACAGGAACAGATTGCGGATTTATCCGAGCATAGCCTTACGACAGAAAATTTTGATGATGCAACAAGAGGTTTATACCCGGATATTCCATTACCCAATCATTTGAATATGACAGTCATTCCCATTGTGCCAGGCATTACCCTTTATAGCTATATCCGCTTTTTTCATGCTGTACCAAATAGAGGGCCTGTGGATATTTATATCAATGGCAGGAGAGTGGCAAAAAATTTGAATTATCGCCATTTTACAGAGTATATGAAAGCATTTCCAGGATATTATCGTGTGGCAGTATTTCCGGCAGGCAATATCACCACTCCGCTTTTTATCAATTATATGAATTTGATTGGGTATCGTATCTATACAGGTGTCATTGCAGGGAACAGCGAGGATGCTTCTTTGGAGATGATTAACGACAACCGCCGCTATTTGAAAAAGGATACGGCTTATGTACGTTTTGTACAAATGTCGGAAAATGCACCTGCTATGGATGTGTATGTAGATGATAGTCTTGCCATTGCAGATTTGAACTATAAGGAAGTCAGCCGCTATATGGCAATCAGTCCCGGTTCTCATAATATCAAGCTGCGTGATTATCTAAGTGGTGCTGTTTTGATGGAGGATCCTGACATGACAGTTCGAGGCGGGAAAGCGTACACCGTATATATTGTGGGAGATGTCAAGGACAGAACGGGGCTTCAGGTAATTATTCCGTTGGAGGGTACAACTTATTTGCAATTTTGATATTTTTTTCGGAAAGTTTTTTTCTCTCTGTACGGAAGAAGAAAAGTTTGTTATAATATGCCCAATGAGAAAATATAGGAAAGTAGCAAAAGAAAAGGATGTTGAGATATGTTAAAGGGAAAAACCGTGGTTTTGGGCGTGACAGGCAGTATTGCTGCTTATAAAATGGCAAATGTGGCAAGTATGCTTGTGAAAATGGAATGTGATGTACACGTCGTAATGACGCAGAATGCAACACATTTTATTACACCGATTACCTTTGAAACACTGACGGGGAATAAGTGTATGGTAGATACATTTGACCGTAATTTTCAGTTCCATGTATCCCACGTTTCTCTGGCGAAGAAAGCCGATGTGGTGCTGGTTGCACCGGCTTCTGCCAATGTTATTGGAAAGCTGGCAAATGGCATTGCAGACGATATGCTCACAACGACGCTTATGGCGTGTACCTGCCCCAAGCTCATTGCACCGGCAATGAATACCAATATGTACCATAATCCTGTAGTGCAGGATAATTTGAAAAAGCTGGAGGGCTATGGCTATGAAGTGATACAGCCAGACAGTGGATTCCTTGCCTGCCGTGATACAGGAGATGGAAAAATGCCCAAGGAGGAGGTGCTTGTAGGGCATATCCTGCGGCAGACTGCATATGAAAAGGATTTGCAGGGCTTAAAGGTACTTGTGACAGCAGGGCCTACACAGGAAAGCATTGACCCTGTACGCTATATTACCAATCACTCCACAGGGAAAATGGGCTATGAAATTGCAAAGGCAGCTATGCTCCGTGGTGCAGAAGTAACTTTGGTTAGCGGTGTTACTGCACTGGAGCCACCGATGTTTGTAAATTATGTACCTGTTGTGAGTGCAGGGGATATGTTTGAAGCCATGAAAGCACGATTCTTAGACAATGATATTATTGTGAAATCTGCTGCTGTGGCAGACTACAAGCCAAAGACTGTGGCAGATGATAAAATGAAGAAAAAAGATGGTGAAATGAGCATTGAACTTGACCGTACAATGGATATTTTGAAATATATGGGAGAACATCGGAAAGAAGGACAGTTTTATTGTGGATTTTCTATGGAAACCCAGAATATGCTGGAAAATTCCAGAGCAAAGCTGGATAAGAAGAATATCGACCTTGTCATTGCCAATAATCTGAAGGTGGCAGGCAGTGGCTTTGGCACAGATACCAATGTCGTTACTATGATTTCCAAACAGGAAGAAATACAGCTGGAGCTTTTGTCCAAAGAGATGGTGGCACATAGGGTATTGGATGAAATTTTGAAATTAAGAGGATAAGACGATTTTTGTCCCGTTGAGCATAAAGATGTCCCTATGGCTCTGCGTTATGAATAAAAAAGAAAATCATTTCAGGAAAAAGGTGTAAAACATGGATAAAATTCATGGTCTACGCCTTTTTTTGTGTTGTAGATAAGCAGATTGTGGTATAATTTTTATCAATAGTATGAAAAATCAGCAGGAGGTGTTGAAAAAAAGTGGAGCAGAATACGGAAATAGAACAGAAGATACCTTTTACCCATCTGCACGTCCATACGGAATACAGCCTTCTGGATGGCTCAGCAAAGCTGCAGGAGTTGGTAGAGCGTGTCAAAGAGTTGGGAATGGATAGCATTGCCATTACAGACCATGGGGCTATGTATGGTGCTATTGATTTTTATAAGGCGGCAAAAGCAGCAGGGATTAAGCCGATTATTGGCTGTGAGGTCTATGTAGCCTCTGGCTCTCGATTGAAAAAAGAGGGCAAAGGCGGCGGATATTATCATCTGGTACTCCTTGCGGAAAATGAGGAAGGGTATCATAATCTGATTAAATTGGTATCCTATGGTTTTATAGATGGATTTTATTATAAACCTCGTATTGATAAAGATTTGCTGCGGCAGTATCACAAAGGTATTATTGCATCCTCTGCTTGCTTGGCTGGGGAGATTCCGAGGGATATTCTAACCCTTTCCTATGACCATGCAAAAGAAGCGGCACTGGAATACTTAGATATTTTTGGAAAAGAAAATTTCTTTTTGGAATTACAGGATCATGGGTATCCGGAACAACAAAAAGTAAATCGTGCCTTAATACAAATGTCAAAGGAAACGGGTATTCCCCTCATTGCCACCAATGACAGTCACTATATTTATAAGGAAGATGCGGTTCCCCATGATGTGCTTTTGTGCATTCAAACAGGAAAAACAGTGGAGGATACAGACCGTATGCGGTACGAGGGAGGACAGTTTTATGTGAAAAGTCCAAGAGAAATGTATGACCTCTTTTCCTATGTACCTGAAGCACTGGAAAATACGGCAAAGATTGCAAAGCGGTGTCATGTAGATTTTGTATTTCATGATTTAAAATTGCCTCGTTTTGATGTGCCTGAGGGAAAAACAGCACAGAGCTATTTGCGTGAGCTTTGCAGAAAGGGCTTTGCAGAAAAATACCCAAAGCCCAAGGAGGAATGGAAAGAACGTCTGGAATACGAGCTGACTACCATAGAAACAATGGGCTATGTGGATTATTTTCTTATTGTGTGGGATTTTATTAAATATGCAAAAGACCATGATATTATGGTAGGTCCAGGACGTGGCTCTGCAGCCGGAAGCATGGTTTCCTATTGCTTGAATATTACGACCATAGACCCTCTGCGGTACGATTTGATTTTTGAGCGGTTCCTCAATCCGGAACGAGTCAGTATGCCGGATATTGATGTGGACTTTTGCTATGAAAGACGGCAGGAGGTTATAGACTATGTGATTTCCAAGTACGGAGAAGACCATGTGGCACAGATTATTACATTCGGAACATTGGCAGCCAGAGCGGCAATCAAGGATGTAGGACGTGCCCTTGCTATGCCCTATGCGGATGTAGACCGCATTTCTAAAATGATACCGACGGAACTTGGCATTACCATTCAAAAAGCATTGGACATGAATCCTGATTTAAAACGAGCATATGATAAAGAGGAAGATACCCACAATCTTTTAGATTTGTCCATGCGTCTTGAGGGTTTGCCTCGTCATTCTTCTACCCATGCAGCAGGGGTTGTCATTTGTAGAGAGCCGGTTATGGAATATGTGCCGCTCAGTGCCAATGATGGGCAGATTAACACCCAGTATACCATGACGCTATTGGAAGAATTGGGACTTTTGAAAATGGATTTTCTGGGGCTGCGTACACTTACAGTTATCCAAAATGCCGTGAAGGAAGTAGAGCGTCTTTATGGAATTCGTTTGGATATGGAAAATCTGCCGGATGATGACCCGGCGGTATATCAGCTGATTTCTCAAGGGAAAACAGAGGGCGTATTCCAGCTGGAAAGTAGTGGTATGAAGCAATTTATGCGAGAATTACAGCCATCCTGTCTGGAGGATTTGATTGCGGGTATTTCCCTTTATCGTCCGGGCCCCATGGATTTTATTCCGAAGTATGTGAAAGGGAAAAGCCATCCCGATGATATTCAATACACCCATGCAAGTCTTGTACCTATTTTAAAAAATACCTATGGCTGTATTGTGTATCAGGAACAGGTTATGCAGATTGTAAGAGATTTGGCAGGCTACAGCTTGGGACGAAGTGACTTGGTGCGTCGTGCCATGAGTAAGAAAAAAGCATCTGTCATGGCAGAGGAACGAAAAAACTTTGTTTATGGTATTGGGGATGAGGTGCCTGGCTGTGTGCAAAATGGAATTCCGGCAGAAGCAGCAGAGAAGATATTTGATGAAATGACGGACTTTGCAAAGTATGCCTTCAATAAGAGTCATGCGGCGTGCTATGCTGTGGTAGGCTATGAAACAGCGTGGCTGAAAACCCACTATCCTGTTGAATTTATGGCAGCACTTATGACAAGTGTCATGGATAATGCCACCAAGGTTTCCGGCTATATCGAAGAATGTAAAAAAATGGGCATCGTTCTTTTGCCGCCGGATATTAACGAAGGCTATGGGCATTTTTCCGTATCCGATGGAAAGATACGATTTGGTCTGGCTGCCATTAAAAATGTAGGGAAAAGTGCCGTAGATGCTTTGGTGACAGAGCGGGAGAAAAACGGAAGGTATCATTCCATGACGGATTTTTGCAGACGGCTTGGCAGTGGCGAATGGAATAAACGAGGTATTGAAAGCCTGATTAAATCCGGTGCTGTGGATTCCTTGGGCGGATATCGCAGTCAGTATATGGCGGCTTATAAAAGTATTTTGGATGGCATCGGTTTAGCGAAAAAGACAAATTTGGAAGGACAGATGAATCTGTTCGATTTAGGCGGTACAGATAGGGGAGCAGAGGAAAAAGATGAATTGCCGTCCATTGGAGAATATGCTTCTTCTGACCGTTTGGCTATGGAAAAAGAGGTGCTTGGCATTTATGTCAGCGGGCATCCTTTGGCAGCATATGAAAAAGAGCTGAGCAGAAAAATAAGCCATACAAGCAGAGATTTTCTTCCTGCAGCGGAAGGAGAGGAAAATCACCAGATTATGGAAGGAACAAATGTCATTGTGGGAGGTATGATTGCAGCAAAATCTGTAAAATATACAAGAAATAATGCAAAAATGGCGTTTCTCACATTGGAGGATTTGCAGGGTACTATAGAAATTATTGTATTTCCGAAGGTTATGGAGGAATGTGTGGATTTTATGGCAGAGGACAGCGTGGTTCTTGTGAGAGGACGTGCCAATGTTTCTGCTGACAGCGAAGCAAAGGTGATTGCCTCCAGCCTGATTCCTCTTATGAAAAAAGAAAAGGAAGCTGCTGTATCCTTGTGGTTGAAGCAACCTGCAGGAAAAGAAGTGCCTTTTGTTTGGATTACTGCCATATTGGAAAAATATAAGGGGGATACGCCTGTTTATATTTATGAAGAAAAAACAAAACGGAAAATGAAGGCAGACAGAAAGTACTGGGTTACGGCAGAGGATGGTGTGCAAAAGGAATTGGAGCTGCTTTTGGGCAAGGAAAATGTGGCGGTGAAAAAGGCATAGGTGGCTTCTGTGAAACAGAAAGAGAAACCACACAGAAAAGTCCAATAGGAAGAAAATATTTCCTGTACAGCATACTGCAGGCAGTAAGGTGTGGGGGAAAGCGAAAATGGATACACCTTATGGTATATTATATAGTGGGGAGGACGAAAAAATGGTTAATTTATTGGGAGAAGGAAATAGAAATATACAGACAGATATTAAGAAAATCGGCGTACTTACCAGTGGCGGTGATGCACCCGGTATGAATGCTGCAATCCGTGCCGTAGTGCGTACAGGTCAGTACAATAATGTACAGGTGATTGGTATCCGCAAGGGCTATAATGGTCTGATTAACGGAGAAATTAAGGAAATGTATAGTAAGGATGTTTCCAATATTATGAACCTTGGTGGCACTATACTCCATACGGCACGCTGCCCTGAAATGATGACAGAGGAAGGCTTGCATAAAGCATCGGCTATTTATAAAATACTGGGCTTGGATGCACTGGTTGTCATTGGGGGAGATGGTTCTTTCCGTGGCATGGAGGAGCTTGCACAAAGAGGAGTAAACTGTTTTGGGATTCCCGCAACCATTGATTTGGATATGAACAGTACGGAATATACCATCGGTTTTGATACAGCAGTCAATACAGGGATGGATGCACGAAATAAGCTGTGGGATA
>SAMEA104404100__coassemble_825_pt1 | contig 31301 bp, 28 predicted proteins | sample SAMEA104404100__metabat2_low_PE_071 | metagenome-assembled genome bin SAMEA104404100 (sample SAMEA104404100) | Balaenoptera acutorostrata
AATTCATTCATAAAACTTTCATTTTAGACTTGACTTTTAATAGTTAGTCTTTCTACAAGCCTTTCAGTCGTTTCATATGCTCTTTCATTCGTCTTTCAATGCCATTATCAGACATATTATAATAAACAGTTCCCACCAGTTCATCTGGCAGATATTGCTGCTCCACATAATGATTGGGATACTCATGTGCATATTGATATCCAATGGCGTTGCCAAGCTCCCCTGCTCCACTATAATGCCCATCTCGTAAATGCGGCGGCACACCCTTTACCTGTATATGCTTTACATCTGATAACGCCTTGTCAATGCCTAAATACGCTGCATTGCTCTTTGGTGCACAAGCAACATATGTGACTGCCTGTGCCAAAGAAATACGTCCTTCCGGCATCCCCACAAACTGCACAGCAGCTGCTGCTGCCATTGCCACTTGCAAAGCATGGGGATCAGCATTTCCCACATCCTCTGATGCACAAATCACCACACGTCTTGCAATAAACTTGGGGTCCTCCCCTGCATAAATCATTTTTGCCAAATAATATAATGCCGCATCGGGGTCAGAGCCACGCATACTTTTGATAAACGCAGAAATGGTGTCATAATGATTATCGCCATCTTTGTCATATTGCAATGCACGACGCTGTATACATTCCTGTGCCACATCCAATGTAATTGATACCCTTCCATCTGCTGTCGGCTCTGTTGTTAAAATTGCCAATTCCAGAGCGTTTAGGGCTGCTCTGGCATCTCCGTTTGCTGTTTGTGCCAAAAACTCCAGTGCCTCTTTTGTGATTTCACCATGATATGCACCCATGCCTTTTTCTGTATCAGCCAAAGCACGCTGCAAAAGCTCTTGAATATCATCAGTCCCCAAAGGTTCTAATTGAAAAATAGCAGAACGAGAAACCAAAGCACGGTTCACCTCGAAATAAGGATTTTCTGTGGTTGCTCCAATGAGTATCAATGTACCGTTTTCCACATGAGGAAGAAGTGTATCTTGCTGGGATTTATTGAAACGATGTATTTCGTCAATGAACAAAATAGTCTTTTTCCCATACATTCCCAAAAGATCTTCTGCCTTTGCCACAGTTTCCTTAATGTCTTTTATTCCCGCTGTTGTTGCATTGATTTGCACAAACTCGCTTTTTGTTGTATGGGCTATGATTTTCGCCAATGTGGTTTTTCCTGTTCCAGGAGGCCCATAAAAAATCAAAGAACCCAGTCTATCTCCTTTAATTGCACGATACAATAATTTATCTTTTCCTACAATATGTTTTTGTCCTACAAATTCCTCTAATGAAGCAGGACGCATTCGGGCTGCCAAGGGTGCATCCGTCTGATTTCTTTTTTCTCTGTTGTATGTAAATAAATCCATATAGGCATACCTCCGCCATCACGAAACCTCAGTTATCATAATTCGAGTACAAAAAAGAAGTCTTTCCTGACACAGCTTATCACAAAAGACCTCCTTTTTACCATAGTTATGCTTTGCAAATACATACAGATAAAAATAATATAAATAATTGCCCAAAGTTTATGTACCTGCAATACGTTTTCTTTACGTCTTATGCCAAGACAGATGCCAAATCCTGTACAGCAGCTTCTTCATCTACGCCATCTGCCGTAATAACAGCAGACTGACCTTCCTGCATCCCAAGAGCAATAGTGCCCATGATACTCTTTGCATTGATTTTTTTCTCGTTAATTGCAATACGGATGTCACTTTCATACTTTCCTGCTGTTTGCACAAAGAAAGCAGCCTGTCTTGCGTCTAATGATGCTTTGATGATGATTGTTTTTTGTGTCATGATCGTTCACCTTTTCCCTCTCTCAACATTTCCGCTACATTACTGATTTTTCGCAGACGATGGTTTACGCCCGACTTTCCTACAGGTTTCGATAAATATGTACCCAGTTCTTTTAAACTTTTATGGGGATAGGCAAGTCGTATTCTGGCCAACTCCTCCAACTGGCTGGGCAGCTGAGAAAGCCCCATGGTGTCTTCAATAAAGCGAATGTCCTCTGCCTGCTTGACAGCCGCGTCTACTACTTGGTTTAAGTTGGCTGTTTCACAGTTGACTTTTCTGTTAATGTCATTTCGCATTTCTTTTACAATACGGACATTTTCCAAATCCATCAATGCAACGTGTGCCTCCATGATATTGAAAAGATCCACAATCTGTTCTCCTTCTTTCAAATAGACCACAAAGTGTTCCTTTCTTTCTACCACCTTTGCATCCAGCTCAAAAGAATTTATCATTTCTTTTAATTCTTCTGCTGCTTCCTTTCCGGAAAGTACAAATTCCAGATGATAATTTTTTTGAGGATTGCTGACAGAACCCACTGCAATAAAAGCACCACGCAGATAGGCACGTCTGCAGCACATGGATGCAGTTACAGGAGGATAGATATGGTTTTTTACGCATCTTTGTCCCGTTGCGGATTCCTGTAAAATGCCTACTGCCATAAGGATACGTTTTGCATCCTCTCCATTCCGCACCAAAAGCAAGTACGAATGTCTTTTTCCTGTGCGAACAGATATTTCAATTTCAATATTAAAAGCATTTTGCAATAATGTAAAGCACTTTTTCACAAGAAGTATATTTTCTGCTTGTATTTTTAGACAAAAAGAATCTCGAAAAACACAAATCTCTCCACACATATTCAAAAATGCTGCCAGTTCTGCAATCAGACAATGACGTGCATTCCCAAAATGTGCAGCCAGCTCCTCTTTTACCTTATATGAAAATGACAAATTTATATTCTCTTGCCTATAATCCGTATGATTCTCCAATTCTGCTCTCATCCTTTTCTTTTACTGTCTTTTTCCACATCTTTATGCTTCAGAAGAACAGTGTGCTGTGCTTGCCCCAATGCGGTAAAAAGAGCGTTGGCAAGTGTCACAGAACGGTGTCTGCCTCCTGTGCAGCCAATACTGATGACAAGACTGTTTTTCCCTTCATGAATATAATGGGGAATCAAAAATTCCAGCATATCAATCAGTTTATCCAAAAACGCCTTGCTTTCCGAAAGCTGCATCACATAGTCGCTGACAGGCTTATCATTTCCGGATAATTCTTTTAGCTTCGGAATATAGTATGGGTTGGGAAGAAAACGCACATCAAATACCAAGTCACTGTCTACCGGTATTCCATATTTAAATCCAAAAGAACATACTGTAATCACAAGACTTTCAAATTTCTCATCATCTCTGAAAATACGATTGATTTGCTCTTTTAGCTCTCTTGTCAAAACATTGCTGGTATCAATGATATAATTTGCCTTCGCCTTTACTTCTTTTAGCATATCCCGTTCTTTGCTGATACCTTCTTCTATGGAGCCACGACGGGACAGAGGGTGGCTTCTTCTGGTTTCCTTATATCGTTTAATGAGGACACTGTCCGAAGCATCCAAAAAAAGGATTTCATAATCATATCCATTTTCCTGTAGCTGAAACAGCATGGAGAATAAATCATAAAAGAGCTTACCACCTCGAATATCAATGCCCATTGCCACTTTTTCGATGCTGTTATCCTGTTCATAACAAAGCTCTGCAAATTTAGGGAGCAATGCAGGGGGCATATTATCCACGCAGAAATAATTGATATCCTCCAAAAATTTCAATGCTGATGATTTTCCTGCACCGGACATTCCCGTTACAATTACAAATCGCATAGCCACCACTGCTCCTTTCTGTTTATGCCTCTCCTGTAATTTTTACTTCCGTTTCCAGTTTTACACCAAATTTTTCCCATACAGCTTCCTGACAATATGCAATCAAATCCAATATATCTTTGCTTGTGGCATTGCCAATATTCACAATAAAGCCGGCGTGTTTTTCCGACACCTGTGCACCGCCTATAGTTTTTCCTTTCAGTCCGGCATCACTAATCAGCTTTCCTGCAAAATAGCCTTCTGGACGTTTAAAGGTGCTGCCTGCACTGGGATATTGCAAAGGTTGCTTTTCCCGTCTTTGCTGTGCAAGCTCTGCCATTTTTTCTTTGATTTCGTCTTTGCTGCCCTTTTCCAAAGAAATGGTGCCGCCCAGAACCAAATAGCCTTTTTCCGGTATACTGCTATGGCGATAAGAAAGCTTTAAGTCCTCTGCCGGCAATGTCAAAAATTCCAATTCAGGTGTTAAAACATCTACTGTGCGAAGCACATCCTTCATTTCTCCGCCATAAGCCCCTGCATTCATTACCACAGCTCCGCCAAATGTACCGGGAATACCGGATGCAAAAGCAAATCCTGCCAAGCTGTTTTCTGCCGCTGCTGCTGCAATGGCGGAAAGCAAGGCACCGCATTGTACCGTAATTTCCTGATTTTTCACTGCAATTTCCTGCATTCTTGTGTATAGCTGTATGACTGCTCCACGAATACCACCATCCTGCACCAACATATTGCTGCCATTTCCTAAAATCGTAACAGGTACTTGATAAGTATGCAAAAGTGCCATCACTTCTTTTACAGCCTGTCCATTCTGGGGCATGAGAAATAAATCGGCTGTACCGCCTGTTTTAAATGTTGTGTGCTTTGCCATAGGTTCGTGGTGGCGTACACCTTCCTTGCCCAGTATCCTTTCCAGCTGAACCACTAAATCTTCCATGGATATTCTCCTTTTTATTTTGTTTTTCCTAAATTCATCATCCGCTGTTCCAGCTCTTTTGCTGTATTGGTACCCATTTTTTTCTGGCGGTTGGCAATGGCTGCCGATTCACAGATGACAGCAACATTTCTGCCGGGATGAAGCGGAATGGTATTACACAGTACTTTATTCCCAAGTATCTCAATATATTCCTCATCCAATCCAATCCTGTCGTATTTATTGACCTTTCCATCCCACATTTCCAGACGAATCACCAAATTGATGGTTTTTTGCAGCTTTACTGCACCTACGCCAAACAATTCCTTTACATTGATAATCCCAATTCCTCTCAGTTCTATGAGATAGCGAATCAGTTCAGGGCAGGTTCCAATCAATGTATTATTTGCAATTTTTTTGATTTCCACAGCATCATCTGCAATCAAACGATGACCTCTTTTAATAAGCTCCAAGGCTGTTTCACTTTTTCCAATGCCGCTTGCACCAATAATCAGAACGCCCTCTCCGTAAATATCCACTAAAACGCCGTGCATGGTTTCTCTGTCTGCCAATTCTGTATAGAGCCATGCAATCAGCTCTGCCATAAACCCTGTAGTAGAATGTGGTGTTCGAAAAACCGGAACGCCATATTTTTTGCCATAAAAAAGCATTTCCGGAAAAACTTCCATGTTTTTACAAATAACCAAGCAAGGAATGTGATATTCAAAAAGATGACAAATTGCCTGTTTTCTTTGTTCCGGCTCTAACTTTGTCAGATAGCTGTGTTCTACTCTTCCGATAATCTGCACTCTGTCATTGTCAAATCTATCATAAAATCCCGTCAGCTGCAAAGCAGGGCGATTAATCTCCTTTCTGCTGATAGCACGACCTTCCAAGTCAATTTCAGGTATGATATTTTCCAAATCAAAACGCTGTACAAATTTTTTAATTTCTGCAGAATACATCCTTTTGCTCCTTTCTTTTTTTGTTTTCCTTTTACTCCCTGTGAAAAAAAGCATATACAGCTTCTGCTGCGGGAATATTCAGCTCTGCTACCTCAAGCAGTTCTGCCACCTCCGCCTGAGCAATCCGTTCTGCAGAACCAAAATGCCGCATCAAGGCTTTTCGCCGCACTGTACCAATTCCCTTGATGTCGTCCAAAGCAGAGTGGAGTGCTTTTTTCTGCCGCAGATTCCGATGATAGGTAATGGCAAAACGATGGACTTCATCCTGTATTCTGGTAACCAAACGAAATCCCTCTGAGGACAGTGGCAGCAGCACTTCTTTTTCCTGATAAAATAGTCCTCTGGTACGGTGTTTGTCATCCTTTACCATTCCACAGACCGGAATCTCTATGCCAAATTCCTCCAATATCTCCTCTGCAGCGTGTACTTGCGTTTTACCACCATCCATAAAAATCAAATCCGGCAGGCGGGTAAAACTGCTGGTCTTTCCTTCCATTTCTTCCTTTATACCATGACGCAGCCTTCTGGTAATGACCTCCTGCATAGATGCAAAATCATTGGGGCCAAGAACGGTCTGTATTTTAAACTTTCGGTAATCGCTGTTTTTTGCCTTTCCATTTTCAAAGACAATCATAGAGCCAACGGATTCAAAGCCTTGGGTATTGGAAATGTCATAGGCTTCTATGCGATGTAGCGGTAAAGACAGTCCCAGAGCCTTTTGTATTTCCTCCATAGCACCCCTTGTCCGCTGTTCCTCACGTTTCATTTTTTCTCCGAATTGGCTGAATACCAAATCTGCATTTTTGTAGGCAAGTTCTATGAGCTTATGTTTTTCTCCCTTAACGGGAACCGTCAAAAGCACTTTGCTGCCTCGCCTTGCAGAAAGGTATTCCTCCAGCAGGGCGGCACCTTCTTCTGTCAATTTCTCCTGTAAAATCAGCTCTTTTGGAATATATGCCGTACCACTGTAAAATTGCTCCACAAATGCTGTCATGACTTCGCTGCGGCTTTGCTCCTCAGGTGCTGTCATATGGAAATTTTCTCTGCCTGTCATTTTCCCATTCCGAATGAAAAACACCTGCACCAGACATTGTGAAAATGCCCGCACAAAAGCAATGACATCGGCATCCTGCAAGGACATATTTGCCATTTTTTGCCGCTGTACAACGCTTTGCATGGCTTGTATTTTGTCCCGAAGTGCAGCAGCCTTTTCAAACGCCAGCTGTTCCGCAGCGTCTTTCATTTCATCTTACATTTTTTTACGAATTGCATCATGCTTGCCTTCCAAAAAGTCCATTGCATCTTTGATATATTTTCCATATTCCTCTTTTGAAACAGCACCGCTGCAAGGTGAAAGACATTGCCCAATGTGATAGTTTAAACAGGGGCGGTCTTTTCCAGCGGCTTTGGACAGGTTTTTCTTGCATTTCCGAAGGGGAAACAGCTTGTGGAGAATTTCCACTGTTTCCCGAATGGCATAGGCATCTGTAAAGGGCCCATAGTATTTCGCCTTATCCTTTGCCACATGGCGGGTAATAAATATACGGGGAAAATCCTCCTGCACGGTAACTTTGATATATGGATAGGATTTATCATCCTTTAGCATAATGTTGTAGCGAGGGCGATGTTCTTTAATGAGATTGCACTCCAGTAACAAGGCTTCCATTTCGGAATCCGTGACAATATATTCAAATTCTTTTATATGCGGTACCATGGTTTTTGTTTTCGCCGTATGGTTTTTACTGCTCTGAAAATATTGTCTGACACGGTTTCGAAGATTGATTGCTTTCCCCACATAGATGATTTCGCCTTTTTCGTCTTTCATGAGATATACTCCCGGTTTTTGGGGTAGCTTTTTTAGTTCCTCTGCAATATCGAACATCTGCACACCTCCTTGCACATATTGTCTGTGAGAGGCATATCTGAACTCTCCCCTGCACAGGATTTTTATAGCATATATCACGCAATGTGCAAAAATATCGTTTTCCAACGAGGTTGTTGAGAAAATGTGATACAGACTGTGAAAAAAGATAATCCTTAGAGTTTTCAGATACGCCCTAAATCATTTTGGAAATATTCTAACATAAAAATACCCTTTTCTGCAAATAACAAAACGGATAAATTCCTATTTTTCAAAAATTGCAAAGCAATCCACAATTTTTGCATCATGGAATCTATCCGTTTGATTCTCTGTATTTTTATGACCTTTATTTTTTTTGTTTTTTATATTCTGCCCTTCGTGCCTTTTGGGAAAGAGCTTTTTCTTTTTCCCTGACATCTTTTTCTGCCAACATTTCCACAATATCCTCCGGCATTTCCAGAGTCAAACGTCCCAGCTTCCCCCCTCGGAACTCATCCATCAAAATTTTGGCAGCACGTTCCAAATCAGGCTCATCCCCTTTCAGCTTAAAGCCTCTTGCTTCTGCAATCTGCTGCAACACATCATGCGGTTCTGCAATGGTATCAAAGGCAATATTATACCGTTTACGGATGCAGTCAGGGTTCACCACCATCATATGATGAATGAAGGCCGTTGCCAGTGTCTGTGCATCCAAAATGTCATCATTGATTGCACCTGTAAATGCCAGCTTCAATCCCACCTGCTGATCCTCAAATTTTGGCCAAAGGATACCGGGTGTATCCAAAAGTTCAAAATCCTTTTTCAGCTTAATCCACTGTTTCCCTCTGGTAACGCCAGGCTTATCACCGGTTTTTGCTGTTGTTTTTCCCACATATTTATTGATAAAAGTAGACTTCCCCACATTCGGAATCCCCACAATCATACTGCGAATCGGCACATGAATCCGTCCTCTTGCTTTGAGTTTTTCGATTTTTTCTTTCATCAGCTCTCTGGCTGTATCCGTAACCTGCCCCATGCCTGTCCCCCTTAGGGCATTCATTTCAATGACACGAAATCCTTTTTCTTCAAAATATTCTGTCCAAACCTGCGTTGCTGCAGCATCAGCAAGGTCGCTTTTATTGAGTAAAATAATACGCTGTTTATTTTTTGCAAGTTCATCCAAATCAGGGTTCTTGCTGCTGTAAGGAATTCTTGCATCCACCAGCTCTATGACAATATCCACCAGTGCAATATTTTCTTCCATCATTCTTCTGGTTTTGGTCATATGTCCGGGGTACCACTGTATATACATACTGTTTCCTCCTTATTTAATTAAGCCAAAATGATTGAATGGGTACAACCGCAAAACAATTTTACCTTGAATATCCTTTTTTTCAATGGCACCAACAGAGTGTTTTCTGCTGTCCGTACTTGCATTGCGGTTATCTCCCATGACAAAGAAGCTATTCTCCGGCACCGTATAAGGATAGTCTATCGTGCCACTGGAATACATCGGTTCTGCAATATAAGGCTCATCTATGCGTTCTCCATTGAGATAGAGATAATAGGTATCCCCTTCCGATACAATTTCAACCTCATCTCCCGGAACGCCAATGACACGTTTGATAATATTTTCATCATATCCGTCTTCATGGAGCTGACAAATTACAATATCGCCATAGGATGGGTTTGAAATACGTACATCCAGTTTGTTCATCAGCAGTAGGTCGCCATGATGGAAATTAGGCTCCATAGAAGAACCCTTTACATAAATTGTTCCAATGACAAAGCTACGCAATAAGACTACAATCGCAATAACCGCTACAAGCTGCAGCATAAAGCTGCCCCATTTTTTTTGATTCTTCTCTTTTTCCTGTGTCATGCCGTTTCCTCCCGTCTGCCTGCATATCTTCTTTATATATTTTTTGTCAAATAGAAAGCTTTTTTAGCGTTCACGAAAAAAGCCTTGATGAGCAACTCACCAAGGCTGAATTTCATTATCTCAATACTTCTTTTACCTTTGCTGCCTTACCAACCTTATCTCTCAGGTAGAACAGTTTTGCACGTCTTACAATACCACGTCTTACCACTTCGATACGGTCGATTCTGGGAGAATGCAAGGGCCATGTTCTTTCAACGCCAACGCCGGAAGCAATACGTCTTACTGTGAAGGTTTCTCTGATGCCGCCGCCCTGTCTTTTGATTACAACGCCTTCAAACATCTGCAGTCTTTCTCTTGTACCTTCGACAACCTTTGCGTAAACACGGATTGTGTCACCTACGTTAAAAGAAGTCACTTCGCTTTTGAGCTGTTCGTTTTCCAGTTCTCTGATAATATCCATTTTAATTTCTCCTTTCCCAAAAGACGTTCTTGTCACTACACCTCGTATGACATTGGACCGTCCGTAATCAACATGAACAATTTTAGCACATATTTTTTGTAGATGCAAGCACTTTTTTTATATTTTTGCTTTTCTCCAATTCTGAAAATCAATAATGAAGGATTGCCTTCACATGATAGCCTTCCAGTGCATCTCTCCCCTTCAAAAAATCCAGTTCAATTAAAAAGATAAGAGCTGCCACTTCTGCCCCCATGCTTTCCACCATTTCTATAATTGCTTTGGCAGTACCGCCTGTTGCCATAAGGTCATCTACAATAACCACCTTTTGTCCGGGCTTCAAGGCATCCTTGTGCATTTCAATGGTTGCGGTGCCGTATTCCAAATCGTATTCCTTGGCAATGACTTCCGCAGGCAGCTTTCCTTTTTTTCTGATGGGTACAAAGCCTTTTTTCATATTATAGGCAATGGGCATTCCAAAGATAAAGCCACGGGATTCCGGACCCAAAATCACATCAAAATCTATAGAAGCCAATTCTTTCTCCATAGACTGAATTGCCTCCTGCACACCCTCAGCATCCTTTAATAATGTTGTAATATCCCGAAATATAATTCCCTTTTCCGGAAAATCCGGTATATTTCTGATTTTATCCTTTAGGTTCATGTGACATCCTCCTAATTTGCTTCTCTAAAATCCTGAATCATAAGCTGTACAGACTCTCTGCCTCCATAGGAATTGATTTCTACACGATAGACAATATCAAGAGGCATGGGCAACTGTCCACTATGTATTATTTTATCACAATCCTCCTTTGGATACAATCGTTTCAGTATTTCCTGCAAGGTATCATATCCGTCAAAGGAGATGCCTGTCAGCAATTTTCCTGTTTCTTCTTCCATTAAAGTCATCCGCAGCATATCTCTGTTTTTCCCAATTAAATCCAGCCGTCGTACCCAAATTTTCTTGGATGCAAACAAGGGAGAGGGATTCCCCTTGCCAAAAGGTGCCAATATCCGCAGCTCCTTTGCCAGTGCCAAATGAATCTCTTGAAAGGACAGCTGTTTTTCCAGTCGCAAGACAGGCGTCATGTCCTCTTTTGTTAAAGAACAGGCATCATTCAGCTGTTTCTCCAAAAGAGGGATATTTTCATAGGGCAGGGAAAGCCCCGCCGCCATGGCATGACCGCCGAATCTTGTAAAAAGCTCCTTGCAGCCAAAAAGTGCCTCAAAAATATGGTAGGCAGGAATACTTCTTGCAGAGCCTTTGACCCCTTCCTTTGCATCTGTAAGCAAAACAACCGGATGGTAATACTTATCTTTGATGCGTCCTGCCACAATCCCTGCAATACTTTCATCAATGTCCTTTTCATACAGTACCAATACCGACCGCATGGGTATGTCTTTTTCTTCCAATGTTTTTTCAATCCGATTTGCAGCTTCTGTGGTCATTTCCTTTCGTTCTTCGTTCAACCTAACGAGATGCTTTGCCATTTGTCTTGCTTTTGCTTCCTCCGTTTCACAAAATAACGCAACTGCAAGACCTGCACTTTCCAATCTGCCTGTAGCATTGATGCAAGGCCCAATGATAAAGCCCAAATGATATTCGGTTACAGGCTTTTCTCCAAGACCTGTTTCTTCCAATAGCACACGCAGTCCCACATTGGTTGTATGTTGTATTTCCCGCAGTCCTGCTTGTACAAGAATACGGTTTTCTTCCAACAAATCTACTATATCGCATACCGTTGCCACTGCGGCAAAGGAGAGGAGTTCCTTTTCCAAGTATTTCTCTGTTATGCCGAAACGTCTGAAAAGCAGTATGGCAAATTTATAGGAAATCCCTGCTGCACAGAGCATCGGAAAGGGATAGTCGCATTTTTTCTGCTTCGGGTTAATAATTGCATCTGCGTCAGGCAGAATATCCCGAAAAGTCCCTTCTCTCCCCTCTGCAAAAGGCGGTTCATGGTGATCCAATATTAAAATCTGCATTCCCTGTTCCTTTGCAAAAGCTACCTCTCTTGCTGCTGCAATGCCATTATCGCAAGTAAAAAGCAGCTTCACCCCCTCATCTGCAAGCAGCTTTACTGCCTGCAGATTCAGTCCATAGCCTTCTTCTCTACGATGGGGAACATAGTACATCACATCTCCACCGCATTGTCGGATTGTCCGTGTCAATATGGTACTGCTCATAACGCCATCCACATCGTAATCCCCATATACAGCAATTTTTCTGTGATTTTTTATGGCATCTGTCACCAAAAGGAGTCCTTTTTCCATATCCTTCATGGAAAGACTGTCATAAAGGTCTTGGATATTGGGGTGGAGAAATTTTTTTGCTTTTTCTGCATCTACAATGCCCCTGTGGGATAAAGCACAGGCTGTAGCCGGTGCAATTTTCATATCCTCACACATTTTTAAAGTTCCAACCGGTGTTCTTCGCATCATCCATCGTTTCACAGCATCACCCCTTTCGATATTTTTCTTTTTTTCATACGGAGTGATTATAGCATAAAAAAAAATGCAGGAAAAGCCCTGCATTTTATCTGTCTATGTATTTTATTTTTTTGAAAAGGCAAATATGGTTTTTCGATGATACCATTCCCCTTGGTGCAGCACCGCAGAAGGAAAATGCCCATAGGCAGGTGCGTTTGGAAAGCCTTGTGCTTCAAAGCAGAAACCGCTTCGTTTGCCATAAACCGCTTTGTTTTTCCCCTTAATCTCACCATCCAAAAAATTGCCTGTATAAAACTGTATTCCGGGCTGGTCAGAAAAGACTTCAAGGAGAATACCGCTTTCTTCGCAATATGCGGATGCACACTCTCTTATGCTTTCCCCATCATATCCTTTTGGAATCCAGTTATGGTCATAGCCCCTGCCGTTTTGAAGCTGTTCAAAATCTGCGTCAATCCGTTCCAGTATTTCGTGTGGCTCACGAAAGTCCATGGGTGTCCCCTCTACAGAAGCAATCACGCCTGTTGGCAGACAATCTGCATCGTTTTCCGTATAAAAGTCTGCAGGTATCTGCACCATATGTCCTGCAAGATTTCCTGCCTCATGCCCCTTTAGATTGAAATAGCTGTGGTTTGTGAGATTGACTAAGGTATCTGTATCACATACTGCCTGATAATCTATGATCAGCTGATTCTCCTCATCCAAAAAATAGCGAACCTCCGTACAAAGTGTACCGGGATAGCCTTCTTCTTTGTTACAGCTGGTATACCGCAGACAAAGACCATCTTCCTCTATATCGGCAGTCCAGTTTTTTTTGTCAAAGCCTTCTGCACCGCCATGCAAATGATTGGCACCATTGTTGCAGTATAAAGCATATTCTGTGCCGCTCAATGTAAAGGTGCCGCCGCCAATGCGGTTCGCCACACGTCCCACAATGGCACCCATGTACTTATCTTGTGCTTCGTAGTCTGCCATGTGGTCAAAACCCAGTACCACATCCTTTCCTTCAAAAACAAAGCTCTGTAATGCTGCACCATATGTAAGCACTGTTGCAGAAGCTCCTCCTTTGTTTTTTAGCGTAAAGGCAAACACAGCTTCACCTGTTTTTGTCTGCCCGAAAAGACGTTTCGTAATATCCATTCCCACACTCTCCTTATATCATCAAACGTGCCGCACCATAAATGCCGGCATCATTTCCTAATACTGCCAATCGGAACTCTGTATCCTTTTGGGTATGAAATGCATATTTTTTATAATATTCCTGCACTTTATCTAAAAGGAATTTACCTGCTTTGGAAACACCACCGCCCAATATAATCAGCTCCATATCTGCCACAGAGCAGCAAATTGCAAGACTCCTGCCCATAATATCTGCCATAGTATCTACCACACCAAGACTCAAAGCATCTCCTGTCTTTGCTCCATCTAATACATCTTTTGTTGTCAATGCTTCTTTCTGCCGCAAAACGGATGGGGTATTTGTTTCTGTCAGTCGTTGTTTTGCCATTCGTAAAACACCTGTTGCAGAAGTATATTGTTCCATGCAACCATAATTTCCACAACTGCAAGGAAGCGTTTCTGTAGGATTGACACAAATATGTCCAATCTCACCGCCACTGCCTGTTACGCCTGCATGAATTTTACCATTTAGCACCAAACCACCACCAATGCCTGTGCCAATGGTTACAAGCAAGACACTTTCATACCCTTTTCCACTGCCCTGCCAAATTTCTCCCAGTGCTGCCGCATTGGCATCATTGGCTGCTTTTACAGAGAAGCCTATCATTGCTTCCAATTCCTTTGCCACAGAAAATTTTTCCCATCCCAAGTTAATACAATGATTTACCACTCCATCTGCGGTAACAGGCCCTGGAACGCCAAGTCCTGCTCCCAAGATATCCTCTTTGTGAATATTTTTTTCTTCTAGCTTTTTTTGCAGACTTTCTGCAACTTCCGGCAAAATATGAATCCCTTTTTGCTTGGTATTTGTGGGAATTTCCCATTTATCCAAAAGATTCCCTTCTTTATCAAACAGTCCCATTTTGATGGTTGTACCACCTATATCAATGCCGAATATATATTTCATGCTGATGCTCCTTTGTACTCATTTTTTCATGGCACCACAGTGCTGCAAAAAGCGGTCAAAATACATTTTTCCCGCTTCTGTTCTTTTGTATACGCCTGCATCCTCCAGTACCTGCGAAAAAACCTGTCCAATTTCCTCATGGATAATACCATCCAAGTTTTCTGTATTTATCGTATCATATTTTGCAAGGAACTTTTCTGCCCATTGTGCATGAGGTGCGGTCTTTTCATTTTCATAAAGGTCTTTCCCCTGCAAAATGGCATTTTTGAGAATTTCCATTTCGTCTTTCAATCTTGCAGGCAAAACTGCCAAACCCATTACTTCAATCAAACCAATATTTTCTTTTTTAATGTGATGTAATTGGCTATGGGGATGATATACACCAAGGGGATGCTCCTCTGTTGTTATATTATTCCGCAGTACCAAATCCAATTCGTACAACCCATCGTGTTTTCTCGCAATGGGGGTAATGGTATTATGGGGTTCGCCGTCAGTTTCTGCAAAAATAAAAGCTTCCTCGTCAGTATATGCTCTCCACTTTGCCAAAATGCGGTCTGCTGCCTCCACCAATGTATTTTTATCCTGATGGCGAATCCGAATAACGGACATGGGCCATTTCACAATACCCATTTCCATATCAGGAAAATCCGCCCATGTATATATCTGCTCTATTTCCGCTCGCTCCATGGCAAAGGTATATCGCCCGCCTTGAAAATGGTCATGGGACAAAATAGAGCCACCCACAATAGGAAGGTCTGCATTAGAGCCTACAAAATAATGTGGCAAAAAATCAATGAAATCAAACATTTTTTCAAAAGCATTGCGATTGATTTTCATGGGAACGTGCTGTCCGTTAAATACGATGCAGTGTTCGTCATAGTATACATAAGGGGAGTACTGGAAAAACCAATGATTTCCTGCAATTTCCAGAGGGATAATGCGATGGTTCTGTCTTGCAGGATGATTTACTCTACCTGCATATCCTTCATTTTCTCTGCAAAGCATACATTTTGGATAGCCACTTTGCGGTGCATTTTTCGCTGCTGCAATGGCCTTGGGATCTTTTTCCGGCTTGGAAAGGTTGATGGTAATATCTATTTCGCCATAGTCTGTTTTTGTTTTCCATCGCATATCTTTTTTGATACGATACCGACGGATATAGTCTGTATTTTGGCTAAAATCATAGTACCAATCTGTTGCCTCCTGCGGGTTTTGTTCCCACAAATCTTGAAATGTCTTAATAACTTCTCTGGGAAAAGGTGTCAATATTCCCATAAGCTTTGTATCCAGCAAATCCCGATATACAATGCTGTCAGGGATAATTTCGCTTTGACAGGCGTAGTCCAAAAGAACCTGCAGGATTGTTTCCAAATCTTCTTCTGCTGCACCCATCGGCTCTGTGTATCCATCCAGCTTCATTTCATCCATCAAACGGTTTATCACAAAGGGAACATCTGCTTCCTCTATGAGTTTTTTTCTTACACCATACCATGCTAAATCCCGAATTGCCTTCTCTATCATCATCCGTCCCCTTTCTCAAAACCCATTGGGGTGATTTTTGTGCCAATTCCATGCAGAAGAAATAATTTCCTCCAAACTGTCATGTGTGGGATTCCACCCCAGAACCTTCTTCGCTTTTTCGCTGGATGCGATAAGCTGTGCAGGGTCACCAGCACGTCGTTCCACTTCTTTTGCAGGAATGGGATGTCCTGTTACTTTTCTTGCTGTTTCAATGACTTCTTTTACAGAGAATCCTACACCATTACCCAGATTGAAAATATCACTTTTCCCACCCTTTAGCAGATAATCCACTGCAAGAATATGGGCCTCTGCCAAATCTGTTACATGGATATAGTCACGAATACAAGTGCCATCTGGTGTTGGATAATCGTTGCCAAAAATACTGATAAATTCTCTCTGCCCATTGGGAACCTGTAAAATCAAAGGAATCAAATGGCTTTCTGGGTTATGTGCTTCGCCGATAGTACCGCTTTTATGTGCACCACAGGCATTGAAATACCGCAGGGATACATACCGCATACCACTTGCATTTCCTGTCCACTTAAACATTTTTTCCATTGCCAATTTTGTTTCGCCATAAGGGTTTGTTGGCTCTGTACGGTCATTTTCCATAATAGGTACACGTTCCGGCTCTCCGTAAGTTGCTGCTGTGGAAGAAAAGACGAATTTATCTACGCCACATTCCACCATAACTTCCAGCATTGCTCTTGTTTTGCAAAGATTATTTTCGTAATATTTGAGGGGTTTTTCTACGCTTTCCCCTACCAAAGAATATGCTGCAAAATGAATGACTGCCTCAATATCTTCTTTTTCAAAAACGCCTTTCAAAAAAGGTTTATCATGAATATCCCCCTGATAAAATTTTGCATCGGGATGAATCGCTTCCTTATGCCCTGTTTCCAAATTATCTACAACTACGACTTCTCTGCCTGCTTCACAAAGTGCATATACTGTATGAGAACCAATATATCCTGCACCGCCTAATACCAAAATTGCCATACCTTCTCACTCCTTCTCTAATTCCATGCCGCCCGCCTGTCTAATAGACAACACATGACAACAGTCTTTTCCTATGGCATTTTCCATTTGTGCCACAAAACTATCTAAAATATCACTGGGTACAAAGGCTTGTATGGTGCCTGCAAAACCACCACCATGTACACGGAATGCACCTTTCCCCTGCAACGCTGCCTGTGCCGCCATTAAGGCGTATGCAACCTCCTGGTGCTTGATACTGCCACTGACATACACATTTTGTAAATACATAAAAGAAGAATATCCGGATGCAGTAACGGTTTCAAAGAATTTATCAAAGTTCCCTGTTTCCAAATACATGGCTTCATCCATAGCTCTTTGGTTGTCCATGAGAAAATGATATGCACGCAATGTTGCCCTGTCCCCTATTTTTTCTCTGACTGCTGCCATATCCTGTAAAAATTGTTCCAATGTCACTTCCCGCAAATGCGTTTTGCCAAAATGTGCTGCTACTGCTTTCATTTCCATGGGAATTGCAGAATATTCATCAGATAAATCAGCATGATCTGCACCACTGTCCACAATGCAAAGCTGATAGCCAATTTCTTCCAAGTCGAATAGCAGCTTTCTGACAATAGGATTTTCATTGTCTTTGAAATCAATGGCAACGACACCGCCTACAGAAGAAGCCGTCTGATCCATCAATCCACTCATTTTCCCAAAGTATACATTTTCTGCATATTGTCCAATCTGTGCAATTTCCACCGGTGACAGCTTATCATGGCAATACATTTTACTAATTGCTGTTCCCACCAATACTTCATAGGCTGCGGAGGAAGAAATTCCAGAGCCTTTCAGCACATTGGAAACGGTATACATATCAAATCCGCCTACAGTATAGCCCATATCACAGATTTTTGCTGCTACCCCACGAATCAGAGCAGCTGTCGTATTTTTTTCTTCTTCTTTTACGGTAAGGTCATGCAATGGAATTTCTTCCATGCCATAGCCTTCAGAAAAAATTCGAATCACACCGCTATTATTGGGAAGTGCTGCCCCTACAATATCCAAATCAACAGCTGCTGCCAAAACGCATCCTCTTTGGTGGTCTGTGTGATTACCTCCAATTTCTGTGCGTCCCGGTGCAGAAAAGAATCTTGTCGGCGTAGTGCCAAAAGTTTGTACAAAACCATTTTCTGCATCCTGCAAACGCCCTAAATAAAAATCCGCATTTTTCATAAAACGGGGATATGCCGCAAGCAAATCTTCCGCTTTCCAATTTTTCACCATGTTCCCAATTCCTCTCTTTTAACGATAGATTATCCCGATAATCAGTGCAATGACCAGAGCAATGGCTAATACAGCGACTACCTTATTCATTGTCCCAAGAGATACATCTATTCTATCATATAAACTGTACTTTGCTTTGGCAATTCTATCCTCTGCTTTATGCAAGGTACTTTCCTTTTCATCTAATTCCCGTTCTCGTTCCTCCAGCTTTCGTTGTTTTTCCTCCAGCTCCTCTGCTGTTAGAATCTCCGAATTCTTGTTTTCCTCCACAAAATACCTCCCATCCTTATTGCAACAATTCCCCCGTCACCGAACATCGGCATACGGGGGACATTGTATATCTGGGTACTTGATACCCTTTTTTATTTCTTCGCAATATATTTCCGCACGTCAATGGCAACGGCAAGAATGATAATCAAACCTTTGATGATGTACTGTAAGTAAGCATTGATACCCAAATAATACAGGCTGTAGTTAATTACCTGCAAAATAACAACACCAATCAAAATACCGGGTATGGTACCAACACCACCCGAGAAGGATACGCCACCAATTACACAACCGGAAATGGCATCCAAATCATAGTTTGTACCTGTTGCAGTTGTTACACTCTGAATACGGCCCGCTTCCAAGAATGCGGCAATCCCATATAAAACACCTGCAACAAGATATACGAGCATGATGTTTTTTGCTACATTTACACCGGATACAGCTGCTGCTTCCGGGTTACCACCAATGGCAAACATATTTTTCCCAAGTGTGGTTTTATTCCAGATAAACCACATGACAACTGCACAAATAATCAGGAATAAAATCAAGTGAGGAAATACACCAAAAAATTTACCGTTTACCAATTCCAAATATCTCTTGTCCAAGCTGGCAATGGGCTGTGCCCCACCTTTCTGGCTGTCTACATACAAACACAATGCACCGTATGCAATGAGCTGCGTACCCAATGTAATGATGAAAGCGTGCATATGCAGTTTTGCCACACCAAAACCGTTCAGCAGCGAGAATGCAACGCAAACAAGAATAGACAAAATCAGCGGTATAAATATAAAGAATGAACTTGAAGTATCCAAATTGGGATACATACGAGATGCGTAGTCCATACTTTGCAGTAAAGAAGCAGAAACTGCCGCACCGCAACCAAGCACACGACCGGCAGAAAGGTCAGTCCCTGCCAATACAATAAGCCCTGCAACTCCAAGTGCCAATATTCCTCTTGTAGATGCCTGTGTCAATATTTTCAAAAAGTTATTCATACTCAGGAAGGAGCTATCTGCAATGACAACACCAATAATCATAATCCCAAGAATAATGTATAATGCATAGTCCAGCAGAAATTCCTGCCAGGTTTTCGTTTCAACCATTCGTTACTACCTCCCCAATTATACATACTTTGCCGCAAGGGTCATAATTTCTTCCTGCGACGTATTTTTCGCATCTACAATACCGGCAAGATGACCATTACTCATAACCAGAATACGGTCACAAATACCTAAAAGCTCAGGCATTTCAGAAGATACCACAATAACGCCTTTATCCTCATGTGCCAAGTCAATGATGAGCTGATAAATTTCATACTTGGCACCTACGTCAATCCCTCTGGTAGGCTCATCCAAAAGCAGAATATCCGGATTTGTAAGAAGCCATCTGCCGATAATTACCTTTTGCTGATTCCCGCCGGAAAGGGATTTGATATGAGTCTTTTGGCTTGGCGTTTTTACGTGCATACTGTCAATTACCCATGCGGTGTCTTCTTTCATTTTGCCGTTGGAAAGGAATAAGCCCTTTCTGTAATTTTTAATATTGGCAATGACAGAGTTAAACTGGATGCTCATACCACCAAAGATGCCGGTGGCACGACGCTCCTCCGTCAGCATGGCAAAGCCGTTTTTAATGGCATCCTTTGCATTTTTATTGACAACCTTTTTGCCTTCTTTTAAGATTTCTCCACTCTCATGGTGTGCAATCCCAAAAATAGTTTCCAGAAGCTCTGTTCTTCTGCTTCCCACCAGTCCGGCTACGCCTAATATTTCGCCTTTTTTCAGCTGAAAGCTGACATCAATGCAAGAAGGCATATATTTCCCCGTCAAATTTTTTACGTCCAGAAGCACCTCGCCGGGTTTATTGCTCTTAGGCGGGAAACGCTCTGTCAAATCACGTCCAACCATCAGTTGAATAATTTTATCCGTTGTTAAGCCTTTTGCGTCTTCTGTTGCAATCCATTTTCCGTCACGCATGATAGTAACATCATCAGAAATTTGCAAGATTTCTTCCATCTTATGACTGATATAAACCATTGCAACGCCTCTGTCCCGCAATTTATTGATAATACGGAACAAATGCTCTACTTCTTCATGGGTCAAAGACGATGTTGGCTCGTCCAAAACCAGAATCTTTGCATTATATGATACGGCTTTTGCGATTTCTACCATTTGTCTTTGGGATACGCTCAGTTTGCCGATTATAGTCTTAGGGTTTACAGGTATATCAAGTTCATCAAATACCTTTTGTGTTTCCTCATACATTTTTTTGTGGCTGACAAGTCCCATTTCCTTAGGGAATCTTCCTAGCCAGATATTTTCCATTACACTGCGTTTCAATACCTGATTCAATTCCTGATGCACCATGGCAACACCGTTATCCAATGCATTTTTTGGACCGGAAAAGGCAGTTTCCATACCATCAATGACAATAGAACCACTGTCTTGTTTATAAATACCAAACAAACACTTCATTAAAGTTGATTTTCCTGCCCCATTTTCTCCCATCAAAGCATGAACGGTTCCGGGACGTAATTTCAACATTGCATGATCCAGTGCCTTTACACCCGGAAACTGCTTTTCAATGTCTGTCATTTCCAATACATATTGTCTGTCGTTCACTGCCCTCACCACGCTTCCTTTGTTATACCTTCTTTTGTTGTATAAAGCATTTTGTTTCCTTTCTTTCTCGGCTCAATCCTTATGTCAGAACGCACAGTGAGGAACCCCCACTGTGCGAAAAAATCAATTTGTCCTTATACCTTCATTGTTGAAAATCAACCTTTGAAAGGAGCGTAAGGAATACGAACTGCAATACCTGTATCATCAAATACATAGTCTGTGCCTTCCAAGAAGTCAACACCAGCTGCTGCGTTCAGAGCAACTGCAGCAATTGCTTCTCCCATAGCCTTACCATCCTGCAGAACTGTTGCACTCATCTGCCCTTTTGCAATGGCATCTTTTGCTGCATCTGTTGCGTCCACACCAATTACGGGAACAAAAGGAGCACCTTCTGCACCTGTATTGTAGCCAATGTTGGACAGAGCTGCAATACAGCCAATAGCCATGCCGTCATTGTTTGCAATAACCAGTTCTACTTTGCCTTCGTTTGCAGCAAGGATAGCTTCCATCGCTTTCTGAGCTGTTTCTGTATCCCAGTTACATACCTGTGTTTCTGCAACCTGTTCCATCTGCAGACCGTTTTCAATAGCCTTGTCTACACTGTATTTTGTACGAGCGATTGCTTCAGGGTTATCAGGTTCGCCCTGGAACATGGTGTACTGAATCTTGCCATCACCGTTCAAATCATATTCAGGATGTTCATCAAAGATTTCTTTGATAATATCACCCTGCATCTTACCTGCATCTGCTGCATTTGTGCCGATAAAGCAAGCCTTATCATATGTTTTAATTGTTTCGGAATCAGGTTCTCTGTTAAAGAAGATTGTAGGAATACCTGCTGCAGCTGCTTTATCTACAACACCGCTTGCAGCCTTGGCGTCAACCATGTTTACACAAAGTACGTCTACGCCTTTTTCAATCATAACATCAAGTTGGTCGTTCTGTGTAGCCTGGTCATTTTTGCCATCCTGCATTTCAATATTTGCTTTGCCATCCAGTGCTTCTGTCAGAGCATTTCTTACAGTAGAAATGTATGTGTCATCATACTTGTAAATCAATACCCCCACTGTAGGCAGTTCGCCGGATGCTGCATCGCCGTCTTTTGCTGCATCGTCTGTGCCGCCGCCGCAGGCTGCAAGACCCAACATCATCACCGACGCCATCAGAAGCGCCAAAAATTTCTTTTTCATTTTAAATCCTCCTTTAAAATATCTACCGTTTACTCGGCATGGACAACTCGCAACATCTGTTGCTTGTATTCATTATAACAGATTTTTCTTCCATAAAAAACAGAAATTTTTTCCGTATCTATAAAAAATCTTTGTCAAAACCCATGGATTTTTATAAAATTCTGTACAAAATAGACAAAAAATTATATGTTTTGTAATTTATACATTTCGAATCAAGTTGAACACGAAAATAAGTGGATTGTCCAAATGCGATTTTATTCTTTTGTACTTGGCTTTTTTACAAATATTCTTGTTTTCCATTGGAAAATATTTCCTTCTGCCTTTTGGATGGCAGTCTATCCCATATACAATATGTCACTTTCTGTTCCTTGACAGACTTTTTTTGTTGCACCATGCAACACAGCTGCCTCCTGTTTTTCCATAGCTCCACAAGCTGTACAAGTAGATTTTCAGATATATTCTGATGAAATTCCGTTTCTTCGGATATTGCGTCATAGCTTTTCCTGCCCTTATACCAAAGAAAAGCCCGAAAATCCCGTAAACCAAGATACTTCAGGCTTTGCTATCAAGAAAAATACGTCAACTGTTTCTACCTGCAAAAGCTGTTTCGGCTTCTTCAAAGAGCAGCTTTAAATCATCCTCCACTGTACCGATTCCTGCAATTCCGAATTTTTTCACCAAAACCTCTGTTACATTGGGGCTAAGGAAAGCAGGCAGTGTAGGGCCAAGGTGGATATTCTTGATGCCCAAGTATAGCAGTGCCAACAGAACAATAACCGCTTTTTGCTCATACCAAGCAATATTATAAAGAATAGGCAGGTCATTGATATCCTGCAGACCAAAAACCTCTTGGAGCTTCATGGCAATCACTGCCAGGGAATAGGCATCATTGCACTGCCCGGCATCCAATACACGAGGGATTCCACCAATATCTCCCAAATGCAGCTTATTATATTTATACTTTGCACAGCCGGCAGTCAAAATCACTGTGTCTTGAGGCAATGCCTTTGCAAATGCAGTGTAGTAATCTCGACTTTTTGCTCTGCCATCGCAGCCGGCCATCACCACAAATTTCCGAATCACACCACTTTTCACAGCCTCTGCCACCTTGTCTGTCAGTGCCAAAACCTGTGCATGGGCAAAGCCGCCTACAATCTCGCCACTTTCTATTTCTTCTGGAGGAAGGCATTCTTTTGCATCTGCAATGAGAGCAGAAAAATCCTTCCACTCCCCTGCTTCACCGGAAATATGCTTACAGCCCGGGTATCCTGCTGCCCCTGTAGTATACATACGGTCTTTATAGCTATCCTTGGGAGGCACAATACAGTTGGTCGTCATAAGAATTGGGCCATGGAAGGAGTCAAATTCCTCTTTCTGTTTCCACCATGCGTTTCCATAATTGCCTACAAAATGCGGATATTTTTTGAAAGCAGGATAATAGTGGGCAGGCAGCATCTCAGAATGTGTATAAACATCTACGCCGCTACCTTGCGTCTGCTCCAGAAGCATCTCCAAATCCCGCAGGTCATGACCGGACACCAGAATCCCCGGATTTTTGCCAACGCCCAGCTTGACTGTTGTCATTTCCGGATTGCCATAGGCAGCTGTATTTGCCTTGTCCAAAAGAGCCATACCGGAAACGCCAAATTTTCCTGTTTCCAAGGTCAAATCAATCAGCTCCTCCACGCTTAGGCTATCATCCAAGGTTGCTGCCAAGGCTCTCTGTAAAAAAGCATCTATCTCCCCTTCGCTGTGCAGCAGTGCATTGGCGTGCTTGGAATAAGCGGAAAGTCCCTTCAATCCATATGTAATCAGTTCTCTAAGGGAACGAATATCCTCATTCTCTGTGGAAAGAACGCCGATGTGCTTTGCCTTTTCTTCCCAATCTCCATAACCATTCCATAAAGCAGCCTCCGGTAATGCTGCAGCATCGCTTAATTGAGGAATCAATGCCTCTTTGGCATCCAATGTAGCCTGAATGTGTGCCTTGATGCTTTCGTTGTCAAAATTTGCATTTGTAATGGTCATAAAAAGATTCAGCGAAATGAGATGGTCGATTTCTCCAGACACAGTCTTGTTTTCCTGACGCAAGGCTGTGGTAACTGCAGAAATTCCTTTTGTTACATACACCAATAAGTCCTGCATAATTGCCACATCCGGTGTTTTTCCGCATACCCCTGATACGGTACACCCCTTACATCCGGCAGTTTCCTGACACTGATAGCAAAACATTTTATATTCCATAAATTATATCCTCCTCTACTACTTGCTTGACTTTATGGCTCTAGTATAATATAGTTTTCACAACAAATATGTTGTTATACCAACAGATAAGGAGTGATTTTATGAATTTTAATCAGTTATCAAAAACAGCTCTGTTTCGGGGTACCACCCCCCAAGAGGTAGAAAACATCCTCTCCTGTCTAGGCTCCAAATGTCAAAGCTTTACAAAAGGGGATATGATTTATCGCACAGGAGACGTTGTTACTTCTCTAGGTATTGTACTTTCTGGCAGCGTTTTAATTGAAAGCAATGATTTATGGGGGAACACAACTGTTTTGGATAGCATTGGACAAAATCGTATTTTTGCGGAAACCTATGCCTGTGCTTTGGGCGAACCGCTGATGGTGGATGTTGTAGCCGCAGAGCCAGCAGAAGTTCTGTTTATCAATGTGGAACAGGTTTTAAAGGTATGTACGCACACCTGCGACTACCATAATAAACTCATCCGCAACCTGCTCTCCATCTCTGCCCAAAAAAATCTTCATCTTTCCCGTAAGATTTTCCATACTGTCCCCAAGTCCATTCGTGGACGGCTTCTATCTTATCTCTCCCATCAGGCAGTCCATCATGGCAGTAACCAATTTACGATTCCCTTTAATCGGCAACAACTGGCAGACTACCTCAACGTGGATCGGAGTGCACTTTCAAATGAAATCAGTAAAATGCAAAAAGAAGGTCTTTTGAAAGTGGAGCGAAATTATTTTGATTTGAGAAAATCCTTTCAAAAATCGGAAACGCCCTCTTAAAGGAGTTCTCTACCCCAAGAAACTCCTTTATTTTGCAGACAATCCGCTATCGTACACCCTAGTGTGCTTGCAAATAAGTGTGCAGATTCTCTAATACTTTTTGATTCAATCGCCTTAATGCTTGGGTTGTACCGCCAGATGCCTTATGCTTGCAGGATACATTTTCATATGACAATAATGACGGATCCCCAAGTGCTAAATCGGAATCACAGGAAAAATACGTCTGTGGTCTTTGCAGCCAATTTTGCAGTGCTTCTATTTCAAAAGAGGGGCTTAGTCCTGTGTTGAGCAGAAGGGAATGTTCTCCCAAGCAACGGAATTCTTCTTCCTTCAATAATACAACATTTTTATTTAAACAGGTGCAAACGACACAGCAGCTTTGCAGCAATTCCCCCAGGGGTAAATAGTGTATCCCGTTATTTTCCTGCTCAGGCTTTCGGGTTCTACTGTAGTAGTACACTTCTGCACCTAAATTTTGCAATGCACCAGCAATTTTTCTTCCTGTATCTCCCAGTCCGATGATACCCATTTTTGTTTCACTGATTTCTTTTGCATAATCCTCAAACATATGGGTGCCATATCCATGAAAAAGTTTTATAATTTCATATAAAACAAATTCAACAACTCCGTTATCTCCGTATTCCCGTACACCTGTCACGGTAATTCCTCTTTCTGTTGCTGTTTGAATATCCACATTGGCACTTTCCGGTGCATATAAGCTGCAGCAAAGACCAATATATTTTAGATTATCACACTTTTCCAAAATATTCTTGGAAAGTACGCTAGTATAGCTCATTAAAACAGCCTCTGCATCTTTGATGCGGCGGATGATTTCCGCTTCATTTTGTGGGATGTCATCATATGCTTTTATATCCCGTGCCATTTTGTTTAATTCTTCCATCATTTCAGGAGAAACATTGGAAGGCTCCATAATCACCATTTTTTGAAAAGTATACATTGTGATTCCTCCTTATTATTCCTCTGAGCCACAGAACTATTTTATCCTATCATGCCATAAAAGCACAATCAGCCCCCTGAAATATCAGAAAATTGCAAAGAGCAAAATCCATATACACAAGGAGCTGGTTGTCATTCATTTTTTAAAGTAGCATAGGAAGTCTGCTTTCCCATAGAGGCATTGCTCCCTATACGACCAAAAGTAATTTGAAATCAAAAATCATTTCAGTGCATTTTGTAAAACAACGCCCAAGCGTCTGATACCTTCCACAATGCGTTCTTCATCCATATTTGAAAAATTCATGCGGAAATAATTTTTTCCGCCACCATTGGGAAAGAAGGCATCTCCTGTAATAAATGCGACCTTTTCTTCCAATGCCATGGCAGAAATCTCTGAAGCATCGCAGCCTTCCGGCAAGGTTACCCAAACAAACAAACCACCCTTTGGATTGGTATAGGAAACGCTGTCCGGAAAATGTTTTTCCATTTCATGCAGCATCAAATTTTTCCTCTTTTTATAGACTTCCTTGATTGTATCAATATGTTTTTCCAAATCAAACATTTCCATGAATTTGACCATTTCCATCTGAGAAATTGTGCTGGATTGCAAATCTGCCCCTTGCTTAATCAAATTGAATTTATCAATGATTTCTTCTGTGGCATTGATCCATCCAAGGCGAAGACCGGGAGAGAAAATTTTAGAAAAAGTTCCAAGGAAAACAACTCTGCCTTCTGTGTCAAAATGTTTGATGGCCGGCAGCATCTCACCCTCAAAACGCAGTTCCCCATAGGGATTGTCCTCCAGAATTGCTACATCATATTGATTGGCAAGCTCTACTAAGCGTATTCTGCGTTCCAAAGACCAAGTTTTGCCAGAAGGATTCTGGAAATCGGGAATCACATAAATATATTTAATTCTATCATGTGTTTTCAGCACCTTTTCCAATTCTTCCATATCCATGCCATCATCATCTGTTTTAATATCAATATATTTTGGCTCATAGGAGCTGAAAGCAGTCATAGCACCTAAATAGCTTGGACTTTCACATACAATGATATCCTCCGAATCAATAAACAGCTTTGCCATAAATTCCAGTCCCTGCTGAGAACCACTTGTCACCATAATCTGTGAAGCATCTGTCATAACACCGGATTTTTCCATCCTTTCTGCTATTTTTTCACGCAGCGGCATATAGCCTAATGTGGGGCCATACTGCAAGGCATCGCTTCCGTTTTCCTGAATAACCAGCTGTGCCACTTGGGCATATTCTTTGACAGGAAACAGTTCTGGGGCAGGCAAGCCACCGGCAAAGGAAATGACACCTGGTTTTCTGGTAATATTTAACATTGCTCTCGCTGCAGAGCCTTTCATAGAATCTACTCTTTTTGCAAATTTTAACATATGATAACCTCCTTTTTTCTGCAATTTTACAATGGCTGTATTCCTTTCAGCTTCCTTTCAGCTTATTTCTTTCCATAATTGTGAAAACAATACTGACAATCAGATTCAACCAACAAAAAATCGTATATGGCACAAATGCCATTCCGCTCAGATGAAAGAGCTCTGTATAATACATATAGCTGGAGTGCCAAGGAATTAAGGGTGCAGTAATTGTTGTAGTTTCTTCTATGGTTCTTGAAAGAACCGCTCTGTCTATGTTTCGTTCTTTATAAAAATTTGTAAATAGTTCTCCGATTAAAGCAGCGGATACATAAAGAGAAGAAAGTAAAAGCACCATCAAAATTCCACAGAAGATTGTAAATAACACAATTTTATATTCCCTTTGGATTCGGTCTCGAAATTGAACAACCAGAACCTCCAGTATGTTCATTTCACTGACCAGACCACCAATAGATAATGCGAGAAATACAATGCCAACAGTAGGAAGCATGGAAATTAAGCCGCCTTTTGATAGCATCACATCTAAAATCTCATTGCCAAGAGAAACCTCCACGCCACTGTATATCGTTTCCAATACCTGCTGCAGGGAATTTTTCTGAATTACAATAGACAAAACACTGCCAAGCAATCCGCAAAAAAGAAGTGATATGACTGCTGGAACCTTTTTTATCCCCATTAGGATAATGGAAAGAGGTAAAAGAAAAAGACTCCAGTGAAACGTATAAGCATGGCGTATTGTTTCTTGTATTTCTACAATCTCTGCTGTATCAACAGCGTGTACTTTCAGACGACTGCCCAAAATAAAGTAGATGAGCAGTGCCAAGAAAAAAGTGGGAATCGTTGTATGCATCATCGAATGAATATGGTCATAGATATTTACACCTGTAATGCCTGATGCAAATACGGTAGTATCCGAAAAAGGAGAAAGCTTATCTCCCAAAACTGCACCTGATATTGCAGCACCAGCTATAATGTAAGACGGAACACCCATCCCCTCGCCAATACTGACAAGTGCAATGCCAATGGTGCCACAAGTACCCCAAGAACTTCCTGTGCAAAGCGAAAGTATGCTGCACAACAAAAAGCTAGTGGGAAGGAGTATTTTAGGTGAAAATAGTCCTAAGCCATAATATACGAGCATAGGCACAATGCCACTTTGTATCCACATGGACACGAGGATTCCCACACAAAGCAAAATCAGAATTGCACCCATTCCCTTCTTGGCTCCATTTATAAAAGCTTCTTCTACTTTATTTCCCGAAATCCCACTGAAAAGGGCGAGGATACAAAGCCAAAGCATTACAAAAAGAAGGATAGAGGCTGTTGGGATTTTCATATATATTCCAAAGAAAAATATTAACGCAATGCTGATTAACATTATAACAGAGGTTGAAAATGAAATTTGTTTTTTTGCTTTATTCATCTGCATCCTTCTTTCTCATGAAATCTTTTATAATATGGAAGGGTAAAGCGGATTTTCGTTTCATTATTGTAAGAAATCTTTCATGAGATTTGTATTTTCATACAAAACGCATATTGCATTACTGCTGTATGAGAGATATGCTGCAATCATTTTGAAATTTCTTTGGGGCAGCCTATGCCATGGTACTTTCCTCATACACCTCTTACCCCAAAGAAGATACATTGATGACAGGTATTGTCTATTTTGTCCTATGGTATAAATTTAATTTTTCAAAATCAGAAATCATAAATTATCCGTACTTTCAAAGCTTTTCCATATATTACTGTGTTGCCATGGATTTTGCCATGGTGTCATCTTTCAATTTGACAACACCGATTCCCAGATACCCGAATATGATATTAACAATAATGGGAATATATACAACAGTCAAATATGGAATAAACTTGATTGCCGACACACCCACGATACTTTGTGCATATACCGTAACGGCACACCAAGGGAATAGGAATGCACCCATGGTACAGGAAAATTGGAAGGCAGTAACCATATTTCTTTTGCTCAAACCGGCTCTTTCGTAAATACCTGCAAACATTCTGGAGCCCAATACGCCGGGTGCCATAACGCTGCCTGTTGCGGCACATAAAAACATAGAAGCCAGTGTGTTGGTTGCAATGACATTGCCCGGCTTTTTAATATCCTTCAGCAATGTTTCTGAAATGACCTGTGCCATGCCGAGGGTTTGTAATACGCCACAGTATGCCATCATAATTGGAATAGAAATTAGAAAATCTGCCATAGAATACATACCGCCTCTGGAAACCAGACTGACAAATTGCGGCATCAGCTCTATGCCTTCAGCCAGTTTAAACATACTGGGATTGAATCCGGAATAAGCGGAGGAAAAAGCCGCCTGTAAAGAAAAGCCTTGGTAGAAAATACCAACCAGCAAAGCAACAATACCGGATGTAAACAAGGTTGGAATGACATCTACTTTTTTGATTACCAGAATGAATAATACAATAACTGGCAACAGTACAATAGGAGAACCACGAAAACACATAAATACAGTATCTACTAAACGATTGATGTCTGCCAATGCTTCGGGTGTGGTCGTTGCATCCATTCTGCTCCCTACAATAAAGAAAAAGATAAGCGAGATTGCAATGCCGACCGTTTCTGCAGGCAAGCAAAGCTTTACTGTAGATTGTGCCGTATTTCCGGTAATAGAAGCATTGTAATTTACCATATCAGCCAGCAAGGAACAAACCTGCCCCAGTATGGAACCACTGATAACCGCAGCAGCAGCAATACCGGGAGATACGCCTTGAATGGTCGCAACCCCCAGCATAATCACACCAATGGTTCCCATTGTTGCACTGGATGTTCCGATAATCAAAGCAATCACGCCGCAGAAAACAAATGACAATACCAATACATATTTCACACTGATTAGCTTTGCCAGCCAGCCAATCATAACTGGTACTGTACCGGAAAATACCCATGTGCCGATTACAAAACCAATGGCCAGCATAATAACCAGCATTTCCGCATTGTCTGCAACGCTGTCAATCATCCCTTTTTTGATTTCCTGATAGGTAAAGCCACATTGTTTCCCAATAAATGCTACAAAAAATGTAGACAGAATAAACATCAATTCTACTGATAGTCCCAAAAAGACATTTCCGATGACAATGAGTACAATCAGAAACATGACTCCGATTAAGGATTCTGCTAAGGTGGGTTTCCGTTTCGTCTTGGTTTGATTATCTGCCATAGTATATCCCTCCATTTTTGTTCTGACATTTTCTGTTTTGGGAAAAGATTCCTTCTACTTGTAAAATCCTCCTCGAAGGAATCCTTTCACCAATCTCCACTTAATTTCCGTGATAGACTACGGCAAGGGCATCAGCAATCGCTACCCCTTCTCCTTTTGGATAAATAAATAAGGGGTTAATATCCAGTTCTTTTAGCGTATCTTTGTTTTCCTCCGCAAAATTGGAGATTTTCACCATTGTTTCAGCCAATGCATCAATATCTGCAGGTAAAGCACCTCTATAGCCTGTCAACAGCTTGAAGGATTTCAATGATTTTAACATTTCCATTGCTTCTTCTTTATTCAATGGTGCAGGATACAAAGCAACATCCTGAAAAACTTCTACAAAAACACCACCCATACCCACCAAAAGCATTGGGCCAAACTGGGCATCATTGTTTAAGCCAAGAATCATTTCTGTACCGGTTTTCAGCATTTTCTGCATCAAAATTCCATTGATTTTTGCATCCGGTGCATTTTTTGCAGCATTGTCCAAAATAACACCATAGGCTTCCAAAGCCTGCTGTTGGTTTGTGATATTCAGTTTTACACC
>SAMEA104404100__coassemble_892_pt1 | contig 29761 bp, 27 predicted proteins | sample SAMEA104404100__metabat2_low_PE_071 | metagenome-assembled genome bin SAMEA104404100 (sample SAMEA104404100) | Balaenoptera acutorostrata
AAATTGGAAAAGGCAGCGGGGCGGCAGTATCAAAGACCTGCACAGCCCAGACAAAACCGTTTCATCAATTATACCCAAAGAGAATGGGATTATGCGGAATTGGAAAGACTGGAGCGACAGGAGCGGGATGAGTGGTAAGCCTAGAAACGGGAGGAACGAGGATTGACAGCAAAGGCAGAAATTTATAAAGAGATTGAACGTGAATATGAAGCTATTCGCAGCAGAAAAGCAGCAGAATTGCGGTATAGAAAGGAAATTGCAGAACAAACGGTGCCAAGACTTGGGGACATTACAAGGGAGCTTTCCCTCTTGGGTGTCCAGACGGCAAAGCTGGTACTGCAAAAACCGGAGGATGTTAAGGAGATTGCAGCAATTTTGGAGCGAAAACAAAAGGGACTGATGCAGGAGCGAGAGCGGCTTCTGGAGCAGGCAGGTATACAGCCTCATTTTTTGGAGCCGGAGTATGAATGTACTGCTTGTCAGGACACAGGATATGTAGGAAATGAACGCTGTCTATGCTTTAAGCGGAAAATTATGGATAAAATGTATGACCAGTCCAATGTACGAGATATTGTGCGGCAGGAAAACTTTGACAGCTTTGACCTGCGTTTATATAGTGATAAAGCAGATGCAAAAGAAGGGATTTCTCCCAGAGAAAATGCACAAAAGATTTTGCGGCGTGCTTTGGCATATACAAAAAATTTTGATGCAGGGGGAGAAAATCTGATTTTATATGGCTCTACGGGACTTGGAAAGACGTTTGTATGTAATTGTATTGCAAAAGAACTTCTGGACAGCGGAAAAATGGTGCTTTATTTATCGGCAGGACAGCTATTCCGCAAATTGGAGGAGCTGCGTTTTTCCAAAGAAGATGAGAACGAAAGAGAGGATTGGGACAGAGAGCTTTTGGACGCAGATTTACTGATTATTGATGACTTGGGTACGGAGTTTTCCACGCTGTTTACTGCTACAGAGTTGTTTCGTATCATCAATGACAGAAAGCTCTTAGAAAAATCCGTTGTGATTTCCACGAATCTTTCTCCTGAGGAAATGACCAATTTATATTCTGACCGTATTACCTCTCGTTTTCGGGAATATGGCAGTATTAAATTTTTTGGCGAGGATATTCGAGTTGTGAAAAAAAGAAAATGATATACGGGGAAAATACTATCTTTTGCTATCTTTTTTCAGAGATAGTATTTTTTGTCTGAAAAAACAGGACGCTTTATTTTTATTTTGACAAAAAAAGCAGGCATCTTCTCTTACAATAGGCATATGGAGGAGAGAGGCATGGAAAAAACGGAAATCATGATGGAAACGAAAGAAAGACGGAAAAATATTCTGAAAGGAACGCCGAAGCAGTGTATCCAGTTTCCCTTTCTACAGACAGAGGGACGGCAAATATTGGAATGGATACTCCTTTGGTGCGGTGGTTTTTTGTGGAGCAGGGAGGAATTTTTTTCTCTCTTGCATCCCATGGGTATGACCTATTTATCAGCCTTTTTTGGCAGTGGGCAGGTATTTTGGGGGATATTATCAGGAGTAGCCCTTGGAAGTATCGGAAATGGGGATATTTGGAAAAATATCGGTATCTTGCTGGCAGCGGTATTGATAGAATTTACTTTGGGAGGGGATGTTCCAAGGGATGCAGTAGGAAAGAAGGCTGTTTTTGGTGCATTTGCTGTACTTTTGGGTGGTTTATTTTATGCAGTGGGGCAAGGAGGTCTTATGTTCTATTTTGTTGTGGCAGCGGTGGAGAGTGCCATGACATTGGGAATATCCATGATTTTGCAAAAAGGTTTGGCAGCATGGATGAATCGGCGGAATACCCCTGTATTTAGCAGAGAGGAAACGCTGGCAGTGTTTTTACTTTTTGGAGGTAGCTTGGCAGGTGCGGCAAATATTGGGATTCCTTTTTTGCAGGGAAGGCTATTCCCTTTTTTGGCAGCTTTTTGCCTGCTTTATGCAGCATGGAAGGACGGCATTGGCGGCGGTGCAGCGGCAGGGGTGCTTTTGGGCTTTTTGCTGTATGTTTGCGGCAGAGGCGACCTTCCGCTTTTTACGGTATTTGCTGTAGGTGGTATGCTGGCAGGCAGTCTGAGAGAATTGGGACGGCTGACCTCTGCTGTGGCGTTCTGGATTACAGCAGCCTTATTTCTATTTTATGTAGAGCAATCCTTTTTGGAATTTTCTTGGCTTCCGTGGATGGCGGCAGGCTGTGTTGTTTTTGCATTACTTCCTGCGAAGATTTTGGAAAGGGCAGGAGGACTTTGGGAACAGCAAGGAACAAAAGACCGCTATATTGCCATGCGGGAGGCAGCAGAAGAAAAGCTCCTTGGTTTTTCTAAGGCCTTTCGGGCAATGGCAAAAACATTTCGGAAGGAGGAGGAAAAAGAAAAGGGAGAAATATCCTCTCTGGTAGATGTGATTGCAAAGCGTGTCTGCCAAAATTGCGGTATGGCACAATATTGCTGGCAGGAGGAGGTTTACCGTACATACAGCATGACTTTTTCGGCACTTTCCTACTGTGATACAAAAGGCAAGGTACGCATGGAGCAGATGCCTGCATGGTTTTTGGAGCTTTGCCCTCGTGGGGCAGCCTACGTCAGCACCATTGGGGAGGTTTATGGGGAATATCGCCATGATTTGCTTTGGACAGAACGGCTGAGAGAATGCAGGGAATTAGTTGGGCAGCAGTTGGCGGTCGTGGGGGATATTTTGGCAGGACTTGCAGACAGTGTAGAGCCGGAAGGTATATTGCTTTCTGGAAAAGCTGAAGAACTGGAGTTTGCTTGTAAAAAAGCAGGCGTTTCCCTATGTCGTGTGACAGTGACGGCAGATAAAAATAATAAAGGGAAAAAGGTAGTGCTTTATGTGAAGGATTGCCATGAAAAAGGTGTTTGTCGTGACAGAATATTGCCCATTATCAGAAAAGTTATGGATTGTGCTATGCAGCAGGCAGAAGGAAATGTCTGCCATATTACAGAGGATGGTTTCTGTCGTCTGACTTTTGTGGAAGAACCTCTTTATCATATGACAACGGCAACGGCAAATCTTGCAGCCAAAGTGGGTGAGCCTTGCGGAGATTCTGCATCCTTTATGGAAAGTGAAAGGGGCGTGGCATGGATGGCTGTTTCTGACGGTATGGGTATGGGAGAACGGGCATCGAAGGAAAGCCGCACTGCCATAGAGCTTTTGGAGCAGTTTGGAGAAGCGGGATTTCCCAAGGAAACAGCAGTCCGGCTTATCAATTCGGTCTTGCTTTTACGTCATGCAGAGGAGAATTATGCTACACTGGATTTATGCAGTGTGGATTTATACAGTGGACAGGCAGAATTTGTAAAATTGGGAGCGGCAGCATCTTATATTTGCCGTGGAAACAGAGTGATTTCGGTGTACACCCATTCTCTGCCTGCAGGCATATTGGAGCGGATACCTGTTGAAAAAAATGATATGCTTTTAAAGGATGGAGATTTGATATTGCTTTTCACAGACGGCATTACCGATGCCTTTGGAGGAGAAAGTCAAACGGCTGCATGGATGCAGGAGCATTTTTTGCCCCATGGCTTTGCCAATCCTCAGGATGCAGCAGATTTTATATTGCAGGCAGCCAAGGAAATGCCAAAGACAGCGGTAGATGATATGACTGTTTTGGCAGCAAGATTTTGGAGAAAGGTCATTTAAAAAGTAAAAAACAAAATGATGAAAATAAAAAAGCTGTGGGTATCGGTTTTGTATCCCCATAGCTTTTTTTATGAGATTTTCAGATTATGATAAAATGCTAGGTGGTACTTGATTTTGCAATGCTTTGTATGATAGGGTTTGGAGTAAGAATCTGAGGTTTTTCAGCGTACTGCGGGCAATCATTGACTGTCATTTCTTTTTCGTGTAAAGTGAAAAGAAAAAAATAAATGGAGAGGAAGAAGAAGATGCTGCAAAAAGTGCGTAAAACCATAGAGGAATTTCAAATGTGCCAAAGAGGAGATACACTGACCATAGGGGTATCGGGCGGTGCGGATTCTGTGGCACTTTTGCATATTCTTTTGCGGCTTTCCAAGGAAGAAGGCTGGAAGCTGCAGGTGCTTCATGTACATCATGGACTTCGTGGAGCAGAAGCGGACAGAGATGCAGCATTTGTGGAAAAGCTCTGTCTTGGCTTTGGCATTTCTTGCGAAACGGTATATTTGGACGTGCGAAGGGAAGCGGAAAAACGAAAAAAGGGCATTGAGGAAACAGCTCGTATTTTGCGGTATCAAGCACTGGAGGAAAAAGCGGCAGGTGGAAAAATTGCTGTGGCACACCACCAAAATGACCAAGCGGAAACATTTTTGATGCGGCTTTGCCGTGGGACGGGGATGGAGGGACTTTCTGCCATGCGTCCCGTCAGAGAGAAGCTTATCCGTCCTCTTTTGTTTTGCAGCAGAAAGGAAATAGAGGATTACTGTCAGGAGCAGGGACTTTTTTGGCAGCAGGACAGTACCAACGAAGAAGAAGCCTATACCCGTAATCGAATTCGCCACCGTGTTCTGCCCCTTTTGGAAGGGATTCATGGAGGCAGTACTATCCACTTGGCACAGACGGCTTCTCTTTTGGCGGAGGAAAATGATTTTTTGGCGAAGGAAGCGGAGATGTATTTTCAAAAAACACTCCTTTCTGCTGAACCTGTGACTCTGGATAGAAAGCTGCTTTCCTTGCTCCATCCTGCCATGCAGAAGCGAGTCCTCAGATTGGCAGTAGGCAAGGCTTCCGGCAGCCTTATGGATATTTCTCATGTACATATTATGGAGCTTATGGAGCTTTTGAAAATGGAAACAGGAAAAAAGATGGATTTGCCAAAGGGGATACAGGCAAAAAATGTATATAATACCATGATTTTTGAGAGAAGAAAGAAAAAGGAAATGACTGTGGGTTTTTCCTATGTATTGCCTGTAAATGAAGCAGTTTTTATAAAAGAGGCAGAAATTTTAGTAGAAACTTCGCTTTTTACGGAAAAAAATGTGGATTTTTCTATAGATGACTATACGAATGTATTTGATTATGATAGAATAAAACAGGTGTTATGCTGTCGTACAAGAGAAACAGGAGATCGTGTTTCATTGGCACAGGGCAGTAAAAAACTGAAGGATTTTTTTATCGATAGAAAGATACCAAGACAGGAACGGGATACCCTTCCGATGATTGCGTCAGGCAAGCAGGTGATTTGGATTTGGGGATGGTATGTTTCTCCTTTTTACAAGGCAAACGATGAAACAAAGCAATTTTTATTGGTACGGATACGGAGGTTGTACAAAAATGAAGGAAAGAATTGAAACCATGATTTCCGCAGAGAAGATTGGGGAACGTCTGGATGAAATGGCAAAGCAGATAGAGGACGAGTTTCAGGGAGAGCCTGTGGAGCTGATTTGCGTTTTGAAAGGCAGTATTGTGACATTGGTGGAGCTGGCAAAAAGACTGAAAATGCCTGTAACCATGAATTTCATGGACGTATCCAGCTATGGCAATGGCACAGAAAACAGCGGCGTAATCAAAATCAATATGGATTTGGACGCAGATATTGAAGGGAAAAATGTGCTTCTGGTGGAAGATATTATTGACAGCGGCAGAACACTGAGCCGTTTGAGAGAGCTGCTTTTGAAGCGGAATCCCAAGAAATTCAAGATTCTGACGCTTTTGGATAAACCTGATCGCAGAGTGGCAGAGGTTCCTGTGGATTATGTAGGCTTTACCATTCCTGATGCTTTTGTAGTAGGCTATGGCTTGGACTATGCCCAAAAATATAGAAATCTGGATTTTGTTGGCATCCTTCATTTTGATGAGGAGTAAGAAAAAGATACGGAACAAAAAGCACCCTATGCAGCAAAAACAGGATGTCCGTTGCAAAGGTGCTTTTTATGTTCAGATTTTGTTATGATTATAAAATAAAGCGGTTTCAATTGCAAAAAACGACACTTTCTGTCAAGGTTTCCCTGAAAAGTGTCGTTGCGTTTTTTAAAAAAGTGTGGTAAAATCATTAACTGATATGTTGTATTTCTCAGCATATGGTCACTATTACCTTTTCATTTTGCAGCATATAGGGGGGAATCTCTTGAAAAAATATTGGCGGTCAGTTGGATTATATGGACTGATATTTGTCATCATTATGGCAGTATTGGTTTTCACCGGAGAAGGTGTAAAGCCATCTGTCAAGGAAGTAAAGGCATATACCTACAGTGATTTGATGTCCGATTTGGAAAAGGACAGAATCAAAAAATTGGAAATTACAAAAAGCTCTGAAATATCGGACTTTGGCAGAGTAGAGGCTGTATTGGACAGCGGAGAGAAAGTAACCGTGAATTTGCCAAGCCTATCTACGTTTATGGAAGAAGCCAATCAGCTGCCCAAAAAAGGCAGTGATATGCAGATGGTTTCCAAGGAGCTGGAAAAACAGAGCATTTTCTCTGCAATATTGCCTTCTCTGATTATGGTGGCGATTATGGTCATTATATTCATGGTGCTTTTTGGCAGAATGCAGGGCGGTGGCGGAAAGATGGCATCTTTCGGCAAGAGCAAGGCAAAAATGAATGTAGACGACAAAAACAAAGTGACATTTGACAATGTAGCAGGCTGTGATGAAGAAAAGGCGGAGCTTGAGGAATTGGTACAGTTCTTGAAGGAGCCACAAAAATTCACGGATTTGGGTGCAAGAATTCCAAAGGGTGTCCTTTTGGTAGGCCCTCCGGGAACGGGGAAAACCCTTTTGGCAAAGGCTGTAGCAGGCGAAGCACAGGTGCCGTTTTTCAGCATTTCCGGTTCTGACTTTGTGGAAATGTTCGTAGGTGTGGGTGCATCCCGTGTTCGTGACCTTTTTGAACAGGCGAAGAAAAATTCACCTAGTATTGTATTCATCGATGAAATTGACGCTGTGGGCAGACGCAGAGGTGCAGGTCTTGGCGGCGGTCACGATGAAAGAGAGCAGACGCTGAACCAGCTGTTGGTAGAAATGGATGGTTTTGGTCTTAATGAAAGCGTTATCATTATTGCAGCAACAAACCGTGCAGATATTCTGGATCCTGCCCTTTTAAGACCCGGTCGTTTTGACAGACAGGTCTATGTGGGCAGACCTGATGTAAAGGGCAGAGAGGCTATTTTGCGGGTACATTCCAAAGGAAAGCCTTTGAGTGATGAAGTGGATTTGAAGGTTGTGGCACAGACAACAGCTGGCTTTACCGGAGCAGACCTTGCAAATTTGCTTAATGAAGCAGCTTTGCTTTCTGCAAGAGATGGCAAAAAGCTCATTGATATGGCGGAAATCCAGAAGGCACTGATTAAGATTGGTGTGGGTACGGAAAAGAAAACACGTGTCATTTCCGACAAGGAAAAATATATTACAGCATATCATGAAAGCGGTCATGCAATTCTGTTTGAAAAACTCAGTGAGCTTGACCCTGTACACAGCATTTCCATTATTCCCACAGGTATGGCAGGAGGTTATACCATGCCACTGCCCGGTGAGGATAAGATGTATATGACAAAGAAATATATGGAACAGGAAATTGTCAGCCTTTTAGGTGGACGTGCAGCAGAAGCACTGGTCATAAAAGACATTACAACAGGTGCATCCAATGATATTGAACGTGCTACATCTATGGCAAGAAACATGGTGACAAAGTATGGCATGAGCGATATTCTTGGCCCCATCCAGTTTGGAGAGGATAATAACGAAGTATTTATCGGCAGAGATTGGGGGCATACCAGAAACTACAGTGAGGCTGTGGCAACAACCATTGACGATGAAGTGAAACGCATTGTTACCGGTGCATATGAAGAAGCAAAACGGATTTTGGAAGAAAATATGGAGGTGCTGCACGCATCTGCAAAAATGCTTGTAGAAAAAGAAAAAGTCACAGGTGAAGAATTCAGAACGCTTTTTGACGCATCGGTTCGTGAGGAAATTTTGAGTGCGGCAGCCGCAAAGAAAGAAGATGCAGAGGCTGCAGAAGAAGCAAAAGAAGAAAAAAAGGATGACCAAGGAGAAACCAAGGAATAAGAAGGGGGAAGTTCAGCATGGATTTTAACAACATTGTACCTGGCATGAGCTATGAAAGAGAATTTATTGTGGAGGAAGGCGATACAGCAGCACACTTCGGCAATGACCGTGTACCTGTATTTGCATCTCCCAGACTGCTGTCTTGGATTGAAGGCACAGCTATTGGTACAGTAGCACCTTTCCTGCCAGAAGGCTGGGAAACGGTAGGTACAGCTTTTGAATTTAAGCATATGGCAGCAACACCTGTTGGCATGAAAGTGCGTGTGGTAACAGAGCTGACAGAAGTAAAGGGCAAGCTGCTGACCTACAAAGTAAAGGCTTATGATGAAGTAGATAAAATTTGCGAGGGTACACATGGTCGTGCGATTATTGAACTGGACAAATTTTTGAGTCGTGTAAAGGACAAAGCAAATAAATAAAAGGGATTTTGAAATGGCGAAGCCATAAGATTCCTGTGGGAAAAGCGAGAGTTCCTGTCTTTTCGGAAAGTCCGTCGGATGTCTGTATCATCCTGCAGGCATTTCGGTCGATGGCAGAAATACTCGCTTTTTCTTTTCAAGAGAAGGGTGACGATGGGAAAGGAGGACAACCATGGAACGAATTTTGGAGCTGTTGCAAAAGGCAGGAGGTTTTGTTTCCGGAGAAGAATTGGGAAATCGGCTTTCGGTATCCCGTGCCGCTGTTTGGAAGGGGATTCAAAAGCTGCGTGCAGAAGGATACGAGATTGAAGCAATACAAAACCGAGGCTATCGTTTGATAGATGGTGCTGCTGTCTATAATAAATGGGAATTGGAAAAGGGTATGGAAACAAAGCGTATGGGAAGGTGTATTTATTTTTATGAAGAAACGAAAACCACCAACGACTGCATCCGCACCTTGGCACTGGAGGGTGGCGAGGAAGGTACTCTTGCTGTGGCAGAAAAGCAAACGGCGGGGAGAGGCAGACGAGGCAAGGTTTGGGAATCTCCCATAGGAACGGGCATTTGGATGAGTCTTTTGCTTCGTCCGCAAATTCTGCCCACAGAAGCACCTATGCTGACTCTTTTGGGCGGTCTTGCCATAGCAGATGCCATTGAAGACGAAACGGGCTTGGCTGCGGAAATCAAATGGCCCAATGATATATTGATAAATGGAAAGAAAGCCGTTGGTATTCTCACAGAAATGGATTGCGAAATGAGTCAGGTGAATTTTGTGATTTTGGGTATGGGTATCAATGTGAATACAGAAGCATTTCCAAAAGAATTGCAGGATACGGCTACTTCTCTGTTTCTGGAAAGTGGCAAAAGCTGTTCCAGAAAGCGGCTGGTGCAAGGAATTATGAAAAAAGTGGAGCAGTACTACGATACTTTTTTGGAAGCAGGCAGCTTTAGTCCCTTCCTTGGCGTGTATCGAAAAAGGTGTATGACACTGGGAAAAGAAGTCCGTGTGGTGGGCAAAGAAACGTATTTGGCAAAGGCATTGGATGTGACACCGGAGGGTGAGCTTATGGTACGGAGATTGGATAATGGAAAGGAAGAAATTGTTTTTTCCGGCGAGGTTAGTATTCGGGGAGTGATGTGAAATGGAAAGAAAGGTATTGGCAGCAGCCAGCTATGTGGAACAGAAATATTTTTTGGAGCAGGAATTTCAGGCATTGCCGGAAAGTATTCAAGAAGAAGTTCGTGTCATTTGTGTGGTGATGGCACAAAAGCTGGGCTGCACTTTTCTCATGGGCTTTACAGAAGAAGGTAAGCTATATTTTGAAACTGTGCAGCAGAAAGACGATTTTGACTTTGATGAAATTGGTGCAGAATTGGAAATCAAACGGATACAAAGAGAGCAAAAAGAGCTTCTTCGTGCTTTGGAGCTATGGTATGCAGTATATTTTACAGAAGAAGGAGAGAATATAAAAAAAGAACTTCTGGAAAAAGTGGGAAAAACCCTGTAAAATGCAGTAAAAAATGCAAAAAAATATTGTAATAATCTCATTTGCTGATATAATGAAGATTGGTTATGCGTCAGTGGAAAAATGGTAAAAAGATGTTATCTCATAATATGGAGTAAATATACTTTTATCCTTCTGCCTGCGGCATAACCGATGTATATACCAAGTCATCTTACATCTATGGTAAGAGTGAGAATGAAAGGAGCATAATAATGGAAAAGAATTTGGAGCAAGGTGTAGTGGGATTGGAAAACCAGAACACCGTATCAGATGTTGTTGCTGTAGGTGACACAAAGGAAGTGGCGGCGAAAAAGACGAAGCTGACCACAGGGGAAATGACAGCCATTGGTTTAATGATGGGGGTACTGCTTGTTATGTCCTTTACGCCCCTTGGGTATTTTCATACCTTTGGATTGGATATTTCCTTGATGATGATACCGGTTGCCATTGGGGCTATGGTCATTGGGCCAAAGGCAGGTCTGCTTCTCGGTTTTGTATTTGGTGCAACCAGTTTTTATCAGGCACTGACCGGTGCATCGGCTTTTAGTGCCATGCTTATGAATATCAATCCTTTTTTTACATTCCTTGTTTGTATTCCCACCAGAATGTGCATGGGATGGCTGACGGGAAAGCTATTCTTGCTTTATAAAAAAATAGACCGTACCAATACGGTCTGCTATTTTGCAGGGGGATTTACAGCAGCCTTTTTAAACACAGTATTTTTTATGGGAATGTTGCTGCTATGCTTCTGGCATACAGACTTTATTCAGGGGATTAACGAGTCCTTGGGAAACCTCAATCCCTTATTCTTTGTGGGAGCTTTTGTAGGGCTTAACGGTCTTTTGGAAATGCCTGCCAGCTGCGTTTTGGGCGGAATTATTTCAAAGGCTTTGGGCAAGGCCATTCACAAAAGGCGGTAAAGGAAAAAGGGTTATATCGTTTTTGGAAATCGGAAATATTTCAGCACGGAATTCGGTTTTTCCGTGCTTTTTTTAAAAAATACGGGAGAGAAATACAGTTATGATATTAGTCATTGATGTAAGCAACACAAACAGTACCTTGGGTGTATTTGATGGAGAAAAGCTGGTGGCAAATTGGCGTTTGACCACATGGAATAACCGTACCTCCGATGAAACCGGCATGATGCTGCGGATGCTTTTTGTACATTCGGATGTATCCATAGAGGATATAGATGCAGTTATTGTGTCTTCAGTTGTACCCAATGTCATGTATTCCTTATTGAGTGCTATCCGAAAATATCTGAATCAAGAGCCTATGGTAGTCCGTGCCGGCATGAAAACAGGCATCAACCTTCGTATGGAAAATCCCAAGGAAATGGGAACGGACAGAATTGTAAATCTGGTGGCAGCATATGAAATTTATGGTGGCCCTGCCATCGTGGTGGATTACAGTACGGCAACAACCTTCGATGTTATCAGTGCAGAAGGGGAATTTTTGACAGGCATCACAGCACCCGGTGTACAAATATGTGCCGATGCCCTGACGGGAAGGGCAGCACAGCTTCCCAAAATTGAAATCAAACATCCGGATAGCTTTATTACAAAAAATACAGTGGATAGCATACAAGCAGGCATTGTTTGGGGGCATATAGGGGAAACCATCTATATTATCGACTGCATCAAAGAAGAACTGCAGATGCCGGATATAAAGGTCATTGCCACAGGGGGCTTGGCGAAGATTATTGATGAAAACGGAGAAATCTTTGACGTATATGACCCTGTTCTTGCATTAAATGGATTGCGGCTGCTGTATGAAAAGAATCGGAAAAGAAGATAGGGAGGAAACAAGATGCTTTTGGTAATAGACGTGGGGAATACCAACTATGTTTTGGGGGTATACCGAAACAATAAGCTCATTAAGTGTTGGCGTATGGCAACATCAGGAATACGGACGGCTGATGAAACGGGTATTCTCATTCACTCCCTTTTTGATAATTCTGATGTAAAGGCAAGCAGTATTGATGCAGTTATCATTTCTTCCGTAGTACCGGATATTATGTATTCTTTGACACAGGGCATCCGAAAATATCTGGATATTGAGCCGATGATTGTATCGGCAGGAATGAAAACCGGCATTTCCATTAAACGGGACAACCCCAAGGCAGTAGGGGCAGACCGCATTGTGGATATGGTGGCAGTCAATGAAATTTATGGCGGCCCTGCCATTGTCATTGATTATGGTACAGCCAATACCTTTGACGTTATCAATGACAAATCGGAATTTATTACAGGCTTTATCACACCCGGAATTTCCATTTGTGCAGATGCCCTCAACAAACGGGCAGCACAGCTTCCCAAAATCGAAATCAAAAAGCCGAAGTCCATTGTGGTGAAAAATACAGTGGGCAGCATACAGGCAGGTCTTGTTTTGGGACATATTGGACAGACTGTTTATATCATTGATCGCTTGAAAAAAGAATTGAATTTGCCTGCTATGAAGGTTATTGCCACAGGGGGACTTGCAAGAGTCATTGACCCGGACAGAAAGATATTTGATGTGCTGGACCCTGTTCTCACATTGAAGGGACTGAATATTCTGTATCACAAAAACAAATGAAATATAGGCAAAAGGATAGAAAGAAAAGGGAGTAGCGGAAAGATATTCCCTTTTTTAGAGCCTGTTTTCAGAGAAAGCAGGAGGAAAGGAGCTATTATGAAAATAGGAGCATTGGAGCTTGGGAACAATGTGTTTCTGGCACCTATGGCAGGGGTGACGGATTTACCCTTTCGTGTAATTTGCAAGGAAATGGGATGTGGACTTGTATATTCGGAAATGGTTAGTGCCAAGGGGATTTTATATAACAACAAAAATACAACAGAGCTTTTGCAGGTGGAGGAAAAGGAACGTCCCACAGCCATACAGCTTTTCGGCTCTGACCCGCAGATATTGGGAGAAATGGCAAAGAAAATAGAGCCGTATCCCTTTGATTTGATTGATGTGAACATGGGATGCCCTGCTCCCAAGATTGTAAAAAATGGAGAAGGCAGTGCCTTGACCAAGACTCCTGACTTGGTTGGAAAAATTGTAAAATCTCTGGTGGAGAGTCAGAAAAAGCCTGTTACCATTAAATTTCGCAAAGGCTTTGATGATGCCCATATCAATGCAGTGGAAATTGCAAAAATTGCAGAGGCAAATGGGGCTTCTGCTGTGGCAGTCCATGGCAGAACCAGAGAGCAGTATTACAGCGGAAAGGCAGACTGGGATATTATCCGTCAGGTAAAGGCAGCCGTATCCATTCCTGTTATTGGAAATGGTGATGTTTTTTCACCAGAGGACGCAAAGGCACTTTTTACGGAAACAGGCTGCGATGCCATTATGGTAGGCAGAGGGGCACAGGGAAATCCTTGGATATTCAAGAGGATTTTGCATTACATGAAAACAGGAGAGCTTCTGCCAGTACCTACAGCAGAAGAAAAGGTCAATCTGGCACTACGCCACGCTCGTATGCTCATTGCCTATAAAGGAGATTATATCGGGGTGCGGGAAATGCGAAAGCACATGGCGTGGTATATGAAAGGACTGTCTGGTGCATCAGAGCTTCGAGGGAAGATGAACCATATGGAAAGCTATGAAGCTATGGAAAAGCTTTTATTGCAATATTTGGAAGAATTCTAAATGAAAAAGGAAGGACTGTTTGTATAATTTGCATCTGTGGACACAAAATAAAAAAGGCAGCTTTCTGTACATTTTCGAGCGTTTTTCTTGTGTGACTTAGTCATTGACAGAAGCAGAAAAAAGGGATAAAATGACTAGGAAATAGAAAGTTTTCTATAACTAACTGAAAGAGGTGGAAAAACATGAAGCAAAAGTTTGATGTAACAGGTATGACTTGCTCTGCCTGCTCCGCCCATGTGGAAAAAAGTGTCAACAAGCTGGAGGGCGTGCAGTGCGTGAATGTCAATCTGCTGCAAAACAGTATGGTGGTAGAATATGATGAGGACGAGCTTAATACACAGGACATCATAGGGGCTGTGCAAAGCGGTGGCTATGGTGCTTCCATTCAAGGGGAAACAAAATCCGCCGAACCGCCAAAGAATGTTGCCGCAGAGGAAATGAAGCATATGAAAAAACGACTCATTGCGTCTTTCTGCTTTTTGATTCCGTTATTTTATGTTTCCATGGGGCATATGATGGGGGCACCCCTGCCCTCTATTCTATTGGGCGAAAACAATGTGATGATATTCGCATTGACACAGCTGTTTTTGACCATTCCTGTATTGATTATCAATAAGAAATACTATGTAGTGGGATTTCAGGCATTGTGGCATAGGGCACCCAATATGGATTCCCTTATTGCTCTTGGCTCAGCTGCATCTGTCCTATATAGTGTATTTGCAATTTACGCTATGGCATTTTATCTGGGCAGAGGAGATGGAGCATCCGCACACCATTATGGTATGGAGCTGTACTTTGAGTCGGCAGCCATGATTTTGACTTTGATTACAGTTGGAAAATATATGGAAACCCGCTCCAAAGGAAAAACCTCCGAAGCCATCAGCAAGCTCATGGACTTGGCACCCAAAACAGCCGTTGTGATACGAAACGGCAAGGAGCAGGAGATTCCTGTGGAACAGGTGCAGACAGGGGATATTGTGGTGGTACGTCCCGGTCAGAGTGTTCCTGTAGATGGTACAGTTATGGAAGGCTTTTCTGCTGTAGACGAAAGTGCCATTACAGGAGAAAGTATTCCAGTGGAAAAACAGGTGGGCGATACAGTTATTGGTGCAACGGTCAATAAGAGCGGCTATTTCAAAATGAAGGCTACCCGAATTGGCAATGATACCACATTATCTCAGATTATTGCATTGGTGGAGGAAGCAAGTGCTTCTAAAGCACCTATTGCAAAGCTGGCAGATAAGGTCAGCGGTATTTTTGTGCCGACAGTTATCAGTATTGCACTTTTGGCAGGCATTATCTGGCTTGTGGCAGGGCATCAGACATTCTCCTTTGCCCTATCCATTGGCATTGCAGTTCTTGTTATTTCCTGCCCTTGTGCTTTGGGACTGGCAACACCCACTGCCATTATGGTTGGTACGGGAAAGGGTGCAGAATACGGCATTTTGGTCAAGTCTGCAGAAAGCTTGGAAATTGCCCATCAGGTGCAAACTGTGGTATTGGATAAAACAGGTACCTTGACAGAAGGTAAGCCCATTGTTACGGATGTCATTTTGGCAAATGGGATTCTGCGAAATCGTTTCTTGAAGCAGGCGGCTGCAGTGGAAGCACTTTCGGAACATCCCCTGGCAGAAGCCATTGTGAATTATGCCGAAGAAAAAGAAATTGCTATACCAAAAGCTGAAAATCTTTCTGCAACGGCTGGGCAGGGAATAGAGGCTGATGTGGAAGGAAAGCATATCCTTGCAGGAAATTTGAAGATGATGGAAGAACGCAAAATTGCTTTGGGAGATTTTACAGAAAAGGCAGTAGCACTGGCGGAAGAAGGAAAGACACCTTTGTTCTTTGCAGAAGATGGGGTTTTTCTGGGTATTACTGCTTTGGCTGATACCTTGAAGCCTACCAGCAAGGATGCTGTAGATGCTTTTCATCAAATGGGCATTGACGTTGTGATGCTGACAGGCGATAATAAACGGACAGCAGAGGCCATTGGAAATCAGCTGGGGATTCGTGTGGTAGCAGAGGTGTTGCCACAGGATAAGGAAAGAGAAGTACGCCGCTTGCAGGAGGAAGGCAAGAAGGTTGCGATGATTGGGGATGGTATTAATGATGCTCCTGCTTTGATGCGGGCAGATGTGGGGATTGCCATTGGTGCAGGTACAGATGTAGCTATGGAATCTGCGGATATTATTCTGATGAAAAGCGACCTTATGGATGCAGTAACAGCAGTAGAGCTGAGCCATGCAACCATTCGGAATATCAAACAGAACCTGTTCTGGGCATTCTTCTATAATGCTTGTGGGATTCCCTTGGCAGCGGGGGTATTTTATCCCTTGTTCCATTTGAAGCTGAATCCTATGTTTGCGGCAGCAGCCATGAGCTTCAGTTCTGCCTTTGTCGTAGGGAATGCCTTGCGGCTGAAAATGTTCCGTCCCCGTTTTGCCAAAGTACAGACGGTGCAGAAAAATACAGAAAATAAAGAAATAAAAGAACCGATACACCAGAAGGAGGAAATTAAAATGAAAAAGGTATTGAAAATTGAAGGTATGATGTGTGGACACTGCACAGGCAGAGTAGAAAAAGCACTGAATGATATGGATGGTGTTAGTGCCGAAGTAAGCTTGGAAGGCAAGAGTGCAACGGTATCTTTGGCAAAAGATGTAGCAGACGAAGCCTTGGTGCAGGCTGTTACAGATGCAGGCTACGAAGTAGTGGATATTAGTAAGCAGTAAGAAAATAAAAATAAAATCGCATAAAAAAGGATTACGCAGTGTAGCAATAAAATGATGTTATATCTTTTATTGCTACTTTTTTTAAAAAAAATGCTTCTTGGCTGCCATGTGCGTAGTAAATGTACGAAAAGCCTTCGTGTTCCAGACCTTGCTGCATACTCAAAAATTAAAAGAATGGATTTTTCTACACACCGAAAAGAGTTGCTATTTTTTTATTGACGGCAAAAGGTTTTGCAGATATGCTTTATCTTCTTTGGAAATGCCCTGGGATTCCCTTGCTTTTTGCACAAATTTATGGAATGTCCAAGGGGCAAGAGAGTAGGTCAAGACAGCATTTTTTGTTTCATGGGGAAATTTTGCCCATGCGGTTGCCAAAAGCCATGCCTGTGCCATACGCACATAGTAAAAATCTGATGCCAGCGTGCAGGTACGGTACAGAACTTCTTCTACGGTATCTGCTTCCAGATAGTGGGAAAGCATTACCACAAGACCAACTCGTACTGCCCACGGATTTTTAGAGGCAAGATAGGTTTTGATATGGGAAAAATATGCTTCCTTATGTCCGATTAGAACCTTTTTCAGGGAATTGCAGAAGGTATCACAAATGGCCCAGTTTTCCGTGAGGGTTTCTGCAACTTTGTCACTATAAGACAGAAAATCGGCATAAGGCAGCTTTGTTGCTACAAGGGCATAAAGCAGCCGCTCTTCGTGGTAAGTATTCCCGCAAACTTGTAAAAAAGAATGGGGATTTCCCTTTGTGATTTCTGTTGCTTTTTTTCGCAGAATAGGCAGACGAATTCCTATGGTAGGGAGAGATGAAACCAATAATTTTTCGTTAAATGCTTTATATTTTTCATCAGAAGAAAGAAAAAGGTCTTTTAAATAGGAGGTATATGCAATTTCATTCCATTCTATATCCATTTCTTTCATTAGCTCCTTTCTGATGATAGGCTTCTTATAAAAGAAAACAGTGACTTTTCTTAGAAAAAGCCACTGTTTTCTTAAGGGCTGCCATTATCTATATCAAAAAAACATTGGGGGGCGTTTCCTGATACAATATGATAATGACAAGAAGAGATGAAAAGTTTGATTCAAAATAGTCTGATACTAGGAGATTGCATCAAACTATAGAAACAAGCGTATGCAATAAAATGTTTCGCATCATCCTTCCATGAATGAAACATTTTTTATTATAATGCAACATTTTTCAGAAAATGTCAATGGGAAAATTAAATTTTTCTAATATTTATTTTAATTTTTGGAATATTTCACAAATACCTTGTCATAAAAACGAATATTTGATAACATAAGAAAAAAGCACAAACAGAGGTGTAAAGATGAAAACAAGAGAATCTATGGAGAACTACTTAGAAACCATATATTTATTGGAAGGCAAAACCGGCTTTGTTCGTGCCATTGATATAGCCACAGAGTTAGGGTTTAGCAAGCCGAGTGTGAGTAATGCGATGAAAAAGCTCAAGGCACAGGGGTATATCACAATCGAAGAAAAGAATCGGATTGTTTTGACAGAAAAAGGGGAAAATCTGGCAAAATCCACATATGAACGGCATTGCGTCATTGCTGCATCGCTTATGCGTATTGGCGTATCCAGAGAAACAGCCTTAGAGGATGCTTGTCGTATGGAGCATATTTTAAGCGAAGAAACCTTTGCTTGTATGAAACGACATCATCAGGAAAATTTGGAGAGAGATAGACAGCGGAGGAATCCATAGGGCTGTAGGGGAATCGACTCATTTTAGGCACAGAAAAAGAAGGTTTTCATATACACAAAACCTTCTTTTTAATTTTTTTTATTTCTTTTCCTATTTCTGCTGGAATTTCCGGGGCATACCAGAAACTCCCTGCACAAGCGGGTTCTCGGATATGCCCTGATTTTCCTTTCATATTATGGAAAATGAATTTAGAAAATAAATTTAATGGTATACCTTTCCTTTCGTCGGTGTTTCATGCTGGCGGTACTGAATCAACTCAGATACTGTTACAAGCTGATACCCTTTTTTCAAAAGCTCAGGCACTAATTTTTCTGTTGCCTGGGCGGTGGAATCATATATACCGTGCATAAGAATGATTTTTCCATCTAAGTTCCCAACACTTTGGATGGATTTCAGTACGCTATTTGCGTTGCGTGATTTCCAGTCCAAGGTATCCACAGACCAGAGAATGAGAGGGTAGGGAACATTTTCCTGCACTGTTTTATTATAGCTGCCATAAGGTGGACGGAACAGAGTGGGTTTTTTGCCAATGGCTTTTTGGAAGGCGGCATCGGTACGCTGTACATCCGCTTTGATTTGTGCAGCAGTCATTTTTTTGAAATCCTTATGGTTGTAGGAATGACTTGCCACCTGACAGCCCAAGGCGATTTCTCTTTGCACTGTTTTGGGATAGCGTTCTACCCGTTCTCCTGTATCAAAGAAGGTTGCAACGACACCATATTTTTCTAAGGTATCCAAAATACGATTGGTGGCAGCTCCACCCGGACCATCGTCATAGGTCAAGGCTACCATGGGTTTTTTGGAATCAATGCTCCGATTTTTGGCAGGTGCAGGCTCCTCCTTCTTTGCAGGAGGGGCTTTTTTTGCAGGGCTTAAATAGTCAGCAAACACCTTTCTTGGAATTTCTATGGTGAGAATCCCTGTATTTTCTTCCCCAATATCGTTTTTATTTAAGTAGAACAGTATGGTGGTATCCTGCAAGGCATAGGTAGAAAAAGGCCCTTTTTCTACGCTTAGCCGTTCTTTGAAATCCGCCGGCAGGTTTTCTTTATATAGATTGGATTCCTGCAAGAGAGATATTGTATAGGAGGCAGCCTTTTGTTGATACGCAGGAAGGAAAATATCGGTGGGTGCAATTTCCTTGCCTGTTTTTAAATCAAAGAGAAAGCTGTGGGTGTCAAAAAATGCTCTGTCATCATAGTGATGTACCTCTTGGAAGGTGACACTGTAGATATCCCCTTTGGTGCGGTAGGACTCGTAGGTAATGAAAAAGTCCGTATATTGGGCATCCTTTTCTGCCGCACATTTTAAAATGGCATTTCCCCGCAGTTCTTCTGCAATTTCTTTTATGCGTTTGTCAACAGCTTCGTTTTGCACACTGGGGTATTGGATGGCATTGGGAATGGCAACATCTATTCCAAATGCAATTTCTGTCTGCGGTGTGCCGGCTTGCTGTAAGTGTTGTTTTTCTGCAAAGAAATTTTGTGCCTTTTCGGTAAATTCCCTACTTCCATCAGATGCACTGGCAGAAATAAATATGCTCATGGTAAAGAAGAACGTCAGTGCAAAGAGATGGAAAAAGGAACAGGTTATTTTTTTCATGTGGTATCCCCCTTACGTTTTTTGTAGTCAGGATGCAAATAGCGTCCTTGTTTGCGTGTGGATTTGCCGTATTGTATTGCTTGCTGTGGACAGTGATGCAAACAAGCAAGACACATATTACAGTGTGCCTTTGTCCAAATGGGGATTCCTTCTTTCATGGAAATACAGTGTGAGGTACAAACCTTGGCACAAAGTTCGCAGCCGATACAATCCGCTGTAGAATAAAAAGGCTCTGTTTTTGTGGCAGCTATGCGAAACAAAGGATGTACAGCATAGCTTTTTATGTTGGGACAGTGTCCTTTTTTTACACGGAAGAAGCGACGTTTTTCCAGTTTGACGGCACGCAAAATCAGTTGGATGACTTCGTCGGCATGATAGAGCTTTTTTAGCTGATTTTGTGGGCTGTCCAAAGGAAACAGTACAACGTAGTTATCCGGCATGACAACGGAAAAACCACTGTCCAGTTCCAGTCCTTTTTTGTGCAGTGCCAATTCCAAAAAAGAAATGACCTTGCCTGCGGAGCTGCCACAGGTGCAGACTGCATAGGTATACAGATTATTTCCGTGGTGCAGCTTTAAATGCCGAATAAAAATTTCCATAGCCTCAGGCATTGCCCAGCTGTATACGGGAAAAACAAAGCCTAACTTTTCCCCTTCCTGCAGGGTGTAGGAAAAGCGTTTGTTCTGTATTGCAGCGGAAATGTCTACCATTCTGTCATGGAGTCCTTCCGCCATTTTTCTTGCCACATGATAAGAATTACCTGTGCCGGAAAAATAAAATACCATAGATACCCCCTCCTTCAAAAATGAAAAGTTATTTCTCTAATTATTTTCTCTATTATTATAGCATAAAAAACCTTAAGATTTTTTTCCTTTTTCTTAATTTTTTTCAATAAAATATGGAAACAGCCTCATCCGAAAGGATGAGGCTGCAGGGGAGTTGCTATATGACTCTATATGAAATTACAGTATGTCTATAACTTCAGAGGATACGTGCAGTACACCGGCTATGAGCTTTGCAGGTGCTTTTGCAGTCATGACCATATCCTTTTCTACAACATAGTCTGCTTTGCCCAATGTGATAGATACGGTTTTTTCTCCTTTTGTCAGAAGAACGGGCTTATCTTTCCCTTGCCATTTTACGGTATAGCCTTTTTCCTTTGCGGCATCACGAAGGGCTACCAGCTTGGGTTCTTCTTTTGTAGTATCTGCATCTACAACTTCTTCCTGAGGTTCTTCCGCAGGGGTTCTTTCTTCCAAAAGCAGAACGAAGGAGGGAGTGGTCTTTGCAGGGATGCTCTTTGTTGCGGCATCATAGAATACCATTGCGTTTTTTCCTGCAATATCTTTTGCGTCTAAAAGGCTCTTGGTACCGGATGTTGTGAGAATATTTGTGGTTTTGTCAATTTGAAGTTGTATATTATCCTTGGCATTTACCAAATCTTCGTCAAAGGTACCCATGGAGATGGAGCCTTTTGAAGGGTTTGCCACAACAGCCTGAATGTTCCCTATATAGGGAGGAAGGCTCATGCCTACAGGTGTATTAGCTGGGTAGATAACCATAATCTCCATGCCTTTTTCCAGCTGGTCCATTGTCATAAGACTGCCGGTTTCTCTGTTTACCAATGTGGTGGTGGGACTCAATGCAAAACGAAGTCCGCCATTTTCGTTTTCGATTTCTGCGATTTCCACTGTCAAAGAACTCATTTCTTCTGTGGGAAGGGAAACAATCTTGCCGATTTCTGTATGATAAGCGGCTTCCTCTTTTGCTTCTGCTTTTTGTTCTGCAGGAAGCAAGGGTGTGCTGCCCTTCATTACGTCTGCATAAGCAGCTGTACCGCCCAGCACGGAAAATGCCAGTGTCAGTGCCATGACAGTTTTCATATTCATCTTTTTCATAAGTATCGTCCTCCTAAAATAAAAGCATATTTTTCTTTTTTTGTTTTGTGTATTTCTATTACATGAAACGAGAGTTTTTCAAAAAAGTTCCGCAAAAAATAAAAATTTTTTCAAAAATTTTTATTTTCAAGAAAAGGGAATCAATGATATAATTTAGGGCGTATCTAAAAGCTCCCTTGTAGGTATATGGAAAAAGACAATCAATGGAGGTTTCAGATATGCTGTAAAGCGATGTAAAGAAGAATGAAAAGAGGAAAAGAGGAGGAAAAGATTTGGAAACAAAACGGATTATACAGGTAGAGGATAAAGTACCTTTTAGGCTTTTGATTCCGCTCAGTATTCAGCATATGTTTGCCATGTTTGGTGCTACGGTTTTGGTACCATTTTTATTTGGCATCAATTCTGCCGTGGTTCTTTTTATGAACGGTATGGGAACCTTGCTGTTTATCTTGATTACGAAGGGGAGGGCACCGGCTTATCTTGGTTCTAGCTTTGCGTTTTTGGCACCGGGTATTTTAATTATTGAGCAATTCGGTTTTCCCTATGCATTGGGTGCTTTTGTGGCTGTGGGCTTTTGTGGCTGTATCGTGTCTGCTGTCATTTACAAATTTGGCTCAGACTGGATTCATGTGGTACTGCCTCCTGCAGCAATGGGGCCTGTAGTGGCACTCATCGGTCTGGAGCTGGCATCCACGGCAGCAGGCAATGCAGGGCTTTTGCCGGAAGGTGGTGCAATACAGTGGGAAAATGCCGTGGTATTTTTGGTGACACTGGGCGTTGCAGTATTTGGCTCTGTGTTGTTCCGCAAATTTTTTGCAGTAATTCCTATTTTGATTGCCATTATTTGCGGATATATCACAGCGTGTCTGGTGGGGATAGTGGATTTTGTACCTGTCAGAGATGCGGCATGGTTTGCGTTGCCCAATTTTTCCAGACCTAAATTCAGCATCCAAGCGATTTTCATTATGCTTCCTGCACTTTTGGTGATTATTTCCGAGCATATCGGGCATCAGATTGTAACAGGAAAAATTATTGGCAGGGATTTATTGCAAAATCCGGGGCTGCATCGCTCCTTATTTGCAGATAATTTCTCTACCATGCTATCAGGCTTCATCGGCTCTGTACCAACAACCACCTATGGAGAAAATATCGGGGTTATGGCAATGACAAAGGTTTACAGTGTGCGTGTCATTGCAGGGGCAGCTGTCCTTTCCATTTTCTGTGCCTTTATCGGAAAGCTGACAGCACTTATCGGAACCATTCCAAGCCCTGTGATTGGCGGGATTTCCTTTCTTTTATATGGTATGATTGGAACCTCCGGACTGCGTATATTGGTGGATTCTCGTGTGGATTATGATAAGGCGAGAAATGTGGTTCTTACTTCTGTTATTTTTATACTTGGTCTTTCCGGTATTGCTATCAAAGTGGGCAGTATCGCCCTTACAGGTATGTCATTGGCAGCTTTGGCAGGGATGCTCATGAGCCTTTTGTTCCACATTTTTGATAAGCTGCACATAATGAATCCGGACAGCTAATTTGTAAGAAAAATATAAAAGAAATTTTCTGTATTTTATGCTATAGTTAAGTAGAAAATCAAAAGAAAGCGAGGAATGGATATGGCGAGGGTTTGCAAAAAATGCGGTGCATCAATGGAAGACAGTGACAGATTTTGTACGGTCTGCGGTGCAGCAGTGGATATGGATTTTCAGGCAGAAGCAGTAAATTCGGCTTCGGAAAATACACAATCCGCAACAAAAGAGGAAAGCGTGAAGGAGTGTACTGCAAAACAGAACACAGCAGATATGGACGCACTGGAGAAAGAGCCTTTAACCCTTGGCAACTATCTGATTCTTTTTTTGATATTCGCAATTCCCATTGTCAATATTGTCTTTTTTTTGCTTTGGGCATTTGGCAAGGGAGGCAATGTCAACCGCAAAAATTTTTCTGGAGCGGCATTGATTTATATTGCAGTAGCCAGTGTGCTGACCATTGTCATTGCCATGGGGGTTTTTGGCAAGGTCGCATACGAGATGATTCGCTATGGAAATGGAATCTATCATCATGGAAACGGAATCCATCATTATGTCTATGAATGGGATGATGATGACTGGGATGTGTGGACAGAGGCTACCCCTTTTTCATCATAAAAGCAGGGTAAGACAGAGCCATAGCTCATTTGCAAGGGATGCACTTCTTTGAGCAGGAAGGAGAGGGCGAAGCATGGAGAGGATTTGTGGAAGCTGCGGCACAGCAGTAGGAAGGGAAGACCATTTTTGCATGACCTGTGGTGCCGATTTGGAGAAGGCAGGCACACAAGAAGCATCAATGGGCAAAGAGCAAGCATTGGGCATAGGACAGGAGCAAGAGCCTTCTGCGGAGAAGGCTTCATCCACAGAGCCATTGACGGTGGGCAATTACTTATTGATGCTTTTGGTTATGGTGATTCCCGGTATCAATCTTATTTTCTTATTTATGTGGGCATTTGGCGAGAAGGAAAATATCAACCGCAGGAATTTTTCAAAAGCGGCATTACTCTATATACTTACCACGACGGTGATTACCATTTTGTGCGTCATAGGGTTTGTTTTTATGGCAGTATGCTATTTTTATCAGAATGTGGAGCCGCCTATTCCCAATGAAGGGATAGAGCGATTTTTACCAGAACCAAGCAACGACAGAATTGTGACATTTACTTCTTTTGAAAAAGAGGGTAATGTGGAAATCAGTAAAAATGGTGCAAGGATGATATAAAAAACAAAAGAAACATTCCTTCTGTCTTTTATAAAGGGCAGAAAGGGATGTTTTTTTTGGAAAGGAAGGAGGGCTGTCAAAAAAATTCGATGATTTGCTCCGAAAGAAATCCTGCACAGGTCGGTTTTCGGATACACTCCCATAGAAGATACAAAATATCTTTGCTGACAGGTTGTATCGTGGGGATTTGACGGAAAATTCTATCTATTGTATAATATTGCGAAATAGTCTTCGTTGGATAAAGAAAGAAGGCAAAAGGAGAAAAAATATGGAACAGAAAGAGAAAATCAAATTGCCCATGATGGTATTGCGTGCCTTGACGGTGTTTCCCGGCATGGTAATCAGCTTTCCTGTAACCAGACAAAAGTCCATAGACGCATTAAATGTTGCAGAAGAAAACGGAAAACGGATGTTTTTGTCAACCCAGAAGGCTGCTGATATTGCCAATCCCGAACAGGATGACATTTTTCCCATTGGCACCATTGTAGAGATTAAACAGATATTGAAGTTGCCAAGCAATATGACACACGTCATTGCAGAGGGAATTGCCAGAGGCAGTTTGGAAGAAATTACAAAACAAAGAGGATGTGATTATGCAGAGGTACTGCCCTTGGCACAGGATTTTCCGGAGGAGCCGGATATTTCTATTGTCGCAACCATGCGTATTGCCATAGACCTTTATGAAGAATATATTAAATTTGTACCCAATTCCACAGCACCTGACCTTTTGGGAAATGTGACGGCAGCGAAAAAGCCCGGTCAGCTGGCAGACTATATTGCATCTGCTTTGGAGGTTTCCTTCGATATGAAACAGAAATTGTTGGAAATACTCCATCCCTTTGAACGCTTGCAAAGGGTTATGGAGATTATGCGATATGAAAAGCAAATTTTGCTTGTAAAAAGGGAAATTGAAGGTAAAACAAAAGAAAAGATAGATAAAAACCAAAGAGAGTACTTTCTGCGGGAAGAAATGAAGGTGATACAGGAGGAATTGGGGGATAAAGACGGCGTTGGAGCGGATGCGGATGCTTTTCGGAAGCGTCTTGAGGAAAAGAATCCGCCAAAGGAAGTGCGGCAGACTGTGGAAAAGGAAATCGACCGTATGATGAAGATTCCCGTTACATCCCCTGAGTCTAATGTGTCCAGAAGCTATATAGATACCATTTTGAGTCTGCCATGGAATGAAACAACAGAGGAATCCTTTGACCTTGCAGAAGCAGAAAAGATACTGGATGAAGACCATTATGGAATGAAAAAGGTGAAAGAACGTATTCTGGAATATCTGGCTGTCAGAAAAAATGCACCGGAAGAAAAGGCGACCATTCTTTGCTTGGTTGGCCCTCCCGGTGTAGGGAAAACTTCTGTTGCCCGTTCTGTAGCCAAGGCATTAAATCGTAAATATGTGCGGATGTCGCTTGGTGGCGTGAAAGATGAAGCCGAAATCCGTGGACACAGAAGAACCTATATTGGGGCAATGCCTGGACGTATCATCAATGCCATGAAGCAGGTAGGAACCGTGAATCCTCTGATGCTTTTGGATGAAGTGGACAAGCTCGGAGCATCCTATAATGGAGATCCGGCAGCAGCACTTTTGGAAGTACTGGATGGAGAACAGAATTTTACATTCCGTGACCATTATGTAGAACTGCCTTATGATTTATCGAAGGTACTGTTTATGTGTACGGCAAACAGCACGGATACCATTTCCCGCCCTCTTTTGGACAGAATGGAAATCATTCGTTTGGACAGCTATACAGAAACAGAAAAAGCACATATTGCTATAGAGCATCTGGTTCGGAAGCAGATGAAACGGCATGGACTCAAAGGCAGTCAGTTGAAGATTAAGCCGGAAGCTATAGATTTGATGATAGACGGATATACCAGAGAAGCAGGTGTCAGACAGCTGGAGCGTACCATTGGGGAAGTATGCCGAAAGACAGTAAAAGAAATTATAGGCGGAAATAGAAAGTCTTTGACAGTAACAGAGAAAAATTTGGAAACCATTTTAGGAAAGCGGAAATATATGCCGGATGCAATTTTTGCACAGCCACAGGTAGGGATTGTCCGTGGACTGGCATGGACATCTGTAGGCGGTACTACGCTTTCTGTGGAAGTAAACTGTATGCCTGGAAGTGGTAAGTTCTATTTGACAGGCAATTTGGGCAAGGTTATGAAAGAGTCAGCAGATGCGGCAATCAGCTATATTCGTTCCCAAAGCAATATTTTTGCACTAGAACCTGATTTTTATAAGACGACGGATATTCATATCCATATACCGGAAGGGGCAACACCAAAGGATGGCCCTTCTGCCGGAATTACCATGACAACAGCAATTCTTTCCGCTTTGACAGGAGCAAAGGTACGAAATGATGTAGCCATGACAGGAGAAGTAACCATTCGTGGACGTGTATTGCCTATTGGTGGTCTACAGGAAAAAGTGCTTGCGGCAAAGAAAGTTGGCATCAAAACAGTGATACTGCCCTTTGAAAATCGGAAAGATTTAGAGGAGATTTCTGAGGAAATTAAAGAAGGCATGGAATTTGTACCTGTAAAAGAAATGGATGCGGTATTGCGTCATGCACTGGCAAAGGGGGAGAGCGTATGGAAGTAAGGCAGTCATCATTAGCAGCCATTGGGACAAAGTTTTCCCAGTATCCCACAGACGGCAGAGTGGAAATTGCCTTTGCAGGAAAATCCAATGTAGGGAAGTCTACGCTCATCAATGCGATGTTGGGAAGAAAAGCACTGGCAAGAACCAGTTCGCAGCCGGGGAAAACAAGAACCATAAACTTTTACGATGTCAATAATCAGATGTATGTCGTAGACCTTCCGGGCTACGGTTATGCAAAAGCACCCAAAACAGAGATTGCAAAATGGGGTGCTATGATTGAGGAGTATCTGGAAAAAAGGGAAACATTACAGGCAATTATACTGCTCATTGATATTCGTCATGAGCCTGGGAAAAATGATATTATCATGTATGATTGGCTGAAACATTATGGTTATGATATTATCATTGCAGCAACAAAGTCTGATAAACTGAACCGCAGCCAGATTCCAAAACATCTTTCGGTTATCCGTAAGACATTGGGGCTGGAACAGGGAGATGTACTGATTCCTTTTAGCGGAGAAAAGAAAACAGGTGTTTCGGAACTTTGGGCAGAGATTGAACGATTTTTACCAAAAGATGAAATATAAAAAAGTAGAGTAGTTTTAAATTTTGAAGTTTTTATAGACAAAAGGATTCCCTTAGGGGAATCCTTTTTGTATACAGAAAAAAGGAGTTTGCAAGGGATTTCTTACAAAAGGGTTAAGATAGGGGAGGGGATTTGTTAAGGAAATAAAAAAGGATTGACGGAAAGAGATAGATTCCCTTACACTGGATACAAAAAGGCAGGAGGCGGTTTCTGTGAATATGGTGAAAGAAAAGAAAGATTGGCTGTATTTGATTCCCTATTGTATCCCTTTTGGAAATATCCTTTTCTATGCAGAGGCATATGTATTTCAAAATAAAATTGATATGGGTAAAATAGGAAGTATGTTTTTTGCCATTGCCTTGTTTATTGTAATGCCTGTGATATATATTGGTATGGGTGTACTTTGTGGCAGAAAAAGACTGTCTTGTATTTGTATTTTTGGAACAATACTTCACTGCATCCTCTTTTCGGGTCTACTTTATGGAACAGTTAAAATATTTTGGAGTCAGGGAGAAATGGAAGCATGGTTTCCCCTTTTGGTCTTGGGTGTGAGTATTGGTATTTTTATCAGTCAGCTTATCGGATATTGGGGAGGAAAAAAATAAGGGTTTTGAAAGATGTCCTTTTATTTTATGAAATGAAAGGATATTTTTTTGTCTGTAATATTGCAGAGAAGGAAGCCTAAAAAAACTTTTTGAAAAAATTTTGAAAAAATTGAAGATTTTTTCTGGTATGTATCGTTTAAGAGTATGAAAGAAATAAATGAAAAGGGGGTGAGTGTATCGACAAGGAAAAAGAGATTGCCATACTTTTGCAAAAGTATCAAAATTTGGTGTTTTCCCTCTGTTATAAAATGACACAAAATTATTTTGAAGCAGAAGACATGGCACAGGAAACATTTCTCTCTGCTTATGAACATTTAAACCATTTTGATGGTCAGTATGAGAAAGCATGGATTTGCCGTATTGCTGTGAATAAATGTTTGGATTTTTTAAAGAAATCCCGCCGATGCACTGTCCCTGAAACAGAGGAGCTATTGATGTGCTTAGCTGATAGGGAACAGGTGGAAGATACGGTGATGCAGGAGGAAGTCCGAAAAGAGTTGAAAGATGCCTGTGAAAGCTTGAAAGAACCATATAGAGAAATTGCATTGGCACATTTCTATGAAGAAAAAACAGCAGAGGAAATTGCGAAACGATATGGCAAAAATATAAAGACCATACAAACGCAGATTTATCGAGCAAGAGCCAAACTACAAAAAATCTATGGAAGGAGAGGGATGCCATGAAAGAAAATATATCATTGGAACAAATAGAGAAAATGATAGAAAATCTGGAAAAGCAGGAGCTTCTTAAAGCACCACCTAACTTCGAACAGCAGGTTATGGCAAAAATAGCGGAAAGAAGCAGAGAAAAAGAAAAGGTAAGTCGTTTTTCAGAAGGAACAAGAAGGTTCTTCTATCAAGTAAAAATTGCAGGAGCTATGGCAGCGTCATTATTGCTTTTGGTTCCGTCGGGACAGCAGATTTTAGGTAATTCTTTAGAAAATACCGGAAATATCTCTATAGAGCAGAATGTGCTGACAGATAAAATGCGGCAGGGTGCAAATAAAATTAGCAATGACTTGAATAAGGTTTCGGGATATATGATGAAACGAATGACGGAGGTAGTATCATATGAAAAGTAGAAAAAATGGATTTTTAGCATTTATATTTTCGTTTATCCCTGGTGCAGGGGAAATGTATATGGGGCTTTTTAAGCAGGGCTTGAGCCTTATGGGAGCTTTTTTTGCTATATGTGTTGTAGCATCCTTTTTGGGATTGGATATGTTGTTGTTTTTCCTGCCCTTGATATGGTTTTACAGCTTTTTTCATGTGCATCATCTGCGAAGCCTGCCGCCAGAGGATTTTTATGCAGTGGAGGATAAATTTTTGTTTGGGGAAGGATGGGATTTTGATACCCATGACTTTATACGGAAGCATACAAATGTGGTTGCAGCAGTACTTATGCTTGTGGGAATTATCTTATTGTGGAATGGAATTGTAAGAATGTTAAGCTGGATTTTACCTGATTATATTCATCACTTTCTTAGTATAATACAGGGTTTATTACCTCGTATCGTGGTAGGAATTTTGATACTTTTGGCAGGTATCAAAATGATTCGTGGTACAAAGCCCAAACAGACTGAGGACAGGGAATATGATATGGAGGACGAGGAGGAATAATATGCGTGTCAGGAGGATTGGAAGTCTTACTTTGGGCG
>SAMEA104404100__coassemble_913_pt1 | contig 29354 bp, 33 predicted proteins | sample SAMEA104404100__metabat2_low_PE_071 | metagenome-assembled genome bin SAMEA104404100 (sample SAMEA104404100) | Balaenoptera acutorostrata
TAGAAAGAATCTTTACCTTTACAGTATCCCCTGTTTTCAAATGGTCATTGATATCCTGTACAAAGGTATTTGCCACTTGAGATATGTGTACCAGCCCTTGTGTGTGTTCTCCAATAGATACAATGGCACCAAAAGGCTTTACACGAATTACCTTTCCTTCTACGATACTACCTACTTCAAGTTTCTCAGACATTCAAACACTCCTGTTCTGTTTTATTAAAAGATAATACTTTCACAGTATAACATAAACTGATAACGATTACAAATAAATTTAAAAGACATTTTGGAGGACAGTATGAAGAAAAAAGATATCATTACAGTACACATTGAAGATGTGCGTTTTCCCAACAAAGCATATGGCTTCGTAGAGGAGCAGAAAGTCATTGTGAAAAACGGTATTCCGGGACAAACCCTTTCCGCACAGGTTATAAAGAAAAAAGGGGATGCTGTAGAAGCACGTCTTTTAAGGGTTGTAGAACGCTCTCCTTTAGAGCGACAGAAAGGTGCTTGTTCCCATTATGCGTTATGCGGTGGCTGTACCTATCAGACCATGAACCGAGAAGAAGAACTGCATATGAAAGAAAGACAGGTGAAAAAACTCCTTGCAGATGCACAAATTCCGGTGGAAAGCTGGGAGGGCATTCTCCCCTCTCCTTCGGAAACAGGCTATCGCAATAAATGTGAATTTTCTTTTGGTGATGAAGAAAAGGATGGCCCTCTTGCCCTTGGTATGAGAAAGAAAATGAGCCATTACGAAGTGGTTTCGCTGAAGGATTGTAATATCATAGATAAGGATTTTTTAAAGATTATTGGCGGCTCCTTGGACTTTTTCCAAAAGCGAAATGTTCCCTTCTATCACCGTATGCGTCATGATGGTACACTCCGCCATTTAGTCGTAAGAAAAGGAAAGGCGACGGGAGAATTGCTCATCAATCTAGTTACCACATCCGAAATTCCTTTTTCTGCAGAAGAATATAAGAAAATGCTGCTACAACTGCCCATAGAGGGAAAAATCTGTGGTATTCTCCACTCCATCAACGATGGTGTTGCTGATGTAGTCAGAAGTGACTCTATGACTGTACTTTTTGGACAAGACTTTTTTACAGAAAAGCTTTTTGACCTTTCCTTTAAGGTGTCTGCATATTCCTTTTTCCAGACCAATACAGAAGGAGCAGAGTGCTTATACGATATTGTCAGAGAATTTGCAGGAGATGTAAAAAACAAAACTGTTTTTGACCTGTACTGCGGAACAGGAACCATTGGACAGATTATGGCAAAGGCAGGTTCCAAAAAAGTCATTGGCATTGAATTAGTAGAAGAAGCTGTAGAAGCAGCAAATGAAAATGCCAAGCGAAATGACCTTGCCAACTGCGTATTTATTGCAGGAGATGTGCTGAAAAAAGTAGATGAATTAAAGGAAAAACCCGACCTGATTATTGTAGATCCTCCAAGAGAAGGCATCCACCCCAAAGCAGTGGGCAAAATCATTGCCTTCGATGCACCGGAGGTAGTTTATGTGTCCTGTAAGCCCACCTCTCTTGCAATAGATTTGCAGGCATTTCAGGAGGCAGGCTATCAGGTGAAACGGGTAAGGCTTATGGATATGTTCCCAAGAACGGTTCATGTAGAAACGGTAGTATTATTGTCTAAGTAACAGCCAATAGCAGCAGATAAAGCAGAAAAAACAATTACCAGACCATATCCGAAAGCTCCTTTATACAGGTCATAAATAAAGTATGATGCAGGCATCCAAAAAAAGACATGGGGCTTTCAGACATACCCAAAGAAAATCGAGAATTTACCCATAACTATACACGGCAGCTGTTGGCAGAAATCCACCAATGATATGTAGATAATGCCGCTATGCGATTAGTATGTAATCCAAAACATTTTGAAGTGATGGTTACTTCCAATATTTGCACTTCCAATGTTTGCAGAGATATTATTTCGGATGAAGCTAGCCAAATTGAAGACTTCATCGGGATGCTACCCTCTGCCAAACTGGCAGAGGGTGTCTTTGGAATGTGTGAACCCATCCATGGTTCTGTACCTGATATACCGGGAAAAGACATGGTAAATCCGATTGCTGCCATTCTTTCTGCTGCTATGATGTTAAAATTCTCTTTTGGTTTGATAAAAGAAGCAAAAGACATGGAAGATGCTGTAGAAAAAGTTTAAATACTGGTTACCGCACGCCGGATATTTATGGATATTTATATTGAAGGTACTAAAAAATGGGTACAAAAGAAATGAGCGAACATATATACCGTAGTATCTCATTACATTAAGGGCATATCTGCAAACTGGTTTATGCAGCATTTTTCACAGAGTAAGTTGCACTTGGTCTAAAATGATACCGATATATAAAAAAGACAATCTATAGGATTTACAATTTGCAAAAACAAAAATGTGTTCCTATGGAAGACAACAATGGGAAATTCATATCTCCGCTGAGGAATTTTCCCACATAGGAACTTCTGCCAGAAGGAGAATGATTAGGGAAGCTGTGTCAATGATGGCACAAACGATGCTGGCTATAGAATGGGTACTTCTTCCTCAAAATTTCATCATCCACCCAAAAGTACTTTTTTCTTTTTATCGCTTGACAAAAGCACTGACTCTTTCATTATGAAAAATAGCCAGTAAAAGCGAATTATTATCCAAAACACATAGGGTATCAGAACCCCGTAATTTTTTTCCAACCCGCTTCATAAAAATCGACGAGCTGCCTAATATAGGCTTCTGCGTTTTCCTTTGGAATTTCGTGTACCACAATTTCAAAAAATGCGTAAAACATACCACTGGTCAGCATATGTTCAAGCTGAGGGTGAACTATATTCATGGGAGTGCCGTTCTGATTCATTACCTTGGTAAACTCACGAGTTGCTTCACAATCCATCTGTGCCATATCGTGAATCAAATTCTCATAAGGTGTTCCCTCTGAACAACATAATATCAACTTAAATGCCTTGAAGTTCGTGTAGATATAATTGGTCATATGAAGCATTTCAGCAATGGTATACTCTGCTATACAGGTTCGTTGTTCATCTGGTATCATTTCTCGAAAGTTTTCCAAGATTATCTGGTACATCTCCAATATATGTAAATACTGTTCCTTCACAAGAGAGTCAAATAAATCCTCTTTGCTCTTGAAATGTCCGTAAAAAGCACCCGTTGTAACCCCTGCTTTCCGCACAATATTCCGCAGAGAAGCTCCTTGAAATCCCTTTTGCAAAAACTCCTCACCTGCAACCGTCATAATATTTTCTAATGTTGTGCGTTCATTTTCGCTCAAATCCGCTCCTCCTTTATATAACAATGTTATATAACGCTGTTATTATACGAATGAATGAAAATTTTGTCAAGCGTATTTCAGAAAAGTTGTTTGGATATTCCATCCCCTACTGCCAAAACCCAATATTCTCTAATCTAATTTGCATTTCCGCTTTCTACCCTGTTTTATATACTATATAGCTAAAACAGAATCAAATAAAAGCGACGCATACTATTTTCCGCTCTGTTTTAGTAAGCGGTTTTCTGGTATCCATCGCCTATTTGATATGGTATATGTTAATTGCTATTTCATACCTTCTTCTTTTAATTCTTTTGCTGCTGCCAATACGGCTTCCGTAATTTCTTCACCGCCCATGAGCCTTGCAACCTCCATACAGGAGGATTCTGCATCCAGAGGATACACCTTTGTTTCCGCTCTCCCTTTTACAGCCTGTTTTTCAATACGAAAATGATGGTCAGCCATTGCTGCAATTTGCGGTAAATGGGTAATACAGAGTATTTGCCGTTTTTGTCCCAAAAGATGCATTTTTTCTCCTACTTTTCTGGCGGTTTTGCCACTGACACCTGTATCAATCTCATCAAATACGAAGGTGCCAATTTCATCTGCATCCACCAGCACACTTTTTAATGCCAGCATCACGCGGGACATTTCGCCGCCAGATGCAATTTTGGATAAAGGCTTCAAATCTTCTCCTGCATTGGCAGAAATGAAAAATTCCACTTTATCCCTGCCATCAAAACCGAAGCTTTCCTTTTCTTCCACCAAAATACGAAATTTCGCTTGTTCCATGTGCATATCGTGAAGGGCATCTTCCACCTGCTTTTCTACTTCCATAGCTTTTTCTTTCCGAATACTTGTCAGGACTCTGGCAGTATCTACCATGGCACGCTCTGCGGCTTTTTTCTGTTTTTCCAGTTCCATTGCCTTTTCTTCACTATGCAGGAGAAAGTCCAATTCCTCCTTGGCATTTTCGTAAAACGAAAGAACCTCCTCTATGCTGCTGCCATATTTTCGTTTTAAATGATAAATGATTTGAAGACGTTCTTCTATTTCTTCCAAAGCATTTGAATCTGCTTCCAGTTCTCCGCCATACCTTTTCCATTCTCTGGCACAATCCTCTAATTGTGCGTAGGCACAATCCAAATTTTCCATAATAGGCATCAAAGAACTGTCTAGCTCCGCAGCCTCGTTGAGCCTATGGAGAATCTGCCCCATGTAATCACAAACGGAAGGTGTTCCTTCTGCTCCATCATACAGCATAGTAAGCCCTTCTTCCGTCAAACGCACCAATTTTTCCATGCCGGAAAGCCGCTTTTTCTGCTCTGATAATCGAGTTTCCTCATCCCTTTGTAATTTTGCATTTTCTATTTCTTCAATTTGAAACTGCAAAATATCTATACGCTGTGCTCGTTGCCCTTCGTGACCTAAAAGGGAAATCAGCTGTTTCTCCACATTTTTTCTTCTCTCGTAATACATATGATATTCTGCTAAAGCTTCTGTCAATTCTTCCGTACAAAAGCGTTCCAAAAGTCGAATATGTTTTATGGGATTTAAAAGAGACTGATGCTCATGCTGACCATATATGTCCATCAGCTCCCCCGCAATCTCTCGCAAGATTCCCAGTGTCACAGTACCGCCGTTGACACGGCAAACACTTTTTCCTGTGTCATATAGTGTACGGCGAATCAATAAAGTGCCATCCTCCTCCGGCTCTATACCATGCTCCTGTAAAAATGTGTCAAGATATCCATGTTCTGTAGAAAACAATGCTTCTACCGTTGCACTTCTTTCTTCTTTTCGCAGAAAATCTCTGCTCACTTTGCCACCCAATGCAAACTGCAAGGAGCCTAATATCATGGATTTTCCTGCACCTGTTTCTCCCGTTAGAATATTGAGTCCGGAACCAAATTGTAAATCACATTCTGCAATGAGTGCTGCATTTTTGATATGAAGATTTTCCAACACTGCACATCCCTCATTTCTATGCACTATGGATAATCCGATAGAGCTTTTCTACCATAGCGGCTGCTTGGTTATGTGTACGAACAACACCAAATACAGTATCATCCCCGGCAATCGTCCCTAAAATTTCGCTGTTTTGCATATTATCCAGTGCAACAGCAACAGCCATACCCATACCCTCTAAGGTTTTCACAACAATAATATTCTGGGCATAATCCAGCTTCACAACAGCTTCTTTGAATACACGTGTCAAACGCTCTGTAATTTCGGTATCATTGTTTGAAATTACGGAGTATTTCTGCTTTCCTCTTTCGGTAGCAATTTTTGTAAGCTTCATTTCCCGAATATCTCTGGAAACGGTTGCCTGTGTCACCATAAAGCCTTCTTCACAGAGCTTCTGTGCCAGTTCATCCTGTGTTTCAATATCGTACTTTTCAATCAGCTCCAAAATTTTTGCGTGTCTGGCAATTTTCACTTTTTACACCCTTTCTTGGTATCTTCTTATCTGCTTAGTTTCCGACGCAGTACATCATAAAAACTCTGCGTGTTTGTTTTGATGATAGCTGCATATTCTTTTGCTCGCTTTACCTGCACAACTCGTTTTCCCGTAAGCGTCCATGCCTCCTGCCCATCTGCACTGACTGTAAAAGCAGTATCCTCTCTGGGATTGATTTCTACTGTCACCGCATCATCTGCCGAAACGACAATAGAACGACTGGTAAGGGTATGGGCAGAAATTGGTGTAATGGCAATAATCTGTGCATCTGATTTTAGAATGGGCCCTCCTGCAGAAAGATTGTATGCAGTAGAGCCTGTTGGTGTACAGATAATGACACCATCCGCCTGAAATGTGTCTACATACTCATCATTGATAAATACATTAAATTCCAATATTTTATACAAAAGTCCTCTGTTGATACATACATCATTGAGTGCCAAAATCCCATCAATGCGATCTTCTTCTATGGAAATAGAGGTTTCCAGCATCATACGTTTTTCTGTTTTATACTGTCCGTTTAACACCCTGTCTATGGCATATTCTGCTTTACTCTTTTCTTCTGCTGTCAAAAAGCCCAAATGTCCCAAATTGATGCCTAGTATAGGGGTTTCATAGGGAGCGGATTTTCTCCCAACTCCTAAAAGAGTACCATCCCCACCCAAGGAAATCACAAAATCAGATTGCTGATAAAGTTCTTCTTCTTTGTGGGCATATCTCTCAAAGCCGGTTGCCTGTGCCACCTTTTCTGTAAGCTGAGGCATACAGTCACGCTGCAAAAGATATTCTACCAATCGTTTTGTGACAGCAAAATCCAAATCCTTCTCTATGTTTGGTATAATACCTACCTTTTTCTGCATTCCCAATCACCTCCCGACTCTTAAAGCACTGCATGGGATTTTTCTACCACTTCTTCCAGTAATACTTGCACTTCTTCTCTTGTCAAGCCTTCTTGTTTTTTATCTAAATAAATTAAGTATTCAATATTTCCTTTAGGACCTTTAATGGGAGAAAAGTCCAAACCCAAAATGCCAAGGTTTTGTGCCTGTGCATAATCTGCAATCATGGCAATCACATCCTTATGGACAGAAATATCCTTTACCACACCATTTTTCCCTACTTTTTCTCTGCCCGCTTCAAATTGAGGCTTAATGAGGCAAACAAGCTGCCCTGCTTCCTGCATAACCCCAAGAACCGCAGGCAATACCTTTGTCAAAGAAATAAAGGAAACATCAATAGATGCAAAATCCGCTGCATCCGGTACTTGCTCCTCTGTTACATAACGCACATTTGTTTTTTCCAAACAAACAACTCTGGAGTCGTTTCGCAGCTTCCAAGCAAATTGCCCATATCCAACATCAATGGCATAGACCTTTGATGCACCGTTTTGGAGCATACAGTCTGTAAATCCTCCTGTAGATGCACCAATATCCAGACAAATTTTATCTGTCAAGGTAATAGGAAACACTTCCATTGCCTTTTCCAATTTATATCCGCCACGGCTGACATACTTCATCGCCGTATCCCGCACTTCTATTGCTGCCGAAACAGGAATCCTCGTCCCGGCCTTATCTTCCTTCATACCGTCTACATATACATTGCCTGCCATAATGTATGCTTTGGCCTGCTCTCTGCCGGATGCTAAATTTCTCTGCACCAAAAGCACGTCCAATCTTTCTTTTTCTGCCATATCATTCACCTGTTTTTTTCTGTATTGCCTTATAAATTCCTTCAGCGTCTAGTTGGTATCTCCGGAAAAGCTGTCCTTGTGTTCCCTGCTCCAAATAACGATTGGGGAATCCCAGATTTGTCACAGATGCTGTAATATTGTGGTCACTGTAAAATTCCAAAACAGCAGAACCAAAGCCACCCTTTCTTAAATTATCTTCTACTGTAAAAATGTGGGAATATTCTGCTGCTACCTCTCGCAGCATAGCTTCGTCCAAGGGACAGACAAATCTTGCATTGATGAGAGCCGGCTCCCTTCCCTCTTTTTTCAGCATTTCTGCTGCCTGCCATGCTGCATCCATCATATGCCCTTCCACAAGAATGGCAATATCCCTTCCTCTCGCAATCCATTCTGCCCTTCCAGTTTCAATAGGTGTCTGAAATGCAGAACAAACCTCGGAGGCTGTTCCTCTCGGATACCGCACTGCCACAGGTCCTTTGCACACATTGATAGCATAATGCAGCATTTCTCCAAGTTCCCAAGCGTTTTTTGGGGATAGCACCGTCATATTTGGAATATGCCGCAAATAGGATAAATCAAACACTCCCTGATGAGTTTCGCCATCTGCTCCCACAACCCCTGCACGGTCAATTGCAAAAACCACATGAAGATTTTCCATGCAAACATCATGTATCATTTGGTCATAGGCTCGCTGCAAAAAAGAGGAGTATACGGCAAAAACAGGAATCATCCCTCCCTGTGCCAAGCCTGCCGCAAATGTCGTACCATGCTGCTCCGCAATGGCAACATCAAAAAAGCGTTTGGGAAATTCCTTTTGGAAGGCTTCATAGCCTGTCCCACCTGACATAGCTGCTGTAATACCAACCACCTTTGGATTTTTTCGTCCAAGCTCCACGATTTTCTTCCCAAAAACCGCCGACCAGCTAGGCTTTGTATTTTTTGAAAGTGGTTCGCCTGTCCGAAGGTCAAAAGCACCTACACCATGATAATCCCATGGACGTGTTTCTGCAAAACGATAGCCTTTTCCCTTTTCAGTTTTCACATGAATCATAATGGGGCCGTGCATTTCTTGTACATTATGGAATAGTTCAATCAGCTCTGGTAAATCGTGTCCATCTACAGGACCGATATACTTGAATCCCATATTTTCAAAGACAGCCCCTTCTACCAGCAATAGCTTTGCACTGTCACGCACCTTTTCCAGAACCGAAAATGCAGGCTTCCCCAAAACAGGAACCGCATCTCGGAATTGCCTCATATTTTCCTTTAACGTCTGATAGCGGTTGCTGGTACGCAAGGCATTCAAATGCTTACTCATTGCCCCTACATTTGTATCAATGGACATCTGGTTATCATTTAGGACAACAATCAAATTGGTATTTTCTTTTCCTGCATTATTCAATGCTTCGTAGGCAAGTCCTCCTGTCATGGAGCCATCTCCAATGATAGCTACAACATGATTTTTCTTTCCCTGTAAGTCCCTCGCCTTGGCAAGACCAAGTGCTGCAGAAACCGATGTGGAACTATGCCCTGTTGCAAAAGCATCATATTTGCTTTCCTCCGGCTTTGGAAAACCGCTGAGTCCATCCAACTGCCGAAGTGTGGAAAACTGCCCCTTGCGTCCCGTCAATATTTTATGAATATATGCCTGATGTCCTACATCCCACACAATTTTATCTTCTGGCAGAGAAAAACAGTATTCCAGTGCTACAGTCAATTCCACTACGCCTAAATTGGAAGCCAAATGTCCCCCTGTTTTCGACACACTGCGTAGCAAAAACCGTCTAAGCTCTCTGCAAAGAACATCCAATTGCGAAGCATTCAGTTTTTTCAAATCATTCGGCGTGTATATCTTTTCCAATAATCCGCCCATATTATCACCCGTTCTTTTTTTGTTTTCTTAATATATGAGTCCTACTGCAATGCCGAGAATTGCCCCGACCAGCACCTCCAGAGGGGTATGCCCCAAAAGTTCTTTTACCTTATGGAAATTAGGCAGGGAATGATGCTCAATCAAATAGTTCAGAATTTCTGCCTGTTTTCCGGCTGCCCTTCTGATACCTGCTGCATCATACATAACAACAAAAGAGAAAATCAGTGCAATAGCAAAATATGCAGAATCAAAACCATAATATTTTCCGATACTCGTTGTGAGTGCCATCACAAGAGAGGAGTGCGAGCTTGGCATACCACCTGTTCCCACAACTCTTGTTGCATCAAATCTTCTCTCTGTCACAATTGGACGTATGGTTTTAAATCCCTGTGCACACGCCCAAGAAATAATTGCTGCCCAAAGAGGTTTATTGTGTAAAATCATTTCAAATCCCATACCATCATCCTCTTTCCATCACGCTGTATCTGCTATGCCCAGCTTTCTCTCTGCATATCAATTTGCATATCAATCAATAGGTTCTTTTCAAAAGATATGCTGTCAATTCCCCAAGAAAATCGCAGGATGCTCCAAACTCCTTCCATATCCCCATGGCTTCTTCTGACAGCATTGCCGCAATTTCTCTGGATTTTTCAATGCCATACAAATTGACATAGGTAGTTTTTTCATTTTTTTCATCGCTATGGACAGGCTTTCCAAGCTCCTCCGTTGTGCTTGTCACATCCAGAATATCATCTAATATCTGAAAGGCAACACCGATTTTTTCGCCGGCAAGACCAAATTTTTCCACAATCCTTTCATCTGCACCACCTGCTCTTGCACCGGCTTCTAAAGCACCTCTTATCATTGCCGCTGTTTTATGAATATGAATAAAGTTCAGTATTTCTTTTGTCATAGGCTTTCCTTCGTAGTATACATCCACAACCTGCCCTGTCAGCATACCATGAAGTCCTGCACCTTTGGCAATGGCAGCCATAGCCCCTGCCGTTTCCTTGCAAGGGTTTTGCAGACAGGCATTTGCCATGGTTTCCATGGCATGATGCAAAAGACCGTCCCCTGCCAAAATTGCCATATCCTCTCCGTATACTTTATGGCAAGTCAGTCTGCCCCTTCTATAGTCATCGTTATCCATGGCCGGCAGGTCATCATGTATCAAAGAATAGGTATGTATCATTTCCAAAGCACAAGCAAAAGGTTCTGCCTTCTTTTTGTCACCGCCTACTGCTTCGCAGGCAGCTAAAAGCATCATAGGACGCAGTCTTTTGCCCCCTGCAAATACACTATATCGCATGGCTTCAAAAATAACCGGTGGAAATTCTTCTTGTATGGGAAGATATTTTTCCAGCAGTTCTTCAATTTCATCGATTCTGTTTTGCAGCTCCCTTTTCAAATCCATATCAAAACGCCTCCTTTTCAAACGGTGCTTCCTCCCAAAGCCCTGCTTCCTCTCGAAGCAATGTGACACTGCCTTCTGCTGCTGCTAGCTTTTCTTTGCAAAGAGCTGCCAGCTTCAGTCCTTCCTGATACAGCTTTACAGCATCATCCAAAAACACCTCATCTGTTTCAAGCTGTTCCACAATGTCTTCCAGACGGGCAACTGCTTCTTCATAAGTCACTTTTTTCTTCGCCATAGGTTTTCACCGTCCTTTCTTTTACTTCTGCCAAGAGAAGTCCATCCTCTAATTCCAAATGGAGCAAATCTCCAATTTTTATATGTTCAATAGAGGTCAAGAGCTTTCCCTCCCTTGTTTTCGCCATGAGAAAGCCTCGTTTCATGACACTAAGGGGAGAAACCGACTCCAATCTGCTTTCTGCTGCCAAAAGGCGAGAAGCTACCTTTCCCAAGTAGCGTGTCAATTCTCTTGTCAACCTTCTTTCCTGTTCTTCCAAATAAATCATACTTTGCTGAAACCGTTCCAAAGGTCTTGCCAAAACAGGTCTGTTTTTCAAAAATTCCAACCGCCTGCGGTTTTCTGTTAAAAGAGCATCCATATCCCGTTCCAGACGAAGATATAATTTTTCGATTTCTTCCTTTCTTTCTGTCATAGGCGTTGTAGCAAGCTCCGCCGCTGCCGAGGGCGTAGATGCCCGCAGGTCTGATACAAAATCCGCTATGGTAAAGTCCGTTTCATGTCCTACGGCTGAAATAACCGGTGTTTCAGATGCAAAAATAGCCCTTGCCACAATTTCTTCATTGAAGCACCAAAGGTCTTCCACAGAGCCGCCACCACGCCCCAGTATAATCACATCTGCTTTACCCCATTTGTTGACAAGGTGCAAAGAGTGGACAATGTCCTCTGCTGCATTTTCCCCCTGCACCAGTGTCGGGAATATCACCAGCTTCACAGAGGGGTCACGTCTTTTGGCAATTTGCAAAATATCCTGAACCGCTGCACCAACAGGAGATGTAATAATGGCTATGCAGGATGGGTTTTGGGGAATTTCTCTTTTGTATGCCGCATCAAAAAGCCCCTCTGCCGCCAGCTTGTCCTTGAGCTGTTCAAAAGCAATCTGTAGCATCCCAACGCCCATAGGCTCCATAAATTCTGCGTAAAGCTGATACTGTCCCGTTTTTTCATATAAAGAAATATGCCCACAAATGACTACCTGCATCCCATTTTCAGGAAAAAAGGGCAGTTCTTGTGCGTCTGTTCGGAACATAACACAGGCAATAGCTCCTACAGCATCCTTCAATGTAAAATAGAAATGTCCTGATGTATGTGCTTTAAAGTTTGAGATTTCCCCCCGCACCAAAAGACTGCTGAGTATCACATCATGCTCCATCATATTTTTGATGTAACGGTTAATCTGTCCTACCGTAAAGACTTTCGGCTCCATCATGTCCTCACATCCTTGGCTTATTTTGCAGCAATTTTACCCAATATGCCATTTACAAAGCTGGGTGCTTCATCAGAACTGAATTTTTTTGCCAGTTCTACGGCTTCGTTGATAATAACACCAAGAGGTGCGGTTTTGCTGTATTCCATTTCATAAACAGCCAAACGAAGAATAGCCAAATCCACTCGATTCATTCTTGCTGTATTCCAGCCCTTGGCACAACTGTCAATGATTTCGTCAATTTCCTTTTCATGGGCAATGGTCCCTTCCACTGCATCTGTGATATAAGATTTTTCTGCTTCAGAAACAGGCTCCTCCTGCTCCATAAAAAACATTTCCTTTACCCGTTCATACTCATCATGAAATTCCATTTGAAACAATAATGTAAACGCATTTTTTCTTGCACTTCTTCGGCTCATAATACCCTCCGCTACTAAAATTATTTTAGGATAAAAGGGACTGCCGCAAATTTTCTGCACGTATTATATCGGTATTTGTTTCTTCATAACCGCATACTGCATTTTTGCAACAGCCCCACTTCGTTTTCATTTATACTTCCTCTGCTGTTTTTGCTGTTTTCTCTTTCAGAATACCAGAAACAGCCACATTCACTGCAGGCACAGAAATGCCTGTCATAGTTTCTACAGCATTTTTCACTTTCTTCTGTACTTCTTCCGCAACCACCTGTACCTTTGTTCCAAAGCTAACAATAATATCCATATCCAGAATCACTTCATTTTCCTCTTTGCTTACACGGACACATTTTGTCTGACCTCTCCTGCCAAAAAATTCTACAATGCTTTTGTTGCTACCAGCACCACCATCGGTAACGCCTTCCACTTCCAAAGCAGCTGTTACCGCAATATCACTGATAACCTCATCTGCAATTTGTATCTGTCCGTTTACTCCTTTATTATCAGGCATATTCTTTCCTCCCATCCTCTGTTTTCAAAAATCAGTCCCATTCCATACCCTTTTCTTTATCATTCTATACACGAAAACAAATTTCATACAATCAAATTCCATACATATTTTCTGTGTTGTTATGGATATTATAACAGAAAACACTTGTAATTGCAAATAAATATACAGGATGAGGTGTATAAAATCACCCACTTATCCTATATGTCTTTTTGGCTATATAGAAAAAAGGAGTTTCTCAAGCTCTGTGACGCAAGAAACACCTTTTATCTGTAAAATTCTGCTTTTATTTTGTTTTTTTCCAGGTAGAAATCCGAATTTTTTCTGCCTCATATCCTGTTTTCCGATTGACAATATCCTGTATTTGTGCGACTTCTGTTTCTGTCAGCCGGTCTTTCCCCACTACAACGTCAACGGTATCATCATCAATACGCACATAAGCATCCGGAAAGCCCTTCGCCTTAATCATGGCTTCTGCTGCCGTTTCCTTTTCAATTCGTTCCTGCATTTCCAGCATATTGTCACTGCATTTTTCTTTTTGTGCGGAAGTGACATTCTGATTATTAAGCATTTCTGCCAAAATATCCTTTTGCTTTGCACGGGATTGCTCTCTGTCCAGCTTTGCTTCCGCAAAAAATTTGGAAATATCCTCGCCGCCTGCACCGGCATTGGCAAATACCGCCGCACCATCTCCTGTGGTTGCAGAGGCTTCTGCAGTAATCGGGTCCAGACCATCCTTTCCTGTGGGCATATCATCCGGCAAAGCATCATAGTATGTATCTAATATTGCTGCTGTATCACCTTCCTCTGTCAACTGCATGGCTGTTTTCGTCCCTTCTGAAGAATGACCTTCTTTGAAATTCAAATAGCCCGCTGCTGCAATCATCACTGCCAACGCTGTAACTACCACCTGATTTCGTTTGATTGTAAACATTTTATTTTCCTCCCTCTTTCATTTTTAATATGGCGATTTTATGCGGTGGTACATCCAGAAGTGCTTGGGCTGCACAGTTTAGCCTGCTGCTGACTACCGCATCGTCGCCGCCTTCTGCTACAATGACAGCTCCTTCCACCTTAGGTGCCTGCTCCGTCAGCACCACCGGCTCCTGACTGCCTTTCCCATTTTCTGCCAAAACCAGCGTATCCTCCCGATTTAGGATTTCTTCTGTTTGCCCCTTGCTTGTTTCTGTTTTTTCCTCTCTTGCAAGAATCTGCTCCTTTGTAGTGCTGTATGTAAGCATTACACGGACTTTTCCTGCTCCTTCCACTTCAGAAAGCACCTGCTCCATTTTTTCCGCTATGTCCTCCTGCTTTGCATGGGGTGGTTCAGCTGCTGCGGCTTCTGTGAGAGCCGCCTCCTTTTTCTCCCCCCATATGCCTTTGCTGCATAAAAGAAGAAGAATCCCGAGTATGAAAAAAGCGGCAATTTTATTTCGTTTTTCCTTATTTTCCGGCTGGAACATCTGCCGAAAAAATGTATCTCCCATTTTATTCACCATCCTTCGTATCCATCTGTATGCGTACTTTGGAAAAAGGCAGATTGTATCGTTCGGCAGCATATTTACCCACCTCTTTTGGCACTTTATTTCCACCTATGACCATACTTTGCAGACTTCCATAGGTATGCTTTTTTGGATCTTTTTCCCATGTGGCACGCACCCATTCCACCGTACTGTATTGATTTTGCAAATCTGCCAAAATCCCCTCCTCCATCTCCTTTGTATAGGCATCCCGCACCCATTTCTCCTGCATCTTTGCATAGTTCTTTTCCTTTTGCAGATGGCTTTGTACAGAGATTTCAGCAGGAAAAATGGGAATTTCTGATTCTCCCAATCGAAAAAGCGGTTGCACCACTGCTGCCAAGACCATGATGCCAAGAACCATTTCCAGATATTTCCGAAAATTGCCTTCCGGCATGAAAAGCTCAGCTAATGCAGAAAACAATGTCAAAGCTGTTATAGTTTTTATATATGATGTAAAGGCTTCTATCATTCTATTTTTCCTCCGCAGAAAGTCTTATATTTTTACATGACTCCCAGTAAAAGCACTGCACAAAACAGGAACATAACCTCTGCCAAAAATACAACACCCAAAAGAAGTGCCGTATATTCCCCTGCTGCATTGATACATTGTACCAGTCTTTCCTCACAAATGGATTCCGTTGCCGCTGCTGTAAAATAAAATACAATGGTGATGACTACCAGTTTTATGAGAATAGGCAGGCACAAAAGGAGTAAAAACACCATTGCCGCCGCCAAAGTACCACTTCGCAAAGTACCTGTGACAGCCGCTGCTGTATCTACAGCACTACCCATAATATCCCCCACAACAGGAATGGCATTGACAGCATACTTTGCTGTTTTCGCCGCCAGCCCATTGACAGCACCGGCACCTATTTTCTGCAGGGATAAAAGGAGCATAAAAATGCCTGCAAGCCCTCGCATCCCCCAAGATACGCCTTTTTTTAAAAATCCTGCAAGCCTTCCCGTCCTAGACCTTTCGCATAAGCAGTTGACCATTGCCAAGGATACTGCCGCAAAAATAACCGGAACCACAATTTTTTCCACAATGACAGAAAGAATGGTGCATCCCCCCATCATGGCAGGGCCCATAAGTGCAGATTGTGCCAGATTTCCGGAGGATGCCGCCAAAGCTAGAAAAACAGGAAGCATGGCAGAAAAGGCTGTACACAGCATATGTACCCGCTCTGTAACCATAGCTGTCATAGAAAAAAAGGTAGATAGTACCACAACAATGAGTACAGAATAGCAGACATAAAACCCCATTTCTCCCACCTCTTTTCCGTGGAAGGAGAAACTGACGTTTTTTAGAATGGCAGCCAGTATTACCACCAAAAGAAGCTGCATCATAAGGCTTCGCTGCTCTGCCAGTTCCCCAAACGCCGAATCCCACAGCTTTCTGAGCCAATCAGCAGGAGAAAAAGAAACCTTCCCCTCCAGTATATCCTCTACCAAATGGGAAAAATCCCTATCCTCCAAATAATTCTGCGTCTGTCTGTCCACCGTTTCTAGACCGATGTCTTTCATCTGCTCGGAAATGAGGTTGGCGGCATATACCTGATGGGGCTGACACAAAAGAAAAAGTATAAGCAAAAGAATCCATTTTCTCATAGCCTCCCCCCTTACACCAATCCCATAACGACATCCAAAAGCTGCAATAATACAGGTGCAGACACTGTCATAATCAGTATTTTCCCTGCCAGCTCTATTTTTGCCGCCACAGCACCTTCCCCTGCATCCAAACAAAGCTGTGCCCCCATTTGAGAAATATAGGCAATAGCAATGACTTTTAAAACGATAGTAAAATAGCCATTTGTCACACCTGCCTTTTGTGCTGTTTCCTGCAATATTCCTAAAAGCTCTCCAAGGGGTGATAGAATACGAAATAGAATAAAGACACCTGTTATAACCGAAACCAGCATACATATCTGCGGATTTTCCTTCCGCAGGAGAACAGCAAGAAATGTACCCAAAAGACCGATGGCCACAATTTGTACCATTTGCATCCCTCCCTATATCCGAAACAATGTTTCAATGGTTTGGAATAGTTTGTCAATATAGGAAATCACCCAAAACAGAACCAGAATCAGTCCGGCAAGGGTGGTCATCATGGCTGTTTCCTCTCTCCCTGCACGAAGAAGTATTTGATTTAATACTGCTACCAGTATTCCTACAGCTGCAATACGAAATATCATGCCCACTTCCATAAAAATCTCCTCCTCTTTTGTCCTGCTATAGCAATACAACTGCCAGTAATATGCCGCCCAGTACCCCCATGCTGTAATAGAGCTTCCCGTTCTTTTCCAGTTTCTTGCGGAGCTTTTTCTCCGCATCTCGTATTTCACCAAGAAACAGCTCTATGCTGCCCTTTTGCTGTATTTTGTCCAAAAAACCCAGTGTACGCCCAAAAGAAAGAATGTTGCTGTAATCTTCCCTTGAAAAATATGTTTTTGGCAAAAAATTCTGCCATACCTGTTCCCATATAATATCTGCTGTTTCTTCCTGCCGTTCTCTCATTTCCTGTGCTGTTTCCTGCAGTATCATGCCTACATTTCCGGCAGTCTTATAGCTGATGCTTTCCAAGACCTCAGGCAGAGGCTCTCCCAAGTAGAGAATGTGGTTTTCCAAAAGCAGAATAGCTCGTTCCAATTCCTGTAGGTCTTGCAGCCGATACCGTTCACGCAGGGCAAAATATGCCCCAAGAAGCGTGCTGCACAGAAGTATTATGATGATGCCCATTATTTGTAGCCACATCTGCCATCGCCTCCTCTGGTTGCTTTCTTATATATAAAACAGTACCTGTATCATCTCGAATTTCTTCCAGCGTGCCTGCACCCTCTGCTGTGGAAAGAAATACAAAACGCTTTATCATATTCCTCTTTATCATGGCACAAAGACAAGGTCTTTTTTGTAAATCCTCCATACTGCCTCCATGAGCAGTGCAAAGAAGTCCCACACCTCCATAAGCCATATTTTCCACAGCCGTATACTCATCCATGCCGCCAAGCTCATCTACCGCAATAATATCCGGTGCCATACTGCGTAAGAGCATTTCCATCCCTTCTCCTTTGGGGCAGCCATACATAATATCTGTACAATAGCCTAAGTGCATTTGCGGTATTCCATTGTACATCCCGCTGATTTCACCCCGTTCATCTGCCACACCAACAGTCATGTAGCTGCCATAGAAGCCAGAGCTGATTTGCCGTATCATCTCCCGCAATACAGTAGTTTTCCCACATCCAGGCGGTGAAACAATCACTGTAGGCAAAAATCTGTTTTTATCTGTCAGATATGGAAGTATTCTGTCTGCACAGCCATATATTTCTTTTGCAATACGGATGTTTAGGGAGCTGATTTGCGAAAGCGTGCGTATACTGTCTTGTTCTCGAACAGCCTTACCGCAAAACCCCACACGATGCCCCCCTTCTATGGTCAAAAAGCCCTGCCGCAATTCTTCCTCAAAGGCATAGAGGGAATATGCACTGAGCTTCGATATGGTGGCTTTTAATTCCTGACTGGTGATGACTTTGCCTTTCTCAGGGCTTGTCCCCAGTGTTCCATCGGTGTAGAGAAAGCCGCCGCCTGTTTCTGTGCGTATCCATAAAGGCTGATTCGTTCGCAGTCGCAGCTCCTGTATTTTTTCCGGCTGTATATATTGATTTTCATAAATTGCATTTCCAATGCTGTCTGCCAGACATCTTCGTATTCCATCCATACTTGTCCACCTCCTTTTTCAATATATTCCCCCCAAAAAAATATATGCTGCGAAAACAGGCTTTTTTCTCGACAATTTTTAAAAGGGAACAGATTTGATTTTTCATTGACTTTCCTCCCTTTCACAGATAAAATGAAAAATACAAAATATGACATCTATGGTATTGTATGCAAAGGAGCACATTTTTATGAACAACCCATTTACGATTATCGGCTTTGGAGATAGCCTGACCTATGGATATGGCGTTTTAGAAGAAACAGCCTATCCCTATCGGCTCTCCAAGGATTTACCCTTTCTCTATTCGGAAATAAAATGGAATATCATCAACAGCGGCATCAATGGGCATACATCAGAAGATGCAGTAAATCGCCTGCCTATGAGTGTACTGCATCGGAAGCCGCAAATTGTCTTTATATTATTCGGCTCCAATGACAGTGCTTTCCATGAAGGGCAATATTGTACCCCTGCAGCATATGAAAAAAATATGCAGTATATTTTGGAAAGAATCCTTTCCTGCAAAACAGGACATCCCTTCCAAAATGGCAGACCTCTGCCTGTTTTGTTAACCCCTCCATCTATGGTTGATACAGACTTCTATCCCTTTACAACCAATGACCGTTTGGCGTTATATGGCGATGTTGTCAAAAAGCTGGCAGAGAAATATCAGCTGCCCTGTATCGACCTTTTTGCTGCTTATCAAAGCATAAAAAAAGAAGATGACTATGAAGCCTGCTTCCAATTTGATGGGATACATTTAAGTAACCGTGGCTATGAAGTTTTATATGATTTGATATTGCAAAAGACAAAAGAGATTATAGAGCCTTATGCAGAAAGCTTGCAAAAAGCATGATGCAATGGAATCTTGATTATCTAGCAAAGAAAGGGGTTGTATCAAAACAACTCTGAGAAAGAGTATAACAAACCAAGTTTCTGGGTTTGTCCAAAAATTGAGAGGACTTTCTTTCTATTGGCACTTAAACGACTGCCAAAACCAGTCATACAGTTGGTAAAACTGCTCCATTCGTCTGAATGGGCTGTGCTGGTAATAAAACCAGTCCTTTGATGGGCAATTTTCATTGGAATATGACTTAATCGGAATATTTTGTGATATTTCTTACTGTGTTTGCCGATAACTCTGGCAAAAATCTTTATCTTAGGGCGTATCTGAAAACTCTATGGAAAAAAACAATCCATAGAATTTTCAGATACGCCCTAAGAGTAAAATCAGAAAAGTTTAAAATTTTCCTGCTCGGCACTGTTTTTTATGAAAGATTAAGAGTTCTGTCCGTCAGGTAATCTCTTACGGTATTCTGTTCCGACTCCACTACATACCAGCCCCGTGGGATTATATCTCTGTAACCGTCATCCCACAAACAAACCAATAGTCCCTCCTCCGTAAAGCATAATATCTCCCCATGAGCCGGACGAGAACCATTTAACTGCTCATAAAAGTCCAGTGCCGACTGTTCCGCTCCATCCACTCCATGAGTGCCTTCAGAGAGGAAATAGTCATGCTTCGGGAATACCGGCAGTTGACCATAGCCGAAGTCGGACTGTCTGTCTTCATCAAGAAGTGTCAATGCCCCATGCTCATCTAGGCATGGTCGTAAAACAAGACTTGTTCCCGTACCGCCTGAATCAGGAAAGGCTCTATAGGACAGGATAAGTTCCTCCTCTCCATCCATACTCCATATACCGGTGGAAACGAATGCCGGAGCATGGTTCCGTTCTCGGACAAGCCATGTCATACGTCCATCCGGGTGGAGCAGCAGCTCATGATGGCAATCCCCATTCTTCTCATCAAATTCCCATCCCTGCCATCGACCGAAAAGCCGCCATGGTGCCACGGGAGAGTCTGGATATACTGTAAAATCCAGTACAGAGTCGTTCCTCGGTAGAAGAAGGGTACCCACAGGAACCTCTGTGCATGGCGGAACGCCGGAATTGGTTTCCAAATCAAAGGTCACCCTTTGCCCTGTCCCCTGCAGCGTAACAGATAATGTCGGCTTCGGCCAACACACGCCGTTCCAGAAGAATAGTATCGGTTTTCCCTCTGGGCGAAGTGTAAGCTCACCAATAGGTTGCCGTCCCTCCTGTCCTTCCCAGCTGTAACGGTGAAATGTCACAGTTAGGTCTGGCTCTAACGGGAGGATGCACCAAATAGTACCCTCATGGGAATGGTCTGGCTCATCCAAATCCACCCAACAGTCTGCCCCAGAGCCATATGGAGTATGGGCAGCTAAAAACGGAAGATACCCAGAGGAGTCTACATTCTCCCAAAAAGGTAAACCGCCAGTATAGTCCCACGATTCACCAATGCGAGCAATCCCTGCCAGTGCATCCGGAGCAGTCTCTGCTGCCCAAAGACAAAAGCCCTCTGCCGTGCCATCTCCACACCATGGCAATGCTCCGTCTGCAGGGATTTTCGCTGTGGAAACAGGTAAGCTCTGTACCAGAATAGGCAGGTCTGACAAGTCATTTCTCTCTTGCTGCAAACCACAGGCGGAAAGCAGAAAACCGGTGATTAGAGCAAATAACATCGTTTTCTCATGGTATGGTTTTCTCATATTCTATTCCCCCTTCTTCAGACTGTTTTCTGAATGAGTGCAAGCTACTTCATGCTGTCTGGCTGCAGTACTCGTCCCATCCAAATTCCGTATACGCAAACTAAAAGTAATTGCCCCAATCCCATTCCCCAGCTTGAGGCAGGGATTTTACTGTTCTCTCAGAGGTGGAAACGCAAATTCCCTGCATCCCCCTGTAGACAGGACTTTTCAATCACGCAATAGATTCACGCCATTATTCCCCTTCGGGATACCGGAGAGAGAATCCCCACTCAGCTGTTTTACAGTCAGAGTGGTATATGCTTCCGGCTCCTCCTCATGGGTATGCACCGTGAATGTGAGCAGAAGCTTCGTGTTGCCTCCTCCCTCCTGTGCCTGCGTAGTCAGAAAGTGCATCCCATCCTCCGTCATGCCGATATATAATAGTTTCCCACTGCTCAAAACTCCGCCTCCGCCACCCCAAACTGCCTCTGTATAGCCAGATGCGTTCATATGAATGTTCATGTTATATATCCCGTCTGATGTAAACCATGTCGAGTCCTGCACAGAAAGAGGTACAGTTTCTGTCGCACGGCTGACCAATTTATCGATGGAAACCTTTTCCCCGCCGGAAAGACAGGCGAGGATGTGGTGATTGTCCATATCATGAACAACCTGAATACTGTTAATCTGCTGCAGCTCTGACAGAGGGCCCATAATACAGAAGTATCCTCCTGAAAGAACAGCCTCCGTCAGGTTGCAGACACTCACCTGACCATTTGTATCCGTCAGGCATAAAAACAGCTTGTCGTCATCACCCATATAACCAAGCACCAAGTCGGTATAGTCCCCATAAAGTCCCAGCACCGAATAGGGCGTTTCGTCGTCAATGCTCTCACCGGAGAGAAAATGCTCACCTGCTCCCATTATCTCCGAAAAGCACAGTGTCACTTGACCATCTTTCAGTTCCGCTGTCAGATTGCCCAAAGTAACCGTCTTGGAAATGCACTCCTTGGTTTCGGATTCCAACGAAAGATTTGCAAAGTAGTTTCCACCGCCTGCCGGTGTGCCAATTTGCACCATTGCATGGGCGATGCCATGGTTTCCAAGAAAGAGTGGTATCCTGTCTATGTCCAGATTGCTTCTTGAAATCGTCCATGCCCTCAGTTCCAAAATCGCATCGAAGCAATGACCGTATAATGCAGGGAGGGATAAGCTGTCGCTATCAAATTTTTGTGCGGCAGCTTGGCACAGGGCTTTCTCCGCACCAGCAGGTGACATTTCCGCTCGCTCAAGAACCTCCCTGTTAGAAAGGATGCGTCCCTCGGCGAAGTCATAGTTACAGGTACAGTACTCCACCGCACTCTCATAAGGGGCACGGAGGCACAGCACAAGGCTCAGAATACTACCGTTCCAGTAATGCTCCCAGCTCACCGTATCATATAAGATATTCCCGGCTTCTGCATCCTCCTGCAGCTTCTGCAGACTCTCGTTGAACGCTTGTGCATCCGGTGTGTCATCCTGAAGCAGTGGCAGCTCATAGGAAAGGTGCATTGGCTCCTCCCATCCCTCCTCTACATAATCTGCCTCATAGAGCTGCTCCTCAATAAGGCTGTCGTTGTAATCCTGTTTCAGAGAAAGACCGGCATCACCTGCAGAAGCATCGCAGCTGGTAAGTGTAACGCACAAAACAAACAGCAAAGCAAGGCTCGATATTCGTTTTCGTTTCATGACCGCTCCTTTCCTCACTCCTTATAGGGTGAAAAATCAATTTCCGTGCCAAAGATATCATCGCTTCCCTGCATCGTTATGGAATCTACGGTATACCAACCTATGGTAGCAGTATGATCACCCATATCCTCATAGAGATGGACAGTCATAAATCCATTTTCGTCCCATCCATCCACTGTCACATAGCCAGAATAAGGCTTTCCACTTTCTGCCTCATACCAAGCTCTCACTGCATTGCAAACGGTGATTTCCAGCATCTCCCGTTCAAAAGCCGCCTCAGAGGATTCCAGCAAGATAGTTCCTCCAGACAGATTGGGGATAATAGGATGCGGATTGTCCAGATCTGTCAGGGACAGCAGCCCATTCTCCTGCAGCTCGTAGCGGTATTCTCCGCCTACCGTTTCCCAATCTGACGGAAATACTGCGTCATAGGCAGAATTCTGCGAAAGTGTCAGACTGAGAATATCCCCATTCATAGTCCATGAGCCAATGCACAGTGCCAGTAGATTGCCAATCTCATCCTGTACGGGCATTTGTGCAAAGCCGTCCTCCATCAGCGTCAGACGGCTGATTTCATCACCATTATCGCCTGTGTAAATCCATGTCTTGAGTAAACTTCTGGGTATTCCGTTCAAGGTAAAGGGAGATGGGTTCTCATTATAAAAAGTTACTGGCTCATATTGATGATTTGGCACCAACGGAGCGGCATTTTCTATACAAGAGAGTGTCATGCTTTCGGAATAACCGAAGGAGATGCCATATATTCCGCTCAGCTCCCTCCGATTTTCAGGGGATACCTCCAGCCCATTTTCCATCCAAAGGAGTAGTTGAAGCTCTATTTTCTCATTGTCCGATGCAGTCCATGTCCCTCTTGACACAGACAGCAGCATATCCTGAGCATCTAGCTTTTGAAACTGTGCCTGTCCATCCTTCTCCAGTAGCAGCCGGAAAGTCAATTCCTGCCCATCTGCTGTCCAGCAAGTATATGCCCACATACCAACACAGGAAGGTTCCTGCACAAGTTCAGCCGGTGACTTCTTCTGTAAACCGCTTTCCTTTAGCAAAGGCGTAAGACCTTTGTCCCCATGCTCAGATGTGTACCCCTGACAGCCTGTCAGAGCTGGAAGTAGCATAAAACTGAGCAGCAACATCTTTCGTTTCATAGGTATCACCTCCAACGCCAAAAATACTTCTCTGTTTTTGAGATGCAGATGTGGAAATATCCCCACAGACACCAAATATCTCTTTGCTTGCAGATAGGCATAACCTGAAATTCTGTGAGCATTGCGGGAAGTATATCAGATATTAGACTCATAGGATACCTCCTTCCTTCATTGAATTTGAAATAGGACGCTACCTGTGTATTATGCGAAGTAGCGTCCTGTGCTATGAGGAACTTATCTGCGTGACTATCCTTTCAGGCTACCGCCGCAATTTTCGCAAAAGCTGCCGTTAGCGGTGGCTGTGCCGCACCACGGGCAAGTGACCGTTTCCCTTTTCGGCTGTCTAGATTGGGTTGCAGCAGACGAATTCTCACCGGAATCAAAATGCCGTATGGCATCCATAGCTCCGGAAGCCATGGCTCCCTCCGGATCTTTGCGTGCAGCATCCATCAAGGCATTTCCTGCGGCTGTCCATGCTGCAAATGCAGCCTGCATCCCTGTCGGATTCTTGGACCAGTCCCCGTTTTTAGCCGCTTCGCCCGTCCGAAGATAGGCTTCAATGAGTGGTGCAAAGCCAGATGCCCCGCCACCGGAATTTCGCCGCATGAGAATCTCCCGAAGCTCCTCCGACATTCTCTCACACTCTGCATATCTGGTGTTATTACGCCTATCCTCCAAGGAGGGTGGCGTGGGACTAGACTCATTCAGCGTTCCGGAATTGGCCGTAAAGCCAATGCCAAAGAGTGAACCCTGTACCATCCCGCTGGCCTTTACCTCAAAATAACCGTTGCTTAGACTGAAATTCATCTCGTCAAAATAGGGGTGATTGACACGGATGGTTACTTGAAAATCATAGCTGAATTTATATCGTTGCGGAGAATAACTCTCCCTCTTCTTTTCTCCATCAGAATCTGTGACCTCTCGGTAGACTTCATTTTTGGCCTCCTTGACCTCCATCTCATATGCAGTAACCTGACAGAATTCCAATACATCAGGATTGGCCTCATTCAAGTCCCTTGCTCGTGTCACCATGAATTTCCCGGCTCCCTCGTCCACCAACACTTTTATGTCAGTTCCAAAAGAACGAGTGACCTGAAACGATGCCACAGCCGCTCGATTGTTCTCTCGGTAATCCAACTGTTCCTTAATCTCTGCAACGGTGGAGTGCTTTCGCTCGCTGAACCAAGGGGACAGCTTTTTGGCACATTCTTTGCAACAATTCCCATCTTCTAGCTTCCGATTGCCCAGAAGTCCAATCTTGCTGCCACAGATGTCACAGTTCTTTTTTTCTAACAGCTTTTCAAACAGTCCCATTACAGACTCCCTCCCTTCAACGTTTTGTGATACCCTTCAGCACCGCTTGAACAGGCTCCGTTAAAAATCCATCCAGAACTTCCTCAGGTGTCTTGTCCTTATCAATCTTTCCATCAGCACCAAGAAATCTGAAATCGCAGCTGAGGACATTGTTGCCGTTACCCAAATCAAGCTTACAGTTTGCCAGATATCCGCCTGCATAATAAGTATCTGTGTAATAATATGCCTGAAAACCGGAATACGCCAGCTCTGTATAATTTCCTTTATCCTTGCCTTTCTGTGCCTGCTCCTTCATCTCTGCAAAATCTGCAGCGTTGCTCATTCCGGTATAGTCGGAAATAAAGGCACTGAACCGGAATGTTTGTTCCGCATCGGTTATCTCCCAGCAGTTTCCACTGACATTGTCATTACTTACAAGCTCCTCTGGAATCGAAACACAAAGGGCAACATCATCCAGTGACAACTCCCGCAGCTTCCCGTTTTTCGCTTCATTGGTAGCCCCACTGTTTTCATACCCACCAGATTTATCCTGAACTTCGCAGGCAGAAAGAGCAAATGCCATGGGCAGAGCAAATAAAAGTACAAGTATTCTCTTTCCGTTTTTCATGATATTCTCCTTTCCCTTATTCTATGGAGCTGTTTCTCTGTAGACGAATGGCAGAAAAGATATAAAGTCCCGGCAAAATCAGACCAATCAGCAGATTCTGCACCTGGAAGCCAGAACCCCAAACTCCATTGACCACATTGCCAAGCAGCAAGAGAATAATGGAAATTATCCCCCAAACCAAGCATTTCTTGATATTTTTCTGCACTTTACACGCTTTCATTCCTACAATTCCCGCAACTAAATAGACAACCGCAGCAGCAATGATGAGGGCAGATGAAAAATACAGAATACCAGAATTGACATCTGCTATAGCCAAAATACCAATGGTACCGAGAGAAAACAAGGCTGCCACAACTTCAAAACAACCGCCAATAATCATCAAGATTGACATGACCTTCAAAAAAGTAGTACTGCTCTTATGCTCCATTTTCATTCCTTCTTTCTATTCTGTTTCTGCCTCCGAGTTTTTCTCTGTATTCTCTACACCTTCCTTCGCAAAGGTCATAGGAATATCCATGCCAAAGAAACTGTTGATTTGGATGACACCTTCCTGTAAAGTAGCATCACAATCCTGCCCTTCTGCAGTAATAGTCAGCTGTGCATCATTAAGATTCCATTTAATCTTTGTCGATTCACCATCTAAACAGAAAACTCCCTTTCCTCCAGACTGCAGTTCAATGTAATTCTCACCTTGGTAGACTTCGCTCATAGGACTCCAGTCTAATATATTGATTTGATCCCCTATATACTTCCCAAGATTGGGGTCGTTTTTCTCCGTTCCTCCTTCATCCCCACTGCAGGCACCAAGGATAAGTGACAGTGTCAGGGTAAGTAAAAGTGCAAGTATCTTCTTTCCATTTTTCATAGTATAACCTCCTCAAATAATAAAGTAATGAAGTATTTTGATTGAAATTACAAGAACTCCCAATTCATCTTTATTCGCTTGCTTCTGCAAGGTTACTATCATACTGGTCTTGCTTCAATATCTCAGTGCCGTCCGATGCAACTGTGAAGGTCACCAGAATATAGTCCTTGCCGTTTGGTGCCCCTTCTACCTTCCACATATACAGATGTGTTGTATCGTCCCAGCCATTCTCATATTTTTTCCCATCTACTCCACCAAATTGCTCCCGCACTTCTTCATAAGTAGGTTTCACTTCTCCGCTGTATTTTTCTTTGCACCAAACTACTGCAGCTTTCAGAGTATCTCTGTCTACATACCCCGTTGCATCCCCTGTGGTTTTTCCATAGTTGGTATCCGCTTTTGTTGCACTCTCTGCTTGGTCTTCAGCCTGTGCATCAGGCAGAACTTTGAGATTTTCTTTCAGAACATGAAATTCCATGTAGTATTCACCCTTTTGTGCAATACCGATGGCCTCTACCACGGCATTGGCTTCCGGATATTCCTCCTTGCTCATATCATCAAGGAACATGGAGATGCCATTTTTCTCTCCGTCACCTTTCTCCATGATGCTAGGCGTATCGAAATCACGGGAAACAATACCTGTGATTTTAATAACAGTACCCTCATCAATCTCGAAATTCTGCATTTTACTTCCAAGCTCATTGATTCCATCCAAATCACCAAGCTCAATCACAATGGAAGGATCAGCCAAAGCCTCTTTTTCGACTAAAACATCCTTTTCCTGGTGTTCTTCACCGCCGCCGCAAGCAGCAAGGACAAACACCAGACTCAAGGTCGATAAAAGTGCAAATACTTTCTTTCCTTTTTTCATAATTTTCATAATAAATTCCCCTTTCCTTTTTTGCATACTGTATTTCTTTGATTTAGACAATGGTAGTATGTTATTGGATGTCCCCATCGTCAAAGGGATCGCCGCACTCTGGGCAAAACTTCGGAGGATGTGTCGGATCATCAGGCTCCCATCCGCACTTGTCACACCGATACTGCGGCACACCTGTAGGCTTTTTCGTACCGCATTCATTACAAAACTTGCCCTTGTTGACCATTCCGCAGCCAGGGCATATCCAACCTGTCTGGTTACTGGCTTCAGGTTTTTTCGCACCACATTCTGGGCAGAATTTTCCGGTGACAGTTGCACCACAGGTGCAATTCCACTTCTCCTCCTGAACAGGCTTTGGCTTGCCACAGCTCTGACAGAATTTTCCTGCGTTTCCAGTCTGACCACAGAAGCAGGTCCAACCCTCCGGTGTGGCAGGCACCGACTGCTGCGGCTGTTGGTAGGCTTGTTGCTGCCCCATCTGATACAGATTTTGGGTATTCATGCCACCAGCAGCACCTGCCATATTCATCCCCATAAAGGCCATTGCCGGACCTGCACCTTCGTTTTTGGCTGCAGACTGCATCGCTGCTGCCTGTGCCCCCACAAGATGTGCCGCAGCACGGGTTGGATCCATGAGTGCGGCGTTACGCTGCATTTCTTTCAGCATTGCCTCATCTTCTTCGATAGCCTTGACACTGGAAACACCAAAGGAAACAATCTCAACGCCTCGCAACTCTGCCCATTTCTTGGACAGCACCTCATTTAGAGCATCCGAAAGCTCCAAGGTATGCCCCGGCAAAGCACTGTAGCGAATACCCATTTCGGAAATTTTGGCAAAGGCTGGCTGGAGAGCTGTCAGCAACTCACTTTTCAGTTGACCGTCAATCTGTGCACGCTCATATTCATCCGAAACATTGCCACAGACATTGGTATAAAACAGAATTGGGTTCATGATTCGATAGGAATACTCACCAAAACAACGGATGTTAATATCAATGTCAATTCCTGCCCGTTGGTCTACCACACGGAACGGTACTGCAGACGGAGTACCGTATTTGTTTCCCATCAACTCTTTGGTATTAAAATAATATACTCGCTGGTCCTTGGGTGCCTCTCCGCCAAAGGTGAACCGCTTACCAACCGTTTTGAACACAGCAGGGATTGTCTGGCTAAGCTCACCAGAAAAGAGGGAAGGCTCCGTGGAGGCATCATATGTAAATTCACCAGGTTCAGCACATAGTTCTGTAACCTTTCCCTGGTCCACAATAATCATGCACTGCCCATCAGCCACCGCAATGACGGAGCCACTGGTGATGATATTGTCACTTCCTTTTGTATTGGATGAACGTCCGGAGGTGCGTTTCTGCCCCTTTGTCATCAGTACATTGTTGGGGAGTGCCTCACAGTAGAAATATTCCTTCCATTGATCTGCCAGAACGCCACCCACCGAGCCTAGTGCCGCTTTAATAAGTCCCATAGTAAATCCCTCCTAAATAAAATAATGTACAGTGGTTCGTTAAGGTATTGATGAAACCGCCTTTTCAGAATTTTCCACTCTTACCGGAGCTGCCATCTCTATCCACAGTAGTACCGCCACCACCGTCGCTTCTGTTCTTCTCTGGCGGATCATATACCCTGGATTGCGTTGTGTGGGTATATTGGTCATATTTCTCCGTCAGCTTCAGCCCCTCAGATGCAATAAATACTTCTGCATCGGTTCCATATGCCACCGATTTCAGCTGCCCTTTCAGAATTCCTCTGACGATAAAGGCAATGACAAAGCCCATAAGCGTACAGACCATGACACCGCAGATTCTGGCATAGGAAGGCTCCGGTATATTATTCGTATCAATAGGGTGACCGTCTCGTGCACTTTGCAGCATTTCACCACTGACGGTAAGATAGTCCTGAAAACCGGCG
>SAMEA104404100__coassemble_993_pt1 | contig 27956 bp, 30 predicted proteins | sample SAMEA104404100__metabat2_low_PE_071 | metagenome-assembled genome bin SAMEA104404100 (sample SAMEA104404100) | Balaenoptera acutorostrata
ACTAACCACCGAACACAAGTTACGGTAAGATATCCTTAATACAAATTATATCTCACAGCAGTATTTTGCTCTTTTGGGTTGCTGTGGCAACCGGCTAAGCCAAACACAAACATAATTGCTAACAGTAAACCAAACAACTTCTTCAACTACCACACCACCTTAACAAATCGAACGAGAAGCTTTATAGAAAGAAGCATTCTCACTTCTATAAACTGTATCCCTTGTTTGAGAGGCCCCATGCTGTGTATATTTAATAGTAGATCCATCCCCATAAGTTACCAAAGCTACATGACTTGTGTCATTCCAATACATAATACAACCAGCTGCTACCACATTTTCATTTGTTTCTTTATAAAAATAACCTTTTTGGGTCATATAGATTACGACCCCTGTTTGACCGTTATAACCGGTTCTAAACCAGTGATCTCCAGGCCAACCACCCCATGTTGTAGCACGATACCATTTACCAGATTTATCTTCGGGAATACCCCCAGCATTTAATGCTTTAGACACGAAATTAGCACAATCTGTTCCTGAAACAGTAGAAGATGGATATTCCGGATCTGCATCATAATTATTCCGAGCCCAATTTCTCGCCACAATCCTATCATAAGTGAAAGAGGCTTTTGTGCTTGCAGCAGAATCAACATCTAAGGTTACAATTCTTGCATCGGATTTTAAGTTTTCCATCACCTGATAGCCAGCCTGATACGACCCATTGAAATTTTCCACCTTAGCCAAGCAATCTGCATCCGTTAACAAAACTTTTTCATCCGTATCAGTTCTATAGAACAATTTATAATTTGTATCCACACTCAAAATGTTAGAAGTTGCAATATTATCCAACGCAACAGCATAAGGGAAAGTTGATCGATTAGGTATATTGAAATACAATGTTTCAATTTCATCAACATATGTATCAATATCAGCCTGCAATGCTTCTTTAGTAGCTATATCTGTAACTTCGTTCAGTGCCTTTTCCATACCCAAAACATACGGACTCTCTGATGGATGTCTTGTTAAAATCATATCAACATACACATTAATGTCAAGATATTTTTTATCATCTTCATCTCTCACTGTATAATCATAGCTGAAGTCATCCAATTTATAAAGATGACTATAATCATCAATAATTTGGTCTTTAATATCATAGAATGCCTTCTCGGCTACCTTGGCTTCTATAGAAATTATTGATGTTTCAGAAGGAATTACTTCATCCGCAAATACTGTTGCTGCTGTCCCAATAGATAAAGCAAAGAATAATGTTAGTGCTAAAAATTTTTTCATTATATTTCCCCTTGCTGCTTCAATCAAATATCCAAATGTCACCATATTATATCAGAAAAACTGCTTTTGTGTTGGTCGCACTGCTCTGCTTTTTCATACAGGTTTCTTTTGTTATAGTGATGTTTATTACTAATCTGGATTTTTATAATAACTCGCAAATTTGATTGCTTTGATAAATTAAAGACAAAGTGGTTTTGGCACATTGCCTTTCATTTATAGTTTATCCAACTTATTCTTCCTTACAATTAATTAAAAGCAAGTCGCATATTGGACAATACCATGCCTTTTGTCGCTGTTTATTAAAAAAGTGAAACTTCCCTAATCTAAATCCATTTACTCTATTTTGATTGTCGTACAACCATTTTAGCTCACCACTATTTGGAACCCATTCTATTGCAGCAGTTGGAATCCACCCCTGCATCATATTGTTATTACAGTATCCACATTTCATATAGAACCCCTCATTTCCAACCTGTTACTTCCCATGCAGGATAACTGAACATAGATTCATGAAAATACACTGCTAATGACTGCTTTTTCCAATCTTTAGGAACTGGTCCCTCATAGCATGTCTCATTAGTATGATAATCCTCATCTGTTACAAAATATTCATATCCCTTAACCGTTACCTTATGTGCAGGATGTGTTGTATTAATTAAAGTCCAAGTATATGTTGTTCTATCACACCCAACTTTTGTTGATAGTGCTGCATTTAATGCCCCTGCTGTAATTGTAATCCCTGCAGCTACACATAATCTACTTATAAATGTTGCTGCTAATGCTTCTGGAAGTGCAATTGCTGAAACAATAATTGCAACTAAATCAACCACTTTTCCAGCAAAAGACTTAATAGTATATGTTGAAGATCCCACTTTGTCAGAATAACTGCATTTTATTCCATAAGAAATATAGCCAGTATCTAAAAGTGCACGAAAATTAATCGTTCCCATATTCGTTACAGCTAAGGGCTGGATCTCCTGTGTCTGGTCTACTTTCTCCACATAATCACTAGGAACTAATGTATCCTTTATTATATCCTCACTATTTCGTGATTCCATTTCTGATTTATATAATTCTTTATAGATAATATCATTTTCATCATGCGGAATGATATTTCTTTGTGTTAATATATTATCTGTATATTCCTCAAAAATTTTGTCTCCATTATCACTTTCATAATATTCTATCCGAATATTATCCTGATTAAAAATCACTTCTGGGTCTCTTTGAGTTGGTACAGATTGCGAAACAGAAGCATATGCAGACAAATTTGTTGAAAATAATAATATCAGTATCATAAATATGCCAATACATCTCTTGTATATATTTTTTGTCATAATAATTACCACCTTTCGATTTTATTGTAAAAATTTTTCGAAATTTACACGCAAATACCTATTATTTTTCAAGTACAATAGTAAGCATCTCTACATAACATTTTTATCAAAAAAAATTTTCTACTAAACAGTTTTTTTGTAAAAATTCCTTTTCAAAAAATTTTTTTATAATATAGTTTTAACCTATCTTGTTTGAAATTGCTTTTGTATTGGTCGCACTACTCTGCTTTTTCATACAGGATTTTTAAGAAGTATTTAATCTTGAAATTCCGTTTCTCTTGTTGCTTTTGCCAACGAAAAAATCCCATTCAGCTCACCGGAACTGGCTGTAACGCCAACATCATAACTACTTTTAAGAGCTGATTTTTTCCATACAATTTTGTCGCCAGAATGAGGTGGAATCTTAACATCTTCTTGACCCTCAACATATAGTGTTACAGAATAATCAGCTGAGTTATAGTAATGTACTTTCCCCCAAGGTTGAGAACTACTCAATGTAATTTGGGTGGGAAAATTTGTTCTATTTTGTACCGGATACTTGCTATAATCGTAAGATATATTACGTGCCATGATCTCATTTTCATCATCTTGACTTGAAACCGCACCAGTTTTCTCTGTAATAGAAAGATCCTTTGCAAGAGTAGGTACAGCCATTGTTGCAGACATTACCATAATAAGAGCAAAAGCAACATATAATTGTTTTTTCATACATATACCTCCAATCTTTTTTAAATCACTCAATCTAAGATTCTGGTTATTAATCCCAGTTTACTTAACAAGTTAATTTTGAAAACTTCAAATATTTTCTAACATCTCCTTTCTTTTTTCGTTTTTTATAAGCATCCCTCCCTAAATTACTTATAATTATCTTCAAGCATTAGTGTATGCATTTTGCCATAGTCACTACATTGATTACATCCCCTTTCCAAATTGCACCACAAACTTTGCATTTCCTTCCCTCATAGTACGTAGTTTTACATGAGCCATCACTATTTTTCTTATGCTCTTTTAATGTAATATCCACTATCTTGTGTACATGTTGCAGCTCGATTTGATCTTGTGGTGGATTAGAAATCGATTTAATATCATCATTGTATATGATGTCATATGTAGTATCTTTTGTATCATAGACATCAAATCTCACAAAATTATCCAAATCAGAATGATCTTTACCTCCGATTTTGGGATCAATCATCATTTCATCTGCATTTCATCTGATGGAAGCTCTTCAATCTCTCCCAATTTTGCTACCTGAACATTATTAGAAAACATCATATTGACTGGTATATCCGCAGCTTTGGCAACCACATTGCTGCAAGTCAGAGAGAATACTGCCAGCGCCGAAACAAAAACTTTTCCATGCAACCCATTTTTCTTTTTCTCACCCATAATTTCTAATATCCTCCTTTTATAGTGTTTGACATTATTGCCGCTATAACATACACAATATAGATGATTTTTATTGTGTGTATGTTCTAACTCTAATGACTTAATGATCAAAGCCGCATATTTTTTCTTCTGCCTTTCATCAAAACTTTCAGTCACCGCTTCATCACAAGCAATTTCCATCCAAGCTGAAAGATTATCTTTCAAGAAATAAAACAGCGGATTAAACCAATTAAGACAATTCAACACAATCATCAAAACTTTTTGTCCTGCGTCATTTTGTGATGCATGATAAAATTCATGGCTTAATATAAACTCTATTTCTTCTTCATCCAAAGCATTTATCATCATCGTTGGAATCACAATATACTTACGCAGAATTCCGACTGTAAAAGGACTTGTTGTCTCATGATTCCCCATTAACAAAACGTTTTGTGTTGTATATTTCCCCATTATTTTTTCAAAAGCACTTGCCCAAACATCACTTTGGATTACAAAACTTGTTCGTTTGATCCGTGTCACTGTATACAAATACATCACTATTTTCATTACTAGAAATATAAGAACCCCGATGAACCAAATATTGTCCATATACTCGATATGTGGGTATATATCTCTCACACGAGCAACCACATCGTTATATGCATTCTGCCCATCAAAAACAACCAAGTCATAACTTATAAAACTGCTTTCACTGCCATCCATAATAGAAACCAAATAATAAAATGGTATGACAAACGACAACAAAATCACTGTATTAGCAAAAACCATAAACTTTGCTGATGTTAATTTATATAAGTTTTTTTCTAAAATCAAATAAATACTACTTGAAATAAACCCACTAATAGAGAGCAAAAGTACACATACAAAAATCCTATTTATGATCAATTCCATCGAACCAGTCCTTCAAATCTTGTATCTCATCTTCACACAACTTTTTCTCACTTGAAAAAGCTGCCAAGAAACTTTTCAAAGATCCACTAAATTTTAATTGCAAAAAATTGGCTGCTTCTTTTGCATAAAACTGTTCTTTGCTCAATAATGGAACATAATATAAACTCTTTCCTTTTTTTGACGCAGACACCATTCCTTTCCCTTCTAGCCTTTTTAAGAATGTTCCAACTGTCTGATGTGTCCAGCTTTCTCCATCTTTATTGAGAGCTATTGTTAAGTCCGTAACCGAAATCATTTCTCCATACTCCCATAATTTTTCCATCACTTTCATTTCAGAATCACTAATATTTATTTTCATCTTAACCTCCAACAACTACTTTTTGTCGTTATTATTGTACTACGAATTGTCGCTGATTGTCAATAATTTTTATATAAAATGAAATATCAAAAATACCTAATTACTTTTAATATCTTTCTTTCCTAATTTTTATCATCTTAGAACAATTTTCAAAAACTGGTTATAATTTTGAAACACAGTTTTTTCCAATTTTGGGCACAAAAAAAGACGATGAGATTTTTGCTTTCTCATCGCCTCAAATTTGCTTTTTCTTATAAAATTTGGTATGTCATCTATAAAATCCCGATTTTTTCAGGTTCAAAAACCGCCTCAAAAAAGTCCAGAAAACGCCTGTTTCTCGGGCTTTTCAGGCTATGTCATACTTTTAGACTACTCATCCCAGTTATGATATACATTCTGTACATCATCATCATCATCTAAAAGATCCAACAGCTTATTCATTTTTTTCAAATCTTCATCAGATTTCAATTCTGTATATGTCTGCGGAATCATGGTCACTTCTGCACTTGCCATAGGAATCCCCTGTCCTTCTAGGGTTTCTCGCACTGCAGAAAAATCATCAGGAGTTGTTGTAATTTCATAGCTGTCTTCTTCAGCCGCAAAATCCTCTGCACCTGCATCCAGAGCCATCATCATCAGTTCTTCTTCATCCATCTCTATTTCTTCCTTATCAATGACGATAAGACCTTTTTGGTCAAACATAAAGGATACACAGCCTGTTGTACCCATATTGCCGCCACCTTTTGTGAAAGCATTTCTCACATTTGCTGCTGCACGGTTTCTATTATCTGTCAATGCTTCTACGATAACCGCAACACCACTTGGGCCATAGCCTTCGTAAGTTACAACTTCGTATTCTACGCCTTCTTCGTTACCTGCTGCTTTTTTGATACTTCTATCAATGGTATCATTTGGCATATTGTTGGACTTACATTTTGCAATAACATCACGCAGTTTTCCGTTCACAGCCGGGTCAGGACCGCCTGCTTTTACCGCCACCTGAATTTCTCTGCCCAGCATGGTAAACACTTTACCCTTTGCTGCATCATTTTTTTCCTTTTTATGTTTAATATTTGCAAACTTTGAATGTCCTGACATTGAGAACCCTCCTCTTTAAAATTTCGTCCTATTATTTTATCATTCTTTTCAACAAAAAACAAGGAAAACTATTCTTCCACCAGCTGTAATGTATCATTTTGCCATGCACCAAATACCTCTCTTTGTTTTTCTGCTGCAATTTTTCCTTTTAAAATATCCAGAAGCTTTTTCTCAAACTCCTCTGAGCGGTCTGCTTCTACCAAAACTGTATATATCACCTCATTGGTATAAGCAGTATCATACAGAACATGACCATCCTGCAAAATTTCATACTGCACCTTTCCTGAGTCGGTATAATCCACTGTCACCCGATATTGGCTATACAAAACAAGCTCGGTAATACCTGCTGCCAAAAGTCCTTCCTTTGCTGCTTTTCCATAGGCACGCACCAAACCACCGGTACCCAAAAGTGTGCCGCCAAAATATCTTGTTACTACTATAGCTGCATCTTTTATATCTTCTCCCTGCAACACATGAAGCACTGGCATTCCTGCTGTTCCCTGTGGCTCACCATCGTCGCTAAACCGCTGTACTTCATTATGCTCTCCTATTTGGTAAGCAAAGACATTATGCGTCGCATTCCAATATTTCTTTTTCATTTCTTCCACAAAAGCCTTTGCATCTTCCTCTGTTTTCACAGGACGTACTGTTGCAATAAAGCGGGATTTCTTTTCTATGATTTCCCCTTCTGCCTGTTCCAATATGGTTTTATATTTTTTCATCATATTTCATCACCGTTTATCAGTATACCAAAAACATAATCTGTCCTCAAGATGAAAGTCGTATAAAATCATATTTTTTACACAAAATAACTTACAGGAAGTGCAGATACTTCCCAGCACCATTTCTTTTTACCACAACCACAAGGAGGATGCAAAATGGCAGAACAAACGTATAAAAATCTGAAAGACTTATTATTAAACAATGAAAGAGCAAAGCATTTTTACAAGGAACTGCCTAGCACCACACAAATGGCACTCAGCGTCAACAGCGAACAAATTTGCAGTATAGCAGATTTACGAGGCTTTGTTCTGGATGTAGACAAAAATACGCATTAAAAAGCAGAGCGTTTCTAAGGTATCAGACCTCGGAAACGCTCTGCTTTTTTTCATCCATACCCAAACAGCCTCTACGCACGGGGATGTGTTTTACTATATATACTTTTCAACTTATTCTCTACTCTTTTTGTATAAATCTGGGTTGTGGAAATATCAGAATGTCCCAGCATTTCCTGTACAGCTCGCAAATCTGCTCCATTTTCTATGAGATGTGCCGCAAAAGAATGACGCAGCATATGGGGTGTAATATCCTCCCCTATGCCTGCCAAACGTGCATATCCCTTGATAATCTTCCAAAAGCCCTGTCTGCTCATAGGTTTTCCGCTATAATTCAAAAACAGATATTTTTCTGTATTCTGACGCAACAGTCCTCTCCGTCCCTGCTCCAAATAATCAGAAAGTGCCTCCTTTGCCTTGGAGCCCATGGGAATCATGCGGCTTTTCTTTCCATTCCTACAGTGTATATAAGAAAGAGGAAGATTCACATCCTCCATCTGCAAGGAAATCAACTCTGACACACGGATTCCTGTGGCATACAGCAATTCCATCATAGCTTTATCTCGTTTTCCTCTGGCATCTTTTCCATCCGGCTGCATCAGCAAAAGTTCTATCTGCTCTTTGGAAAGAATCTTGGGTATCTTCCGCTCCGTTTTGGGCAATGTAATATCCAATGTCGGATTTTCCTGCATTTTTCCGCTATACAGCAAAAAATGATAGAAGGAACGAATCGATGCAATACTTCTGGAAATGGTGGCAGGTGCTTTTCTTTGTTTCTCCTCCTCATACATATAGGCAAGAATATTGGTGCGATTTACATTTTTTACGTTTTCAATGCCGTTTTGTTTAAGAAAAACAAAAAATTCTCGTAAATCTCTTGTATAAGACAATATTGTATTTTCCGAGGATTTTTTCTGTTCTCGTAAATAATCCACAAATTCTATTAAATTTTGTTCCATAATAAACCCCTTCTTATATTCCCAATCACCTTCCTTTGATTATAGGAGTTTTTTATCCATTTGTCGATATTTTTTGAAAAAACAATGTTTCTTCCTTATGCTTTTGCAGGATATATCCAAAGCCTTCATTGATTGTCTTTTTCCATCATCTGCACCTGTGCGTTTCAGACACACCCTGCTCTTTTATCTATATGAGCCAATGAACGGAATGCTGTAGTATGATTCGGTATCACAAAAAAGAAATATGTGCCATAAATCCGGGAATCAATCCCACTTCCACACCTGTGGCAAGAACAATAAAAACGAGGGATACCCCCATCAAAATGCAATATTCCGTTTGTTTTCGTCTTTTCTCTCTTTTTCCGGCTTTTTGTCTGATACCATTTTCGTGCCAAATGGAGGCATAGTAAAAAGCTGCTGTCATCATCAAAACATATGTAGGAATCAATAGAAGATTCTGGGGCAAAACTGCAAGAATCGTTAGCAATACCCCTTTCCCTCCATAAGCACTCATCAGCATTGCCGATGTAAAACCCAAGGAAACACTCCGAAACAAAAACACACAGCCTGAAAGAAAAATCCCCGCTGCCATCCATCCACCTATCCAAATGAGCAAATCATACTTGAAATATTTCCAAAAAACATAGCCAAAGCTTGCCCCTCCACTCTTTCCCAAGACCTCTTGGAAAAACAGTGCCAAACCTTCCCTTCTGCTATGTCCAACGAGATTTGCTGCCACAGCTCCGCCAACAGACCCCAATAAAAAAGAAAGACAAACAATCATAAAAATCATTCGTCCTCTTTTCATCCACTCTCTCTTTTGTTGTTTCATTCGCCTCACCTCTCACAGTTGTTCTCCTGTTACAAGGATATGGCTCGTCTTTTCTATTTATGTCCCATTTTATATGCAAAAATCGCCGCAACTGTTTTTGCATCTCGAATTTCCCCTCGATATATCATGTCTACAGCCTCTTGCAGCGTATATCGTTCGATTTCGATAAATTCATCTGCGTCAAGATTTTGTTTCCCTTCCTGCAAATCTGTAGCAATATAAAGAGAAATTTCCTCTCTGCAATATCCAACTGTAGGGTATAGGGTACAGATATAGGTGAGCTTTTGGGCTATTTTTCCTGTTTCTTCTTCCAGTTCTCGCAGTACCCCGGCTGAAGGTTCTTCTCCTTCTTCCAATACGCCGGCAGGAATTTCCAGAAGCATTTCCTTGTAGGCATGACGATATTGTCGCACCAATATAATTTTTCCGTCCTCCTCTACAGGAAGGACAGCCGCCGCATTTTTTCCTCGAATCACGGTTTCTCTAAGGGCTTCTTTTCCATCAGGCATCCGGACTGTATCTACTGTTACTTTAACCAGTTTTCCTGCATATGTTTCTTTGCTATTTAACACCTTATACTGCATATTCCCACTCCTCTGCCGGTTATACCAGATTTTTAATCAAATCTTCGATTCTATCCATACCTTTTTTAATCATCTCCATAGATGCTGCATAAGAAAGGCGAATATAATCAGGCATTCCAAAATCTGCACAAGGCACAACTGCCACAAATTTTTCCTCCAGCAAAACAGAAGCAAAATCTGCCGCACTATGAATGGTTTTTTCCCCATACTGCTTTCCATATGTACCGGACACATCCACGAAAAGATAGAACGCACCCTCCGGCTTCAGGGCAGAAATCATGGGAATTGCTTCTTCCCGCTCATAAATATAGTCACGTCTTTTCTTAAATTCTATACGCATCTGTTCTACACATTCCTGAGAACCTTTTAGTGCTGCCAAAACCGCCTCCTGTGCTACAGAATTGGGATTGGATGCCATATGGGATTGCAGAGATGACATCAACTTTGCAACTTCTGGTGGTGCTGCTGCAAAGCCGATTCTCCATCCTGTCATAGCATAGCTTTTGGATACCCCATTGATGACAATGGTTCTGTCATAAATTTCCTTTCCAAGGGATGCAATGCTAATATGTTTTTTCCCCTCATCATAAATCAGTTTTTCATAAATTTCATCGGAAATGACAAAAATATCATGGTCTATTGCGAACCTTGCAATCATCTGCAAATCTTCTTTTGTAGATACCATACCCGTTGGATTGGAAGGGCTTGTCAAAATCACCGCCTTTGTTTTCTCTGTATAGGCTGCATCCAGTTCTTCTTTTGTCAGCATGAAATGATTCTCTTTTTTCGTGTGTACAATAACAGGTACACCACCACTGATTTTCACCATTTCTGCATAGCTCAACCAATAAGGTGCTGGAATAATCACTTCATCTCCATCATTTAAAATGGTCATAAAGGTGTTCATTAAGGAATGCTTTGCCCCATTACTGATAATCACCTGTGTTGGTACATAGGTAAGGTCATTGTCCACTTTCAGCTTATGACAAACTGCCTGCCGCAAAGACAATGTCCCCGCTGCCGGTGTATATCGTGTATGCCCTTCATCCATGGCCTTTTTCGCCGCCTCTCGAATGTGCAAAGGGGTATCAAAGTCAGGCTCTCCTACGCCAAAGGTGACCATATCCATACCTGCCGCCTTCAGTTCCGCTGCCTTTGCAGAAATCGCAAGGGTGCTGGATGGTTTAATACTAAGTGCTTTTTGGGATAATTCCATAATGTCCTCCTATTGTTTCTCTCACTATTTTCCTATGTAAATGAAATCTATTTTTATCTGCTGTAGGCGTATCCAAAAATTTCCTTATGCAGGTATCTGGAAAAGCAATCCATGGGATTTTCAGATATTCCCTAATACTTGCCGAAAAACTCTGTGAAAATTCTTTTCCCTGATTTTTGCAGTAACTTCTTTTCCAAATTCCCTATGGAGTCTATCCAAAAATATTTCCATATCTTCCACACGGCGTAAATCCTTTGGGGTTGCATGAATTCCATCAAAATCGCTGCCAAAACCAATACAATTCTCCCCTGCCACATCTAGTATATGGCTGATATGCTGAATCAAATCCTCTATTTCTGCTGTTTTTTTCTTGGATACAAAAACCGGATAGTAATTGATACCCACTACCCCGCCAAACTCTGCCAATATCCGTAGCTGGTCATCCGTCAAATTCCGAGGCATATCACAAATCTCTCTGCTATTGGAATGACTGGCAATAAAAGGAGCCTCTGCAATATGTGCCACATCGTAAAAGCCACGGTCAGACAAATGGGATACATCTACAATCATACCAAGACGGTTCATTTCCTGTACAACGCTTTTGCCAAAGGCGGTCAGCCCGCCTCCTGTTTCCCTGTCACGCACGCCGTCTGCCAAGGAATTGCGATAGTTCCATGTAAGCCCCATCATACGCACGCCCAGCTGATACAAAAGCCGAAGCACTGCAATTTCTCCTTCCAAGGACTCTCCTCCTTCTATGGAAAGTAGGGCTGACAGCCTGCCTTGTTTCTGATTTTGCACAATATCTTCATAGCTTTCCACATGACTGATAAAATCCAAATTCTGTGCAATCTGCGTCTGATAAAAATCCAAATATTTCAGTGTTTGCCTAAGAGCAATGGGATAATAGACAGGGTCAAGCCAAAGGGCAAAAACCTGCACAGAGCCATTATAATGGAAAAGCCGTTCCAAATCCAGATGGTTCTTATTTCTTCGCAGCTTTTCTCCACTATGAAACAACTTTACAATAGTATCACAATGTCCATCTACAAATCCGTCCAAACAAACACGCCCCTTTTTCACTTTTCCGTCATGGTTGCAGAGCGTAGCAGAAACCCTCATGGATTATCCGAATACACCCTGCTGGTAGTCCATTTATTTGTTTCCCACGCTTATACTTTCCGCAATTTATTATAAAACAATTTCTTTCCATGTCAAGAGAGATTGCCTTTCTATTTTCTTTTTCAGTCTGGCAAAAATTCCAGAAAAACCTGATTGCTCAAATCAATTCCCCTTTTTGTCAGACGCAAAAATCCATCCACTTCCTCCAAAAGACCTTCTGCTTTTGTTTTTTCTATTGCCTTGGCAAAAACATCCTCTATAGGGATTCCAAACCGTCTTGAAAACCGTTTCTTTTCCACACCTTCCATAAGCCGCAGTCCCAAAAACATAAACTCCCCATACTGCTCCTCCAAGGAAACCATTTCTATATCCTCACGGCATCCCATCCCCTGTTCCGCTCTTTGCATATATATTGCCATATCATAAGGATTATGAAACCGCTCTCCCTTCCAATAGGAATGTGCAGCAAGACCATAGCCCATATATTCTGCATCCAGCCAATACCGCTTATTGTGACAGCTCTGTTTTCCTTCTATGGCAAAGTTTGAAATTTCATATTGATGAAAGCCTGCAAGCTCCAGCTTCTCTACTGCCATACGATACATGGCTCGGTCTGTTTCCTCATCTATTTCTTTGTAATGCCCATTTTGATAATATTCATAAAAGGGCGTTCCTTCCTCTATAATTAAGCTGTATACAGAAATATGAGAAGGCTGTAGTGCCATAACATTTATCAGGGTTTCCTCCCAATCCGCCATTGTCTGCTTCGGCAGTGCAAACATCAAATCAATATTGATATTATGAAATCCTGCTTTTTTTGCGTTGGCAAAATTTTCAAGAAACATTTGTCTGCTATGAATCCTTCCCAAACGCTGCAAAAGCGACTCCTGCCATGCCTGCAATCCCATACTCAGCCGATTAAACCCCATTTTCCGCAAGCTTTGGCACATAGCCAAATCCAGGGTACCGGGATTGGCCTCTATGGTGATTTCCGCATCAGGGGCAATATGATACTTAGAAAATATAGTCTGCATTAAGCTTTCCAGCATATCCACAGACAATACCGTAGGCGTTCCACCGCCAAAAAACACAGACTCTATTTCGTATTCCTCCAGTTCTTTCGCTTTCTTTTCCAGTTCTCTACACAGTGCCTCCACATAACCTTTCTGCATACATTCCTGCCCTGCAAAAGAGGGAAAATCACAATACAGACATTTTTGCTTACAAAAAGGGATATGAATGTACATTCCTGTTTTCTGCAATATCCCCACTCCTTTTCATTTATAAAATATATCTTTATTATGTTACACGTCCCAGCAGGATTTTTCAACTGCAATATATGATAATATGTGATTTTCCTGATAAAAGAAAAACTCTTTGGGAAATCCCAAAGAGTTCTTCTTTTATCTTTTATCTATTCAAATTTGTTCTGTTTATCATTTTTTATGCTGCATAATGTCAATAATTTTCATATCCACATCTGCCATACCTTCATGAGAGAGTCTTGCAATATTTTTCGCTGTGTCCTCTGCGGAACAGCCAATGATACCATCTGTTGCCTGAATGATGCCGCCGCCAACAGCATACATCGCCGCATATACCGCTTCCCCTGCACAAATAGACAACTTCAAGGCACAGCCCCCCTTTGCACCATCGCAAAACATACCTGCAACGCCGCCCATCATATTCTGTACTGCACCGGAAACTGCTTCCAATTTGCCACCCATCATATAGGCAATGGCTGCTGCAGAACCTGCACCTGCCAATGTTGCACCACAAATGGGAGAAAGTCTGCCAACGTGTTTTTTCATATACATAATAATGAGCATACCTAAAAATTCTCCTCGCAGAAGCTTTTCACGGGAAACGCCCAAATGCTTTGCTGCTACTGCTGCAGGAAGCATGGTTGCCAAGCCCTGATTTCCGCTGCCAAGATAGGTCATAACAGAGCCGTTGCCACCGCTCATACGGAAGTCCGAAGCTGCCGCCGTAGTCTGTTTTACATCCGTTACCATGTCACAAGAAAGCTTTCCTGTATCCATCATCTTTTTCATCATAGAGCCAACGCCAATTCCATAGGATTTTGCCAAGCCCAATTCTGCAATGGCAAGGTTCATGTCAACGCCCTCTCCAATAAAATCCAAATCCTTCGCATCCACATTTTCTGCCGCTTCCAAAAAATCACGAAATGTATATGCTGTAATATCAAAATCCTCCTGTATTTCTTCTTCTCCCGCTTTTCGATGGTCAAACATCACCTGTCCATCTTTTTCTGCAAACACCAAATTGTCATGGGAATCCTCTGTAATGGTGCAAGCACGTTCTGTTTCATTAAAAGCAGTACAAGCAATGTAGAACTGGCTGCTTTTCAATACTTCTACAGATACAAAGCCTTCTGCCACCAAACGCTGTCCTTCTTCCACATATTCGGACTTCACACCTGCAAAAATTTCCATAGTATTGGCAGGGTTTGCCAAAAGATGTCCCAATACGCAAGACAATGCAATGCCATTAGTGCCTGCATTCGGAATTTGTACACTATAGGCATTTTTGAAAATATTTGAGCTGATCACCATATCCAAATGGGCTGCAGGTTTTTCCAGCATTGCACAGGTTCTGGATACTGCCAAACCAATGGCAACGGGTTCTGTACATCCCATGCTGGGTTTCATTTCGTTTTTTACTGCTTCCAACGCTTTCTGCATTTCCATAAAAAATACCTCCTCAAAATTCGCTTTTTTTCTTCTTGCTTATATTAAAAGCAAATTTCATGCCAAAATATCAAAATAAAGTATTTTTTCACAATATTTTTTATTTTTCCCTGTTTTCTCTAAAATAAAATGGCAAAATCTGTTATTTTTTTTAAAAAACAACTGATTTTGCCGTCTATTTTATAAAATCTTTTCTATTTTTCCGTCTTTACCTGTTAAAAAGAAAATTGCAGAAGTAACTTTTCTTATTTTTGAGAATATTTTATTAGAAATATCCTGTTCTACCCCACTACCCCAAAGGTACAATGCTCAAAAACAAGAAATTTTAATGGAAATACCTTTGTTTTCTCACAATGAGAAAGCGTCACAGCTTTAAGGCATATCTAAAAACTCGATTATACAGGATTTGCATTGCATTACGTCCCCCTTTATATATGGAAAAGACAATCCCTTGAATTCTCATTTTTGAGAACCATTCTCAGCTTTGAGAATTATGCCAATCCATATTTCTTCAGCTTCCGATACAGTGTAGCACGGCTAATTTGCAGAGATTGTGCCACAGCATTTTTTTCTTCTAAAGAAGCATCGGAACTTAACATACTGCACAATACCTTTTTCTCATATTCCCCCATAATTTCCTCCAAAGAAAATTGAGAAAAATCCTTTGCCGATGGCAGCACCATGCGGTCTGGCAAATCCGAAAGCTGTACCTGCTTCCCTTCTGCAATATTTGCCAGATATTCCACAATATTACGCAGCTCTCGCACATTGCCGGGCCAATCATATCGCAAAAGTGCCTGCTCTGCCTGCACCGAAAATCCCTCCAGACATTTTTCCAGCTTCTGATTATAATAAGCCATATAATATTCCAATAAGGGCAGAATATCCTCTTTTCGTTGTCTTAAAGGCGGAAGGAAAATGGGAATTATATTGAGCCGATAATATAAGTCTTCTCGAAATGTCCCCTGTGCCACCATTTCCTCCAGATTTTTATGGGTTGCACAAATGACACGAATGTCAATGGGAATGGGCTTGCTGCCGCCAATACGCTCTACCTGCTTTTCCTGTAAAACACGCAGTATCTTTGTTTGTACAGGAAGGGGCATATCCCCAATTTCATCCAAAAATATAGTGCTTTTATCTGCCAGCTCAAATTTTCCCATTGCACCCTTTTTCTTCGCACCGGTAAATGCACCTTCCTCATAGCCGAACAATTCACTTTCCACCAAATTTTCAGGAATTGCCGCACAGTTTATGGAAATCATCAGCTTATCTCGTCTATAGCTCAGGTCGTGTATCATCTTTGCCATGATTTCCTTCCCTGTGCCGCTTTCCCCTCGTATAAGAATGGTAGAATCTGACTTTGCCACCTTCTGTCCCATACGCAATGCTTCTTGCATCCCTAGGCTATTACCTACAAAAGACCGATTGCCCTCTGCTCTTTGCACCACCTTCAGCTGCTCCTCCAGACGGTTTTTCGCCTCCTCCGTATAGAGCTTACTTTCCAAAAGAACACTCATATACTTGAGAAACTCCGTCATCTTCTCCGTCTTTCCTACCATAATGCCCCGCTGTTTTTCCTGAAAGGCAATAACAGAAATAACGCCCACCACCGTTTTGTCCTGAAAAATGGGATAGGCAAGATTGGCAAGCTCCCGACAATCGGCACGTTTTTCACAATTTGCACAATTTGCATCCTCTGCTACATTATGGATGATGCCATATTCCCCCGTTTTCATTACATTGCGAAAAAAATTACCATGAGAAACGGTACTACCAATTTCCTCAGAATAATCTCCCGTACCTGCTACACGAATCAGCTCTCGGTCTACAACTGTAACATCCGATTCCAAAATAGATGCAATGGCTTGTACATATGCCTGTATAAAAGGCTGTATCCTCATCAGCGGCGTCATTTCTTTTCACCTCCTTCCAAAAAAATCATATTATAACAGGCTTTTTCTATAAATATTTTGTACATCCTGTTCTGTTAGTGCAAAAGCAGGGAATGTAGCCAGCTTCTGCGGTGTTTCCATCATACGCTTTGCATAATATAAAACATCTTCTTCTGTAAAAGCTTCTGTAATATCCAGAAGTTCTTTCATCAGCTGCCCCATTTCTTCTGTGGATTCCAGACCAAGTGCATGAAGAACATTTTTTACATTTTCATCTTCTTTTCCAAACAATTCCATATATGCCTGCATCAGCATCCCGTTGGCACGTCCATGGGGAATCCCCTTTTCATAAGTCAGGAAATAGCCCAGACCATGAGGCAAAGAGGTGCTTGTCTGTGCAATGACCACGCCTCCCATAGCAGATGCCAGCATGAGTTTTTCTCTGGTTTCCTTTGTATATTCTCTTTTTTTCAAAGCAGGAATACATTCTTTCCAATAGGACAAACCTATCTCTGTTAATTTTCTGGACATTTCATTGGCTCTTGCACTAAGGTAGCTTTCTACCAAATGGCTCATGGCATCTACTGCTGTATTATTTGTGTTTTTTGCAGACAAAGTATCCATATAGGTAGGGTCTAAAAAAGATACCTTCGCAAAAATTGGCTGCACGATACCGCTTTTCGTCCGTTTCTCATGAAGCGTCATAATGGCGTACTGCGTTACCTCAGAGCCAGTTCCTGCTGTTGTAGGTACTTCTGCCACAGGCAAAGCCCTTGCCTGTTTTTGGGTAAACAAAATATCTGCTGTTTCTGTGGCATTGGCTGCCAATACCGCAATGGCTTTGGACGCATCCATAGGAGAGCCGCCGCCAATACCAATAATAAATTCCACATTTTCCTTTTTAGCAATCTCGGCTGCTCGCACCACTGTTTCTATGTCTGGATTTTCTCCTACTTCATCGAATAGTATCCACGGAATCCCTACCGCATCCAAGGCTGCTGTCACATCACGCTGAGAGCCATTTGCTTTGGCAGAATGCCTTCCTGTTACAAGCATGGCAGTCTTTCCCAGCTTTTTGAGAACATCCTTATGCTCCATCACACAGCCTTTGCCAAAATACGTATCTGTCGGCATAAAAAATCGAAATTCGCTCATATCATTTTCCTCCTATTCTCCTTTGTCTAATGAATCAGCATAAAAAATCATACCAATCCCAATCTTCTTCTAAAATGGCTTCTACCGTTTTTTCTTTTGGTTCTTCTAGCAAAGCAAAGACGATTTCAAAATCATGATAGCGTTCTCCCTCGATAGTGGCAATGCCTTTTATGATATATTCCTTGCCTTCTCCTTTTAACAGCTCTCCCTCCATAAGAACGTCCTCATCTTCCAAATAAATCTGATTGATTTTCCCTTCTATTTGTTCCTTTGTAAATGTAAACTCCATAAGTTCCCTCCATTCTTCCTCATTTTTTCTTTCATTCCATTAAATTTTACCATTCTACCCCATGAGATACAACAAAATTTCACTTTCTGTTCTAAAAAAATCATGGTATACTATAAATAAAGTGGAAAGAAAATGATTTTCTTTTTTTAATATAGGAGGATTTCCATGCAATATATTGTTTTAGACCTAGAATTTAATCAATCCTTTCCTTTTAAAACAGGAAAAAAAACAGAGCCTGTGCCGGAATGTCCTTTTGAAATTATTCAAATTGGTGCAGTAAAGCTTGATGCAAAATTTCATCAAACAGGGGAATTTAATCAAATGATTCATCCCTCCATCTATCCACGGCTGCACCCTTTTGTGGAAAAAATCACAGGGATTACTGCATCTGATTTGGAATCGCAAGGTACGTTTTCAGAAGCTTATGAAGCATTCCTTTCCTTCATTGGCACAGAAGACAGCATCATCTGCACTTGGGGGCCTGATGATATAAAATCACTCTTTCGCAATATTTTATACTACAATTTGAATATGGACGCACTGACAGACCGTTATATCAATATCCAGCCCTATGCTTCCACCTATCTGGGACAAGAGGCAGGTCATGCTATCGGACTGAAAAACGCTGTAGATGCTTTGGAACTGGAAATAGACCTGCCCTTTCACAATGCACTTCATGATGCAATTTACACTGCAAGAATATTCCGCATCGTGCATCCCAATCCTCTGGTTCCGGAGGTCTTTCATCCCCTTTCCCTTTTGGCAAAAAAACCGAAGCGGATGCGGACAGATAAAAAGGCTCTTTATCAACATTTCATGTCTTTATTGAACCGAGAATTAACAGAAAATGAGAAAAAATTGATTAAACTGTCCTACGCCCTTGGAAGAAATCAAACCTATGATATTTTGCCTCCAAAGAAAAAAAAGCATACGAACTCCTGAGCAAAAAGACAAATACGAAATATCCCGAACCTATCAAAGCCCAAGGCTTTCAACAATCTGTCACCCCCATAGGTGTACCGGGATACTTATAGCTTTCTATTTTGGTGTTTATAGTCTGCTTCAAAAACACAGAAAAGCACAGCATTTTAAAAATACTGTGCTTTTAAACATTCTGATTTATTTTTCAATTAGATAACACGACGTGCTGTTACATATGTATTCTGGCTATATTTTGTATTAAGGCTTGTAATGGTAACGCCACAAGGTGCACCATCTGTAGCATGGATATAAGAGCCATCCCCCATATAAATACCAACATGAGAAATACCGCTATTGCCGCCTGCGTTAAAGAATACTAAGTCGCCTGCCTGCAAATTGGATTTTTCAACAGGTGTGCCATTATTTACCATACTGGAAGAGCTTCTGTTTACATTGATACCGAAATGCTTCAATACTGCATATACAAAACCGGAGCAATCCACGCCACTATTTAAGTTTGTACCACCCCATACATAAGGTGTACCGATGAACTGTTTTGCATACGCTACAATTTCCTGTCCTTTACCAGAAGCCTTGGCAACACTTGCTACAGGCTTTTTGCCACTGCCAATGGAAACATAATCCGCACTGACATATCCTTTTTGTCCATCGTCTGTGAAAATACGTACCCATTCACTGCCCACTCTGTCTACATCCACAACAGTACCTAATGGCAGAACACTCAGCATCGTAGACATGGTAGATGCTTCCTTACGCAACTTCAAGCCACTCTGTGCCGTTACAACAGCATACTGTGTTGGTGCTGCTGCTTCTGTTACTGCTTCTGTATTAACAGATTGGACAGCCACCTGATTATCGGCTGCCGGTTTTGTATCTGCTGCAAAAACTGTGGAAACGCCTAATGTTACACAAAGTGCTGTTGCACATACCTGTCGAATTGCTTTGGATATAGCCATATAAAATCTCCTTTATTTTCCGTTATTTTATCATTTGCGAAAAGTTGTTACAAGTTTGTTACAACTAGTATACGAAATTAAAATAACCCTGTCAATATATTTTTTTAAAAAATCGGATTAAATTGTGATTTCTCGCATATTCTATAGGTTTATATATATTGCATTTCTATTACAATTCTATTATTTTTCCCTATTTTGCAAAAAAATTATATTTTTTACAAAATCATTTCTTTTTTAAAACATCCGGTAAAAACTGCCCATTTGCATAAAATAATTCGCCATCCGCATAGATTCGCCCATCCCCTTTCATATCCTGTATCATATCCCAATGGATGGCAGAAGTATTTTTACCACCTGCTTCCTGAAAGCCTTCCCCGATTGCCATATGAATAGAGCCACCGATTTTTTCATCAAACAGGATATTTTTTGTATGCTTTTGTATGCCATAATTCGTACCAATGGCAACTTCACCAAAATAACGAGAGCCTGCATCTGTATCAATATAGGAAAGCAAATCTTCATTTTTTGCAGAGTCTTTGCAAACAGCCTCCACAATGCGTCCCTTTTCCACAGTAAGACGCACTTCTTCAAATTCATGTCCGTTGATAATGGAGGGGTAGGAAAAAAGAATATGTCCATTCACCCCATCTTCTACAGGGGAAGTGAAAATTTCTCCATCCGGAAAATTCTCCTGCCCACAGCAGTTAATCCACTTTCTGTCGGCTACATTGACATATATATCTGTATCTCTGCCTACAATATGAATCTCCTTTTTTGTATTCAGATATTCTACCCATTTTTGCTGCTCCGCTTCTTTTTCCTTCCATTTTGCTACAGGGTTATCCTCATAAAGATAGCCTGCACCATATACAAAGTCCTCGTATTCCTCCAGACTCATACCTGCATTTTGTGCATCTCCGTTTGTCGGAAACTGGGTACCGCACCAACGCAATGCACCACTTCCCATACGGTCAGAATAAATCTTCCGATTATCCCTATTGGCAAGTCTTTTTTCTTTCATCCGTTCCACAGGTACAGACTGCATGGTTTTTGTATTTTCACTGCCCCATGCACTAATCCACACATCGCTGGATGCACAGGCACCAAAACGGATATTGGGACGGGCATATTGCTCCTTTGTCCCATTTTTCAAAAGCTCCGCATCCACATTCGGCATATCCACATAATACTCTACCAAAGCACCTTTCTTCACTGCTGCCCGTGCAACTGCCTGAATAAAGGGCAATGCACTGTCCTCTGCGGAAATGGCAACCCTGTCCCCCGCTTTTACCTGTGTAGAATACTCTACTAAAACTTCTGCTAATTTTTCCAGTCGTTCATCTCTCATAATCATTCTCCTTATTTTACAACACACTGACACATTTTCATGGTTGTCAATGCTGCTTCATGGCTTTCCGGTGTTACACCTGCACAACAGGAAGCATCTACAGTTATTTTCACCTCAGGAAGCTTTGCTTTTAAAAGAATGGCATTGGAAACCACACAAATGTCTGTGCAGAGTCCTACTAATTCAATTTCTACTTCCTCCTGTCCCATGGTTTCAAAGTATAGCATATCCGCTAAAGCCTGAGAACCAAAGCTAGGCTTATTGACAATTACCGCTCCCGCAAGTGCCGCCGCTACTTTCTCATGAATTTCCCATCCTTTTGTTCCTTCTACACAGTGCGTGACAGGAAGAAATTTTCCTTCCTGTGTTTCCAAATAATCTGCCTGATGGGTATCTCTGGTGGCATAAACACAGTCTTTGGAATACTCCTTTATTTTTGCAATAACCGGATTCACAATGGCTTCTGCTTCCTTTGTACCCAATGCACCGTCAATAAAATCATTCTGCATATCTATGACAACCAATAATTTTTTCATATAATACTCCTTCCTCCTGCATTTTTACAAATTCCTTATTTATTTTACCATGCACCAAAACAGCTTTCAACAAAATCCCCTTCCTTGTCTATCCGAAAAAATACAAAAATTCTTATCTATCAGGAAAATCCCGATTTCCCTTGACAGACAGAGGTCTTTCGGTTTATCATATGGAGGAAAGAAAGCGATGACTGGGAATAGTAGAAAAGTCCTCTGTCTACAGAGAATAGGCGGTGGCTGCAAGCCTTGACAAGTCTTTTTGAACCTGCCCCAAAAGCTCCGCAGGAAAAATGCGGCGTACACAGGCGTTAACGGACAGAAAGCGGACAGTATATTTTGCTGTCAAAGAGGGTGGCACCGCCAACAGATAACCTTGGTCCCTTATGGAGGGACGAAGGCTTTTTTTATCTGTAAAATTCCCATTTATCCATCAAAATCATCTATTATAATGAGGAGGAAACAAAAATGGCAAATGACAAAAAATTTGTAGAATCCATTACCGATATGGAAGTAGATTTTCCTAAGTGGTATACGGATGTTGTAAAAAAAGCCGACCTGACAGAATATTCTTCCCTGAAGGGTTGTATGATTATTCGTCCTTATGGCTATGCCATTTGGGAGCTGCTGCAAAAGCAGTTGGATGAAAAATTCAAAGAAACAGGACATGAAAACGTATATATGCCAATGTTCATTCCTGAAAGCCTGCTGCAAAAGGAAAAAGACCATGTAGAAGGCTTTGCTCCCGAAGTGGCATGGGTAACACATGGCGGCGATAAGAAATTGGAAGAACGCATCTGTGTGCGTCCTACTTCCGAAACACTGTTCTGTGAGCATTATTCCAACATCATCCAGTCCTACCGTGACCTGCCAAAGCTGTACAATCAGTGGTGTTCCGTTGTACGTTGGGAAAAAACCACCCGTCCCTTCCTACGCACCATGGAATTTTTGTGGCAGGAAGGTCACACAGCACACGCTACCGCAGAGGAGGCACAGGAAGAAACCATAAAAATGCTCAATGTTTATGCAGATTTTTGTCATGATGTTCTGGCTATCCCCGTTATCAAAGGGGAAAAGACAGAAAAAGAACGCTTTGCAGGTGCAGAACATACCTACACCATCGAAAGCCTGATGCACGATGGCAAGGCTTTGCAGTCTGGTACCAGCCACAACTTCGGTAATGGATTTGCAAAGGCGTTTGGCATCCAATATACAGATAAAGATAACCAGCTTCAGTATGTACATCAAACAAGCTGGGGCGTAACAACCAGACTCCTTGGTGCAATCATCATGGTGCATGGTGACAACAGTGGTCTGGTTCTTCCTCCCCGCATTGCACCGACACAGGTTGTTATCGTTCCCATTGCACAGCATAAGGAAGGCGTACTGGATAAAGCAAATGAGCTGAAAGCAGAGCTTTCTAAAATCTGCCGTGTAAAGCTGGATGACTCTGATAAATCTGCCGGCTGGAAATTCAGTGAATATGAAATGAAGGGCGTGCCCATCCGTCTGGAAATCGGCCCCAAGGATATGGAAAAGAATCAGGCTGTTCTGGCAAGACGAGATACAGGAGAAAAGATTGTTGTTTCTTTGGACGAGCTGGCAACAAAAATCCCTGCCCTTTTGGATGAAATTCAGGCAAGCCTTCTGCAAAAAGCAACTGAAAGAAGAAATTCTAAGACATACGTTGCACACAATATGGAAGAATTTGAAAAGACCATTAACGAAACACCCGGTTTCATCAAAGCAATGTGGTGTGGTGATCAGGCTTGCGAAGATGCCATTAAAGAAAAAACTGCCGCTACCAGCAGATGTATCCCCTTTGAACAGGAAAATATCTCTGACATATGTGTATGCTGCGGAAAACCTGCAAAGCATATGCTGTATTGGGGCAGAGCATACTAATTCATAAAACATATAAAAGATTTTCCATCTCCTAAAAAATCCCCCATAGACATAATTCTATCCATGTCTGTGGGGGATTCCTGTTATGGAAAATACAAACTATCGTTTTTATACTACTCTATAAACATAGCATCTCCAAAGGAAAAGAAACGATACCGTTCCTTTACAGCCTCCGCATAGGCGTGCATGGTCAAGTCCTTTCCTGCCAAGGCAGACACCAGCATAATCAGCGTGGATTCTGGCAAATGAAAATTAGTAATCATGCAATCCACCGCATGAAAGGTATAGCCTGGATAAATAAAAATCCTTGTCCAGCCGCTTCCGGCGTGTACCACGCCTTTTGCATCCGTCACAGACTCCAAGGTTCGGGTACTGGTCGTTCCCACGGTAATGAGTCTGCCGCCCTTTTCCCGACAATCATTCATGAGGGCTGCCTGTTCTTCCTCCACCACATAATACTCCTCGTGCATTTCGTGGTCAAGAATATCCTCTGCCTTTACCGGACGAAAAGTCCCCAACCCTACGTGCAATGTCACATGGGCAATATGGACACCCATAGCCGCAATTTCCTCCAAAAGCTCCGGTGTAAAATGCAATCCCGCTGTGGGGGCAGCGGCAGAGCCATCATGTTTTGCATAAACAGTCTGATACCGCTCCTTATCTTCCAATTTGTGGGTAATATACGGCGGCAGCGGCATTTCACCCAGCTCATCCAGTATCTCCTCAAAGACACCATCATAATCAAATCGAATAATACGGTTGCCGCCTTCTATGGTTTCCAGTACCTCTGCAACCAGCTTGCCGCCACCAAAGGAAATTTTATCACCGGGACGAGCCTTTTTGCCGGGACGCACCAAAACCTCCCATGTGTCTATACTTTTACGCACCAAAAGCAGCACTTCAATATGTGCTCCTGTGCCAACTCTCTCTCCCATCAGTCTGGCAGGCAAAACACGGGTATTATTCAGTATCAGACAATCTCCCTTTCGCAAATATTCTTTAATATCCCGAAAATGCCTATGCTTTAACTCCCCTGTTTTTCTGTCCATAACCAAAAGTCTGGAGGATGCACGGTCTTGCAAAGGCTCCTGTGCAATCAGTTCTTCCGGCAAATAAAAATTAAAATCACTTGTTTTCATAAAACGCCTCATTTTCTTAACATATAATGTAGTGCATAATCAATACCAAAACACTCCAGCATCTTTTTCCGATAGACTACAGTAGCATTATCCGGCAGATAATCGAATCCTTCAATATCATAATCATGGAGAACATAATGCTCCTCCATATCCTGCGAAAGCACAGTAACCTCCGGGTCTGTCACAGCTCTGTAGATATATGTCACCTCTGCATCCGCATCAGATATGGCTTTCATAATATCCCCTATCTCATGGTCTGTCAGCCTTTTTACAAACATTTCCCCACCTCCGTTCTTGTTACTCAATTTTCCAATAAAAAACGTATGGCATACTCGTCACCAAAATATTCAAACATTTTTTTGCGATAGATATAATCAGAACCTGCACCTGCACGATGAAATCCCTGAATGTGATAGTCATGCAAGCGGTATGTTTCTTCAGTTTCCTGAAACCTTGCCTTTACCTCCGGCACCTTTGACCAGTTGACACAATCTTCAAAATTGGAATCATAGGTGCGTACCTGTACAATTTCCACACTGCCATCATCGGAAATGAGATTCATAATCTCACGAATCTGTTCCTCTGTCAATTTTTCTGCATACATCCTATTTCTCTCCTTCCAAAGCTTTTTGCACACACAGCCAAAGCTCCTTTTTGCCACAGCCAAGCAGTGCATCTCGAATTTCCTCTATGGAATGTACAGAAGCACTTCTGCCACCGCAACGCAGACCTTCGTCCAGAAAAAGCCAAAGCCCATCTTGATTTCCGTTCAAATCCTGCGAAGAAAATACTACCGTATTTCCCTGACTGTCCTGCCATCCCTTTTGCATCAGCAAGTATGTTTTCCAATCCATGTTATCCCTCTATTGTAACACCCGAATAGTAATGTGCTATGATATCTTTGTAGGTATACCCCTTTAATGCCATGCCCTGTGCCCCTTGCTGGCTAAAGCCTACACCATGTCCTCGCCCTCTGCCTTCTATAACAAAAACACCCTTTCCATTTGCTGTGCTGATATTGCTATCATATACAGTGTATGAGCCTTGTACAGCAGAAGTCGGCTTATTACCTGCTGCATCTTGCTCTACCTCATAATGGATGCCATTCATAGATGCAAGCGTTCCTTCTGTTTTTGCTGTAATACCCTTTTGTGCCATTGCACCGGACAAACCGGAGACAGAAACTGCTCTTTCTGTTTTCTGTCCTTGAACCGGTGTACCGGGTGTACCGCCTTTTCCATTGATGGTAAAGAGCTTGCTGGAAAGAGAGCCGCCTGCAGGAGAAAAATAAGTACGAATGTTTTCTTTCGTCAGCTTTGTACTTCCTTTTGTGCCAACAATCTCCAATTCCTGCACTCTGCCTCCTGTAGAAAGCTTTGTAATCTTAATATCTCTGACCTCTCCAATATTCGGGCTTTTTGCTGCTGCGATACGATTCATATCCTCCGTTGTAAAGGTTCTTGTCCAAGTATTATTTCCATATTCTTCCACATCAGGCACTGCCCGTAAATAAGGCACCTTTGTATTCCATACATTTTCGCTGTTTTCTGTATAACCACCACTGGAAGCAGAAAATACCGCTTCAATGGGTACACCTTCATAGCAAATAACCTGTCCTTCTGTTTCTCGCACAGCCAAATTGGTAGAAGGCTGTTCCCCGTCATAGCCTTTATACACCTGACAGGAGGTCGTATCACAAAGCTGATAGCCGCTACTCTCATGGGCACCAAGCTTTGTCATGGCGTAAGTTCTCGCTGCTAATGCCTGTGCTTTCAACGCCTCGGCATGATAGGAGGGTGGCATTTCTGCAGGTACAACACCACACAGATACTGCTCCAAATCCACGATATTGACAGCAGTCATGGTATTCCCCTTCTTTGCAAATTTCAAATATCCACGATACCGCTTTCCATTAATGGAAAAAGTATTCTCTTTTTCACAACCACCAAAAGCATACATAGTATCATCAGAAATCAGCAAGCTGCCTTTTTGTCCACAATCCACCTGAATACCGGAAAATCCGGATATAGGAATGGCTCTGCACCCACTTTTTTCCTGCACCTGAGAAAGAGAAGCATTTGCCACATAAAGAGTCCAACCTTCCTCCCCTGCGTAGCCAAGAAAAGCATCCATTCCTCTACTCTTTAGCTGCAAAACCATATCCTTTGCCTTCTCCTGTGGCATAGAGTCCTGTAGCATCACATAATTTCCTCTGACAGGTTTTACCGTGAACCCGCCTGTTGATGTAATCATGCCTGACTCATAAAATCGTCCGTTTCGCACATTTCCCAACAAAAGAGAGGTGCCTCCTATGGAAGCAGATGCTGCATCCTTGCATACTGTTTCCAAGCCTACAGACACAGTTTCCGGCGTTTTATATGCAAAAGAGGTATATGGCACAGAAAAAGCCAGAATTCCTGCCAATACCAATGCAAAAAACCCCTTTCTTCTTTTCATTTTTTCTCCCTCCGTATCCTTTCAAAATAAAAGGGTGCCGACTTTTATCGACACCCCACCCAAGACTTTTGTAAAAGCAATTTTCATTCTTATCGGTTAATATTTGGAACACCCAAATAGGATGCAGGGTTTACATATGCCCCGTTCTGTAAAACAGAGAAGTGGCAATGGTTTCCTGTGGACATTCCTGTACTACCGCATTTTGCAATGGTCTGTCCTCTTTGCACAGTCTGTCCTTTGGATACAGTCAAAGAGGAATTGTGTCCATATAATGTAGATAATCCGTTGCCATGGTCAATCATGACAGTATTCCCATAGCCGTTCATCCAACCTGCATATGTAACAGTACCGGATTCTGCCGCTACAATGGCAGCACCATAGCCGGCAGGAATGTCGTACCCGCTATGAGATTCCTGTCTGCCCGTAACAGGATTTCTACGATTTACGAAACCACTGCTCAAGCTGGAGGATGACGCACTTCTTGATGGAACAGGC